>WNGE01009134.1_pt1 | contig 10478 bp, 8 predicted proteins | sample 5400651 | NCBI WGS metagenome assembly WNGE01 (sample SAMN13153370, study PRJNA577476) | soil metagenome | isolation source: 60 cm soil or saprolite under grassland replicate 2 | place: USA:California | collected 2016-06-15
TCCTCCGGCGACGGCGAGCACGACGACCCCGGTCGCATCCGTCACGCGCTCCGCGAGCACCACCGGAGCCGAGCGCCGCACCGGCACGCCGAACGAGCGGCGCAACAGCCCGCACTTCAGGACCTCGCCGAGCTTGGCGGGCGTGATCGTCCCCGTCAGCCCGGCGACGAAGATCGCGAGGCTCCGCCCCGCCGGCACGCGGATCTCGAGGCGGTCGAGGTAGCGCTGCCAGCGCCAGAAGCGGATCAGGTAGTTCAGGGCGGTCAGCCCGGCCGCGGCGGGGAAGAGCTCCCAGCGGAAGCTCCCCAGCTCGCTCCCCAGCCGCCCGAAGTCCGCATAGAGGCCGAGCCCGACCGCGACGGCGACCGCCAGCGCGACGACGAGGAAAAGCGCGCGTTTCAGGTCAGCGCGAGGATCACGGCCGCGGTCGCGACCCAGCCCCCGACGGCAACGATGATCGGGATGTCCGTCAGCAGCACCTGCTCGGGCTCCTCGCCGAGGTCGTCCCGGTGGACGAGCAGCAGGTAGCGGAAGACGCCGAAGATCACGAACGGAATCGTCACCATCAGCGCCTTTGAGTCGCGCGCCGTGAAGGTGTAGAGCGAGTACGCGATCACCGTCGAGGCGGCAACGACCGAGACGAGCTGGTCGACGAGCTCGAGCGAATAGCCCTCCAGCACGGGCCGGCCCGGAGTCTCGCGCGCGCCGACCAGGACGAGCTCTCCCCGCCGCTTGGCCAGCGCGAGGAACAGCGCCAGCAGCGCCGTGCAGAGCAGCAGCCACGGAGAGATCCGCACGTCCACGGCCTCGGCGCCCGCAGCCGCGCGGATCACGAACAGTCCGCCGATTGCGAGCACGTCGACGAGCACGACGTGCTTGACCCCGAAGGAGTAGGCGAGCTGCAGGCCCGCGAAGCCGGCCGCAAGCCCGAGCGAGGGCCACCCGAGCCAGCCGGTGATCGCAAGGGCGGCGGCCCCGAGCAGCGCGGCGAGGCCGACGGCGGCGCCCACCGAGAGCTCGCCGCGCGCGACGGGCCGCTCGCGCTTGACCGGATGGAGGCGGTCATGCTCGAGGTCGCGCAGGTCGTTGACCAGGTAGGCAGCGCTCGAGAACGCGCAGTAGGCACCGAAGGCAGCGAGCGCCTCGCCCCAGCGGACGGCGTCGCCGAGCTTCGCCGCGAAGACGATCCCGGCGAAGACGAGCAGGTTCTTCGACCACTGCCGCGGGCGCAGCGCAAGCACGGCGGCGTGGAGAGCCGTGCGCCGGCGCGGTAGCTCGACGACCTCGCGGGCGGGGGCGGCCATTCGCGGAATTGTGACTACTTCGGCTGCGTCGGGAGGACGAGCTCGAAGCGGCTTCCGCTCTCGGAGGACGTCTCGAGCCGGATCCGGCCGCCCAGCGCGGCCGCGAGCTCGCGCGCGATTGCGAGGCCGAGCCCGGTGCCGCCGCCGTCGCGCGACCAGAACGGCCGGAAGATCCGCTCACGCTCGACGGCCGGGATCCCCGGGCCGCTGTCGTCGACCGAGACGTAGACGGTCCCGTCCGTCGCGCTCAGCTCGACCTCGATCCGCCCGCCGTCCGGCGTCCAGCGGAAGGCGTTCGAGAGCAGATTCGAGATGATCTGGAGGACGCGGTCGCCGTCCGAGACGATGACGGGCTTCGCGACGACAACCCGGCGGTAGTCGATTTCCCGCCGCCGCGCCTCCTCGCTGAAGGCGACGTACGCGCGCTCGACGAGCCTCTCCATCTCGACCTCCTCGCGCAGCACCGTGAAGCGGTGGGCGCCGAGCTTCGCCAGATCGAGCACGTCGCCGACCAGGCGCTCGAGCCGCTCGGCCTCGGCCGCGATCACCGTCAGCGAAGCCGTCCGCATCTCGTCGTCGGTGACGACGCCCTCGCGCAGCGCCTCGACGTGGCCGCGGATCGCCGTCAACGGCGTCCGGAGCTCGTGCGAGACGGACATCAGAAAGTTGCGCTCGAGCTGCTCCGCCTGCGCGAGACGGGCCGCCATCTCGCGGAAGCGCCCGGCCAGCTGGCCGATCTCGCCGCCGCCCGGAACCTTGGGCACGTCCACGTCGTAGTTCCCGCCGGCGATCTCGTCGGCGGCCCGCGAGAGGGCGAGCACCGGGCTCGTGATCCGCCTCGAGAGGTAGCCGGCGAAGCCCGCGGCGACCCCGACCCCCGCCGCGAAGGCCAAGAGGAGCCGTTCGATCAGCGCGAGCCAGCGCTGGTTGAGCTCCGTCCTCGGCTTTGCGACCAGGATCGTGCCGAAAATCTGACGCCCGGCGACCTTGACCGGCCGCGCCACCGCAAGCAGCGTCCGGCTACTCCCGGGCGGCCTGAACTCGAATCGGCGCAGGAGAGCCTTGGGCGGCTTCTGTGGGTTCGGCAGGATCGCGCGCGGGATCTTCCCGAAGTCGTCCTTCTGGCCCGGGAATAGCGGAAGACCCGCGTAGAAGATCCGGTCGCCCGTCGCGAGCTGGGCCGTCTTCGCCGGCAGGATGCGCCGACCCGCCTGCTGCGAGTAGACCTTCGTCAGGCCGGCGGCCTCGCGAAGGACCTCACGGTAGGCCTGGTCGCTCGCGCGGTTCTGCGCGTACGTGCGGAAGAGCCGGAGCGCGATCGCCGCCGAGACGAGCCCCGCGACGACCACGCCGAGCAGGAAGAGCGCCGGAAGCTGGAAGCGAAGCGACCGCAGCACGCGAGCGCCCTAGGCGCTCACCGCCGCATCGCGCGCGGGAGCGACCTTGTAGCCGACCCCCCACACGGTGACGATCGGCGAGGCCTCGCCGAGCTTGCGCCGGAGCTGCCGCACGTGCACGTCGACGGTCCGCGTGTCGCCCGCGAAGGTGTAGCCCCAGACCCGCTCGAGCAGCTGGTCGCGCGTGAGCACGAGGCCGCGGTGGTCGAGCAGCTCCCAGAGGAGGTCGAATTCCTTGGGCGCGAGCTGGACCTCCTTGCCGTCCACGTGCACCTCGCGCCTCCCCGCGTCGATCTGGAGCAGGCCGTGCTTGAGCTGTCGCTCCTGCGGCTCGCGGCGCTCGGGGACTGCGCGACGCAGGATCGACTTCACGCGCGCGACGAGCTCGCGCGGGTTGAACGGCTTCGTCAAGTAGTCGTCGGCTCCGACCTCGAGGCCGATGATCTTGTCCACGTCCTCGTCGCGCGCCGTCAGCATCAGGATCGGGATGTCCGATCCGCGGCGGACGCGTCGGCAGACCTCGATCCCGTCGATGTCCGGCAGCATCAGGTCGAGGACGATCAGGTCGGGCCGTTCGCGGCTGAGAGCGTCCAGGGCGTCCTGACCCGTCCCGGCCGTCTGCACCCGATAGCCCGCGTTCTTCAGGTAGAGCGCGACGAACGAGGCGATCGAGCTCTCGTCCTCGACCACCAACACGGTTTGAACCCGAGTCGCCATGCCCTCATGGTGCCAGAGACACCGGCGCCGCTAGGGGCCCCGCGGCCCCGAGCGGGAACGTCATCTCGAAGTCCGGGATCGCCTGGTAGGGCCCGTTGTCGATCGACATGAGCCCGTTGGGGTAGCTCGGGTCGGCGGCGCCCGCGATGGAGACCGTGCCGCGGCCGACCGCAGAGAGGAAGATCCCGGTGCCCTTCAGGTTGATGACGAAGCGCCCGTCGAGCGCGCGGAAGCTCAGCCTCTGCCCGATGCAGAGCGTGGTGTTCGGGCTGGGATGACGCCGGCGACGACAATTGCGAAGCTCGGGCGGTGGCCCGTCGTACGGGCTGAGATCCTTGATCTTGACCTGGCCGCTCGCGACGCGCCCGATCACGGTGCCGCGGGCGAGCCTGATCCCGATCGTCGCCCGCCCTCGCTTGACGGAGAGTGTGCCGTCGGTGCGGGCAGCGGCGGTGACAACCGCAGGCACCGCCAGCGCGGCCACGAGACCGAGGAAGAGCAAGAACCGCCTCATCTGCAGGGGAGTATCGACGAACCCAGTGAGTTGGCGATAAACGGCTTGTAAGGAATCCGTAAACGCAGGAACAGGTAGTGGGTCAGGTTGAAAGCGAACTGACCCACTACCCAGGAACAGCGACAATCAGAACCGTGCGAAGGGCTCTCGCCCTACTTCCGCTTCTGATCGGCGCCCTCATCGCCGGCTCCGCGCCCGCGGCAGTTGGCCCTCCGCGCCTGCTCGGCCTCAGCATCTCGAACGGCGGGCACCCGTTCCTGGGCGACACGCGACAGCTCGCAACTGTGAGCCCGAACGGCGACGGCCTCCGCGACCGGGCGCTCGTCCGCTTCCACCTCGATCGCGCCGCTTCCGTCGAGCTGCAGGTGGTTGCGACCTCGTCGTTCGGTCGCCCGCCGACGGTCGTCGGGCGCGTCCGCCGGAGCCTCGCCCCCGGGCCGCGGGCGCTGACCTGGAAGCCGAAGCGAGCCACGCCCGACCGCACCTATCTCCTTCGCTTCGTGGTCAAGGGCAAGAGCGGCTCGCGCGTGTACGGGTTCGAGCATCCGCGTCCCGGACTCCCGACGAGCGGGCTCGTCGTCCGGATCCTGGGCGTCGACGTCGCCTTCCAGCAGCGTGGCTACCCGGTGGGCGGACAGGCCTCGGCCTCGATCGCGACCGACGCGCGGTCGGTCCGAGTCCAGTTCTTCGGCTATCGCGGCTCCGGATCGCCCGGCGAGCTCGACGCGAAGACCGGCGCGTCGGCGATGACTCCCGCGGTGACGCTGGACTGGCGCGGCCACCGCGCGGCTCCGCACGTCGTCGACTTCGGGCCCTCGGAGTCGTGGCCGAGCGGGCTCTACTTCCTGCGGGTCACGACTTCCGACCGGCGCCTCGGCTACGCGCCGGTGGTGCTGCGGGCGCGGCGGCTGAGCGAACACCGCGTCGCTGTGGTCTTGCCGACCAACACCTGGCAGGCCGACAATCTCAGGGACGCGAACGGCGACGGCTGGGGCGACTCGTGGAACGCCGACAACTCGCTGCAGGCGGTCGACCTGCGGCGCGCGTACCTCGACTCCGGGCTGCCGGACCGCTTCCGCAGCGGCAGCGGCGCGGTGATCGCGTGGCTGAACCGGACGGGCAAGCAGGTCGACTACTTCTCGGACGACGACCTCGCGGCGGTCTCGAGCGGCGACGCGCTGCGGCGTTTGTACGACCTCGTCGTCTTCCCGGGCAGCGAGGAGTACGCCGGCCGGCACGCCTACGGCGTCGTCCGGCGCTTCCGCGACCTCGGCGGGCGACTCATGTTTCTCTCGGCGGCGAACTTCCACTGGCGCGCGGAACGCAAGGGCTCGACGCTCCGCCGCGTCCGGCCCTGGCGGCAGCTCGGCAAGCCCGAGGCCGCGCTGGTGGGCGTGCAGGTCACGGCGACCCGGCGAGGCGGCGGCAAGGCGTACGTCGTGCAAGGGGCGGGCGCCGAGCCGTGGGTCTTCGCCGGCACCGGGCTCGCCGACGGGTCGACCTTCGGCCGGTTCGGCACGGAGATCGACGCGACGACGCGGCAATCGCCGGCGGGGACCGTCGTGCTCGCGCGGATCCAGCGGGCGATCGGCAAGCGTTCGGCGGAGATGACGTACTACCGCACGGCCGCGGGCGCGCAGGTGTTCGCGGCCGGGACGCTCGACTTCGCGAGCGCGCTCGGGCTGCCCGCCGTTGCGGCGCTGGTCGAGAACGTCTGGGCGAGGCTCGCCTAGTCCTAGTAGGTGTAGAAGCCCTGCCCGCTCTTGCGGCCGAGGTGCCCGGCCTCCTGCATCTCGAGCAGGCGCTCGGGCGGCGCCATCCGGTCCTCGCCCAGCGCGCCGTGCAGCGCCTCTGAGGCGTGAACGTGGACGTCGATCCCGATCAGGTCGATCAGCGCGCAGGGCCCAATCGGCCAGTTGGCCCCGAACCGCATCGCGCGGTCGACGTCGTCCGGGGTCACCCGCGCCTCGTCGAGGACGCGCACGCAGTCGTTCAGGAGCGGGATCAGGATCCGGTTGACGATGAAACCGGGCGTGTCGTTGCAGGCGACCGGTTCCTTGCCGATCCGCTGCGCGAAGGCGTAGGCGGCGTCGAACACCTCGTCGCTCGTGTGCGTTGTCCGGATCACCTCGACCAGCGGCAAGACGGGCGCAGGGTTGAAGAAGTGGAGGCCGACCACGCGCTCCGGTCGCTCGGTGGCCTCGGCGATCTGCGTGACGGAAAGCGCGGACGTGTTCGTCGCCAGGATGGCGTCAGGCCCGACGATCCGGTCCAGCTCGGCGAAGGTCTCGCGCTTGACGCCGAGGTCCTCGAAGACCGCCTCGATCACCAGCTGGCACGGGGAGAGCTCCGCCAGGTCGGTGATGAGGCAAAGGCGCGCCAGGGCAGCGTCCTTCTCCTCGGCGTTGAGCCGGCCCTTCTCGACGCCGCGGGAGAGGTAGTGGTCGATCCGCCCGCGTGCGGCCTCGCCGAGCTCCGGCTCGACCTCACGGCCGATCACCTCGAGACCGGCCTGCAGGCAGACCTGTGCGATCCCGGTGCCCATAGTGCCGAGCCCGACGACTCCGACCCGAGAGATCTCCACGGCGCGCGATCCTAGACGCGCTCGATCACGGCCGCGAGCGCCTGGCCGAAGCCGATGCACATCGTGGCGAGCCCGTAGCGGCCGTCGCGGCGCTCGAGCTCGTTCAGCAGCGTCGCGGTGATGCGCGCTCCGGTCGCGCCGAGCGGGTGGCCGAGCGAGATCCCGCCGCCGTTCGCGTTGACGTCGCCGACGCGCTCCTCGAGCCCGGCGTCGCGCAGGAACTGCAGCGCGACCGATGCGAATGCCTCGTTGACCTCGATCACTGCGATGTCGTCCCAGCCGAGCCCGGCCCGCGCGAGCGCGCGTTCGCACGCCTGCGGGTTCCCGTGCAGCATCAGGTGCGGATCGACACCTGCGAGCCCGAACGAGACGAACCGCGCGCGTGGCTGCAGGCCGAGCCGCGAGCACGCCGCCTCGCTCGCGATCAAGACCGCGGCCGCCCCGTCGCAGATCTGGCTCGAGTTCCCGGCTGTGACCACTCCGTCCTCCACGAAGGCGGGGTTCAGCTCGGCCAGCGCCTCGAGCGAAGTGTCGGCCCGCGGCGTTTCGTCCACCTCGAAGAGCATCCCGACCCGGGGGTTGAACACCTCGATCGACACGACCTCGTTGTCGAACCGCCCCTCGTCGATGGCCGCCAGCGCACGCCGATGCGACTCGTACGAGAACGCGTCGAGCTCCTCCCGCGAGAAGCCCCAGCGCTCGGCGATCAGCTCCGCCGAGATCCCCTGCGGCACGATCTCCCAGCGCTCGGTGAGCTTCTCCGAGACGTCGCCGCCGCTCGAGCCCATCGGCACCCGCGACATCGACTCGACACCCGCGGAGACGACCACGTCGAGCTGGCCGGACGACACGGCGGCCGCCGCGTTGAAGTTGCACTGCATCGACGAGCCGCACTGCCGGTCGACCGTCGTCCCGCAGACCGACTCCGGCCAGCCCGCAACGAGCGGCGCCATCCGCCCGATGTTCCAGCCCTGCTCGCCGACCTGAGAGACGCAACCCATCTGCACGTCCTCGATCTCCGCCGGATCGAGCTCGTGTCGCGCGACGAGCCGGTTCAGCACCTGGCCTGCCAGGTCGTCGGCGCGGATCTTCGACAGCGAGCCGTTCCGCTTCCCGATCGGCGAGCGAACGGCGTCGACGATGAGCGCTTCACGCATGCACGACAGCGTACAAACGCCAGTCGCCCGGAACGCCCTTCAGCTGCGCGCCTGCTGTCCGTGGGCGCTCACATCCGCGACGGAGTAGAGACGCCATGACCCCGGCACGCCCTTCAGCTCGTGCTCGCCGCGCTCCTCGAAGTCGACGCCTGCCCCTGCGACGAGGTCCTTCACCGTCTGCGAGACGAGCACCTCGCCTCCGCCGGCGAGCGCCGCGACGCGGGCGCCGATCACGACCGCGAGGCCGGCAACCTTGTTCTCGTGCACCTCGCATTCGCCGGTGTGAACACCCGCGCGAACCTCGAGACCGAGCTCGTGCACGCCGTCGACGATCGCGTGCGCGCAGCGAATCGCGCGAGCCGGGCCGTCGAACGTGGCGAAGAAGCCGTCTCCCGCGGTGTCCTTCTCCTCGCCGCGGTAGCGCGTCAGCTCTCGGCGCACGAGCGCGTGATGGCGCTGGAGCAGCTCGCGCCAGCTCCGGTCGCCGACCTCCGCCGCCCGCTCGGTCGAGCCGACGAGGTCGGTGAAAAGCATCGTTGCGAGGACCGTGTCGGGAACTTCCGGCGGCCTCTCGCCGGCCACGAAGCGCTCGATCTCGTCCGTGATCTCCGGTGAATAGAAGATGCCCCAGCTCTCCGTGCCGGACACGCGCAGGCGCGCGGCCTCCGGAATCCGATCCGCCACGTCGAGCGCAGACGCCTCGTAGTAGCCCGGGCGATAGAGCACGAGCGCCGGCACGCGCACAGCGGGGAGAATATCGCGAAGGTCGGTCTCGAAGAAGGCGCGGTTCAGTTCGTAGGCAACTGCCGGGCTCGCACCGACCCGGAGCCAGTTCGCGAACCACTCGCGCTCCGCAGGGTCTTCGTACCGCGTCGGCGCGTTCTCGATCAGGATCTGGTCGCTGAACTCCTGCGTGCCCCAGGAGTCGCGGAGCTTCGACAGCTCAATGCGCGGTTGCTCGCTCTGACCTTCGGGATGGTGGACGATCGGGTGGAACAACACGAGCGCCCGCGTGCGTTCCGGATAGGTGGCCGCGTAGAGCGCCGCCATCGAGCAGCCGTCGTGCGAGCCGAGCAGGACGGCGTTCGCCGATCCCGTCGCGTCCAGCACGGCACGCACGTCGTCCATCCTCGTCTCGAGCGACGGGAATTGGCCCCCGAGGTCGGAGAGCCCCGTCCCGCGCTTGTCGAAGAGGATCAGCCTGAACGATCGAGCCAGCCGCTCGTAGAACTCACGCCAGTGCGGCGACTCCCACGCGTAGACGAGATTGGAGACGAAGTCCGGTACGAAGAGGAGATCCGTGTCTCCTTCGCCGACCACCTGGTAGGCGATCGAGACGGCGCCGCTCCTCGCGTAGCGGATGTCGAGGCCCATGCGCACGAGTTTCCTAGACTTGCGGCGTGGCCACAACCGCCCTGGAACGCAAGCTCTTCGTCGCCGGCGAGTGGGTCGACACCGGCGACTGGTTCGAGGTTCGCTCGCCCTACTCCGGCGAGGTCGTCGGCCGCGTCGCAAAGGCCGGAGCCGAGGAGACGAAGCGCGCAATCGATGCCGCCGAAGCGGCGATGCGCGAGCCGCTGCCGGCCCACAAGCGGGCCGAGATCCTCGTGCGCGTCGCCGGAGCGCTCGGGCGCCGCCACGACGAGGTCGCCCGGCTGATCTCGGACGAGGCGGGCAAGCCGATGAAGGCCGCGCGTCTCGAGGCGAAGCGCGCGATGTCCACGTACACGTTCGCCGCGGTCGAGGCGCGCAAGCTCGCAGGCGAGATGGTGCCGATGGACGCAGCGCAGGCCGGCGAGGGCAAGCTCGCGTTCACCCTCCGTCAGCCGATCGGGATCGTCGGCGCGATCTCGCCGTTCAACTTCCCTCTCAACCTCGTCGCGCACAAGCTCGCGCCCGCGCTCGCGGCCGGCTGCGCGGTGGTGCTGAAGCCCGCGAGCCAGACGCCGCTCTCCGCGCTGCTGCTCGCCGAGCTCGAGGAGGAAGCCGGCCTCCCGCCGGGTTGGCTAAGCGTCGTCGCCGGCTCTTCCTCCGAGATCGGCGACGTCCTGGTCGAGGACGAACGCGTCAAGGCGATCACCTTCACCGGCTCGGGCGCGGTGGGCTGGAAGCTGAAGGAGCGCGCGCCCAAGAAGAAGGTCAACCTCGAGCTCGGAAACGCGACCCCGGTGATCGTCGCTGCGGACGCAGACCTCGACGCCGCGGGGAAGGCACTGGCCGCGAACAGCTTCTCCTTCGCCGGCCAGAGCTGCATCTCGGTTCAGCGAATCTACGTCGAGCGCTCCGCGTACGACGAGTTCCTCCAGCGGTTCCTCCCCGCCGTCGGAGCGCTGAACGTCGGCGACCCTGGGGACGAGGACACCGACGTCGGCCCGGTGATCGACGCGGAGGCGAAGGAGCGGATTCGGGCCTGGATCGAGGAAGCGCGCTCAGGAGGTGCCGAGGTCCTCGCGGGCGGCGAGGAGCGCGACGACCTGATCCAGCCGACCGTGATCGGGCACGCGGGCCCCGAGCTGAAGGTCAGCTGCGAGGAAGTCTTCGGCCCGGTCGTGACCGTGAACGCGGTCGACTCGGTCGACGAGGCGATCGAGCTCGCCAACTCGACGCGCTACGGCCTGCAGGCCGGGGTCTTCACGACATCGCTCGAGACGGCGCTCCGCGCGGCGCGCGAGCTCGAGTTCGGCGGCATCACGGTCAACGAGGCGCCGACTTTCCGCTCCGACCAGATGCCGTACGGCGGGGTCAAGGACTCGGGCAACACCCGCGAGGGGCCGCACTATGCGGTGCGCGAGTTGACCGAGGAGC
>WNGE01010256.1_pt1 | contig 10476 bp, 13 predicted proteins | sample 5400651 | NCBI WGS metagenome assembly WNGE01 (sample SAMN13153370, study PRJNA577476) | soil metagenome | isolation source: 60 cm soil or saprolite under grassland replicate 2 | place: USA:California | collected 2016-06-15
AACGGCGAGGTGTACAAGCTTTCAAGCAATGAGAATATGCTCGGCCCATCCCCAAAAGCAATCGAAGCGATAAAGCAAAACCTTCATACGCTGCATGAATACAGGTTTGAAAATGATCTGGCGTTTCGCCATATTCTTGAGAAACACTTCGACCAGCAGCTATTGGTTGATCAATTTATTATTGCTAACAGCGGTCTTGAATTGCTTGATATGATTGCAAGGGGGTTTTGCGAGGAGGGAACAGAATGTATTTTATCCTCACCTACTTTTATGGCGTATAAAAATTTTTCCAACCTCTCGGGTGCCAAAGTGATTGATGTGCCGTTAAAGGCAGATGATTTTTCTCTTGATGTAGATGGTGTCTTATTTGCAATAAATGAGAAGACCCGCATTCTTTTTATCAGCAACCCAAATAATCCAACAGGCGCTTTGATACCAAAAACGACGATGGATGCACTTATTGAACAATTGCCTTCGCATGTGGTCCTCGTATATGATGAAGTGTATTATCACTATGTTGAAAGCAGTGATTTTCCTCGTGCCCTTGATTATATTCTTCAGGGTAAAAATGTGATTGGTCTGCACAGTTTTTCAAAAGCGTACGGGCTGGCAGGAATAAGATTGGCTTATGCTTTTTCGACACACCGTATTGCTGAATATTTACAAAGAATAAGAAGACCTTTTATGGTGAGCACACTCACTACGGTTGCGGGGATGGCTGCATTAGGGGATAAGGATCACATTAAAACAACACGTGAGTTGGTGCTGAAGGAAAAGCAGTGGCTGTACGGGGAGCTGGATAAATTAAAGCTGCATTATGGCGTAATGCTAAGAAGTACAGAAGTAATGAAGGCAAAGGATTGCGTAAGGGTGACGATTGGCACGCGAGAAGCGAATGAAGCATTTATAAATGGGTTGAAAAAAATTGTTCAATAAAAAATGATTGTTGGTTTAGATTTAGTGCAAACAAAGAGCGAGGTCTGCTTTTTGCGGACCTCAATTTTTTATAAAAGAGTTAATCCCCATAAATAAACTGTTTCATGTACGGATACTATACTTTGGTGTATTTTTCGACGTGATAAAGAATTCAGAACCTACTTTGCACCTCAAATAATTTTTCTCATAAGAAGTTAGTATTAACACAAGGGATTGTTTTTACTTTCCCTTTTTTATTTTTTGTAAACGCACAAGTCCCGTTTTCTAATATTTCTTTTTGAAGTTTGGTTGAAGAGTGAATGATTCGTGTATGTTATTGTGCTTTTTATATGACCACAATCCCTTCCGGTGTATCTTCTCCTTACGGAAATATATTCTGCGATAATTTGTCATCATGTTATTTCCACCGGAATTAAAGTATTCAAAAGACCACGAATGGCTCAGGCTCGAAAATGATCACGCTTATATCGGTATTACTGATTTTGCACAAAAGGAACTCGGTGATATTGTTTATGTGGATGTAACTGCCGTTGGGACGGAAGTTGAGCGGGAAGCAATATTCGGAATGATTGAAGCCGTGAAAACAGTGTCGGATCTTTTCATGCCGGTCAGTGGTAATATTCTTGAAATGAACCCCAAGCTAAAAGATAAACCTGAACTCGTTAATACTGATCCTTACCATGAAGGATGGATAATAAAGATCACCCCTTCCGATCCTTCAGAACTGGATAACTTATTTTCTTCAGAGGCATACCAGAAAATGGTCGATTGATCTGGGAAAAAATGAAACTAGTTTTCAATAGCCCGAAATACATACGGACTTTATCGCGGGTGCGGGCAACAATAAATGGTCGTTATACCTGAAATGTGTGCCACGGATGTTGTCTGACATAGAACCTTTATTAACCAAAATAACCTTACAAAAAACCAGTTATCAAGTAAATTGTTTTTTTTACTCTATCCGGTAACCGTTATATAAAAATTGCAATTAATGCTATTATATATCCAAAGGGCAAGAACGATTACTTGTAAACAAGGGCTTTCTCCACATGTTCTTAACAACATTGATTTGTGATTTAACTTATAGAAAAAATTCCTGTAATTTTAATACTGTGGCTTGAGATTTGAAAATCTCAAGCCACAGTATTAAGTCGTTTTTTCGGATCACCTGTGGTGCCCAAAATTTTGAAATGTAATTTAAATCTGCTACCTTCGACGTGTACCACGTCGAATCCACCTTTACAGAAATTTTCCAAAACAATAAGCCTTTTCAACTTACTTTATTTTTTATTTGTTACAATTATTTTTAAAAAGGTAACATTTTTTATTTACTATTTGTTACCTTTTTGTGTATTTTTGTAACAATGATAAAAGCCCATACTCATATTGAGCAATCATTATCAAGGAGAAAAAAGGGAGAATTAATTTTTCCTACAGACTTTCGCGGTCTGGGAAGTGAAGCAGCCATTAAGATGGCATTGTCGCGGTTGACGCGGGAGGGGAAAATAAAACGGCTTGCCCATGGAATTTATGTATTGCCGAAAGTTGATCCTTTATTCGGACCGGTTTATCCGGCGCCGGAGCAAGTGGCAGAAGCTATTGCCAAAAAAGAAAAAGTGCATATTAAACCTGCGGGCGCTTATGCTTTGCATAAACTAGGATTAACAACTCAAGTGCCAACCAAACTTGTTTATCTTACAGACGGTGTATCCCGTCATATCAAAATTGGCAAAGCCTCTATTAAGTTTAAAGCGACCACGCCTAAAAAACTCGCTACCCAAGGGAAGATAAGCAGCCTTATGATACAGGCATTAGAGGAACTGGATGTAGAAAATATAGATAAAGCAACTGAGGGAAAAATCAAAAATTTATTGCTTAAAGAAGATCCGCAAAAGTTAAAGAAAGATATCCGGCTCGCCCCTGCCCGGATACATGATTATCTTATCAAACTTCTAAAAAAGACATCTGATGATAGGTTGGTTACAATTAACCGATGAACAGAGAAAAACCAGTTTGGAACAGGCTTCTATAGCACGCGGGATCCAGATAAAGGCGATAGAAAAAGATTGGTGGGTGACACTTTCTTTAAAGGCTTTATTTCAAACCCCTTACGCGCAGTACGTCGTTTTCAAGGGCGGCACTTCTTTAAGTAAATGCTGGAAGCTTATAGAAAGATTTTCCGAAGATATTGATATTGTACTTGACCCGCAGGCTTTCAATATGCGCTATGAAGTAAACCCTGGAAGAAGTTACCTGGACAAATTAAAAAGGGAAGGTTGTGCTTTTACCAGTACAGCGTTAAAGAATGCATTGGAAGCTGAGCTCTCTGCGCTCGGCGTTCCACCGGGTCTGTTAACTGTAGAGGCAGCTCCCGTGCGGGAAGATATTCCTGATACCGATCCGCAAACCATACTGGTAAAATACCCTTCACTCTGCGACCTTAACCCCTATTTGGCAGATGTGGTCAAGATAGAAGTAAGTGTTCGTTCATTAAAAGAACCATTTTCAGACGTTCATATTCAATCAATCCTGTCTGAAATGTACCCGCAACGCGCCTATGCGGAAACTCCCTTTCCTGTTGCTGCAGTGGAGCCTAAAAAGACTTTTTTAGAAAAAATATTCCTGCTGCATGAAGAATTTCAGCGGCCTGATCTCGGTAAGATCAAAACGGAAAGAATGTCGAGACACTTTTATGACCTTGAAAAATTGATGGATACCGAAGCAGGAAAAGCGGCATTGGAAGATGAGGATCTGTATGTTACCATAATTCACCACAGGCAAAGGTATTCAAGATTATCCTGGATGGATTATAACACACTTCATAAGCACACTATATCATTTTTACCTCCCGAAATACTAAAAGAAGCTTACATGAAGGATTATGCCGTAATGCAAGAACAAATGATTTACGGCGAATCTTTGGAATATCCTGGTCTCTATGAAAGATTAGAGCAGCTAATCAAACGTTTTCGCGGAGAAAATTGAACTGAAATGTAACCGAATTGAACTTAAATGCATTTCCTGAAAAAATATGCACAAGCTAAAATCTTTGCCTGCACTTACTGAATATCTTCTTTCGTGTACTTATTGGGTCGTTTTGTGTATTTACATGTTGCAGGTTGTGTATTTACATGTTGCAGGAAATAATAATTGAAATTATTTTGCCGCTGACAAGCATTAGTTTTCAATCGTTAGTGTTTTAAAAGAACAGTCGGGGATGGTTTCCACTATCCCTTTTTTCATGCTGAGTTTCCTATATAAATTTAATTCGGCGGAGGCGGGAAAAAATGAATTTAAATCTTATACCGTTATGAACAGAATTTATCTTGATAACGCAGCTACTACTGCCCTTGACCCTCTGGTGCTCGAAGCCATGATGCCCTTTCTTACCACCCATTATGGTAATCCTTCTTCCGTTCATGGCTACGGAAGGGACACGAGGATCGCTATTGAAAACGCAAGAAAATCAGTGGCTGCGATACTGGGGGCAAAACCTTCGGAAATATTTTTTACTGCGGGCGGAACCGAAAGCAGCAATACAGCAATCATTTCTGCTGTAAGAGACCTTCGATGCAAACGCATCATTACCTCCCTGACAGAACACCACGCGACGCTGCATACCGTTGAATACCTCCACGAAAGAGGTGAGGCAGAAGTGCAATACGCAAGACTTCTTCCGGACGGTCATATTGATATGACCAACCTTGAAACGTTGCTGCGCGAAAGCAAGAGTGAATGCCTCGTCTCATTAATGCATGCGAACAATGAAACAGGCAACATGCTTGACATAGAAACCGCGGGAGAATTATGCAAATTATACGGCGCCATCTTTCACAGCGATGCGGTTCAGACGGTAGGACATTTTCCCTTGAATCTTTCCAAAACGAAAGTTGACATGCTTTCTGCCTCCGGTCATAAATTTCACGGGCCAAAAGGAGTGGGTGTGCTGTACGTCAGTGAGCAGATAAAGATAAAACCGCTGATCCACGGCGGTTCACAGGAAAGAAACATGCGTGCGGGGACAGAAAACGTTGCCGGCATCATCGGTTTTGCAAAAGCACTTGAACTTGCCACGGAGAACTATGATAAGGAGAGCCCCTATATAAGAAGCCTGAAGCTGCATTTGATGACACGATTAGCGCTTCAATTTCCCTGCGTCTGTTTCAACGGTGACGCCTGCGGAAGCAGTTTATACACTGTCTTAAGTGTAGGTTTTCCAAAAACAGAAAAAACCGAAATGCTGCTCTTTAATCTTGACATGAGTAATATTTGCGTCAGTAGTGGCAGCGCCTGCACGAGCGGGGCAAATGGAGGCAGCCACGTGATAAAAGCGATCCGGGGCAATAACGACCGGGTAACAGTGCGGTTTTCGTTTAGCAAGTATAATACAAAGGAAGAAATTGATTACGTTGTAGAGAAGCTGGGAGAGCTGATGTAAGGAATTTAATTTTCCATTTACCGGGAAAAAAATTGCTGTGGATCTTTTAATTGAAAAAATAACAGCATAGGCTGCAATGTTTAAATCAAAAGCAGAATATTCTAGCTGTAAGAGTTGCACAGTAACCTAAGCGTGAACCAATTCTTCTGAATCAACCATTATCAATTTAATGCTAAGAGCTGCTTCGAGGATGGATATGGTTTCAAGCGTAAGATTTTCCTGCCCCTTTACGATCTTATTGATTTGTTGCGGCGATATGTTCATGCGTTCGGCCAAATCTTTTTGGGAGAGATTCTGTGTTCTCAATGCATCCAATACTTTAACAGCAATGGCTGCAGACTTATTGAGCCATTCACGGTTCTCGCGACGGTATTTTGCTTTTTCCCTCCATTGCGAAGGCTGGTCAGCAGTAATCTTTGCTAATTTTTCCTTTAAGTTGTTCATTCAAAAAGTATTTAGATCTTCCGGATAATCAATTCCATTATCCTTAAGAAACGTTTTTGTTTGTTCTAATTTTTTTAACTCTGTTTGTAAATGGTCTCCTTTCATATCCTGTGTTAACTTAATTGCCCCTCCTGTTACCAGGTAACAGTTTTCAGTAAGTCTTATGGCGTATAGCCTCAACCATCCGTTTCTAATCCGCGCTTTGCTTTTTTGATGTATCGTTATGGCGTACTCAAAATTATTCAGTGGTTTAAAAAGATGCTGTAAATTGTTATTCCCTTCTTTAAATCCTTCTTCAGCATAATCATACAAAACATCTTCCATTTGCTCTACCTCTTCCAAAGTCCTCAATACAGCTTCCCCAATTGTGATGCCCCTAAAAAAACCGCTTGAAAGGTCTTTGCTGTTTCTTTCAAAGAAAACATGCAGCCACTCGGGATCGTTCATTAAGTCAAAAAACTTGTCAAATTCATTTTGCGATTCATTTTCAAGATGAATTGACTATAACCCACTCTCCGAATCTTCCGAAACAAATATACGGACAAGTTTCATAAAATCAACTTATAGGTTAACTTTTTTTAAAACATTTGCTATTATTTGCACATAAAACACCTTCAACTCAACTTGTAGCTAAAAAAGCAAAGGAGAGGATATTTTATAAAATAAAAAAGGGCCTGAATAGAAATTCTGCCCGTTCAAAATCCAATATCCTATGAAAAACCGTGTACAATAACTCAAGATGAGTGCCATAATCCTTTAGGGTTGTAAAACAACGTGTTGGGAAAATAAAATGTTTCAATGACTTCCACATTTTAGCAAACCTGTCCAAAAAGGAGAATGCAATTTACCATTCACCTTTGTCCATACCCCTCTCATCATTTTTTCTACGATAACTTCGTTTAAATTCTATTTTGTGTCATCTCATGTGCTATTAGTGGAAAACTTATAGTATAACGGGCTCCGTTTTTGCGGAGCTCTTGCTGTTATATAAACGATAAACGATCTGTTGGAATACTTAATCTTTCGTGTAATTAACGGATGGTTTCACTACACTCGGGAAGGCTTTGATGTACTTTTTAAAAATCATACAAAGTATAGCAGTTAATTTGCTTCCATATTCAAAAGAAGTTTTTTGTACCATTACTTTTTCATTAGGTTAGTTATGCTGTCAACAGGGTCTGTTTTTTACAGACTCTTTTTTCAAGCCCGCTCCGTTTATTACACATCCAAGGCGTTCGATCATTATCGCAACATCAGTAAAAGGAAAGCTATTATGAGACTGCCAAAATCTTTAATCCCGCAGAAATATATTTTTTTACATTGGCATCAACGCTGATGAGCATATAATCATTAGAGATAGCCTGCCAGATCAGCATACGATCAAAAGGGTCTTTGTGATGAACTGCTGTTAACCGATGATAAGTACTGCTATCATGAGCCGACAGGGTCTCCGTATCAAACCCCATTTGCTGACACAGATCAGGAATGTCTTCCGGCGAAAAACCAGTCACTTGTATTTTGTTTAATGAACTCTTGAGTGAGATTTCCCAAAAACTGATTGTACTTACGACAATCCGGTGATCGGGATTAACAATAATATCTTTAACTTTTTTTGATAGCTTTTTAGTATCAGTAATGGCCCAGATGAGATAATGCGTATCTAAAAGATATGTCATAAGCTCAGAAATTCTTCTTCCGTGATTTTAAATTTTTTGCCAAACCTCACTTTGCCCTTACCTTCTAAAATGCCAATCTTCCTTTTTGGTTTTTTAGCCTTTTCTTTAGGCACCAGCCTTGCAACAATATCTTTCCTTTTGCCATAAGAGATACCAATTTCTTCGCCCGCCAATACCCTTTTCAGCACTTCGGAAAAATGGGTCTTAAATTCCCCTACACTCATCGTTTCCATAGCATTACTTTTTATTCAAACAAAGATATTATTAATTTGACAAGTTGTCAAGAAAGATATGGTCTTTTTAAGATAACAAGATTGGCTACTTTAGGACAAAAATAACGGGCAATAATCCTTCCCTGTACACTGAAATCAAGCTTTCGTGTACGAATAAGGCAGTTTAGTGTAATTTATGAAACGCTTGGCGAAATATCATGGATGTTGTACGTAAAATCGTATCTGAAATGGCAGCGTTTAATTTAGCAACCATTGGAAAATTTAAAAATTTGAAAATGAGAAAACCGGCTATCATACTATTTTTCCTTGCGATGATTTTAACTGTTCAGGGGCAAACAACCAATCCCGTTGAATGGCAGTTCAGCGCGAAGAAAATTGCAGACAAGACTTTTGAAATCCATTTAACGGCTGAGGTAGCCACACCCTGGCATATTTACTCACAACATACACCGGAAGGGGGTCCTGTGCCGACACAGATCAGCTTTATAAAAAATCCTATGATTACTATGGATGGCGATGTAAAGGAAACGGGCAACCTTGTGAAAAAGCATGAAGATGTGTTTGATGTGGATGTGCATTACTACGACGGAAAAGTCGAGTTTATACAGGTCGTGCAGTTAAAGACAAATGTCAAAACAAACGTCAGTGGTTCGGTCAAATATATGGTGTGCAATGACCGCGAATGCCTGCCGCCGGTTCAGAAAACATTTACGGTTACGCTCGGAGGCAAATAGTTAAGGACTGAAAAAACAAACAGTATCCTCCAAAGCAATATAAAATGCAACCATCTTTTTTCATACGAACCGACAACCGTTACACCAAAATTATTTTTAAGGATATTCTCTATGCTGAATGCCGCAAAAATTATGTCCAGATCGTCATGGAGGGAGGCAAGTCTCATATGGTGCTGATTTCAATGAATCAGCTTGAAGGCACCCTCCCAAAACAATTTTTTTGCAGGGTGCACCGCTCATATCTTGTTTCGCTGAACCATGTCACTTCTTTTAACAACGATACGATCTACATTAAAGATCTCCCCATACCAATATGCGGGGAATATAAAGAGCTGCTGCACCGCAGTGTACATATCCTGGTCAGTGAAACAAGGTGCAAAAAACCGACAATTGTCAACAAAAATGGTGAGCTGGAACCCTGACGCAGGCATCTAAAAAGTTTCATCCGCCCGGCGCTAACTTTCGTGTACGGATCTGTGGCTTTGGTGTATTTCAGAACACTCGTTAGTTAATACAAATTAACTTACGCGTGCGTTAAAAATACAAATTTTCATAAGCTGAAGTTATGGTATGGGACCCATCGACTTCTTTTCGAGGGATTGTTTCTACTCTCCCTTTCTTTTGATTCAGAAAGCGTTCTCTTAAGTAGTACAATATTTTTTTCATAGGCAGAAGTTCCGCGGACGGGGGCGGACAAGCAGTATTAGCGCAAACACATTTTCGATCCCGTTTTAAAATCGAAAAACCAAGAGGGATTGTTTCTACAGTCCCTTTTTATAGAAGACATAAAAAATAAAATACTAACACTGATGAAAAACAAAATGTATATCCTTCCTCTGGAAAAAGCAGGCATTCATGACGTCCAACTGGTGGGGGGTAAAAACGCCTCCCTTGGTGAGATGCTCCAGCATCTTGCGCCGCTGGGGGTAAATATTCCCGGCGGCTTTGTGGTAACCGTAGATGCTTTCAAAGATTTTCTCGCCTTCAATGATCTTGATGCGGCTATTGCAGAAAGGGTTGCTGAGATCAACTATGATAGTGTTGAATCGCTTCGCAGAACAGGTCTGCAGATAAGAAGTATCATACGCAATGCAAAGTTACCTCCTGAATTGAGCAGGGACATCATCGCTGCGTATCTTGAATTATCCCTGTGCTACGGGCAACTTGCAACAGATGTGGCTGTCCGCTCTTCCGCCACTGCCGAAGACCTTCCCGATGCCTCTTTTGCAGGCCAGCAGGAGACTTACCTGAACGTAAGAGGACCTGCCGCTTTGATGGATGCCGTCCGTAACTGTTTTGCTTCCCTCTTCACAGATCGCGCTCTGAGTTACAGGAAAAATTTTGGTTACGAAAATTTCACCATCGGTCTTTCGGTCTGCGTTCAAAAGATGGTGCGCTCCGATCTGGGAAGCGCGGGTGTTGCCTTTTCACTCGATACGGAATCCGGATTCAAAGATGTGGTACTGATCAATGCCGCTTATGGTTTGGGTGAAATGGTGGTGCAGGGAAGCATTTCGCCTGACGAGTTCATTGTATTTAAGCCGGCACTTAAAGACGGTTATGTACCCATCATCGAAAAAAAACTGGGTGTAAAGGATAAAATGATGGTCTATGGCGATGACCCGGATGAAAGGGTGCGCGTCATACCAACGGAAAGATCCGCACAATACCGTTTTTGTTTGAGCGATGAGAACATTGTAAAACTTGCGCAATGGGTCATGCTGATAGAAACATACTATACAACCCTCAGACGGCAGTGGTGTCCCATGGATGTCGAGTGGGCGCTGGACGGATTAACGGATGAACTTTTTATCGTACAGGCAAGACCGGAAACCATTCATTCAAGAAAAAATCATGATACCGTAACTGAGTATGTGGTGAAACCGCACAGGGAAGAAGCGATTGTAAAAGGCATTGCGGTTGGTGATAAGATTGCAAGCGGCGAGGTAAACATTATGTATTCTCTTGACAAAAGAACCATAGACGGTCATGAGTTTAAAGAGGGTGAAGTGCTT
>WNGE01013520.1_pt1 | contig 10476 bp, 9 predicted proteins | sample 5400651 | NCBI WGS metagenome assembly WNGE01 (sample SAMN13153370, study PRJNA577476) | soil metagenome | isolation source: 60 cm soil or saprolite under grassland replicate 2 | place: USA:California | collected 2016-06-15
GTCCTGGCGGAGGTGAAGGGCCCGGCTGGCGTGCCGGCGCACCGTCTCCCGAGCCTCGGCCCGCCGGTCAACCAACCGCCAGCCGCGCACGATCCGCTCGACGTGGGCGGCCGTGCCCGCGCGCCCCACCGCCAGCAGGCGAGCTTCCGTCTCTGGCGTGGCCACGCGGGTGAGGGCGCGGACCTTGGCGTACGACAGCTGCCCGCGGCCGAGGGCGTCGGCAAGGAGGGGCAACGTCTCGAGGGCGCGCGCCACCCGGACGCGTTCGCGGGCGGCGCCCAGGTCAAGCCCCACTCGCCAACTCAGCCAGGCGGCGCAGGAGCGGAAGCCCGTGTTCCATCCCCCCCGCGCGTCGAACTCGCGGATCAGGGCGAGGAGGCGTCCGGTGGCAGCGTCGAGGTGGGCGGAGAGCTCAGCGATCTCGTCGCCGAGCCGATCCAGCTCCGAGGGGGAATGCTGAGTGGCAAACACAGATGGCGAATGAACCTGCATAGCGAGCCCTCCTTCTGCTGAGGCGACTCTACACCCTGATTTTCGAGCTCCCCGGAGGGTGTGGGGAGAGCGATCTCTGAGCGGGAAATGATTTTTGGTCTGGCCGCGACCGACCGCGTGCCTGCGGGGCAGTGCTAGCTGCTGGCGCCCGCACTTTCCGTGGGGTTGCCGCCGAGCGCCCCGTCATCCTGGCAAGGCTGTCAAGCTGAAAAGCGCGGGACTCCGATTCTAGGTCGGATAGACTTCTTGAAGGCGAGATAGAAACGCGGCCCGGTGAACAGGATTCGTTCTCACCTCTTCAAAAAACAGGTCAACACCCGCCCGGAAGTCGAGAAAAAACGCGCTGGGACCGATCTCAACGTGCGTTGCCATGCCAGAGGCGTCCGTAACGACCCGCCAACCCGGAGGGGTGTCCGCCTCATTGCGATGCCGTTTCGAAAATGATCCCAAAGAATTGCCTTCAAGTTAGCTGTTCCCATTGGGGAGGCTCTGCCCCATGGCTTCATATAGTTCTCGATGAAGGCGTAGAACCTCGCCTTGTTGTGGGCGACTTTCGGGGTCAAGAAAGACCCGAGCGCTTCGATGCCATTCAGGAGCAGAGAGAAGCTTGCGATCACAAACGAAAGTGATGGTGAGTCGTCTGGTTTTGTGGAGTTGAGTTCACGATATGCCGGTGATTTCGCTGTGAAGAGACGCTCGATCGGCTTCAGAAAAACGAACTGCATTCGGAGCCGAAACCAGTCGATCTTTCCTCCCTCTGTAAGAGGAGATAGCTTTCCATCCCGGAGTTGGTCATAGTCATAATAGAGCGTGAAATCCTTCCCTTCGATGTGCGCGCGAACGATCTGCGGGTGAGCCATCGTGGTGCGGCGGCAGCTCAGTACCCCTTGACGTAAGGCAGCTTCGCCGCCGTCGCCTCGATCCCCGCGCCCGCCTCCAGCAGTACCGCGGTGGAGTCCCACGTCCCCGCCACGAGCTGGTTGCGCGGCCCGTCAGGCAGCGTGGCCTTGATCACGCGGTCGCCGAAGCGTACCTCCTGCTTTTCCACGTCCACCTGCACCGGGGTCTGGGGCTCGCGGCCGATGGCCTTCTGCAGCCACTCGAGGTCTTCCTGGGAGGCGCGGAGGCAGGGGATGCCCAGCATCACGCAGTTGCCGAAGAAGATCTCGCCGAAGGAGCCGCCCACGATGGCGCGGATGCCCCAGCGCATGAGGGCCTGGGGGGCGTGCTCGCGTGACGACCCGCAGCCGAAATTCTGGCCGACCACCAGCACCGAGGCGCCCTGGAAGGCGGGCTGATTGAACGGATGCTCGGGGTTCTGCTTGCGGGCGTCCTCGAAGGCGTGCTCGCCCATGGTCTCGAAGGTCACGGCCTTGAGGAAGCGGGCAGGGATGATCCGGTCGGTGTCGATGTCGTTGCCGGTGACGGGGATGCCGCGGCCGGCGATCTGGCGGCGCTTGTAGTCGGTGGTGGTCGTGCTCATTTCAGGATCTCCCTCACGTCGGTGACGGCGCCAGTGATGGCGGCGGCGGCGACCATGGCGGGGCTCATGAGGAGCGTGCGCCCGGTGGGGCTGCCCTGGCGGCCGATGAAGTTGCGGTTGCTGGAGGACGCGCTCATCTCGCGTCCCTGGAGCTTGTCGTCGTTCATGCCGAGGCACATGGAGCAGCCGGCCTTGCGCCACTCGAAGCCCGCGGCCTTGAAGATCTCGTGCAGGCCCTCGGCCTCCGCGTCCTTGGCCACCTGCTGCGAGCCGGGCACGATGAGCGCGCGCACGCCCTTGGCCACCTTGCCCTTCTTGGCCACCTCGGCGGCGATGCGCAGATCGGACAGGCGCCCGTTGGTGCACGAGCCCACGAAGGCCACGTCGATCTTGGCGCCCTTGATGGGCTGACCGGCCGAGAAGCCCATGTGGGCCAGCGCTTCCCTGAATGTTGGCCGCTCCGCCTCGGGCTGAGCGTCAGGCGAGGGGATGGTCTTGCTCACGCCCACCGACATTTCTGGATTGATGCCCCACGTCACCACCGGCTCGAGGGCCGCGCCGTCGATGCGCTTCACGTCGTCGAAAGAAGAGCCCGGCTCCGTGGCCACCGACTTCCACCAGGTGGCTGCCCGGTCGAACGCTTCGCCCTTGGGCGCATAGGGCCTGCCGCGGAGATACTCCACTGTCTTCGCGTCGGGATTGACGTAGCCGAAGCGCGCGCCGCCCTCGATGGACATGTTGCACACGGTGAGGCGCTCTTCCATGGTCATGCCGTCGATGGTGTCGCCCGCGTACTCGTAGGCGTAGCCCACCCCGCCCTTCACGCCGAGGATATTAATGATGGCGAGGATCACGTCCTTGGCGTAGACGCCCTTGGCGAGCTTGCCGTCCACCCGCACCTGGCGAAGCTTGGGCTTGGCCATGGACAGGCACTGGGTGGCCAGCACGTCGCGCACCTGGCTGGTGCCGATGCCGAAGGCGATGGCGCCCACGGCGCCGTGGGTGGATGTATGGCTGTCGCCGCAGGCGATGGTCATGCCCGGCTGACTCAGGCCCAGCTCCGGCCCGATCACGTGCACGATGCCCTGCTTGCCCGTGGACATGTCGAAGAGCGGGACGCCGAAGTCCTTCATGTTCTTGTACATGTGCTGCGCCATCTCCTCCGCTTCCGGATCCGCGTAGGGACGCGTCTGGTCCGCGGTGGGGATGATGTGATCGAGCGTGCCGAAGGTGCGCTCGGGCATGCGCACCTTGAGGTTCAGCTCCTTCAGCATCTGGAAGGCCTGCGGTGTCGTCACCTCGTGGATCAGGTGCAGGCCGATCAGGAGCTGGGTCTGGCCGGACGGCAGCGTCCGCACCGTGTGCGCTTCCCATACCTTGTCGAGCAGCGTGCGTGCCATGGTGGCTCCCTCCTTCGGGGCGCTCATCCTGCCTCACCGGCACTGTGTAGTCCAGTGAAACGTTCTGCAGCGAATGATAAGCTGTGCTTCATGATCGACGCCGCCCTCTTCCCTGCTCTGGAAACCCTGCTCGCCGTGGCGGGCACGGGCTCGGTGGCGGCGGCGGCGCGTCAGCGCCACATCACCTCCTCCGCGGTGAGCCAGCAGATCCGGCGGCTCGAGACGCACTTCGGCATCAAGCTCTTCGAGCGCGCGGGCCGCGGCGTGCGCCTCACCGCCACCGGCGAGACGGCGCTGCCCGTGGTGCGCGAGCTGTGGAGCGAAGCCGAGACGGCCTTTGGCCAGCTCGCGGCGCTGTCCGGCCGCCCCGCCGTCACCCTCCGGGTGGCGGTGAGCGACTATCTCGGCAAGGGGCTGCTCGTCCCAGTGCTTCACGACCTGCTCGACGAGGAGCCGCCGGTGCGCTTCGAGATCGTCACCACGCACTCGCGTGCCGGCGTGCGCCTGGTGGCGGGCGGCGACGTGGACCTGGCGGTGGTGACGGGGCAGGAGATCCCGCGCGGGCTCGAGGACCGGCACCTCTTCGACCAGCCCTTCGTGTGGGTCGGCCCGCGGCGCGGGCGTCGCGAACGCGTACCGCTGACGGAGCGGCTGCGGGGCGAGCCCGTGCTGCGCCTGGCCGGCGAGAGCCGCGGCCGCGCGCTACTCGACGAGTACCTCGCGGAGCATCGGATCCGCCCCGTGTCCACCATCGACGTGCCGAGCGTGTCACTGCTGCTCTCGTACGTCTCCGGGGGGCTCGGCATCGGCCTGGTGCCCGCTCTGGCCCTCGCCGAGGCGCCTTCTGGTCAGGTGGTGCGCGAGCCTGCGCGGATGCCTGCCTTGCCCGTCACCCTAGTGTGGCGGGCCGCCGCGCGTCGCCAGCCCGCCCTGACTCGCCTGGCCACGCTGCTCACTGCGGCCGGCGCGCGCGTGGGCGCGAAGTTGGCCCGGCCGGCCCGCGGCTAGAACATATCCGCGAGCCGGCGGATGCCCGCGCGGATTTCCGCCTCATTCAGCGCCGCGTAGCCGAAGAGGAGGCCCGCGCGAGCCGGCGGGCGCGTGTAGGCGGGGGCGATCGAGTACACGCTCACGCCCGCCCGCGCGGCGCGCGCGATCACCGCGTCGAGGTCACGCGGGCGGAGGTCGCTGAACCACACCACGAGGTGCACGCCGGTGTTCTCGCCGGCGATCTCGACCCGGCTCCCGAAGTGGCGGCGCAGCGCCTCGATGAGGGCCTGCCGGCGCGAGGCGTTGCGGGCGCCGGCGCGGCGCAGGTAGCGCTCGAACTGGCCGCTGGTGATGAAGTCGGTGAGTGCCTCCTGGGCGAGGGGAGCCGAGAAGCGGTCGGCGGCCCACTTGGCGGCGATGAAGGGGCGCACGAGGGGCGGGGGCAGCACGAGATAGGCCAGGCGCAGGGCGGGGAAGAGCGTCTTCGAGAACGTGCCGATGTAGATCACGCGGTCGGCGCGGTCCAGCGACTGAAGCGCCTCGAGCGGATGGCCCTCATAGCGGAACTCGCTGACGTAGTCGTCCTCGACGAGCCAGGCGCCTATTCGAGAGGCCCAGCGGAGAAGCGCCAGGCGCCGCTCGAGGGGCATGATGACGCCGGTGGGGAACTGGTGGCACGGGGTCACGTAGGCGAGTCGCGCGCCCGCGCCGGCGGGTGGCAGCTTCGACGTGTCGAGACCGCTCGCGTCCACGGGAACCCGGATGAGCCGCGCGCCCGCCGCCTCGAAGGGGACCGTCGCGCCGGAGTAGTGCGGCTCCTCGACCACCGCGGTGTCGCCGGGGTCGAGGAGCACGCGCGAGACGAGGTCGAGGGCCTGCTGCGAGCCGTTGACGATGACGATGCGCTCCGCGTCGCACGAGACGCCGCGGGCGCGCCCGAGGTACTCGCTGAGCGCTTCGCGCAGCGGGCCGTAGCCGGCGGGCGAGCCGTAGCCGAAGGACTCGGGCGAAGCCCGTCGCGCCCGCGCGGCGAGGAGCCGCCGCCAGATCTCGCGTGGGAACTCGTCCACGGCGGGACTGCCGTAGCGGAAGTCGTAGCGCGGGGCGGGTCGCGGGGCCGCCGAGGGCGACGAGGGCACGGTTGGATCCTTGACCAGGCGGCGCGCGTAGGCGGAGAGGCGCGGCGCCGGCTCGGGCTTCGGACGGGCGGGCGGTGGCATGATGCGAAGCGGAACCGCTCCCGCCACGGAGGTAGTCCCGCGGTGACGACTCACCAGATAGCCCTCGGCGGCGAGCTGCTCGTAGGCGAGCGTCACCGTGTTCCTGGATACGCCGAGGTCCCTGGCCAGCACGCGCGTCGAGGGCAGGCGCGCGGCGGGGCCGAGGCGCCCGGCGCGGATCATGGCCTTGAGCGCGTGGTAGACGCGACGGTAGAGGGGGCCGCTGGCCTCGCGCAGGTTGAGCAGCATGGTTGCTCCTTCCAATCTGGCACCTTCTGTTCGAGAAGAACTGGCCCTTTCCTTGGGCCAGCGCCGGGGCTAGGATACCGCTGAACACTGATCAACGAAGGAGGATATCGCCATGCCGACCGACACGAAGGTTATCGAGACGCTCGAGGCCCTCAACCGCGGCTATCTCCTCGCCGCGGAGAAGCGCGACGTGGGCTGGTACGCGGAGCACCTGACCGAGGACTACATGGCCACCAACCCGGACGGCTCGCTCGTGGACAAGGCGGGCTTTCTGGCCCGGTTCGCGAAGCCCCATTCCATGACGAACCTTCGGGCGCCGGACGTGAAGATCCAGCTCGTGGGCGACGTCGCCCTGATCCACGCGAGCTTCGAGGACACGAAGCCCGACGGCCGGACAGGCGCGGGCCGCTACACGGACATCTGGGCGCGCCGCGACGGGCGCTGGGTGTGCGTGTCCGCGCACTTCACCCGCTGCTGAGCACGAGGGAGGCCACGGCCATGCCGAATGCCGCCGCCACGCACGCGAGCGATTTGGATACACTGAAGGAGCTGAACCGGAACTACATCCGGTCGGTGCGCACCTCGGACGTCCGCTGGTTCGACGAGAATCTGGCGGAGGACTTCGTGAACAGCAATCCGGACTGCTCCTTCGTCGACCGCGCGAGATTCCTGACCCAGATCGCGCACCCGAGCGCGGTCGCCAACATCGAGTGCGAGGACGTGGTGATCCAGATGCTGGGAGAGGTCGCCATCATTCGCGCGCGGACGACCTACATCAAGCCGGACGGCCAGCCCGGCGCGGGCCGCTACACCGATGTGTGGGCGCGCCGCGGGGGCCGGTGGGTCTGCGTGGCCGCCAACGTCAGCCGCGGCTAGGGGCTAGCTCGAGCGGAAGGCGAAGCCTTTGTAGCCCTGCCACCCTGCTCACCGCCGCGGGTGCTCGCGTGGGTGCGAGGCTCTCCCGGCAGCCTCGGGGCTAGCCCAGCGCGCATCGGACAGTGTGGGTGCCACAAGAATCGTCCGCCGGGTATCATGCTTACATGTCCACGGAAGTCCACGACCTCTCTCTCGCCGAGCTGTCGAGTCTGATCGCCGCCCGTAAGCTCTCCCCCGTGGAGCTGGTCGACGCTTTGATCCGTCGCGTCGAGGAGCTCGACGCGCAGACGCGGGCGTTCATCACCCCCACCTTCGATCTGGCCCGACGGCAGGCGCGGCAGGCCGAGGCCGATATCATCGCGGGCAAGTATCGGGGCACGCTCCACGGCATTCCCTTCGCGCTCAAGGACATCTACGATACGCGAGGCATTCTCACCTCCGGCCACTCGCGGGTGTTCATCGACCGCGTCCCCGCGGAGGACGCCACCGCGACGGCGAAGCTCTACGATGCGGGCGCCGTGCTGCTCGGGAAGCTGGCCACGCACGAGATGGCGCATGCGGGCCCGTCGTTCGACCTGCCCTGGCCTCCCGCGCGGAATCCGTGGAACCTCGCCCGGTTCACGGGTGGCTCGTCGAGTGGGTCAGGCGCCGCCGTGGCGGCCGGCATGGTCCCGGTGGCCTTGGGCTCGGACACGGGTGGATCGATCCGCGGCCCGGCGTCCCTGTGCGGGGTGGTGGGGCTCGTGCCCACGTTCGGGCTGGTGAGCCGGGCGGGCGTGATCACCAACTCCTACACGTTCGATCACTGCGGGCCGCTCGCGCGCACCGTCGACGACTGCGCGGTGGTGCTGGAGGTCCTCGCCGGCTACGACGCGAAGGACGCGGGGAGCTTGGAGCGGCCCATACCGCCGTACCGTCAGGCGCTGGGACAGGATCTGCGCGGGCTCAGGATCGGCGTCCTCCGGCACCACTGGGAGGAGGACATTCCCGCGTCCGAGGACGTGCGGCGGGCCATGGATGCCGCGCTCGACGTCCTGCGTCGGCTGGGCGCCGAGCTCACGGAATGCCGCGTGCGGCCGCTCGGCAGCTACTTCGACGTCAAGATCATCATCGCGGAGAGCGAGATCTTCAGCGTGCACCAGAAGAACCTCGTCTCCCGGCCCAAGGACTTCGGGGCGGACTTTCTTTCCCGCGTGCTGCCCTCCGTGCTCTTCAGCGCCCACGACTACGTGCAGGCCACGCGCGAGCATCGGCGGATGATGGTGGAGATGGCGCCGTTGTACGAGCGGTTCGACGCCTTCGTCACCGCGGGCATGGGCGAGGCGCCGCTGCTCGCCGACTACCGCAGCGCATCGTTCTGGCAGAAGCCGAGCCTGCTCACCGCCTGGAACGTGACGAGCCAGCCCGTGCTGTCTCTTCCCAACGGCTTCGGGAGAAACGGCCTGCCGCTAGGGATGCAGGTGGTGGGTGGCCCGACCGTTCGGCGAGACGACGATCCTGCGCATCGGCCACGCCTACGAGCGCGCCACGGAGTGGCACATGCGACACCCCCAGCTCCTGCCTGGGGCGGCCGCGCCCGACGTCGTGCCGCCGCCCGTTCTCTCAGAGCCCACCGCCCATGTCGATGGCGAGACGCGAGACCTCTGCGTGCAGGGCGCCCGGCGAGCGGGCGTGCCCCTCGACGATCTGATGCTGGCCCAGCTTCTGGAAGGAGCGCCCTACGCCCTCGACATGGTGCGGCGCCTGCGCCGCGACCACGACCTTCACCATGAGCCCGCGAATGTCTTCAGCTTTCCTGCGGCCGACCACTAAGGAGATTCCGTGAAGATCCGACCGAATCGCGTGAAGCAGCAGCTCGCCGCCGGAAAAGTGGCCACCATCGTGGCCGGCACCAACGAGCCGGACCTGATCGATCAGCTCGGCACGCTGGGAGTGGACGGCATCTGGCTGGAGGGCGAGCACGGCGGGGTCGACTACGCCGACCTCGGTAATCTGACGCGGGCCTGTGATCTCTGGGGCGTGACCTCGGTGGTTCGGGTGATGGACAACGACTACGCCACGATTTACCGCACCCTCGATCGGGGCGCCCAGGCCATCGTGGTGCCGCACGTGAACACCCGCGCCGAGGCGCAGGCGGCGGTGGAGTCGGCGAAGTTCGCGCCGCTCGGGAAGCGCGGCATGTTCACGAGCCGGCAGGGCTTCGGTGTGGACGACTACCTCAAGACCGCCAACGACCAGAGCATGCTCATGGTCCTCATGGAGGACATCGTGGCCGTCAACAACCTCGACGAGATCCTCTCCGTCGACAACATCGACGTCTTCTTCGTGGCGCCGAACGATTTGGCCACCTCCATGGGCCACATCGGCAACATGGGCCACCCGGAAGTCCAGGGCACAGTGGACAAGGCCATTACGAAGATCGTCCAGTCCGGCCGCATCGCGGGCACCCTCGTGAACGCCGGCAACGTGGAGCGCTACACGCGCCTGGGCGTGCGGGCGCTGATGACCCCATTCTTTCCATGGATCCAGGCCGGCGCCAAGGATCTGATGGAGCGCGCGGCGAGAGGCGCCCAGGGCTGACCGCGAGTGACGTTATCTGATGCGCTGGGGGTGACGGGCGCGGAGGTGGTCGCGCTCGTCGGCGGAGGCGGGAAGAGCACGGCCATGTTTCGCCTCGCCCGCGAGATGGTGGACAAGGGCGGGCAGGCCATCACCACCACCACCACCAAGATCTTCGGGGCGCAGATCGCGCTCTCGCCGGCCCATGTGTTCGGCGACGAGGTGACACGGGAGAGCGTGGCCGCCGCGCTGGCCGCTCACGGGCAGGTGCTCGTCATCGGGGCCACGGACGCGGGAACGGGCAAGGCCGAGGGTGTCTCCGTGGATCTTTTCCGGCGCCTGCGCGCGTGGTTTCCCGGCGTGTACATCCTCAACGAGGCCGACGGCTCTCGGATGCGCCCTTTCAAGGCGCCGGCTGCGCATGAGCCGGTGATTCCCGTGGAGACGACGCTCGTGGTGATCGTGGTCGGCGCGGATATTCTCGGCAAGCCGCTGGATGCGGATCATGTGCATCGGCCTGAGCTTGTCGCTGCGCTGTGTGGCGAGCCGCTGGGAACGGTGATCATGCCTGAGACCGTAGCCCGGGTCCTGGCGCATCCCGAGGGCGGGCGGAAGGGAGTGCCGGCGGGGGCGCGGGTGGTGGCCTTGATCAACAAGGTTGAGAGTCTGCCCGACCGGACGGCGGTGCGGGAGACGGCGGAGTGTCTTTTGCGCGAGCGGGCGATTGATTCTGTGGTGCTGGCTGCGGTGCGGGCTGAGGAACCTGTGCTGGAGATTATCTCCAGAACTTAGCCCCCACCCTCACCCTGGCCCTCTCCCTCCCAGGAGGGAGAGGGGACCGGTGGTCCCTCGCCCCCGGACGGGGAGAGGGCAGGGTGAGGGGGAGTGCTAGAAGGCCACGCGTCAGCGCGACGGCGGCGTCCCGTCCACGCCGCGCCGGAGAACGGAGCCGGGCAACGCGCCGGTGTGATCACCGCCGTCGATCACCACCTCGCCGTTGACGATCACGGTGGAGACGCCGGTGGCATACCGGTGCGGCTCGGGATAGGTGGACTGGTCGGTGATCCGCGCCGGCTCGAACACGGCCACGTCGGCCCGGAACCCGTTCCGCAGCAGACCCCGATCCGCGAGCCCCAGGGCCCGGGCCGCGCCGCCCGTGGTCTTGTGCACGGCAGTCTCGAGGGTGAAGAGCTTCCAGTCCCGCACG
>WNGE01009140.1_pt1 | contig 10475 bp, 10 predicted proteins | sample 5400651 | NCBI WGS metagenome assembly WNGE01 (sample SAMN13153370, study PRJNA577476) | soil metagenome | isolation source: 60 cm soil or saprolite under grassland replicate 2 | place: USA:California | collected 2016-06-15
GACGACACCCTTGTGGGCGTCGGGCCTGCAGGGCCAACCCCCTGGGACGCCGTCTCACGTCAGTCCTCAAGGGACAAGCAGGCCAAGCGTTCCCAGGGGGAGACCCCATGAGCAAGGAGGGTAGAGCCATCAGCAGGTCCCGCCTCGCCGCCGCCATCGCCATCCCCCTGCTGCTCGCCCTAGGGCTCGTCTTCACCTTCCTCCAGGGCCGCCCCGCCGGCCAAGCAGGCCCGGCCGCCGTCGCCCCGAGTTCCTCCATCCCGCCGCCCCCCACCACCAGCAAGCCCAACCCCCCGAAAGCCACGGGCGAAGACTGGCTCGCGATCATGAGCGACATCCTCACCTACCGCCACCAGCTCTACGAGCACCCCCAACCCAACCTCCTCTCCCAGATCTACGACAAGCGCTGCCCCTGCTTCGTCCAGGAACGCAACGTTCTCGCCGACCTCCAACGCCGAGGCCTCAAGTACACCGACCAGGGAGTCCAGGTCCTCTCAGCCAAACTCTTAGGTCGCGCTGCAACGAACCGCTCGATTGTTGCCGTCGAAGTGGTCAGCCAGACTCCGCAACAGACCCTAATCGACCGTGCCGGGAAAATTGTTCAGCGGAAAGCTGGCTCTGGCCCGAGCAAGACGGCCTATCAACTTCTGCGAGGAACAGACGGTCGCTACCGAGTCACGCTCATTGGCATCAGCCAGCCTGAGGATTGAGAGGCCCCGATGACGTTGGACAGGAACCGGAGCCTGGGAAGGGCGGCGTGCCAGCTACTCGGGCTGATTGCATTTATCCTCGTAGCTATGAACCTGAATCCCTTCACCGCCAGGGCCCAAGAGGAGCCCGGCGGTGGAGGGATCTCACCTAACAGGCTCTGGATCAATGCGAGGCTTGGCCAACCTGGAGCCGGAGCGCAGGGCCGAGTCGGAGGACCAATGACCGGTCGGTCCCTTCGATACATTCGACTCGGCGCCCAGCCGCAGTGCACCCCAGTGACATTCCAGGCTCCGGCCGGAATTCAACCCTGGTTTGGTTCTGGCGCAGACCCTACGCTTGAGACGGAGAGCGTGGAGGTAGTGTCGGTCAATCGGCAGGACCCTACGGATCAAGTGCCGTTGGGGTTCGGGTGTGTGAATCCGGGTGAGTTGGTGCAGGTGCCGACTGCGGAGGAGATCCTGAGCATCTTTAGAAGTCAGTACATCCCCAGGCCGGTAGTTCGGCTGAGCCCGGGCCAGCGGGGGCTGACCGGCCTGGCGACCTGGTACTGGTACCCGGGCAACGCCGACGTGTCGGTGGGCTTCGGCGCCCGCGGGTTCGCGATCGCGGCGAGCGCCACGGCGACGAACTTCCGGTGGTCGACGGGCGACGGGTCCGTGCTGACGAGCCCAGGACCCGGAAGCCCGGCGACACCCGCGGCGCAGCACGTCTACAGCACCAAGAGCGCGGGCTACCCGGTCAGCTTGTCAATGGTGTGGACCGGGCGCTACACATGGAGCGGCTTTGGAGATAGCGGGAGCGGCCCGCTCGGGCCGGTCACGGTGACCGGTGAAACCTATCCCTACCCAGTCGCCGAGGTTCGCAGTGTCCTCCAATAGATTCGATCCGCTCGACGAGAACGAGCGCGAGTGGCTGCGCTCCTCCCGCCGCCAACGAACGCGGCGGGCATGGGTGTCGCTTGCGGGCGTCGTCATAGTCGTCGGCCTGCTGGTCTGGCTGGTCATCGCGCTCCTGCCACGCAACGGTGGCGGCGGCATCACCACGCCCGTCGACACTTCGGCGCAGGAGCGGCTGCTGGCCGACTCGCGCCAGGCCCTGCAGGACTGGGGGCGCTTCGGCGTGAGTGGCGACCTCAACGTGGTGAAGGCGTCCTTCTGGCCGGACGGCCCTCAGTACAAGCAGCTCACCCGCGAGGCGCCCCGGCTCCGGCAGCACCCGATCGGGCCGCCCGCCTACCAGTTCGCGTTGCAGGATCCGGTGACGGTCCTGCAGGCGGGCGGCGACCGGCTGGTGCGCGGCGTGGTCAAGAGCACCCGTCAGGGCCAGCCGACGCGCTCCTTCCGCTGGGACATCTACATGCGCCAGGACCGCGGCGCCGGCGGCCGCTGGCGCGTGTGGACGGTCGCGAACACTCCCCAGCGCTGAGCGGCCCGCCCGACAGGGGCCGGCTATGCCCCGCCGCTCACAGGCGGGAGCATGATCAGCTCGCCCGGGAAGATCACGTCGGGGTTGCCGGACCGCAATGAACTGCGGTTGACGGCGATGACCCGCAACCAGTAGGTGGCGATCTCGTGATCGGACAGGTCGCTCGATCGCCGGTTGCTGACCGCGGCGAGGTGGTCCCGCGAGATCGTCCAGAGGTTGTCGCCCTGCACCACCCGGTGGGACCTGGCTGGCTGCCCCGGTGGCGGCTGCGGACTGGGAGCGGGCTGCCGGTTGCCGCCTCCCGGCGGTCCCGTGGTGGTCGGCGGGGTCGTCGGGGCGGTCGTGCTCGACGGGCTCGTCCTGGGGGTGGTGGACCGTGGCGGGGCGGTGGACCCTGGCGGTGCCGTGGTGCTGGGCGGCGCCGTGGTCGACGGCGGCCCCGCCGGCCGCGGCACGTAGCCCGTGGTGGTCGGCGCGCCGCCGCTCGACGGGCTCGCGGCCGGCGGCTCGGCGGTGCTGCCCGGCGCCGCTGTCGTGCCCGGCGCCCCCGTGCTCGTCGGCGCCGTGGTGCTGCCCGGCACCCCCGTGCTCGTCGGCGCGGTGGTGGTGGTGGTGGTGGTGGTGGTGGGCGCCGTGGTACTGGTGGGCGCCGTGGTGCTCGGTGGGGTCGTGGTGCTGGGCGGCCTGGTGCTCGGTGGCGTGGTGGTCGAGCTCGGCGACGGCTCGGCCGTGGTCGGCGAGGTCGACGTCGGCCGGGGCTGGGCGGCCGGTGGGTGGCCGGCGGGACGGGGGACGTAGCCGGGCTGGCCCGAGGTGGTCTGGGTCGGCTGCGGCGCCAGCAACCCGGCCGCATGCGGGAGGTACCCGGGCAGGCTGGCGACTCGGGCGGACGCCTGCTCGAGCGCCGCGTCGGCGAGCGTCTGATCGCGGGGTGGGCCGGCAGGGTTGGGGGCATAGGCGAGGGGGCGGGCGGCTTCGGCGTTTGGGTGCTCTGCTGCGACCGCCCCCGGTCGCAGGGGCGCCATCGCGGCTATCGGGGCGGCGCCGGCGACCGCGGTGCCGGTGCCGGCGCTCATCAGCGAGGTGGCCAGCGTGAGCGCGAGGGCGTGGTCGGTGGCCCTGCGGACAACCGGAAGCGTCAGCCAGCGCACGGCCCGGATGGCGCTCGGCACGCGCGTCAAGCAGGCGAGCAGGTAGAGCAGGTTGCTGCCGAGCAGCCACCAGGCGATCAGCAGCGCGATGCTGCGCAGGATCGCCACCAGGACGTCCTCGACCGGGCTGTTCAGCAGCCACGGCGTCAGGCTGTGCCAGGGGATCCGCAGCTCGGGGACACTTCCGAGCCGGGTGAGGAGGACGACCGCCGTGACCTCGAAGGCGAGCAGGGACAGGAAGGACCCCGCTCGCCTCAGGACGGCGGATCGGCTGGTTGCCACCATCGCCTCGCTTGCCTCCGCGCCCCCGTGATATTGGACAATGTACACAAGTGCGCCATGAGTGTGGACCACGCGGCAACCGGTGTCAACGCGGCCGGCTTGCTGTGGGGGCAAGGCACGCGAGAGCCTACTGGGCCTACGATCCAGAGGATCCCGAGAGCAAGGAGTCGGTGCCGTGCGTGTCGCCGTGCTGAGTCGTGAGTACCCGCCCGAGGTCTACGGCGGTGCGGGGGTGCACGTCGAGTACCTGGCCCGCGAGCTGGACCGGCTCGTCGACCTCGAGATCCACTGCTTCGGCGAGCCCCGGACGGCGGTGGCTCCCGGGCCCTCCAAGGTGGTCGCCTACCAGCCCTGGGAGCGCCTGGCCGGCGACGCCAGGCATCTCAGCGCGCTGCGCACCGTCTCGACCGACCTCGCCATGGCCGCGGGCGTCGAAGGCGTCGACCTGGTCCACAGTCACACCTGGTACGCCAACCTGGCCGGGCACCTGGCCAAGCTGCTCTACGGCGTCCCGCACGTGCTGACGGTGCACAGCCTTGAGCCGCTGCGGCCGTGGAAGCGGGAGCAGCTCGGTGGCGGCTACGAGGTCTCCAAGCTGTGCGAGCGCATCGCCATGGAATCGGCCGACGCCGTGGTGGCGGTCTCGGCCGGAGTGGCCGACGACGTGCTGACCTGCTACCCGCGGGTCGAGGCCGGCCGTGTGCGGATCATCCACAACGGCATCGACGCCAACCAGTACCGGCCCGACCACGGCACCGACGTGCTGGAGCGCTACGGCGTCGACCCTGGCCGTCCCTCTGTGCTGTTCGTCGGCCGGATCACCAGGCAGAAGGGCGTCCCGCACCTGCTCGACGCGGCGCACGAGTTCGATCCGGCGGCGCAGCTGGTGCTGTGCGCCGGCGCGCCGGACACGCCCGAGCTGGGCGCCGAGGTCGCCGAGAAGGTGGCCAAGCTCCAGGCCGAGCGGAGCGGGGTGGTCTGGATCGAGAAGATGCTGGAGCGCCGCGAGGTCATCCAGCTCCTCACCCACGCGACCGTGTTCGTGTGCCCCTCGGTCTACGAGCCGCAGGGGATCGTGAACCTGGAGGCGATGGCCTGCGAGACCGCGGTGGTGGCGACCGCGACCGGCGGCATCCCGGAGGTTGTCGCCGACGGGGTCACCGGCCTGCTGGTCCCGTTCTCCAGCGACCGCTCCGGCGTGGCCTCCGATCCGCGGGCCTTCGCCAGGGACATCGCCACCAGGGTCAACCGCGTGCTGCGCGACCCGGCGCTGGCCGAGCGGCTCGGCCAGGCCGGCAGGAAGCGCGCTGTCGAGGAGTTCGGCTGGGACGCGATCGCGGCGCAGACCGCCGCGCTCTACCGCGAGCTGCTGTCGTCCCCGGACTGAGCCGCCGGGCCGCCCGCGTCATCCCGGCGACGTCCGGCCTTGGCCTTCGGCGTCGCGATCCCGTCGAGCAAGAGGTCGATGACGCCCTCCATGCCGGCGCGGTCATAGCTCGGCCGGCCGGCGCTGATCATGTGGCGGTACGAGACGAATCCCATCAGCACGTCGAGCGCCAGCTCGATGTCGATATCCGCGCGGATCTCGCCCCGCTCGACCCCGCGCCGGAGCACGTCCGCCGCGATCCGGCGGCGCGGCTCGACGATGTGGCGCATGAAGGCGTCCTGGAGCTCGGGATGCCGGGCCCGGGCGCTGGCCAGCCTGAGCATGAGCTCGGTGACCTCGGCCGAGTCCTTGGGCCGGAAGGCCTGGCGTGCGAGGTAGACCAGGTCCTCGCGGACGCCGCCGCTGTCGGGGTCGACGAACGGCTGCTCCTTCATGCAGGCCACCGCCTCGACGACCAGGTCGGCCTTGGAGGGCCAGCGCCGGTAGATGGTGGCCTTGCCCACGCCCGCACGGCTGGCGACGGCCTCGATGCTCATCCTGGTGAAGCCCTCCTCGAGCAACAGGTCGAGGGTGGCGTTCAGGATCGCCTCGTGCGCCCGCTCGCTGCGGGGCCGCCCGGGGCCCTTGGCGGGTCCCGGGCGGGAATCGGACATGGTCGTCATGGTATCGATCATCCCACGTGAAGCCCGACCTCAGACCGCTCGGTGCCGGAATCATCGGCCTCGGGCGCTGAAGCCCTCGCGGGCAGGAACAGCAGCGCGACCAGCGCGCCGAGCAGGGCCACGCCCGCGCCGGCGAGCAGCGCCACGTCCATGCCGTGGATGAATGCCGACCGCGCCTCCGAGGCCAGGGCCTGGCCCTGCGCGCCGCCGATGCGGCCGGCGATCTGGACGGCGGCGCCGACCGAGTCGCTGGCGGCGTTGCTCAGCCCCGCCGGCAGGCCGCGCAGCGTGTCGAGGAGGCGCGCCCCGTAGACGGAGGACAGCAGGCTGCCGAGCACGGCGACGCCGAGGACACCGCCGACCTGGCGGACGGTGGTCGACACCGCCGAGCCGACACCCGCCCGCTCGCGCGGCAGCGCGCCCATGATCGCCTCGGTCGAGGGCGCCATGGTGGCGCCCATGCCCAGGCCGAGGATCACCAGCGAGGTGACGACCAGGCCGTAGCCACTGGCTATCGACGCGGTCGCCAGGATCGCCAGGCCGATGGTGACGAGCGTCAGGCCGCCGGTCACCACCACCTTGGTGCCGAGCCGCTCGGTGAGCCGGGCGGACAGCGGCGCGGCGACCATCAGCGCGAGGGCCACCGGGACCAGGCGGACGCCGACCTCGAGGGTGCCGTAGCCGAGCACGAACTGGAGGTACTGGCTCAGGAAGAACAGCGAGCCGAACAGCGCGAAGAAGACCAGCGCGGTGCCGAGGCTGGCGGCGGTGAAACGCCGGTTCTCGAACAGGCGCACGTCCATCATCGGGTGGCGTACGCGGAGCTCAGCGAAGACGAACGCGCCCAGCAGCACCACCGCGGCGGCGAACGAGGCCAGGATCGTGCCGTCCGTCCAGCCGTGCGACGGCGCCTCGATCAGCCCGTAGACGAGTGCGGTGAGGCCGAGCGTCGACAGCACGGCGCCGACGGGGTCCAGCGGCGTCGCCGCCGGGTCGCGCGATTCGGGGATCAGCACCAGGCCAGCCAGGATCGCCAGGGCGATGACCGGCACGTTGATGAAGAAGACCGAGCCCCACCAGAAGTTCTCGAGCAGCCATCCGCCGATCACCGGCCCGATGGCGATGCCGATGCCCGAGAAGCCGGCCCAGATGCCGATCGCGCGGCCGCGCTCCTCGGCAGGGAAGACGTTGGTGACGATGGACAGCGTCGAGGGCATGATCAGCGCGGCGCCGATGCCCATGAGCGCGCGGAAGCCGATCAGGCTGCCAGCGCTGCCGGCGAACGCCGACAGCACCGAACCGATGCCGAAGATGGTCAGGCCGCCGCCGAGCACCAGCCGGCGGCCGTAGCGGTCGCCGAGCGATCCCGCCGTCAGCAGCAGGCTCGCGAACACCAGCGCATAGGCGTCGACGATCCACTGGAGCTGGCTGGCGTTGGCGCCGAGGTCGCGGACGAGCGTGGGCAGGGCGACGTTGAGGATCGTGTTGTCAAGGCCGATCACCAGCAGGCTCAGGCAGAGGACGCCAAGGGTCCACCAACGGCGCTGGTAGGCACGATCGGGGTCCAATCAGTTGCTCCCTTCGTGTCGAACATGAGCGAAACGGGCTCGTCTCGAAACTCTGGGTGCAGGCTAGCAGCGCCCAAGGAGAAACGCAACGGTCTCGTTTCGTAATCTGGCGTCGCAGCGCGGCCGTGCGCGCCGCAAATGCCCAGGTCTGCGTGCTTCCATCCGCTCGCCGCGAATGGTTGCTTGCAACGTTTCGAGCACGAACGGGCGTCCGCGCGAAATTGACTGCCAGGCTACGGACGCGCACCAACGGCAGGTATGCGGCTCATGCCGGCAAGCCACGCCTACCTGCATCAACCGGTGCGCGCACGGGACCGGTCACCACGGATCACATTGCGTTCTTGGAGGGGGAGAATGGCGATTTCATCCAGATTCAGAGGTCTTCGATCAACGAGGATGCCGCGGCGGGCGCTGGCGGTCGGTGCTGGGCTTGCGCTGGCCGCGACGCTGTCGGCATCGGCGGTGGCCGCTCCATCCGCTGGCACCGACAGCTCCGCGGCGGCCGCCGCTCCGGCCGCTACGGCGAGCCAGGCCGGATTTGCGGCCCGGCCGGCGATGTTCCAGGGCGGCACCTGGTGGCTGCGGAGCCAGTTGAGCAGCGGGCCCAGCACCAGCTTCAAGTTCGGGCTGCCGGGGGACCGGCCAGTCATGGGTGACTGGAACGGCGACGGCATCCGCACAGTCGGCGTGTACCGGAGCTTCTCGACCTTCGGCCGCTTCTACCTGCGCAATTCCAACAACTCCGGATCGTCCTGGTCGTTCAACTTCGGTCTGCCCGGCGACGAGCCGGTGGTCGGCGACTGGAACGGCGACGGCCGTGAGGAGGTCGGGCTGGTCCGGGCGCGGTCCAAGTTCCCGTCGCAGTGGTTCGAGCGCGCCAGCACCTCGACGCAGGCGACCGCCTACAAGTCGTTCACCTTCGGCATCATCGCCGACCGCCCGGTCGCCGGCGACTGGAACAACGACGGGATCGACACTCCCGGCGTCGCCCGCAACGACGGCACCCGCCTGCGCTGGTTCCTGCGCGACGCCAACAGCTCCGGGCCCTCGCGGTCGCTGCTGTACGGGCTGGCCTTCGACCGGCCTGTGGTCGGCGACTGGAACGGCGACGGCCGTGACGGGCTGGGCGTGGTCCGATCCACCAGCGGGATCACCTTCGCCAAGTTCTGGTACCTGAGCAACACCGTCAACACCCCGTCCACCGTCGCCAGCTTCCGGTTCGGGGCCGGCGACCAGCGCCCCGCCGTCTGGACGGTGCGGCTCGGCTGATCCGACCGGGCTCGACGCGGCCGGGCCGCCCGCGGGCCCCGCACCGCTGAGGGCCAGAGCTTCCACGCCGAAGGCGCCGGCATTGGCCGGCGCCTTCGGGCATTGCTAGGACTCGTTCCTGACGAGCTTGACGTAGGCGCTGGGGAAGCGGTCGCGGAGCTCGTCGCGGCGCGCGGCGGCGGCGTCGCGGTCGTCCTTGAACACACCGCTGTAGATGGCCCAGTACCCGGAATTCAGCGAGGAGTAGTGCTCGGGGTCCAGCACGCCGACGTCCTCGACGCCCTGGTTGCGGAACGTCTCGGCGCGCGCCTCCGCCTCAGAGCGTTCCCTGGAGCGCGGGATGCTGGCCAGCACCACCGTGTAGAACCTGCCGGGAAGCGCCTGCGACTGGGTGGTCGTGGACTGTCCGCCGCGCCGCTGGCTGAGGCCCTGCCCCGGGTCCTGCCCTGAGCCGGCGGGGTTGAACAGGCCGGCGAGGATGCCAGCGATCAGCCCCACGACCGCCAGCAGCACCACCATCCCCGGCCCCGGGCGAGGCCAGCGACTCTCGTCCATGCCGGCCACGCTACCGTCCGCCGTGCGGAACGCTCAAATCTCTCTGGTCCGGCTCGAGGGATCGACCGGGCGTTTCCAGTCTGCTACGAGAGTAACGAGCGTATTCGGGCGAAAGTGACTGAGACCCGTGGCACTCGGTACTGTTGGACGACGCAAGCACCACCGGAGGTTCTCGTGCCACCCGACACCACTCCTGCCGTCGCCGAATTGGACCGGTCATGAACTTCTCTGGCGTCGCCCGCTACCGCGGGCAGCGTCCCGACATCGAGGAGATGACGCGCGCCCGCGACTCCGCCCGCCGTGACGCCTTCGCCAGACTCCGGGACTTCGAGCTGCTGGCCGGCGCCAGCTTCATCGCGCGGTCAGCCAGCGACTACATCATCTACGGGCCCACCGGCGCCATCCACGTCTACCGCATCACCGCCGAGCTGGCCTGACGTCCCCGAATTTCGCCGCCTGCCCACCCTGGCCAGTACCATGTCGTCCACGCGATCGGCGCCAGCCCCGAGCTGGCGCCGGCAGCGTGAGCACCGCGAGCGGGCGCCCGCCGCCCGGGGTTCCCGCGTGCGGATGCCAGAACCTCAAAAGAGATTCGACACTCCTCGATGGAGGCTTGCCCTTATGACGCGCATCGGCGTGCTCACCGGCGGGGGTGACGTCCCCGGCCTCAACCCCTGCATCAAGACCCTCGTCTACGGAGCGATCGACCGCGGCTATGAGGTCGTCGGCATCCGCCGCGGCTGGGCGGGGCTGCTCGCCTACGACCTCGACTCGCCGGTATCGCAGGAGAACAACGCCGCCCCCTTGAGCAAGAACGACGTTCGGACGATCGACCGCACCGGGGGCACCTTCCTGCACACCAGTCGCACCAACCCGGGCAGGGTCAAGCCGCACGATGTCCCAGAGTTCCTCCAGGGCCAGGGCAAGGGCGACGCTGAGGGGACGCTGGACTTCACCGAGCACGTCATGCGGGTGGTGGAACGGCTCGGCATCGACTGGCTGGTCCCGATCGGCGGCGACGACACGCTCTCCTACGCGGAGCGGCTGACCCGCGAGGGGATCCCGGTGGTCGCCGTGCCCAAGACCATGGACAACGACGTCTACGGCACCGACTACTGCATCGGCTTCTCGACCGCGGTGACCCGCAGCGTGCAGTTCATCCACCAGCTCCGCACCTCGACCGGCTCCCACGAGCGCATCGCCGTGATCGAGCTGTTCGGCCGCAACTGCGGTGAGACCTCGCTGCTGTCGGCCTATCTGGCCGGCGTGGACCGGGCGATCATCTCCGAGGTGCCCTTCGACCCGGAGCTGCTCGCCAACTACCTACTGGAGGACAAGGCCAGCAACCCGTCCAAGTACGCGATGGTGACGGTCAGCGAGGGCGCCAGGATGATCGGCGGCGAGCTGCACGAGCGCGGCGAGGCGGACGCCTACGGCCACCGCAAGCTCGGCGGCATCGGGCTGG
>WNGE01022982.1_pt1 | contig 10475 bp, 9 predicted proteins | sample 5400651 | NCBI WGS metagenome assembly WNGE01 (sample SAMN13153370, study PRJNA577476) | soil metagenome | isolation source: 60 cm soil or saprolite under grassland replicate 2 | place: USA:California | collected 2016-06-15
CTTGCAGCGTGATGTCTGGCGATATCGTTTCGTCACGCGACCGAACCGTCGGGTCGCAATACACCCAATCGCCGACGGCAAGGTACGCGGCATCCGGCCCGACTGCGCGAATCCGACCGATGGCGCCCGGTCCCGGCACCGCGGGCAGCTCCAATAGATAATTCCGCTCGCCGCTGAAGACTTCCTTGGCGTAGGACAGCACCCGCGTCGCCACGACGTCGACGACGACTTCGCCGGTGCCGATGACAGGGGCGGGCACAGTCTCGACCGTGAGCGGCGATCCGAACGCTTTCAAAACGGCAGCTTTCATGGGAGCTCGTCCTCGTTGGGTCTCGCCTGTTCTTAACGCGCGCGACCAGCCCAAAAAGACCTGGTATTATCCCAGGATTACGAGGCCCTCCCTGAGCGAAACGCTGGCGCAATGGCCCATCCCGGACAAAGTGAACTGGGCGACTTTCTCCGCTCGCGGCGGAAAAAGCTCACCCCGAACGCGGTCGGTCTTGCCGCCGGGCGGCGCCACAGGACGCCGGGCTTGCGGCGCGAGGAGGTGGCCGAACTCGCCGGCATCGGCGTCGACCGAAGCGTCAGTCCGTCGGTGACGACGATCGACGCGCTGGCGCGGGCGTTGCGCTTGACCAAGGTCGAACACGCGCATCTGCGGGCGCTGACCGGCGGTGCCGACCGGCGGTCGTTTGTGGCCGAAATCGTGCCCCGGCAATCCGGCGTACCGTTGAGAGCCTGAACTAGCCGGCCTATGTCACCGGCCGGCGTTGGGACATTCTGGCCTGGAATGCCGCCGCCGAGGATGTCTTCGCATTCGGCCGGCTCGACGAAGCCGACCGCAATACCCTGATCGCCATGCTGACCAACCGAATACGCGACGCCTGTTCGGCGCATCGTGGGCCAATGAGGCGCAGCGCATGGTGGTGCAGTTTCGCGCCTCCCACGACCTCTGGGCCAGCGACCCGGCCTTTCGCGACCTATTGGCACGGCTGCGGCAGGGGTGTCCGGAGTTCACCGCCTGGTGGGAAGCGCACGACATCAGCGGCAGCGTTGCCGGCCCGAAGGTGCTGAACCACCCCAAGAAGGGCCGCGTCAGGTTCGAATATGCGAGCTTCCAGGCCAACGACGATCCGGCGCTGAGGCTTGTCATCTATAGCGCGGTGTGAATTCCGTGATTTTACGGGGCAACAAGGGACGAAGGTCGGGAACAAACGGCAGAGAGGCCGGTTTTCCTTAGACTTTTACCGAACGGCCGAACCGAAGCCTGATCGGTAGCGTCCTATAAGCAGGGAGGACAAATCGGGCGGAACTGTGCAGATGCACAATGAATGGGTGCGGCGCACAACGAATTGGCGGTCAACACACAACATTTGGCCTTCCTGTCACGTCACTGTGACATATATCATCAACAACGGACCGCAGAGTCTGAGAGAACGATTAACAGGTCGAGATGGCCCGGAAATACGGGCGTACCGAGGACGACAATGAAACGTGGAATTACCGTTCTGCTTTCACTCTCCGTGCTGTTCACGGGCGCGTATTTCACGGCGAGCAAGTGGGCGATCCGTCACGAAACCATTTCGTTCTATGACCCGGATCGCAACAACCGTCTGGTCGCGGTCGATATCGCGGTTCGGTGGGACAAAGAAATGCAGGCCAACGCCGGCATGATCACGCTGCCGGTTGCAATCCTCAATCACGGCAACACCGTCAAGCATACCGAGTACTCGTTCCTCTCCAACGCGTTCGCGGCGCGCGGCTATCTCGCGATCGCGCCACAACATGACCTGCCGACCGATCCGCCCATGGTGACCAAGGTCGGCGAGATCTATGTCGGCCGTCTCCCGCAAATCCAGCGCGGCGTAGCCAACATCAAATTCGCGATCGAAGAGATGAGGAAGGTCCAGCCCAACGCCGACTACAACAAGGTGACGATGGTCGGTCATTCGATGGGCGGCGACATCTCGATGTATTTCGCCAAGCAGTATCCCGACGAGATCAAGAAGGTGGTGACGCTGGATAATCTGCGCGTGCCGTTCCTGACCGAGGGCAAGTTCAAGATTCTGTCGTTCCGCTCGAAGGATACGCAGTTCAAACCTGACCCCGGCGTCGTTCCGGATGCGGAGCAATGCGAGAAGGCGGGCATTACCGTTGTGAACACCGGCTTCCAACATAACGATATGCGCGATACCGGCCCAGACGCGGCCAAGAGCTCGATCCAGGGCATGTTGGACAAGTTCCTGGTCGATACCGACAGCGACGTCGCACCGGTCGATACCCGCAGCGCCCCGCCCAACATCCTCGATCCGGGTCCGGTCTCGCTCAACGTGCCGGATCAGAGCGCGAAGAAGAAGCAAAGGGTTCCGTCGCTCGCGGCCAATTGACGAATTCTGTCCGTGGCCGAGCAGTGGCCCGGCCAAGGCCGCCACTGGCGCATTGACCCATCCCCGGTCCCGGCCCACATAATGCTTGCGCTATTTGGCGAGCGGGCATGGCTAGCGAACCAATCAAACCGAAATCCGCAGGCGGCGCGACCTCGACGCCAACGGCCGAACCCCGCAAGGCCGGTTCGGTTCCGGAAGCGAGGCCGACGGCATCGCAGGACATTGCCGCCTTCGTGGCCAAGGCGCGCGCGATGTCGCCGCACCGGGCCGGAGCGAAGGGAAGGCTGGTGTTCGCGCTCGACGCCACCATGAGCCGGCAGCCGACCTGGGACATGGCTTGCGCGTTGCAAGCCGACATGTTCCACGAGGCGGCTTTGTCGGGCAGCCTCGATATCCGCCTCGTCTATTACCGCGGCTTCAATGAATGTCGTGCGACGGGATGGATTTCCGACAGTGCCCAGCTCGCCAGATTGATGGGCAAGATCGATTGCCAGGGTGGCAGCACCCAGATCGGCAAGGTGCTGTCGGAGGCGCGCCGCGAGGCGGTCGCTTCCGCGGTGCGTGCGGTCGTATTCGTCGGCGACGCCATGGAGGAGTCCGTCGACGATCTCTGCGCCAAGGCGGGTGAACTCGGCCTGCTTAAGGTGCCGGTGTTCATGTTCCAAGAGGGCCACGATCCGACCGCCGAGCAGGCGTTTCGCGAGATCGCACGCCTGACCGGCGGCGCCTGGTGCAGGTTCGATCCCGGTGCCGCCGCGCAATTGCGCGAGCTGTTGCGCGCCGCCGCCGCCTACGCCGCCGGCGGTCGCGAAGCGCTGCTGCGGCTGTCAAAGAGCGGAAGCGGCGCGGCCCAATTGATCGGGCAGATGAAATAGGCTCAGTCTCGAGCCGCCATGCTTTTTGCCGCAGATGCGACTATATTGCAGCCATGCCAACCCTGATTGCCGGCGTCGTTGCCGTTATCGTTCTCTACTCGCTGCTGCAGATGTTTCGCGCGGCCAACCCGGCCGTGCTCGCGCGCGCGATCAAGATTGTTGGCGGCGTCGTCGCGCTCGCCGTCGCCGCCTTTACCGGCGTCAAGGGCGAGCTGGCGGTGGCGATCCCGCTCGGTATCTTCGGCGCCGGATTACTCGGCTGGTCGCCGTTTGGAACCACAGGTTTCGGCAATTTCGGCGGGCTGTTCGGAGGCGGCGCGCAGCGCTCGCCGGGACAGAGTTCGCGGGTGCGCTCGCAATATCTCGACATGAGCCTCGATCACGACAGCGGCCAGCTGTCCGGCCAGATCGTGGATGGCCCGCATGCGGGCCACTCGCTCGACGAGTTCGACCTGCCGCAGCTATTGGCGATGACCGCGGGCTTTGACGCCGAAAGTGTCGCGTTACTTGAAAGCTATCTGGACCGCCGGTTTCCCGCCTGGCGTCAGGACGCGCAGGGAAACGGGGCAGGGGGGCAGCGCCGCGCGCCGCCGGGCGGCAAAATGACGGACGAGGAGGCCTACCAGATCCTTGGCCTGCAGCCGGGGGCGACGCATGACGAGATCAGTCGAGCGCACCGTGCCCTTATGAAGAAACTGCATCCCGACCAGGGGGGGTCGACGTACCTCGCCGCCCGTGTAAACGAGGCCAAGGATACTCTGCTTCGCACGCATCTCAGCTAACTCCGGCTACGCTACCAAACGCTACAAACCGCGAGTCGCTTCCTGCTCATCTCTCTGATTGACGCCCCGTGTCGCCCGCCGTTGTCCGGCGCGGCCGATCGTTCATTCCGGAAAACTTAACCGTAAATTCTTGACGAGAAGTTTTCGAAGGAACCGACTCCTCCGATTGTCCGATCCTCCCTTTCGACCGTGTGCTGAGAACAACAAAGCCGGCGTCGGGGCATGATCCGGGAAAATTAGAGCGTTTTCCAGCGAAGTGGATACCGGTTCGCGTGAAGAAAACGCGTCAAAACAAAAAGATAGAGCCCCGTTCCGATTCAATCGGAACGGAAAAGGCTCTAGCCCCGGGTTTCCGAAAAGAAACATGCGCAACAAAAGGATAGAGCGGGATGACGAAAGGTCATCCCGCTCCGGGCGCCGGCTTTGCGACTTCGGATCGAACGATTGATCAGTTGCGAACGGTGATGCAGGAAATATCGGCGCGCTTCAGCGTTTTGCAGACCGCTTCGGCCTGATCGCGCTCGAGGCCGGCGAAGCGGGCGCGGAACAGCTTCCGGCTGTCCTTGGCGACAACAGGCTCGGTGAACGGATCGGCCTTGCTGAGCAGGCCGCGGGCCTGGTTGCGGGCCAGGTCGATGCGCTGCTTGGCCTCGCTCTCGCTCTCCAGCGCGCCGACTTGAATGATCCAGCCGGTGTGGGTAGCGGGCGCCGCGGGTTTGGCGGCGGCGTTCTGCTGCGGCTGGCCGCGCGCCGGATCGGCATAGGCCAGTGTCTGCGGGGAGGAGGCGGCCGGCACACTCGACGCCGGCCCGCCTTGACCTGAACCGTCTTCACCTTGACCGGCTTCATCGGCTCGGCCGAGCCGGGGATCGCTGATATCGGTTGGGTCTGGATCACGCCGTTGGTCAGCGGCGCCGGTTCAGCCCTGACCTGTGATTCGAACCTGGCCGGTTCGGGCTTCGCTTGCGGCGGGGGCAGGGCAGCCGCTGCGGCGGCCATCAGCGATGCCTTGGCGGCCGGCCTTACCGAGGGCTGCGGCTGAACCGTTGTCAAGGCAGGCTCGGCGGTGGCGGCGGCGCTCCCGCCGCTGACCTGCACGGTGTCGTTCTGCCGGGAATTGGTGTCGGCTTCCGCCACTTCGGTGGCGGTATCCGCGACGTTACGTTCGGTGATGGCTGCAACCGTGCGCGTGGTCGTCGCCTTCTCGAGACTCTCGGCCAGCAGGTTGCGCATGATGGCATCGCGCGAACCGCCGCTGCGGCCGCCCATCACCACGCCGACCAGATGGCGGTTGCCGCGGCGCATCGAGCTCACGAGATTGAAGCCGGAGGCGCGAGTGTAGCCGGTCTTGATGCCGTCGACGCCCTCGACATTGCCGAGCAGGCGATTGTGGTTGCGGATCGACTGGCCGTGATAGTTGAACACGCTGGTCGAGAAATAACGGTAATGGCGCGGGAAGCGGTCCTGGATCGCCCGGCCCAGGGTGGACTGGTCGCGCGCCGTGGTCACCTGATCGTCGTCGGGCAGGCCCGAGGCGTTGCGGTAGACGGTCTTGCTCATGCCGAGCGCGCGCGCCTTGCGCGTCATCAGCTTGGCGAAGTCCTTTTCGTCGCCGGCGATCGCTTCCGCGATCACGACGGCGGCGTCGTTGGCCGAACGCGTCACCAAGCCCTTGATGGCGTCTTCGACCTTGATAGTCTGACCGGGCCTGAGGCCGAGCTTGGTCGGTGCCTGTTCGGAGGCGTGCTCGGACACTTCCATTTCGGTATCCAGCTTCATCTTGCCGGCGTCGAGGCGCTCGAACAGCAGATAAAGCGTCATGATCTTGGTCAGCGAGGCGGGGTGACGGCTGCCGTCGGGATTGTTCGCGGCAAGCACCGCGCCGGAATTGCCATCGACGATGATCGAGGAGAATTGCGGGCTGTAGCTTTCGCGCTCCACCTGGTGATGGCGCACATGGTGGCGGTGCCGGTAGCGCCGCGCTTCAGCGCTGTCGCTCGTGATCAGGATGGCTGTGGTGGAGGTGACCAGCCCGAGAACGCACACTCGCAACAAGCGCGAGGAAGCCAAGGTTGTACGAAGCATTTACTTCCCCGTCCCAATTTCTATCTTGATCACCGGTTCGTGAGGCAAAATTGTGCCCAACGGCCGCTGACATCCACCTGCTCGACGCACCGATTCGGACCAAATGGCCGTCGTGAGTGAACGATCAGGTCGCTGTTCTGGCTAAGGTGTTGTTCACAAACAGTTTTCAAGCTGTCTGTCGGAAGCGAACAAGTCCGAGAATCAGGTTAGGCAAAGCGAGTTTCCAAAAGATTAAGCAACCGTTGCGTAATCCCACGGGGTTCTCGGCAAATTCGATCTGTTTTTGTGCGTCGCACAAGATTCCTTGACTTCATTGTGCGCTGCACTATATTGGGGCGGTGTCAGGGGAGCCGGGACCTCCCGGCGATCGTTTTGCACGTTTAGGTCTGGGAAAAGGGACTCCGATGATGGTCAAGGTTGAAGACATTCAGAATTACGGCAAAGAGCACCTCGAGACGGTCGCAGCCTCGGCGAGCAACCTGCAGAGCGGCGTCCAGGCGATCGCCACCGCCTATGGCGACTACGCCAAGAAGTCGTTCGAAGAAACCAAATCCTTTGTGGAGAAGCTCTCCGGCGTGAAGTCGCTCGACAAGGCGCTGGAAGCGCAGACCGAGTATACCCGCTCGGCTTACGAGACCTTCGTTGCGGAGTCGCAGAAGATCGCCGGCCTCTACTCCGATCTCGCCAAGCAGACCTTCAAGCCGTTCGAAAGCCTGGTCTCGAAGTTCGCTCCCGCCGCGCACTAACGGCTGACGCCCGACCGCTGACTTCCAAAGACAAAAAGCCCGGCCGTGATGGCCGGGCTTTTTCTTGCGCCGCTTGGCCGGCGGTTATTTCGAGACGCGCAGCTTGGAGATTTGCGTGAGGATGTTGTTGAATGCGTCCGACGTCTGAGTGGAACTCGTGATCATCTGGAAGCTGCCATCGGAGGTCGCGCAATCCTGCAGCACTTGCGATTTGGCGTCCGCATTGTTGATGTTGACCTGAATCGTGAACACTGTGACCGGGTTGGTCCTGTCATTTTTGATATTCTGGCAGAGGATCTCCTGACGGGCGTCAATGCTCGACTGAGTTGTGCTCCAGCGGTTTTGGGTGTTCAGTCCGTCGGACAGCAGGACGATGTAGTCCTTGTAGGCGGAGGTGGGGCTTTTCGCCGGCGCCGCGATAGGCGGATTCGTCGTACTCAGGGACTGCCATCCCCATGCCAGCCCCACCGCCTGGTTGGTGTTGCCGTTGGCAGTCATGGCGTTGATCTGGTCTTTGAGAGCTTGCCACTTGTCGCTCATCGGTGTCACCGGGGAGGTAAGGCAGTTCGCCCACTCTTCTGCATAGAACCGTTTGGACGGGGTTCCGTCATTGATGGCTGATCCCGGTGCGGTGTTCGTGGTGTCATAGCTCTGATCGCGATCGTTGATACAGCCCTTCCAGCCGCCGTTCAATGCTGTGGCGTCGTGCGCGGGCGCCGCTGCGGCCGTCGCCGACGTACTATCGCCACGCCAAAGGTGACATATCGTGCTTGAGCCGCTCCCCGAGCACGTGCAGCTGGTATTTGTTCCGCAACTTGCGGTCGCGCCAGTGACGGTCGTGTAGCACCCATTGTAGTAAATGTTGGTTTTGCCGGGAAGCTTCTTGCCGCTATCGAGGCCGGGGCAGATGTAGCCTGCATACGTGCCGGAGTTAGGTATTGTGCTCGTGGTCTTGGCTCCGGTTAATGTTGCGGGCCGGTCCATACAAACAAACCCGTAGGTATTCGTGTTCGTGCCGAATGGGCAGCTAGATCCACCTTTGGTCGTGCCCCAGCTGCTGGGCTTGCTGTAAGGAGGAGCGAGAATGGGCGGCTCGGCCTCCCACTCTGTCCAGTTGATCCACGAGGCATCGACATTCGCGGTGCCGACATTGACGTCCTTCGTGAACGGAATAATGGAAATGTAGACGTCGCCGGTCTGCTTGCTGTAGCTCGACAGCGTAGTGATCATGTCGGTGGCCGCCTTTTGCATGGCCGCCAGCTTGCCGTTCTGGGACATCGACCCGGTGTTGTCCAACACCATCGCCACCCGCATACGCGTGTTGCCCCAGGTCGAGGTTGAATTGGTGGCGAAGCCGATGTCGGGGAAACCGGCGAGCTTCATGAAGTCGGTCCTCACGCTGCCGGAACCGTTGATCAGGATGGTAGCTGGTGTCGAGCCGCTGACCGGCGTGTAGGTCGCGTTGACCGCAAACGTGGCCTCCTTGTTGGTGTACAGCGCCTTGAAATAGGCCTGTGCCGCCGTGTTGATATCTGCAGGTTGGATAGTGCCATCCGTAAGGTCCTTCGCCACCATCAGCGCCGTGGAGTCCAGCGCCGCCTGCATCGAGGAGCGCGCGGCATTGGCGCGCGAATAGTCGATCGCCGCACCGACGAAGCTCAGGAGCGGCACCGCGGCAATGCCGAAGATCACCGCGACATTGCCCTGGTTGGCGCCGGCGAAACGGCCGGCTGTGGCGCGAAGGCGAGCGAAAATGGCTTTTGCGGACATGGCTCTCACCGAAATTGGTTGTAGGGCCATTTCGGCGCGCGCCACTAAACAGGTGGTAAACCGGTTCCAACAAAGACGGGTCAATAGCCATGCAAAAGCGAATCGGCGGTCAAAAGCCCCTGCTATCCTCAATGGCCGCTAAAAGGGGACCGGCCTGCCTTTGTCAAATCGAACAGAAACGATTAACCTTTCGTCGGATCGCCTAGCCGGGAATCGGGCCGGCCGAGGTCGCACGCGAGCCGCGCTTCCGCGCTTGCAGCGGGCCGAAGGTGGGCCCATATTCCTCCTGTCGATCCAGCCGCTGGGTCGGCCCGGGAACGGCGATCTGGAGAGGCGTTGCTGGAAGTTCCGCGATGGCTGACTGGCGTTTCGCGGGACGACTGTTGTGCGCTGTCCGGTTTCCCCTGGGGATTTCGAACGCCTGAGCCATGTTGAAGTCAACTTCCAAAGTCCGTCCGTCCGTACCGGCGCCTGTTGCGCCTTTTGCTCCCCAAATGAGCAACGACGAAAGCCGCAACGGCACGCCCGGCAGTCCGTCGACCTCGGTGATTACCAAGGTCAAGCCGAAGACCAAGCGTCCCAATCTCTATCGTGTCCTGATCCTGAACGACGATTACACGCCGATGGAGTTCGTCGTTCACGTCCTTGAGAAGTTCTTCCAGAAGGATGCGGAAGCCGCGACCAAGATCATGCTCCACGTCCATCATCATGGGATCGGGGAGTGCGGCGTATTCACCTACGAGATCGCCGAGACCAAGGTGACGCAGGTGATGGACTTTGCGCGCAAGCACCAGCATCCGCTGCAATGCGTGATGGAGAAGAAGTAGCGGCGCGTCGCGTTGAAGGACCCGCCGGAACGGGAACGGGTCTTGCATCGTTTTGTTCTGACCGAAGCGGACGGCATCCCCGTGAGTTTGCGGGGATTGGCGGCGGTGTCGCAGTGACTGGAATTTAGCGGAAAGCCACTGCCGCGAAGCCGGTCTTTCGCCACGATCGTGCGTAACTATATGACAGGGGATGACAAAGGTTGTTGTTGCCTGACCGGGTAATGGCGATCATGATGGCCGGGGGCCACAGAGGACGCGAATGCCTACTTTTTCCCAAAGCCTTGAACAATCCCTGCATCGTGCATTGGCGATTGCAAACGAGCGTCACCATCAATACGCGACGCTCGAACACCTTCTGCTGTCGCTGATCGATGACTCGGATGCGGCCGCGGTGATGCGGGCGTGCAGCGTCGATCTCGACAAGCTGCGGACCAGTCTCGTCAACTATCTTGAGACCGAATTCGAAAACCTGGTGACGGACGGCGCCGACGACGCCAAGCCGACCGCCGGCTTCCAGCGCGTGATCCAGCGCGCGGTGATCCACGTCCAATCGTCGGGTCGCGAAGAAGTGACCGGCGCCAATGTCCTGATCGCGATCTTCGCCGAGCGCGAAAGCCACGCTGCGTATTTCCTGCAGGAGCAGGACATGACGCGCTACGACGCGGTCAACTACATCAGCCACGGTATCGCCAAGCGGCCCGGCGTCTCCGAGGCGCGGCCGGTGCGCGGCGTCGATGAGGAAACCGAGACCAAGGGCAACGAGGACGCCAAGAAGAAGGGCGAGGCCCTCGAGACCTATTGCGTAAACCTCAACAAGAAGGCGCGCGACGGCAAAATCGATCCGGTGATCGGGCGCAATTCCGAAATCAACCGCGCGATCCAGGTGCTGTGCCGCCGGCAGAAGAACAACCCGCTGTTCGTGGGCGAGGCCGGCGTCGGCAAGACCGCGATCGCCGAAGGCCTGGCAAAACGCATCGTCGACAGCGAGGTGCCGGAAGTCCTG
>WNGE01012750.1_pt1 | contig 10471 bp, 8 predicted proteins | sample 5400651 | NCBI WGS metagenome assembly WNGE01 (sample SAMN13153370, study PRJNA577476) | soil metagenome | isolation source: 60 cm soil or saprolite under grassland replicate 2 | place: USA:California | collected 2016-06-15
TTTCAGAGAGGTCATCTATCCGAAGATGGACAGGGCAAGACGAGAATTCGAAGAATTCCTAGAGTCGGGACAACAACTTCCTATGATGCCAATGATTCCAGCATCATCTCAACTATAGACTTCCTGTCAATCTCGTTTTCGTGGAAATACTACGAAAGCGTGGCGTGTCTCTTCCACGCGATCCTAAACAGTTTGGTCGACAGAGAGGGTATCGGTTATATCGTGGGAAACGCTTCTAGCTAGAATTGCCGGCCAGCTATTGAGTTCAGAGATCCGTCCTATCAATCCTCTGACAGAGGTCTTAGCAAGGCGACAGTACTCCCAAGAATCTCTTTACAGGGCAGCACTCAGGGACACTCGTTTCTCTTCCGGCTTCGGGATGTTCCCGCCGCCTCTTCCACGTAAGCCAAAGACCGGAGGTTCGATAGCTTGGATCCTATTGAAATTCGGTTTCGTAGGCGGATTGGGAATATTTCTCAACCAGTACGTTCTGTTTGTGTTAACGGGTCTTTACGGCGTTTATTTTCTTTTCAGCGCGATCCTCAGTAGCCAAGCAGCTGTTTTCGTTAACTTTGCTCTGAATAACTTTCTTGTCTTCAGATCGAGAGAAACAGCTGGGGGGCTTGTCCGAAAAGCCCTGCTTTTCAACGCGATTTCCTCGTCTGATCTGCTCCTAAGAATTCCCCTTCTCTTTGGCTTGACAACTGCCCTGGGCGTTCCCTACCTTTGGTCTAACCTTGCGAGCATATTTCTCACGTTTGGGGGAAGATTTCTGTTGAGCGAAAAGAAAATCTGGGCCAAACGGCCTGCCACTGGAAGCAATATACCGCGATAATTCCGCGACGGCGTCGTTCTAGTAGCGTCGCACGAACGTTTCGACTGGATGGACGAGCTCCAGTAAGGGTTGAAGCTCGAGTTGGAACAGTTCTCCGGGCTGGGTCTTGGAGAATCCGTCCTCTCCTTTTCGAACCAAGTCTTTGACAATGGAGACTCGTTTCTTGATGTAATCGCTCTCATCGGCGGCAGGTAGAGGACCGAAGACTTCGGGTGATGCAAGTCGAACCGCTGCGTACATTGACCATGCAAGGTCGCGGATCTCCCACTGAGCGTCGGGAGCGCAGCGGAGATTGAAGAAGTGAATGAGCTGTCGAGGGCTCATGCTCATGACAATGTTCGTGGTTGCCGCGTTAGGCCGGAGATATCGGCTATCCTCTGCTTTGATGCCTTTAGCAACAAGTCCCTCCTCGGCCTGACGGGTAAGATCCATAACGTCTTCGAAGTTCAGATCTAGCCTATGTCCCTTTATTTCGACTGGGACCTTGAGGTCTTCCGGAACACCTGGCGGCTTCAGGTAACCGTAGCTACGTGTGACTTTCACGTATCTTTGGCTTTGTTGGCTGAAAGATGCTATTCTATGCCTAACGATCTGGTGGCTTGCTGCTCTGCTTATGCCTTGCAGGTCGAAGGTGAAGCTTCCATGGCGTAGCATGCTGTCCTGGCTCATCTTCACCCCGGCCCTTTCCAAGTTCGCATTGAGCTCGGGATAGTTGGTATAGCTGAACAGGATTGCTTTGCTCGCCAATTCTCATCCTAGCTTCTTGACGTCGGTATCGCGAGTGCCGACGCGATGATCGGAGCTGCTTCGCTCAAGGTTGCGACAAGCTCTTTCGTCAATGGTAGGCCGTTGATGCCCCGCGCTAGCTCGACTAGTACTCGTAGGTTTGTTGTGATGAGCCATCGCTGTTCGTCGATCTGGCTTGTCTCGAAGAACTTCGATGATTCCATGAGGAAGAGGATCTCCTTTTCGTCAGCTTCTACCAGCCAGGTGATGCCATTGTGCTCGAGAATATCGTAGTGCCCCAGCTCAAGGGCACGCTTCAACAATCCACCTATTCGCTCGGCATCGAAGATTTTTTCCCCATCCAACACCTTGTCTTGCGAGGTGTGCGTGAACAGCTCATACCCTGGGTGGGGAGAGTAGCATGATCGCATCGCCGCGGCGCATACAGGCTCATAGCCAACAAGGCGAACACGCATGACGAGAAATCCTTCTCAAGAAGAGTAGACCTTCAACTCCAATAAAAGAGCTACCGCCCAATCCTTGTAGTTCTCGCTGTTCCGAGAAAAGGAAAGAGTTGCAACGCATCTCTGTGACTGATTGCCGGTTTTGAAAGGGACAGCATCCTTAGCTAAGCGGTTCTCAATAGCGAGAAAGGACGTCAAGGAGACAACAGGTCAATGGCCGAAGATGAAGGGTCGGACAGCGAAGCGAGACAGGAACGTGAACAGGACCCTCCGGATGATGCAAGAATAGAACCCTTCCTTGACATGCGGGACCCTACGTTTCGCCGAATCCTTCGGTCTGCCACGAGCAAGTTCAACCAGATGATATGCCCTCTAATGGCATCGGTTTGCGTGCGCGACCTTTGTATGTTCTGGAACGACCACTCGAAGTCGTGCTACATTGTCGACACGCTGAAAATGAACATCTACCATACTGTCTGCCCGAAATGCGGGTCCACGAATATAGAGCTGTCTGCGAGGGAGCAGCGTTCCGGTAAGGCGAAGCTGTATCGCTGCGACACCTGCGGCAACGAATGGGGACAAGTACACTAAGCTACATGCCTTTCCTTATGTTCCTGTCTTTGTTTCAGGCCAAAGGAAGGCTTGTGAGGGTCGGGGACATTTCCTCGTGAAGTTGAAGCAGCTGTCTGGTTTTCTGGACCATTCTTTCAAGCTTGGTAAAAGCAGAGACCCACCCCTGTAACCATTTGCGATGATTCTGAAGTGACAGCACGCTTTGGTACCGACAATCTCTCTCCGTACCTGTCTATATTCTTGTCAGATGGAAGTAACCCATGAGAACCACTTCTCGCCTGTTCTATCTTTTCATTGTTGCCAGCCTTGTTCTCATTCCAGCCCTGTCAATCAGTGTTCACGGGTCTTCACCGGCCCAGACTTCAATATTCTACTTCCACAAGCAGTCGTCCAAGACGATCAATGCCGTCACTACAAGTCTGTGGTCCAACACAACTAGCCTATGGTCGCCCTCAACCCAGATCGAACAGCGAGACTTGAGCGGCGGCCCCGCGGTCTTCAACTTTTACAGCCAGCCAGTCCTAGCGGGAAACGTGACCATCCAAGGCTACGTCAACTTCACACTCTATCTCCAGGCCTCGTCAAGCACTAGCGGCGGGACGGTTATCACAGCCTCGCTGGGCGAGGTCAACTCAACCGGTGCGAATGTCATTGTGGCTAGCGACACCCTCAACGGCCCAGTCCACACAGTGTTGCAATCCTACTCTTTGTCCTCATCCGCCGGTCCATTACAAGTTAAGGCAGGATCCGTCCTGAATTTCACCATAACAGTGACCGCTCCAAGTTCTTCAGCCCAACTGTTCATGTACTATGATAGCCCATCCTCACCGAGTAGCAGTTCAGTAGATTTTCAGTCCAGACTAGGCTTCTCCGCTAGTGCAACCTACGATTCGACCGGAGTGCAGCGCAGGGCATTCAACAAGAATGTAACATCGACAAGCCGGGAGATTATCCTTCAAGCGCAGGGATTCGATGCTCTTGGACTGTACGATATTATCTCCGTGAAAACCGATATCACCTCTCCAACAGGATCATCCTACGCAACCAACGCTCCATTAGTGCGAATCAAGGGCTCAGACACTTCGAACGCAGGAACTTGGGAATTGAATGTCACATATTCAAACACCGATCCAAGCGGCGTCTACCAAGTTGCCATCGTAGCGATCGACAATGGTGGAATAGTCGCGACAAGCCAGATTTCCTACTCTCTCTACGCCACATGGCTGCTGACTATTCGGGCTGTCCAGTCTGACTCGTCACAAACGCCCGTTCCCGGTGTCCAAGTAGCAGTGTTCACGTCGGGAAACCCGGTATACTTCGGTATCTCCAATTCCACTGGGTACGTCGTCCCGCTAGCGATCCTGCCAGACAATTCCACTTACACTATTGATTCATACTGGAACGGAATATTGGTCAATCAAACGAACCTGTTCCGCCCGACTTCGATCTACCTATCAATAGCAATTCCACTCTACCAAGTGGACTTTAGCAAAGCCTTCACTGACGGAAACGGAAACAGTCTTCCAACGTTTCCCTCGAAGTTCCACCTGGTCAACCCTGACGCGTCCTACACGGAAGCAGAACCGTCAGGAATCTACTCTCTTCCTGCAGGAACGTACACTGTGTCAGACGTGACCTGGAAGGGTGTGGATGTTTCTCCTTCGACCGCGTCCTTCGACCCGAAATATGGCACCCCCACATTCAGGCTACGGATCTACGATCTCGCGGTTCAAGTCGTTGACCAGACTGGCCACGCGGTAGAGAGCTCACAAGTAACCGTGTTCCTCAACGGGCAAATACTTTCCCAAGGAACAACGGACAGTAATGGAGCTCTTAGCATACATGACCTTCCGGTGGGTCAACTGATCGTCATCGCGAAGACGAGTGGGCAGTCAGCCTACGGTCGAACAGAGGTCACGTTAGGTTCGAATACGAGCGCGCAAGTCCAGCTACCCCTGGCCAATGGTGGATACTCAGTCGTGAGTGCGAATGCCGGATGGATTATCCTTGCAATCGTTTTGGCGACAGGAGCATCTTCGGGAATCTTCGTTTACAAGCGTGTCTACAAGGCGAGAAAACGGAAAACATGAAACAGGCTGCCCGATAGATATGGATGGGCTGTTCCCGACAGCTCTGGCCTAGTCTTCTTTCGCCTCGCGGTCAAAGGCGGCCTGGGGCTGGGTCAACAGAGGATTTCGAGTTGGGACCCGTCTAAAGATCCTTGGGGCCCACCAGTTGAGCCTCTTCATGTAGCGCATGATCGATGGGACGAGGTATATCCTTACGAGACCAGCGTCGAGCATAACGACTATGAAAATGCCCATGCCAAGCTGCTGTAAGAGCGGAATACGAGATAGCATCATAGTGGCAAATGCTCCTGCTGTCACTAGTCCGCTCGTAGTGATTATCGGGCCGGTGTGCTCCACCGCGTTCTCGATGGCGGCGTCATCGGAGGAACCCTCTGTGAAATATTCTCTTATCCGGGTGACTAGGAAGATGTCATAGTCGAGACCGAGCCCTATCATTATCACAAGGAGCATGATGGGAAGCATCCAGATGATCGGAGATCCAAAGAACAGTTGCGAGATATAGACAACGGCTGCGAGTGCCCAGGAGACGCTGAGAAGAATTGTGAAGATTAGTCGGATGGGGGTCAGCACCGACCTCAGGGCGACTAGGAGGATGATGAAGACACCGATTAGGACCAGAGTTGCCATTTCAAGATAATCGCTAGCGCTCGATGCGGAAAGGTCCGCGATTGAGGCTGTTTCTCCGCCCACAAGGACCGTTGATGTAGAAAGAAACGGGTTCTGGCTTTGAACAATGTTAACAACAGCTCTAATCTTTCCAAGCGTTTCAATGGCTTTGTCAGAATAAGGCTCGCTAGATAGAACTGCGAAGACTATTGCTGATTTTCCGCTCGAACCTAGGAAAGGCTTCATGCTGTTGAACATTTGTTGTTGCTCAGCAGTGTTAAGCTTGGAGAAAGAGGAGTAGGGAATTGCCTCCCCGGAAGGATGAGTTGCTCCGTAAACCCTGGAAACGCCGGGGACGGCCAATGTCGAATTTTCGAGAGCTGAGATGTTACGAAGCGCTGTGACATTGATCGTGGAACCTGAGGTTAGCAGCACAGGGGTTTCGACTACTGTGAACGTCGGGGTGATGGTCCCGGCGCCGAAGCCATTAGTCATCTCGATGTAGCCTTGCTTGCTTCCCAAGTCGTCGGGGATCTGGCTGATCAGGTCATGACTTGTCTTCGAATACAACACCGCACCCGTCGCTGGAAGCGAGGCCGCTAAGGCGACAAGGAGCACCATCTTGGAGTGTTTCGCTGTGAACTTAGCAGCTCGATGGTAGTAGCTCTTCGACCCGGCTCTCGGAGGTTTTACCCTCAATCCTCTCGGCCAGAAGAGCTTGTCTCCGAGAAGTGAGAGGGTGGCCGGGACTAGAGTCAGGCAGACTATCAGCGCAATGGATATGCCAAGCATGACCGCAAGCCCTATCGACCGTAACATGCCGAACCCTGCCACCGCGAGGCTCCCGAATGCGATCACGACAGTAGCCCCGCTTGTCGCGATGCTTTCTCCTGCCCGGACAACTGCCCGCTCCACCGAGTCATTCTTTCCTCTACCGGCTTTGCGTTCTTCCGCGTATCGACTTACTAGGAAGATGCAATAGTCTGAGCCCGCCCCGAACATTGAGACTGGAAGCAGCGTGAGAACGAGGAAATGCACGCTCGTGATGAGAGTGCCGATTACGTAGACCAATCCAAAGGCGACTCCAACGGACAGGCCTATTGCTGAGACCGGTAGCATCGGTACGAACAGAGAGCTGAAGAACAGGCCCACGATGATCAGTATCAGCGCGACAGTCACCGGGTCTATTCTCTCAACATCGGCGGCAGATTGTATCTCTACATCATAGTTGAACGCGGGAGCCCCTGTGACGTAGGCGGAGAGGGTTTGTCCGCTGATCTTGGCTGCTACGATCACGTCATCTCTGACTTGCTGTGTGGAGCTGCTCGGGTCCCCCCCTTGAGGCTTGAAATCGATGATGACAAGCATTGTTCTGTTGTCGCGTGATATGAACTGGTCAGAGACTGCCCGGCTGGGCTGCACTGGATAGGAATGTATGTTGCCAGCGTGGAGAAGCTGGGTCGCGAGGCTTGAAAATCCTGGCTGAGATGATGAGGGTCCGAGGTCGTAGATTGGGCCTATGAGGTTTTGTTGGGTCGCTGTGAGGTTCGCCTGGCTCTCGAACGTGCTGATGGAGAAACTGCGGACCGCCGGTAGGCTGTTCCAGTTGTTGCAGCTGGAGCAGATGGGGTACATGTTGAAGACTTGGATCGTGCTCAGAAACAATCCCTTAGTTTGAGGGTCGAGGGGTAGCGATTCGAAATAGCTGTATGTGACGTTGTAGTATGGTGGCTGCACTGTCATACCCGGATAACCTTTCGTGACGTTCTGGGCCCTTTGGAGGGGCGAGTAATTTGAAAGGAGTTGAAACGTGTTATAATTCTCAGCAGGGCTAAAGGTGGAGTTCCAAGACTTGTAGAACAAATTCTGGTAGATCATAGCGACTTTCACGTAGGTTGATGGGATGAGTGGGGAAACTATAGCCCAGCTTGTCGCGTTGGCGATTTGATTGTACGCGATTACCTGATTGCCGGTAACGTTGAATCCTGCATTATTGACGATGCTGGTCCAGGTTGTTAGGTAGGTGTTTGGGATGCCGAACTCCAAGAGGTTTGCTAGGTTGGTGGCGTTCTGTATCTGGTAGAGTTGGAAGTGGGCGACGCTGGTGAACCCTAGGAGTAGCTGGTAGTAGATGTCGTAGATGGTCGTGATGTTGCCTATGTTAGTGAGTGTGGGGTCGTTTCTCAGGGTCCAGTTGAGAGCAAGTGTGAAGTCCCTAGTTTCGTTGCCGCGAACGTCGTCGTGGCTGATTACGACGACGCCGCTTGAACCCTCTTGGATGTTGAATTCGCGGTTGACTATCTGCTGGGCGATGCTGGATTCGGAGTCTTTGGAGTTGAAGGCGGTCTCCGAGTAGACTATTACTTTCTGAACCTGTAAGATGGCTGGGACGCTAACAGCCAGCGCGATTATCCAGATTGCAAGGACTGCGCGGTTGTGCCTAGTCGTGGCTCTTGCAAGGGTTCTGAAGAACAAGTTCTGACCTCGTTTCGCGTGAGGTTGAATCGTTGCCTCGGCGGCGATAAAGCCGTGGTGTAACCGAGAAATTGGTTGAGCGAACGGTCGGTTTTCTGCTGCGGCTCATTCGGTGCTTAGACTGCCATTTTCTTCGCATTGAACCCGAACCTTCAGTTCTTATACAAAGGAGGAATACCGAAACCCAAGCAAAATCGAAGGCACTGAGGAACGCGCGAAGCATGACTGATATGCTAAAGGGGAGTCAGGTCCTCCAGAAGACCTACACCTATATTGAGAACGTGACGAAGGAATCCCGCAAGGCTCTGATGGAAGATTTTAGCCAGAATCACAAGGGCATCGGGATCAACTTGGCACCTGATATTCTACGCCAGACAGTCCTAGACTGGTTTCCCCGTCGCGATCCCATGCTGAAGCTAGTCCATGAGAAGACGAGCCAGGGAAAGCCGGGAGATGTTCGAATGGACTTTCGTGGAGAAACCAAGGCTGTACGTTTCAAAGTTCATCTCCATGCAGTTTTCGCGGTGAACGGCCAATCTCCGGATTCGCCGTCCTTTCTGAAAGAAGTCAACCTCTTAGTCGACCCTAGAGAATTCTCGATGTAGGGCCGAGACTCGATGAGTCTCGTAGGCACGTTTACACTTTCCAGTCTAGAGCTGACCAGATTTTTCTTCGCCATGGTCTTACTATTGTTCACGGCGCATTCTTTCGGTTTCTTGTTCTATGAAGCCAAGCTTCCACGAGTGATCGGAGAAATCTTCGGCGGTCTAGTTCTCGGTCCAACCTTCCTTGGATATGTTGCTCCTGATTCTGAGAACTGGGTCTTCGGGGCTTTTCCCACGGAAGGCGCATTGATTTCCGTAATTTCTTACATTGGGCTGGTTCTTCTGATGTTCATATCAGGGTTCGAAATCCAGAGGGCCTTCTCGAAAGAGGATCGCAAGATCGCTACTTCGTTTTTGGTCGGCGCTACTTTTGTTCCGTTCATTATTGGAATGCTCGTCCCCTACATCTACAACTTCTCCCCGTACTCGGGGCCAAACGGAAATATGCTCTCACTTGCCATCATCGTCGGCATTGGCGTCTCGGTCACGTCGATCCCCGTGATCTCGAAGATCTTCATCGACCTGAAGATCATGGACACGCGATTCGCCAAGATCGTTCTGGCAATTGCTACGGTGGAGGATGTCATCCAGTTCGGGGCCTTGGCCATCGCAACGGGGGTTGGAGCTTCAGCCTCTGCATCCCTGTCGTTGATCGGCTACACGGCGTTTGTGACTGTCGCGTTTTTCGGTGCAGCTCTGCTTGGTCTGCCCAGGTTGATACGTTACACGATAAGGTCGAGGTTTGACGTTCTGATCAAGTTTCACCCGTCGAGGTACGCTCTGTTTCTCTGCTTTTCGATGGTGGCGTTGGCGAGCCTTCTCAACGTGAACATCGTCTTCGGTGCGTTTCTAGCTGGCGTTGCGGTCGGAATGATGCCGGAAGAGGTCTTTGCTCTTGCGAAGTCGCAGGTCAAGTCGATATCGTTGGCCGTGTTCACACCGGTCTATTTTGCCGTCGTCGGATTGAAACTCGACCTGATCCACTCCTTTGACATTCTCTTCTTTCTCGGGTTCCTGGTCTTCTCCACGGCGCTCAAAGGTGGAGGTGCCTTAGTGGTGGGCAGGTTGATCAAGCAGAAGAGACTGCCAAGTCTCAACCTTGCAATAGCTCTCAACGCCAGAGGCGGCCCGGGCATCGTGCTCGCTACTGTCGCCTTTGACCTCGGACTGATATCGGAAACATTCTTCGTCGCGCTCGTCCTGACTGCGATTGTTACCTCACTGATCGCGGGATTCTGGTTGAGGTATGTGAAGAAGAAGGGCTGGGATCTACTATAGCCATCGGAAGAGCTCGCTGAGTGCTTCCTTCCGAAACACATTTCAGCTCAACTCACCCTCTCTTAGAGCCGCCGAGCCATGAAGGAGGTTTCATCTGAAATCGTAATTGAGGCCCCCGCAGATCGGGTCTGGCAAGTGCTAACTGACTTTGCCAAATTCCCAGAATGGAACCCTTTCATCAAAAAAATGAGCGGCGAGCCAAGGACGGGGGCGAAGCTCGAGGTCCGGATTGAGCCTCCTGGAGGAAGAGCGATGACCTTCAAGCCCAAAATGGTCAATGTCGAGACTAATCGTGAGATGTGCTGGCTCGGAAAACTCTGGATACCGGGCCTGTTTAACGGCGAACACTGCTTTACGATCGAAGCCTTCGACGAAAAGGGGGTCCGTTTCGTTCAGCACGAGAAATTTACAGGATTACTCGTTCCATTCATGGCTAAAAGTTTGGACAGGGATACGAAGAGTGGCTTCGAAGCGATGAATCGAGCATTGAAGGAACGAGCCGAGCAAGCTTACTAGCTTTTCCTCCTTCGTTATTGATAAGCAGTTAAGTCTGGCCAGACAAGTTATCGCGAACAGAAGAGATCCCAGTCTGGAGCTTACTGATATTGCATTTCGCGAGATCCGAAAATGACACGCCATTGATGCTTTCCTCCTTATTCGGGATAACGAGTGGCGTCTTGCTGCTTTCCAGCATTGCTTACGCTGTTCTCACTTTGAACCAAAGGCCGGTGGATTACAGCTCACCATTCTCTGTTTCGTATCTATTGTTGCCAGGTATTATCACTGCAGCCTTCGTTATCATCGGCGGTCTAGTTGGCC
>WNGE01012576.1_pt1 | contig 10470 bp, 9 predicted proteins | sample 5400651 | NCBI WGS metagenome assembly WNGE01 (sample SAMN13153370, study PRJNA577476) | soil metagenome | isolation source: 60 cm soil or saprolite under grassland replicate 2 | place: USA:California | collected 2016-06-15
ACGATGTTCGGCCGCACGGTGAAGGTGGTGCGCAGATAAGCATCGCTGGCTTCGGCGATGGTCAAATCGGGGGCCAGCACCAGGTAAGCCCCGGGAACGGCCTGAAACACGGACCGAAAGTCCGGGACGATATGCATGTCAGCATGCAACAAGAGGCATAGCCATTAGGCGGGAACAACCAAAAGGTACGATATGCGGCCAATCCGCCATTGCCAAGCACCCGCGTACCTCCGGGGTTCCCCTTATGGATATTATCGTTAAGGGCATTATCTGAATTTCCGGCAGGGGGCGCCTTGCATCAGTATTCGCCGAAACTATAGCGGGAAGGCGCGCCCATGCTGATGCAGCCCCAACAGTCCTCCGTCAGGCCTTATGCCGGTTCCAGGACGGAGCAGCGGCCACCGCAATCCCGCCCAGCGCCGACCGCGATCGATTTTATCGGCTTGATGAAGCTGACGGGCGCGCCGGTGGCCTTCTCGCGCAACGAGGTGATCTACAGCGAAAACCGGCCGGCTGATTACGTCTACAAGGTCATCAGCGGCTCCGTGCGCCTCTGCAAGGTCCTCAACGACGGGCGCCGCCGAATCGAAGCCTTCTATTTGCCGGGGGACGTATTCGGTCTCGAGATGGACAACGAGCATCACTTTTCGGCCGAGGCCATCGCCGAATCGACGATCCTTGTCGTAAAGCGCAGCGCGCTGATGTCGCTCGCCAACGCCGACGGAGACGTCGCGCGCCGGCTTTGGACCTTTACCGCGCGTGAGCTGCGCCGCATGCAGGAGCGCGTGCTGCTGCTCACCAGGAGCGCGCAAGAGCGCGTGGCATCGTTCCTGCTCGACCTGGCCAAGCGCGCCGCGGCCGAGGAGATCGAGGTGCCGATGTCGCGCCAGGACATCGCCGATTACCTCGGCCTCACCATCGAGACGATCTCGCGCACGTTGACCCAGCTCGAGGCGCAGGCGACCATTGCGCTGCCGACGTCGCGGCGGATCGTTCTGTGCAACCGCTGCGCTTTGACCCGTCTCGACGCCTGACGCAAGCAAGCGACTGATCGACGCGGCATGGCCGGGCCCTGTCCCGGCCATGCACTTTTTCAATGCGCTGCAGGCGTCATACTGAATCCGACTCATTAGCTCATATACTGGCGTTCCGGCGAAAGCGGGGGTCCATGACCCACCGGCCGCTGGAATATGGGTCCCTGCTTTCGCCGGACGACTGGTTAGATTTCGGTATGACGGTAAAGAAAGCCTGCCCCACATGTGCAGCCTGGACCGCTCGGGGAACGGAAAGATGCGCCGGGCAGCGGCAGCGCTCCTGGCGTTTCTCATCTTGAGCGGCTGCAGCCGCGAGGAGGCAACCGCGCGTCTGAAAGGCGATCTGCCCCTCGATACAATCGACATCATCCACGCCAGATTTCCGTGCCGCTCGCCCGACCTGCATTTCTTCGGCTATCGATTTCGCATCGCAATCAAGGGCGAGTTCAGCGAGGGCGAGATCTGTTGGAATTTTTCAAGCGGACAATGGAGCTGGCGCATTCTGCCAGGGCAGCCTCTCTCGCGCCTCAACCCACGCGACTAAATCGGTTTTGGCTTTGCTTGAAGCAAGACGGCGCCGCGTTGGACCTCACTCCGCGTAGTGGGGAGAGGGTGCAGGCCCAGTTCGCTGCTCGGATTTTCGTCCGTTCACGCGACCCCGCTGCTCTACTTTTCCAGGCAGCTGATGACGAACTGCGTACGATCCCGCGGCAGGACCCTTTGTTCGGCGGCCTGCTTCTGGCAATTGTCCACCCTCTCTTTTTCCTTTGCCCGTCTTACGGCAAAATCCTGATACTCGGGCGCGACCACCGAGGACGGGGCCGGCCCTACAGCGCCATCCAGACAGTGAATAACGAACTGGGGACGATCGCGTGGCAGGATTTTGTGTTCCGTCGCTTGTTTTTGACAGTCGTTTATCCTTTCTTTTTCCTTCGCTCTCTTTTCGACCATCTCCTGATGCTCGGCCGCAATCGGACGTCCGCCCTGCGCGAAAGCGGAAGCCGGCATTAGAGTGAGCGTCATCACTACAGCTGCGGAGCGAAAGACGGGCATTCTGATTCCTTTCAATGATTAATGCCGACCGCCATCCAGGCGCAGCATAATGTTGCGGTCAGCAAAGGTCCAATAGCTTCTGGCAATGGGCTGGGCCTTGTGATCGCTATTTGCTTTCGGCCTCGTAAACACCGTTCCAGTCGGGCGGCGGCGGGGTGCGGCGGAACGCTTCGATGCGCTCCGCATACATGTCGTAGAGCGCCGCAATGCCGAAGCGTTCGCCAGTCTTGCGGCAGAGTTCGATCGCTTCGAGGGCTTGCTTCCAATCTTGCGCGCGGTAGGACCGTAACATTCCGGCGGTGAGCTCGCGCAATTGCTGGAAATTGGGATCTTGACGGAGCTCCGCGTGCCCAAGCACGGTGAAAACCGTCTCCGGCTCGGTCTTCCCTTTCACCTGAAGGCGGTCGATCTCCATGGTCGCGAATTTCTCTTTTGCCCGTTGTTCGGTCTGTGCGCCGATGACGATGGGAATGCGGTAGTCCTTCGTGCGCGCCTCCAGTCTCGAGGCGACATTGACCGTGTCGCCGAGCACCGAGTAGTTGAAGCGGAAGTCGGAGCCCATGTTCCCCACCACGCAGGGCCCGGTATTCAAACCGATCCCGACATTGAGCGGCATGTATTTGCCGCCATTCTGCTCCGCCTCGCGCTTGAATTGCTGATTGAGCTTGGCCGCGCGCGCAAGCATTTCCAATGCCGCTTCACAGGCGTTGATTTCCTGCTGGGGATCATCGAGCGGCGCATTCCAGAACGCCATGATGGCATCGCCGATATATTTGTCGATCGTCCCCTTGCGTTCGATGATGGCATTCGTCAGCGGCGTCAGAAACTGGTTCATCAACCGAGTCAGGCCTTGTGGATCGTGCTTGTAGTGCTCGGAAATCGTGGTGAAGCCGCGGACATCGCTGAACAGAACCGTCATCCTGCGCTCTTCGCCGCCGAGCACGAGCTTCTCGGGCGAACGCGCGAGCTGCTCGACGAGCGCGGGAGACAAGTAATAGCCGAAGGCGGCGCGAATCTGGTGCCGCTGCTTCTGCTCCTTGACATAGTTCATGAAGACGAGCGCCAGATAGACAAGCGCGCTCGATATCAACGGATAGGTGAAGTCGATCAGCAGATTGTATTGCGAGTAGAGGTACCAAGACGTCCCGATCAGCGCCGCCGCAACGATCGCTCCGAGCGCGATGACGATCGAGGCGCGGAACATCGGCGCGACGATGATGATTGCAAGCCCCACGAACACCGCTACCAACAACTCGACCCCGACCGCGTGGTTCGGATAAGTCAACGAGGAGTTGGTGAGCGCGCTTTCGAGGACTTGAGCATGGATCTCGACCCCGGGCATGGCCGCCGAAACCGGCGTCGTCTTGACGTCGAGCAGGCCGACCGCGGACGTGCCGATGAGCACCAGCTTGCCCTCGACGCGATCGCGGGGCACGCGCCCCTGCAGCACGTCTTTGGCGGAAACGTAGCGCGTCGGGTCATGCTTGTTAAAATGAACCCAAAATCGGCCATTCTGGTCGGTGGGCACTTGCAGGCCCGGAACGGCGACGCTCTGCACGCCCGCCTGATCCGTGCGCACGAGGATCGCGCTGGAATTCGTCGCCACCCGCAGCAGCCCGATCGAGAGCGACGGCACCATCGCGCCTTGCGCGCGCATGACGAGCGGCACGCGGCGCACGATCCCGTCGCGCTCCGGCAGAACCGAGAACACCCCGCGCCCGGCCGCCGCCTGCTCGATCACGGGCACGTTGCGCAGCAATCCCGCGAACGTCACGAGAAAGGGGGTGGCATCGGGTCCCCTGACGGCAAACCCCGTCTGCAGGGCGGCCTCGGCCTGCGATCGCGGCGCCGCCGTTGCCGAGCCTGCCTGGCCGACCACCACGCGCGAACGCCGAATGGCTTGCGCGAAAACCTCATCGTTACTCGGCAGGTTGCGCAGCTTGTTGCGCGTGTCGTCGTCGAGATTGCGGAAGCTCGTTTCAGCAATACTGGGCGACATCCGGTCCGGCTCGGCAAAAACGATGTCAAAACCGATCGCCACGACGCCAAGCTCGGCGAGCCGCGTGACGAGGTCTGCAAGGATGGTGCGCGGCCACGGCCACTGCCCGATGTCCTTGAGGCTGGCTTCGTCGATGTCGACGATGACGACCGGCCGCGACACCGTCTCGCGTGGACGCAGGCTCTGGTAGAAGTCGAAGGTCCGCAGCCGGATCTCCTCGAGCGGCGCCGGATCGAGGATGCGCAGCGGAACGAGCGCGAACAGCAGCACAACGCAGACCGCACGCGTCAGACCGAAGCGTCGCGCCCAACGAGCCAGCATGCTCATGCTTCTAACGCGGATATCGGGCAAATCGAATCACCGCGAGCGGCAAGCTCGGTCTGCTCCCTCCCCCGCCTGCGGGGGAGGGTTGGGGAGGGGGCGAAATGCAGCACTTTGGTGCCGTCCCCCTCCCTATCCCTCCCCCGCAAGCGGGGGAGGGGACGATGTGGCGCCGCCGTCGTCACCGTGACGAGCATCGTTTGGGTCGCGTTTGCTATGAACGGGTCACTTTTCGCGGAACGCCCGCACGAACTGATCGTGGAGAGGTTTCATTAAATAGGAGAGCATCGTCCTGTCGCCGGTTTGCACGAACGCTTCAACCGGCATGCCGGGCAAGAGCTTGACGTCGCCGAGACGTTCGACCTGCTCCGGCGGCAGAGAGATGCGAAGCGTGTAATAGCTCTGGCCTGTGCGCTGGTCGGTCGAGATGTCGGCGGAGATGCGCGTCACCACGCCCTCGATCTCCGGCGTCGTCCGCGCATTAAACGAGGTGAAGCGCAGGATGGCCTTTTGGTTGAGCTGCAGCTGATCGATGTCCTGTGGATTGACTTTTACCTCCACCGCGAGGTTGTCCGCCTCGGGCACGATCAGCATGATCGGGTCGCCGGCCGTGATCACGCCGCCGACGGTGTGCACCGCCAGCTGAAAGACGGTTCCATCCTGCGGGGCGCGAACGTCGATCCGTTTGAGCTGATCCTCGGCCGTGACCTTACGCTCGACGAACTCGCCGATCTTGCCGTCGACCTCGCGCAATTCCTTGGCGACTTCGCTGGCGATGTCCTGATCGATTTGCAGGATTTGCAGCGCGGTCTCGGCGACCTTGCCTTTGGCTTGCGCGGCGGCGGCAACCAATTGACCGCGCTCACCGTCGAGCCGGGCGGCCTCGCGCTCGAGCGCCGTCAGCCGATTGATCTGGACCAGATTCTTGCTCCAAAGATCACGCACGCCTGCCAGCTCTCGCTCGACGAGCGAAATTTCTTTTGACTTTGAATTCTGCTGTGCCGTGAGACCGGCGATTTCCTCGCCAAGCTGCGCGACCCGCTCCCTGAGCTGCGCCTTCTGGCCGCTGCGCGCCGTCTTGCGCAGGTTGAAAAGCTTGCGCTCGCTGTCCATCGCCGCGGCGCGGTCGGGATCGCTCGCGCCCGCAACAAGCTGGGCCGGGAAAACGATCGTATCCCACCCGTCGCGTTCGCTTTCGAGCCTGGCCTTGCGCGCCATCAGCTCGTCCAAGCCTTTGCTGACGATCGCCAGGTTCGCCCGCGTGATGGTCTCGTCGAGGCGCACTACAATGTCACCGGCGTGCACGTGATCTCCGTCGCGCACGCGAAGCTCGCCGACGATGCCGCCGGTCGGGTGCTGAACCTTTTTCACGTTCGAATCGACGACGAGAGATCCGGACGCGACCACCGCACCCGAGATCACCGCCGTCGTTCCCCAGCCGCCCACCCCGATGACCAGGATGCAAACAACCACCACGGCGACTAGGAGGTGCCGGCGCATGGAACGGCGCGTAGGGGATGCGACCTTCATGACGGCGCGCTTCCTTTATCGGATACCACCTTGAGCGGACGCGGCGCCGCGGGCGCGGCATCGCGTTGCAGGACCTTGCTCAGGACCTCATCCTTGGGACCGAAAGCCTGCGCACGGCCCTGCTTGAGCACCAAGAGGAGATCGACGCCGGCGATGGCGCTCGGCCGGTGTGCGATGACGACGACAATGCCGCCGCGGGCCCGCACGCCGAGGATGGCCTGTGTCAACGCTTCGTCGCCGGCTGCGTCCAAGTTCGAATTCGGCTCGTCGAGGACGACCAGGAACGGATCGCCGTAGAGCGCACGGGCGAGCGCGATCCGTTGCGCCTGTCCCGCGGACAGCGTTTCGCCGCGTTCGCCGACGTGCGTTTCGTATCCTTCCGGCAACTCGATGATGAGTTCATGCACCCCGGCCGCCTTGGCGGCGGCGACGATCGCTTGCGGGTCCGCGTCCGGCTCGAAGCGGGCGATGTTCTGCGCCACCGTGCCGCCCAGGAGTTCGACGTCCTGCGGCAAGTAGCCGATGTGCCGGCCCAGAACCTCCGATGACCACTGATCGAACGTGCAGCCATCGAGCCGCACCTTGCCGCGCGCGGGTTGCCACACGCCGACGAGCAGCCGCGCGAGCGAGGACTTGCCGGATCCGGTCGGGCCGATCACGCCCAGCGCGTTGCCGCGCTCGAGCTTGAACGATGCATCCTGCAGCACGGCCTTGGAGCTGCCGGGCGGAGCAACGCTCGCATTCTCCACGCTGAGCCGTTCCTTGGGCGCGGGAAGCAGCATGGGCGCCTGCTCCGGGGGGAGCAGCGCGAGCAGTTTATTCAGGCGATGCCAGCTCTGCCGGCAGGCGGCGAATGCCTTCCAGTGCGCGATCGCAAGGTCGACGGGGGCGAGCGCGCGGGCAGCCAAGATCGATCCGGCAATGATGATACCCCCCGTCGCCTCCTGGCGGATCACCAGGTACGCCCCGACGCCGAGCATGGCCGACTGCAGCATCATGCGCAGCACCTTCGAGAGGGCGCCGAGCCCTCCGACGACATCGCTGGCCGCCCATTGGCCGGCCATGTACTGCCGGTTGGCCTCGCCCCAGCGCCGCACCATGCGGCCCATCATGCCCATGGCGACGATGGCTTCGGCGTTGCGGTGGCCCGCCTGCGCGAGCTCGCTGCGCGAGCTGGCGAAGCTCGCCGCAGTTTTCGTCGGCTGCCGCGTGAGCACCTCGGTGAGAAGGGTCAGCGCGATGAGGATGATGGCACCGCCGAGTGCGGTGTAGCCGAGCCAGGGGTGCAGCAGATAGCAAATCGCGATGTAGAACGGCAGCCACGGCAGATCGAAGAGCGCAATCGGACCCAACCCGGACAGGAAAGAGCGCACGCTGTCGAGGTCGCGCAGGGGCTGCAGGCCATCCCCCACTCGCGCGACTTTCGTCGGCAAGCGCAAAATCGCGCCGAACACCCGCTCGCTGACGTCTTCATCGAGGGCAGAGCCGATGCGGACCAGAAGGCGCCCGCGAATGAGATCGATGAGGCCTTGCGCCGCGAAGAGGCCGCCGGCCAGGATCGCCAGGCCCACGAGGGTCGGCACGCTGCGGCTGGGGAGCACCCGATCATAGATCTCCAACATGAAGATCGCGCCGGTCAGCATCAGAAGGTTGGTGAGGCCGCTCAACGCGCCGATCGCGACGAAGACGCCGCGGCAGGATGCGAGCACGGCGGCAAGTTCGGAGCGCGCCGAAGCGGATCGCGCCTGGCCCGGCAGCAACCGAGAGGGGGCAGAACTCATGCAAAAAGCCTATTCAAAAATAGCTTCTCCACCCGTGGTGCTCAGCGATCATAGCCCGCCTGCGGGCAATTGTTTACCACGCGGCACCCCGCCGCGCGCACGAGAAATCATTAAGTTCCGTTAACCAGCACCACGTCCCACGTCCGGAGTGGGGCATCGGCCCGTGAAGTGGAAGTCGCCTTGGTGCTGAATGAGCTGCGCGACGGTGACGTTCTTGATCGTGATCGTGTCGTGCGGATCGGCGGTGATTACCGAGTTCCCACTCCCGTCATCGCTTGCGGCGGCCAGCAGCGCCTGGAAATCTGCAAACACGGTGTGATCGATTTCGATCACGACGGTCTCGGAATCGAAATTCGTGAGGGTGACATTGCCGAAATTGGCGGCAAACACGAAAGTAGCGCCCGCGGCGAGCCCGGTCGTGGCGGTGGATGCGGAGGCCGTCTGGGTCATCGCGCCAGTTTGGGTAACTGGTGCTGGTGGAATCGGCAATTGCTGGCTGGAGGTTCGTTGCGACGTTGCTCGTGAGACCGGTATCCGCTGATCCATCCGCTGTCGCGGCGGCAGTCGATTGATCATCGCCGGACAAAGCCGCGGTCGTGTCGAGCGTCGCTGCACCCGTCGCGCTCGCGTCCGCTTTCGAAGCGACCAATGTCGAGGCGCTGGGCAGCGTGCCGCTCTCACCGTCATCTTGGAATGTGAATTGATCGGGATTTGTCAGCACCGCGGTCATCGTCAGCGCCAAATCCGCGGATGCCGAACCAGCGGCGCGGATCGTAGAAAATCGTGCCGGTACCGGGATCCGACAGACGTCTGTGCGCGCAACGCCCCGCCCGTTGACTACGTAGTATTACGTAACCGCCGAGCCTGTCGAGCCGAAAGTTCCATTAAGCCGCAGGCCCGGCGGCTGTCTATGCGCTACGCTGCCGCTGCTCGGCGAGCTCCAGCCACTGGTGCGCCAGCTCTTCGTAGCGGCGTTTGCTCTCCTCGTGCCAACGGTTCGCAACCGAGTCCTGGCGGTCTGCTGGGCCAGGAGCGGGTTCGTCGGTCGGAGGGCCCAAGCATCGGCGCCAGACCCAGAGAGTGCGGGGGGAGGTATTCATGGGGATCTCCTTTCCACCGATGATCCGGAACTTAGCGCGGCCTGTGCATTCCCGCTGTGATTGCCGTCACAAAAATGCAGTTTTGCCGTCATAGATCGCCCGCGTCCGGGCTGGCACGGAAAAAGATCGGCCGATCAGGATCTTAGGAGAGGAAAAGCAAGACACCCCGCTGAGCAAGATCGGCTCACGGGACGCCCTGCGCGGCTACTATTCCCGCTTTGGTTGTACCTGGGCGACCGCCGCGCTGACGCGCATCGCGGCCCTATTCCTCGGTTTCGCGCTGGAGGGCGGCTCGGTTCTCCAGGCAATAGTAGCCCGCCAGCCGTCGCACCAAGGAGCGGCCCGTCCAATCGTTAAGCACCCGGCTGACATTTTCGCGCGCGATTCCGGCCATCGCCGCCAAGTCGCTCTGGGAGACCTTTTGCCGAATGAGGATACGTCCTTGGCCGATGTCCCGGCCGAATGCTTCAGCGAGGCTCAACAGCGCACGCGCCAGGCGCCCTTTCAGGGACAGAAAGTTGGTGGCCACCAGGGCATTGTCGGTGTCGCGCAGCCGCTGCGCCAGCAAGGTCGCGACGTGATGGTAGAGCTCCGGTCTGGATTGCCCAAAGGCTTCGAAGGCGCTGCGCCCGACGAAGCTCAGCTTGGAATCGCGCAGTGCGGTGACCGACGCAGAGCGCGGCCCGCCATCGATCATGGACAGCTCGCCAACCACGGACCCGGGCCCGAGAATCGCGAGAATACGCTCGCCGCCGGCCGGTGCGGCGATGCTCGCCTTGAGCAAGCCTTCCTCGACCCGATAGCATCCATCGCCCTCGTCCCCCACCATGAATAAGGTCTGATCGGCTTTAAGCGAGACAGGGCGCGCCTTGGCGAACAGACTCTGCGACCACTCCGCCGGCAAAGCGGCCAACAGGCTTTCCGATCCGGGACTTGGCTTCGCCATGGCGAGTCTCGCCTGTTTAACCGGGCCACAAGCGGATTATACAGATTCCCCATCCAAAAAAGACCGATGTGAATGCACGGGGAGGAACGCAGCGCAAGCGCTTCGGACGGCGCTCGCGTGACACCGCGGATGACGACTGCGAGGAGTGGGCCATGGCGAAAGTGAGAGTAGGCCTCGTCGGCTGCGGCTTTGCCGCCGAACTGCACATGTATGCCTACCAGCGCGTCTACGGGGTTGACGCGCAGGTGACGGCGGTCGCGGCACGCGGCGATCATGTGCTCGATTTCGCCAAGAAACACCAGATCCGTCGGACCTATCGCGATTTCCCCTCACTGGTGGCGGACAAGGAGATCGATGTCGTCGACATCTGCACCCCGCCGGCGTTGCACGCGGGTATGATCGTCGAGGCGGTGCAAGCGGGAAAACATGTCATCTGCGAGAAGCCGTTCACCGGATATTTCGGACGCAGCGAGGACAAGATCCCGATTGGCAAGCACGTTCCCAAATCGCGCATGTACGAGCGCGTCATGGAGGAGATGGACAAGACCTGCGCCGCCATCGAAGCCAGCGGCCGGCTTTTCATGTACGCGGAGGATTGGGTCTATGCGCCGGCGGTGACGAAAACCGAGGAGATCATCAAGGCGACGAAAGACAAGATCCTGTTCATGAAGGCCGAGGAGAGCCATAGCGGCTCGCACGCGGCCCA
>WNGE01009149.1_pt1 | contig 10468 bp, 13 predicted proteins | sample 5400651 | NCBI WGS metagenome assembly WNGE01 (sample SAMN13153370, study PRJNA577476) | soil metagenome | isolation source: 60 cm soil or saprolite under grassland replicate 2 | place: USA:California | collected 2016-06-15
TGGGCGCAAGATCAGTCCTGTCCGAGGAGGCGGAGGTCACCGAGGATCGTGCTTGCGGATTATGGTCACCGGCCCGAGGTCGTCGGCGTTCGGCTGACCTCGGCGGCCTACGCGCACCGATTGGGCCTGGCCCTGCGGAAAGGTTGAAGCGGCGCGCCCGATCGGCAGTGCAGCGCGCGATACCGATTGCCATCATGAGCGCGAGTCCGACACCACCTGAGTTTGCAAGAACGGGTCAGGAGCCGTGTTCGGACATGCATTTGAGCTTGGCTTGAGTCAGGCGCCTGATACGGAGTCAGACGAGCCTCCGGCGTCGGCCGCCGTCGGGCCTCCGGGTGTTCTAAGCCATCCCCGCTAATGCACGTACTCCGGGCGCCCAAGAGGCCGATACGTCTGGATGGTTAAGCCCCCGGAAGTGGTCCGCGAGCTGACCAGATCGAGCGCGGTGTCCGGACCGGTATCGGGGAACAGCCGTGTGCCTTGGCCAAGGATGACGGGATAGATGAGCAGGTCGAACTGGTCGACCAGGTCATTGGCGAGCAGCCATCGGACGAGGACACCGCTGCCGGGCACCAGCAAATCGCCGTCTTGCTGCGCCTTCAGATCACGGACGGCCGCAGCGACGTCGCCGGTCAAGACACGCGTGCCCGCCCACTCCGGGTCGGTGAGGCTGGTCGATGCCACGTACTTGGGCCGGCTGTTCAGGGCGACGCCGATCGGCATCTTGGCCATGTCGATCATCGCTCCCCAGGAGCGCGCGAAGATCTCGTACGTCCGCCGGCCGAAGAGGAACGCGGCCGCACCGCCGTAGACCTGGTCGAGATAGTCTCCGGTTTCCGTATCGACAAGTGGTGGCGCCCATCCGCCGCGGTCGAAACCGCCGCGGCGATCTTCGTCAGGTCCGCCCAACCCCTGCATCACGCCGTCCACCGAGACATTGGTCGTAATTGTCAACCTCATCGTTGTTCCTCTCCACTTCGTTGAGCCGGCCCGGTGGCCGGGACGATCGTTGCCTTTAGCTGCTAATCTTACAACCATATGGTTGTAGCTCGCATCGCCGGACGGGAGGACCATGCCGATCGCGTCTTTCGGGCGTTGGGGCACCCCACCCGTCGAGACATCGTCCGCCGGGCGATGAACGGGACGCTGTCGGTCTCCGGGTTGGCCCGCCTGTATCCGATGAGCACGACTGCGGTGCAGAAGCACGTGGCGGTCCTCGAGGAGGCCGGACTCGTTCACCTGACGCGGCGCGGCCGTCAACAGCTCGTCCAGACCGAGATCGACACCATCGCCGAGGCGCACGCAATGCTCGCGGAGTTCGAGCGGCTGTGGCGCGGTCGACTCGACCGCATCGGCGACGTGCTCGCCGAACCAGCAGGAGGAGACCGGCCATGACGGTGATCGCTTTGGACCGCGACCCGGTCGCGTTGACGCTCACGATCGTGGCTGAGTTCGATGCACCGGCGGAGCGGGTCTGGCAGGTGTGGGCCGACCCCCGCCAGCTGGAACGATGGTGGGGACCGCCGACCTATCCCGCCACCGTCGTCGACCACGATCTGACCGCCGGCGGCCGGGTCACCTACTACATGACCGGGCCGGACGGCGAAAAGCTCCACGGGTGGTGGCACATCATCTTGGTCGATCCACCCCACTCGCTCGAGTTCGAGGACGGGTGCGGCCCGCCGAACGAGGAGCTACCGACCTATTCCGTCGGGGTTCGGCTCATCGAGACGCCCGAGAAGACCACGATGACGCTCACCTGCCGGTTCGCTTCCATCGCGGATATGGAGCAGCTGCTCGCCACGGGCAAGGAAGAGGGGATGAGGCTGGCCGTCGGACAGATCGACGGCATCCTTGCCACCGCTATCGGGTCCTGATAGCGAGCCGGTCGCGCGACGTTCGGGACCGCCAGCCCAGGGCGCAGTGCAGCGAGAAGGGAACATCGACCATGAAACTGACGACCACCACGCAGGTCTCGGTTGACGGAGTGATGCAGGGGCCCGGCGCACCAGTGGCCGGGGTAGACGAGCGCGGCGCATTCGAGCGCGACGGCTGGGCCCACTTCGACACCGAAGCCGGGACGGTCATGGACGAGATCTACCAGCGCGCCGACGCATTCCTGTTCGGGCGGCGGACCTACGAGATGTTCGCCGCCTCGTGGGGAGCATGGCCAGATCCGGGCGACAGCCCGACCTGGACGGCGTTGCATACGAAGCCCAAGTATGTGGCGTCGACAACCCTCACCGAACCGCGCTGGGCGAACACGACCGTTCTCTCCGGTGACGTTGCTGCGGCCGTCGCCGAGCTGAAAGCCAGGCCGGGAAGCGAGCTGCAGGTGCACGGCAGCGGTGCCCTGTTCCGGTGGCTGCTCGACAACGACCTCGCCGACGAGATGACCCTGTTCACCTTCCCCGTGGTCGTCGGCCAGGGCACGCGGCTATTCCCTGACACCGGCCGGGACAGGGCGCTCGAACTGGTCGACTCGCGGGCCACCCCGAGCGGTGTGACGATCCAGGTCTACCGGCCGCCGGCCGCCCGCAGTATACGACCTGACGTAGGTGCCGGAGTCAGTGAGAGTTGGCGATGGATGGGGAGGAATCAAGACCTGCGTATTGGCGTGCCACGCGCTTCTTCCCCCGCCGTGTCGCTGACCACGCTGATCTTCGCCAGCGTCTTGGCCGTGATCAGGCCCTGGGCCGCATCCGAGGGCGGCCGGGCTCCACACGTTGAATGGCGATTAGCTTCGTCGTCGTTCCCAGTCTGTCTCTTCAAATCCGATCAACAGCACTAGAGGAGAACGTCATGACCGCTACCTACACCTTCGACGTCTTCACCAGCCTCGACGGCTTCGGCGCCGCCGGCGGCAACTGGACCGGATACTGGGGCAAGCAAGGCCCCGAACTCCTCGACCACCGCCTCGCCTTGTACGGCGAAGAGCAGCGGATGGTATTCGGGGCCAACACGTATCGGCTATTCGCGCAAATGATCGCCTCGAGCACCGAGGAGTCCGATGTGCGCGACCCATGGGTCACCCGGATGAGGAGCCTGCCGGCAACGGTGGTGTCGACCACGCTGCAAGGACCGCTCGACTGGCCGGACGCGATCGTCGTGAGCGGTGACGCCGTCGACGTCGTCGCCCGGCTCAAGGAGGAGTCCGTCGTGCCGTTGCGCTCGCACGGCAGCCTGTCGATGAACCGGGCGCTGATGGCCGCCGGTTTGGTCGACCGCGTCCAGGTAACGCTCTTCCCGGTGATCACCGGCCAGACCGGAGCGGACCCGATCTTCCAGGGTGCGGCCGACTTCGACCTCGAGCTGATCGAGACCCGGACGCTCGACGGCCACACCCAAGAGCTGATCTATCGGCCCACCCTGCATGTCTGAGCCCATACGTGCGCCCACACCCTCAAGCCGCGGTACCTGACCCGGAAGTTGCCTCTGACCGACATGCCGACCGGTCTCATGACAGCGCTGCAACGCGACTTGCTGATCGCCTCCTCGGTCGCCTCGGCGGTCGATGTAGACAACCCTCGCAATCCGCCCTTCATATCGTCACGATCGCTCGACCTGCACGACGACTTTGCCGCGGCGGCGCGCTGTCCGCCCGAATTCGTAGGCAGCCGCGGCGTCTTCAAGGGGGAACACTTCCGCCACCTCGACGCGTAGCCTGCCGTCATCCACGAGCCGGGCGAGCTCGATGAGCTGCGAGCGCTCGGGCTCGACGATGAAGAATCGAGCGCTCAGGTCGCGCCCTTCCGGCAGCGTCACCGCAGGCGGGCCAGCGAGGCTGATCAAGCTGCCACCGTCATTCAGCACGCCAAGCGACGCCTCGGCGGTCCTCCCTCCGATGGGGTCGAGCACGACGTCGACGTCGCTGACGACCTTCTCGAACGGAGTGGCCTTGTAGTCGATCACCACATCAGCACCGAGCGAGCGCACGTACTCGATGTCCCCGGCGGAGGCAGTAGCCGTTACCCGAGCGCCGAGTGCCTTCGCGATCTGGACGGCGAAGGCGCCGACCCCACCGGCTCCGCCATGCACGAGCACGTGGTTCCCGGGATGGACGTGCGCCTGCTCCGTGAACGCCTGCCAGGCCGTCAACGCCGACAACGGCAACGCCGCCGTCCGACTGTGATCGAGTGTGACGGGCTTCGGCGCCAGGTCACGAGCCCGCACCGCCACGTAGTCCGCAGCCGCCCCGTCGCGATCGAACGGGACCAGTCCATAGACCTCCTCGCCGGCGACGACGTGGGTGACGCCGGGTCCCAGCTCTTCGACGACGCCCGAGACCTCGTGGGATGGGATCGTCGGGGTACGGTCGTGACCCTGGCGGTCGACCCATGTCTCGCTCCACTCCAACTCCGTAGGTGTGATTCCTGCCGCGTGGACCCGGATCAATGCCTCGCCGGCTCGCGGCTCCGGCTTCGGGACATCCTCGAGCTGCAGCTGTTCGGCTCCGCCGCGAGCATGCGCCCGCACGGCACGCATGGTTGTCATCGACACACCTCCTTCCCATCCGAGTCGATCATGCGGCTCGCGCCTTGACGCCGTGCACCGGCCTCACCAATGGACGCGTCCGCGTCGTCGGGCGATTGCGATTGGTCGACACGTCACTTGGAAGTCGGCGAGCGTGAGTCGGCAGTCGCTGCCAGCCGTGGTCAAGTCGTCTGGCAGCGCCGTGTACTGTGACCTCCACGGGAGCCATTCCACTCCGGTTGTCGGCTCTAAGATCGGCCGCAGGTGACAGCCATGCTACGGATGAAGGCTGCCGGCATCGACGCATTCGGCGGCGAGGTGCAGTTACTGGAACTCGCCGCACCGGCGCCGCCCGCCCCGGACGAGGTCGTCATCTCGGTACGCGCAGCCGGGGTCGGGAACTGGGACGAGATCGTCCGGGTCGGCGGCTGGGACGTCGGACGTCGGCCGCCGCTCGCCCTTGGGGTTGAAGCAGCTGGGGTCGTTGCCGCGGTCGGCGAGGACGTGACGAGCCTGGCACTGGGCGACGCGGTCCTCACCCACCCACTGCCGCTGCGACACCAGGGCGCGTGGGCGGAGCGCCTCGTCGCTCCGGCCGCACTCGTCGCGCGGAAGCCGGCCGCCGTCCCCTGGGCGGCGGCGGGCGCCTTCGCGGTGCCGGCGCTCACCGCCGACCAGGCGCTCACCGAGGCCGCCCCTGTCCGGCCAGGGGAGTGGCTTCTCGTCCACGGCGCCGGCGGCGTCACCGGCGAGCTCGCCGTCCAGCTCGCGGTCGCGCGGGGCGCGACCGTCGTCGCGACGGCGGGCCCCTCGAGCGCGGCGCGCATTCGCGGCGATGGGGCACATGCCGTATTCGACTATCACGATCCCGAGTGGCCGACCCTCGTGCGTAACGCAACTCCAAGTGGACGCGGAGTCGGAACCGCCGTGAATGCGGTTCGGGGCGGGGCGGCGACCGCGCTGCAGACCGTCGCAGACGGCGGCCATCTGGCGACGATCACTGGCGACCCGCCGTCACCCGAACGAGGAGTCACGGTCGCGAACATCTACGTCCGCGCCGACGGTGCTCGGCTTGCCGCCCTGGTGGCGGCACTCGCGGATGGGCTGCTGTCGCTCCACGTGGGAGCGACATTCGCGCTCGCAAACGCGGCCACGGCGCTCCAGGGCGCCGTCACCGGCCGCGCCGCCGGCGCGACCGTCCTTACCCTCGAAGGGATCTCAAGCGACGCGGCGGACCACAAGTAAGACAATGCGCCGCGAGACACACATCGCTCCGCGAGGCGGCTGCTTCGCCGTACAGCGGGAGGCGACAGGCGGCGATGAACGACGCGCTCGCTGGCCCGAGATTCTCCACCTGATTGCAATCGGCGCCTGATACGTAGTCAGGGGGGCCGTTCCGGACCGGGCGATTGGGTCAACGCCGATGACGTTACGACGCATCGTGACCATGCCTTGCGTCCGCCAGGCGGACGTGTCTCAGATGGACCGCAGCGCCTCCGCGGGCTCGATCCCGACGGCTCTCATCGCCGGGTACACCCCGGCCAGGACACCGATTACGGTCGCGACAGCGAGCCCACCCGCTCCTGCGAACGGCGGGACGTCGGGAGTCCAGTGCTGAGCCAACGCGACGATGAGCGTCAGCGTGTACCCACCTACGCGTGATCGGCCAGCGCCTGCAACCTGGTCTGACGACGCCGAGCCCGTCCACGACTGATCGAGTTGAGCCTCCAAGATCGGACATTGTGTGACCGGAGCAGTCATGCGCAGCGGTAAGCGGGGCGCTCGAGACGGCCGTCTGCCGTGCCGGCGCCTTCCTAGCCCGTCTGCGTTAGTCGATCCGCCTCGGCAAGGAGGAGGCGACTGAAGGGTTGGAAACCGATCCTCGCGCTGTTCAGTCCGCCCATGATGCGATGCACCGTGCCCCAATCCCAGATCGCGGCGGCGTCGACGCCGGTTCGGGCGGCCAGCCGTTGTGTCCTAGCCCGGAGGTCGTCGCCTGCGTCGGGGGTGCAACGGACGATGGTCCCGAGATCACAGGCTGGTTCTGCCCGAAGGCCGTCGGGGTCGATCAGCTTGAACGTGCCGTCGGCGGCCTGCAGAGCGTTCGCCTCGTGGATGTCGCCGTGCACCAGCACCGATCGGCCATCGTCGTGGGCGCGTTCGCGGCGCTTGGCGCACGCGACGGCGTCAGCGATCGCCCTCGCTGAACATGGTCGTCGCAGCTCCTCCCACAGCTGCGGGATCAGGTCCTGCATCCGACGAGCGACGTGGGCTCCCGTCGGCAGGTCGATGTCGTCGCCGAGTGGACGCCAAAGTCGGGCCGCGATGTCGGACAACATGTCGTGTTGCGTGCTGGGATCCGGGACGACGTCGAACATGGCGGGACCGAGCCGCTCGAGCAGGAGAGCATCCCGGGTGAGGTCCCGGCGCAGTAGGCGTGCGCAGCTCGCGCCTGCAGCGAGCTCCAGCACCGTCGCCTCGAAGGCGAGCTGGCGTCGATGGCCGGGGAGCCCGACCTTGAGGACCGCCGGTGTGCCGTCGGCGAGCGTCGCCTCGACCACCAGCGCGGCGTGCCCGCCGCGCATGGCAGCGCCGATCGTCAGCGACCAGTCACGCGCCAGGGCGTCGAGAACCGACGGCAGGTCGTCGAGCCACGCTGCGTTCCCATCGGCGAGGGCCTTGTTCCGAACCTCGTCTGGAACGTCGAGCGCCACGCGAGCACTGTAGTGCAGTCGACGCATCGGAACGATGGGACTGTCTAGGCCGTGTCTCGAAGTGAGTTGGGTGTCTGAGCTGCGCCGATGATGATGGTGGCGTGTTGGTGATCGATATATGGCGACGTCTCCGGTAACCTTCTGACCGGCTCGTCCGTCGAGCCCTACTTCTCCAACGAGGGCGAAGCGTCAACGAGAGCCTCGAAGCGCGCTCGTGTGAACGTCTCCACGGCGTCGCGAGACGCGGGGTGGGTGCCGCAACCCCACGTGATGTTATCGTCGAGGCGATCGAGCACGACGATCGCTTCGACCAACGAACGCGCCACCGCGAATACCTTCGCCGCCTCGAGATCCCGGACCTGGCCGACCGTGGCATCGGACGCAGCGTGAGTGTGGACGTCTAGCGCTGGGAACTCGTCATGCCAGTGGGACACGTGCCCGGATGGCGAACGGCGATCTCGTCGAGCTTGTCCTGGACGGCTTTGGCGAGCGTGACCGTGTTCGCAGCGCTGGTCTTGCTGACCGAGATCGTCACTGCGGGTTGCCCGTTCGTCCGGCCGTAGCCGGTCGTCGCCTGGCTCAGCATCTCGACGCTGCCGATCTCGCCGAGGGTGACAGGGGTTGGCGCGAAGGGCGTGACTGCAGCGCCCGAGGCTGCCGGTGCGCCGCTCGGGCCCGGAGCGCCAGGCACCGGCGGGACGGCGACAGGCTGCCGTACGCCGACGACGAGGCCCCGGATCTCCTCGACGGAGTCGAAACGACCGATCGTGGACACCGGGATCCGGGCCTGATCGGTTGCCAGCTCGCCACCGGGGATCGTGATGTTGTTCGCCTCGAGGACACCGATCGCCTGCTGCTCCGAGATGCCGGCGTCCGCGAGCTTCTTCGGATCCAGAGTGACGACGAGGCGATCCTCGAGGCCGCCGGCAAGATCGGCGGAAGCGACACCGGGCAGCGTCTGGAGCTCGGGGAGGATCTCGTCGCGAGCGATCGCGGCCGCGCCTTCGAGATCAGTCGATCCCTGGGCCGAGACCGACGCGACGACGACCGGCGCGGCGTTGAAGTTGAAGGCCCCGACGGTCGGTTCGACGCCTTGTGGCAGCGTTGCCGTCCGCAGGTTCGCCTCGATCGTGGCCGTGGCCTTGTCGAGGTCGGTCCCGTAGTCGAACTGGGCGAGGACGAAGGCGAACGAGTTCGCGGACGTGGAGCGCAGCTGGGTCAGGCCCGGGACGGCCGATATCGCTCGCTCGACCGGCTTCGCGACCTGCTCGGTCACGTCCGCGGCGCCGGCCCCTGGGTAAGGCGCAACCACCGTCACGATCGGGAAGGAGACATCGGGTAGCAGCTCCTGCTTGAGGCTGCCCCAGGCGAGGATGCCGGCGACGAAGAGGGCGGCGGCGAGCAGGAGCGTGACGCTCCTCCGGCCGATGGCGAGGTGGCTCAGACGGGTCACAGATCGCTCCTCGCGGGTTGGGACGCGGCGGTCTCGACCGCCTCGGTCAGGATTCGGATGGCGCGGTCGATGACCTCGAGGTCGTCGTCGCCGAGGAGGTCGAACAGGGAACGCAGCTGGCGGGCGCTCAGTTCTCGGAGCTGCTCGAGCGTCTGGGCTCCGAGCGGCGTGATCGAGACGCGGACCTGACGGCGGTTGGCCGGATCGTCGACGCGACTGAGCAGTTCGATCGAAACGAGATGATCGACGGCGCCGCTAGCGGTGGAGATCGTGACCCCGAGCCGCAGCGCGATCTCCGACATGCTCAGCTCGCCAGCAGCGGCGACGACGTAGAGCAGCTTGGCCTGCGCCATCGTGAGGTCGATCGATGTGAACGCGGGGGCGTGGACAGCCATGATCCGCTGCTCGAATGCCTCGAAAGCCTCGAGCGTGCGCTCGAGGACGGGGCGAGGCGCTCTGTTGGGTCCGGTCATATGGTTCGGTCTCACCGTAGTATTCGGTCGGGCCGAATGATCGCGAGCTCTGGCCCGTTCGTCAAGGGTCAACTCGTACAAGTGGAGGCAGTACTCCAGTTGTAGTACCCTTCTCGGGTGGAATCCTGGAGTGAGGGGGCGCGACCGCTCCGCGTCGATGCCGAACGCAACCGCCGCCGGATCGTCGAAGCGGCGACGACGGCCTTTGCCGAACGGGGACTGGACGCCTCCCTAGAAGACGTCGCAAACAGCGCCGGTGTTGGTATCGCGACGCTCTATCGCCGGTTCCCGAGCCGGGACCACTTGATCGCCGCCTGCTTCGAGCGGCGCCTCGAGGACTACGCCCGCCTGGCCGACGAGGCGCTTGCTGCCGCCGACGGATGGACGGGGTTCGTTTCGTATGTCGACGGCATCTGCTCGATGCAGGCCGCCGACCGCGGCCTGAAGGACGTTCTCACGCGCACGTTCCCCGATGCCAGGGCGCTCGAGGGGCATCGCCGACGCGGCTACGAGCTCTCGGTGCGCCTGATCGAGCGAGCAAAGGCCGAGGGCTCGCTTCGCTCGGACCTGGTCACCGAGGATCTGGTCGTGTTGCTCATGGCCAACGCCGGCGTCGTCCAGGGCTGCGGCGACGCCGCGCCAGATACCTGGAAGCGGTTCGTCGCCTTGCTGCTCGATGGATGCCGGAACACGTCGGCCGGTCCGCTTCCTCCGCCTCCGACCCCCCGCCAGATGATCCGGGCGATGCGACGACTCGCAACGCCCACCAGCGTCAGGAGCGTGTGACATGGCCCATTCCGCCTTCGCCGCCTCGACCGGCTCGCCGAGTCAGCTCGCGTCCGACCACTACCAGCCGGGTGTCTGCAACATCGGCCCGGCGGAGATCGCCCGCCGACGGCGTGCCGGCCACGTAGGGCTGCTCGCGACCGCAATCCTGTTCGCGGTCCTGCTGGCGATCGATGCACCACCAGTCGCCCGGCTCCTGCTCATCCTGCCCGCGGCGGCCGCCGCCTCGGGCTACCTGCAGGCCTGGTTCAAGTTCTGCGCCGGCTTCGGCTCCCGCGGGCTGTTCAACTTCGGCGACGTCGGTACGACCGAGCAGGTCGCGGACGACGCGGCCAGGGCACGCGACCGGGCGCGCGCTCGCCAGATCGGCCTCGCGAGCCTCGCGATCGGCGTCGTCATCGGCGTCTTAGCGCTCCTCCTCGCGGTTGTCGGGGTCTAGGGTCGTCGACGGATGGATGCGAACCTCCTGCTCTGGATCGGCCAGATCCTGCTCGCCGTTGCGTTCGGGAGCGTGAGCTATAGCCACACCCTCGGATTCGAGGCGTCGTCCGTGCGACCGGGGATGACCT
>WNGE01009150.1_pt1 | contig 10468 bp, 12 predicted proteins | sample 5400651 | NCBI WGS metagenome assembly WNGE01 (sample SAMN13153370, study PRJNA577476) | soil metagenome | isolation source: 60 cm soil or saprolite under grassland replicate 2 | place: USA:California | collected 2016-06-15
CGTCGGCCCGTAGCTGTTCAGCCGCAGCCTTCACGTCGTCGACGTCGACCATCGCCACACCGCCGTCCGCCGGCTCCCCCTCGGCGAGCGCGATCCTCATCTCGCCGAGCTCGAGCTTCGCCCACCGGTCGTTCCAGTCGACGGCCGTCTCCTCGAAGCCCAGTACGCGCTTGTAGAAGTCGCGTCCCTGATCGAGGTCGCGCACGCGATACCAGACCCGCGTCATGCCTACAGCGCCAGCCCCGGCTCCTCGACGAACTGCTTCACCGTGCGCAGAAAGTCCGCGCCGGTCGCGCCGTCGACCGCGCGGTGGTCGACCGTCAGCGTCAGCGTCATCACCGGCCGCACGACGACCGCGCCGTCATGCGCGACCGGCGTGTCGACCGTCGCGCCGACGGCCAGGATCGCCGCCTGCGGCGGATTGAGGACCGCGACGAACTGCTCGACGCCGTACATACCGAGGTTCGAGATGGTGAAGGTGCCGCCTTCGAGGTCCTGCGCCTGCAGCTTGTTGTCGCGGGCGCGGCCGACGACCTCGCCGCGCGCCCATGCGAGCTCGGCCAGCGTCAGCCGCTCGACGCTCTGCACGACCGGCACGACGAGCCCCTGCGGCGCCGCGACCGCGATCCCGATGTTCGCGCTCGGGAACCGGAGCAGCGCGTCCTCCGTGTACTGCACGTTGACGTCCGGGTGGCGCATCAGCGCGTGCGCGCACACCTTGGCGAGCAGGTCGGTGACGGTGATGCGCACGTCCGGGTTCAGCTCGCGCGCGCGTGCGACCAGCTCGTTGGCGCGTGTCATGTCGGCGGTGAGGGTGAGCTGGAAGACGGGCGCCTGCCAGGCGGCGGTGAGGCGGCGCGCGATCGTCTTGCGCACGTTCGTGAGCGGGACCGACTCTACCTCTGCCCTCTCGACCCTCGGCTGGACCACCTCGCCGCGCTCGACATCTTCGGCCACGATCCGCCCCTCGGGCCCAGTGCCGGCGAGCGAGGCGAGGTCGATGCCGCGCTCACGGGCGATGCGACGTGCCAGCGGAGACGCCTTGATGCGGCCGCCGTTGGTGTCTGCGGCAGCGGGTGCCGGCTCGCGTTTGGTGTCGGACACCTTGGTTTCTGACACCTTCTCGTCCTTGGGAGCTGGCTTCGGCTCCTCGGCCGCGACCTCTTCGCCGGCCTCGCCGATCCAGGCGATCGTCTGCCCGACCGGCGCCTCGCCCGACTCGAGGGCGATCTTCAGGAGGACGCCACCGAAGTCGGCCTCGACCTCCTGGGTGACCTTGTCGGTGTCGATCTCGAAGAGCGGCTCGCCCTTCTCAACCGTGTCGCCCTCCGACTTCAGCCACTTCGTGATCGTGCCGGCCTCCATCCCCTGGCCGAGCCGCGGGAGCTTGACCTCGTTCGCCACGGCTACTTCCCCACGGTTCGCTTGATCGCTGCGAGCACGTCGTCCGGGCCCGGCACGACGAACTGCTCCATCGCCGGCGAAAACGGCAGCGGCGCGAACTTCGCACCGACGCGCTCGATCGGCGCGTCGAGCCAGTCGAACGCCTTGTACTGCAGCACGGCCGCCACCTCGGCGCCGAAGCCCATGCGCGTCACCGCCTCGTGCGCGACGACGACGCGGTTCGTCTTCTTCACCGACGCGACGAGCGCCTCCTCGTCCAGAGGCTGCAGGGTGCGCGGGTCGACCACCTCGACCGAGATCCCCTCCTCGGCGGCGCGCTCGGCGGCCTCGAGCGATCGGTGCACGAGCGGCCCGGTCGCGATCACCGTCACGTCGTCTCCCTCGCGCATCGTCCGTGCCTTGCCGAGCGGAATCTGCTCGAGCTCGTCGCCGACCTCGCCCTTCACCGGATAGAGCAGGCGGTGTTCGAAGACGATGACGGGGTTGTCGTCGTAGATCGACGACCAGAGCAGGCCTCGCACGTCCGCGGGCGTTGATGGAAACACGACCTTCAGCCCCGGGATGTGGACGAGCCACGCCTCGAGCTGCTGCGCGTGCTGCGCGCCCGGCGACCAGCCGGCGCCGCCCTGCGTGCGGATCGTCAGCGGCACGCGCACCTGCCCGCCCGACATGTAGCGATGCTTGGCCGCCTGGTTGACGATCTGCTCAAGCGAGAGCGTCAGGAAGTCCTCGTACATGATCTCGACCACGGGCCGCATGCCGGCCATCGCCGCACCGATGCCCGCGCTGACGATCGCCATCTCGGAGATCGGCGTGTTGCGGATCCGCTCCGGCCCGAACTCGTCCAGCAGGCCCTGCGTGACGCCCATCGAGCCGCCCATCTCGGCGATGTCCTCGCCCATGACGAAGACGTCCTCGTCCGCGCGCATCGCGGCGGCGAGCGTGTCGCGGACCGCTTCGCGGTAGGTGATCTCAGGCATCCTGAGCCTCCTGACCGCCTCCGGCTCCCGGCCGGCGGAGCCGGCCTCCGCCCGAGGCTCGCGATCCTGGATGAGGCTCAGGCATAGATGTTCTTCAAAGCGTCTTCGGGCTGGGGATCCGTGCCGTTCTTCGCGAACTCGACGGCGGCGTCGACGACTTCGTGCGCCTCGCGGTCGAAGCCGTCGAACTCGTCGTCGCCGAGACCCAGCCGCTCGCGCAGACGCGGAATCGGGTCGTGCTCGGCGGCGTCCTCGCGGTCTTCCTTCGAGCGGTAGACCTGCGGGTCGCCGATGTAGTGGCCGTGCATCCGGTAGGTGGCGACGTCGAGGAAGACCGGCCCCTCGCCGGAGCGCGCGTGCTCGAGGCCTTCCTTGGTCTTCTCGTAGACGTCCTCGACGTCCTGGCCGTCGACCTTGATCGAGAGCATGTCGAACGCGAGCGCGCGCTTCGACATGTCGTCCCACACGGGTGAGTGCTGCCAGCCCGGCGTCGACTCGGCCCAGTGGTTGTTCTCGCAGACGAAGAGCGACTTCGTCTTCCAGAGCTGCGCGAGGTTGAGCGACTCGTGGAACGTGCCGGTGTTCGTCGCGCCGTCGCCGAAGAACGCGACCGCGACGCGCGGCTCGTCGCGCATCGCGAACGCGAGGCCCGCGCCGACCACCGCCGGCAGCCCGCCGCCGACGACCGCGTTCGCGCCGAAGTTGCCGCGCTCGACGTCGTAGAGGTGCATCGAGCCGCCGTAGCCGTGCGAGCAGCCCTCCATCTTCCCGTAGAGCTCCGCCATGACCGCGTTCGGGTGCGTGCCGCGCGCGAGCGTGTGCCCGTGCGCGCGATGTGTCGAGGCGAAGATGTCGCCCTCGTCCATCGCCTGGCAGACGCCGACCGCGATCGCCTCCTGGCCGATCGCCACGTGCAGGAAGCCCGGCAGCTCACCGGCGCGAAAACGCTCCTCCACCTTCTCCTCGAAGCGCCTGATCAGGAGCATCTCGCGCAGGAATTCACGCAGCGACTCCTCGCTGAGAGCGCGTTTCTTCTCTACCTTGGCCACCGCTCCAGCAGTGTACGTTTTGGCCTGTGAGCCTTGCCGGGCAGTGGCGCGAGCTCGAATCGGCCCTGCCACAGGGGTGGGAAAGCGCACGTCTGCGGCTCCGTGTGCGCGACGCGAACCAGTGCGATCGCGCCGCCGCGCTGATGGGACCGGCGCAGCCGTACCGCGTCGGTCAGCAGGAGCTGCGCTTCACGGCCGCCCGCGACGGCAGCGCGCCGAGCCCCGAGGGGCTCGCCCGCCTGCTGACCCGGCTCGACCGTGAGCGCATAATCGGCTCGCTCGAGGTCGTCGGTGCGGAAGCAGCGGCGCCGAAGACCGAAGACGAGTCGCCGTCGCTCGTCGCCGGCTGGGACGCGGCCGTCGCCGGCCTGCCGGCCGACTGGAGCGACCTCTACGCCGAGATCGAGCTGCTCTCGACCGACTACATCGAGCGGGGCGCGCTGCTCTGCGCGCCGCTGAACCCACGGCGCGACGGCGACCGGGCGGCGCTTCGCTTCCGCTCCGCGCGGCGTTTCGGCTACGGCGCGGCCCCTGGGATGGTGCGCCGCTGTCTCGAGCGTTGCGACGCCGAGACGATTCGTGGCAGCGTCACCGTGCTGCGCGTCCTCAGCGACACCGGCCCCGTGTCGACACAGGGTCCCGTGTGGCAGATGTCGGGCAACACTGTCTGATGGCTGATCCCGTCTCCTGGCTGATGATCGAGCCGGGCTGGGAGGTGGTCGACGCGAGCGGCAAGGTGCTCGGGACTGTGCGCGAGGTGCTTGGCGACGAGGAACGCGACATCTGGGACGGCTTGCGGATCGGCGCCGGCGTGTACGTCCCGGCCGAGCGCGTGACGGAGATCGTCACGGGCCGCATCATCGTGCGCACGTGAGGAGCGCGCTCGCGCAGGCGGCAGCCGTCCGCGCGGGCGAGCTCTCGGCGGTGGAGTTGGTCGAGACCGCGATCGCGCGGTGCGAGCAGGCGAACCCAGAGCTCAACTTCCTCGTCACGGACCGCTTCGAGCAGGCGCTGGCAGATGCGCGCGGGCCGCTCCCGGCGGGGCCGTTCACGGGCGTGCCGATGCTCGTCAAGGACCTGACCGAGACGGCCGGCCTGCGCACGACGTTCTCGTCGCGCGCGTTCGCCGACCACGTCCCGACGACCGATGCGGCGACGGTGCGCCGCATGAAGGAGGCCGGGTTCGTCGTCATCGGCAAGTCGAACACGCCGGAGTTCGGGATCACGGCCGTCACCGAGTCGGACCTGAACGGCGCCTGCCGCAATCCCTGGGATCCGGAGCGAACGCCGGGCGGCTCGTCGGGCGGCGCCAGCGCAGCCGTCGCGGCCGGCGTGCTCGAGCTCGCGCACGGCTCGGACGGGGGAGGCTCGATCCGCGTCCCCGCCTCGTGCTGCGGCCTGTTCGGGATCAAGCCGTCGCGCGGGCGCGTCTCCCCCGCTCCGTTCGTGAGCGGCTCGCTGGAGCTCTCCCAAAGCGGCCCGCTCTCGCACACCGTGCGTGACGCCGCTGCATTCCTCGACGTGCTCGCGGGCTACGAGCCGGGCGACGCGCACTGGGCGGCGCCGCCGGCACGGCCCTTCGTCGAAGAGGTCGGCGCCGACCCGGGACGGCTGCGGATCGCGTTCACGACCGAGCCGGCGATCTCGTATCCGGTCGAGCCCGCGGTTGCGGGTGTTGCGCAGGCGGCGGCTGACGCGCTCGCAGCGCTCGGGCACGACGTCTTCGACGCGACGCCACCCTGGCGGGACGACAGCCTGCTCGACACGTTCGCGCACCTCTGGCAGTTGACACCGGCGCTCTATCCCGTGAAGGACGAGTCGCTACTGATGCCGATCAACCGCGGGCTCGCCCAGACTGCCCGCGAACAGTCGAGCGTCGCGTACGCGCAGGCGGTCGGGGCGTTGCTGCGGGCCGCTCGGCGGATCGTGCCGTTCTGGGCCGAGTTCGACGTCGTGCTCACACCTGGCCTGGCAAAGCTGCCGGTGCCGATCGGCTGGGTGTTCGAGCCGGACGACCCGTGGGATCAGTTCAACCGCGGCGGCGAGTTCACGCCGTTCACGCCGATCGTCAACGTCACGGGGCAACCCGCAGCGATGGTTCCGTTTGGGGTCGTCGAGGGGCTACCGGTCGGCGTGCAGCTGATCGGCCGGCCGGCCGACGAGGCGACGCTCTTCCGGCTGGCGGCTCAGATGGAGGAGGCGCACCCCTGGCCGCGGACTCATGCAGCCGACCCCGGCGGCCTGACTTCGCCGTCCCAGTACTCGACGTGGTCGAGACGGGCGATGAGGCCGACGCCGCGCCAGTAGATCTTGTTCGAGCGCGGGTAGTAGGCGATGTCGTTCGGTTCGCGGGTGCCGTAGGTGAGGATCACCATGCCGTCGTCTCCGCCGCGCAGGCAGTGCGCGATCTTCGTGCCCGGCGGCCGCGCGACGACGTGCCCCGGGCGTAGCGCCGTGTCTTCGCGCACCGCGCCACGTTCAGCGGCGACCGGTGACGGCCACAGCTCGAGCGTCCCGGAGCCTTCGAGCACGACGAAGATCTCTTCCTCGGCCGAGTGGCAATGCGGCACCGCCAACTCAGCGCCCGGTGGCACGCGCGACCAGTGGAGACCGGTGCGCACGGAGCCCGCTGCATCAGCGAGCGTCTTCGAGGTCGGGTCGTCGGGGTAGGCCGGCACGTCCTCGACGTTGACGATGTTCGCCGGCCGCGGCGACGGGTCGCCGAACGCGAGCGGCTCCGCGGCGGCCTCGACGTCCCACGGGTCGTCGGTGCGGCCCACCACCCACGGCCAGCCGAGCCGAACGGCCGCCGAGCGTGGCAGCCAGCCGAACTCGGTCGGATGCCGGGTGCCGTAGATGAGCACGTCGAGCCCGTCCGGCCCGCCGCGGAGCGTGTGCTCCTCGTGGTCGGCGACGTGGACGATGCAGTCGCCGGGCCGCACCTCGTACACCTGCTCGTCCTGCCAGGAGAGCCCGGAGCCGCCGAGCACGAACACGATCTCCTCCGAGACGGAGTGTGAGTGCGGCGGCGTCGACAGCCTGCCGGGATCGATGCGCACGCGGTTGACGCCGACGCCGATCGAGCCCGCGGCGTTGCCGAGCCGCTGCCATTCGGCCCCCATCTCGCCTTTCTCACTGCGCCTGCCTTCGACCTCGTCCCAGTGCGTGAGTCCCATGTCGGCCCCCTCTCGAGCTTCCGGCGGACTGCCGCGGGAAAGCCGTGAGGAATCTAACGCGCCTTACATGCGTGTGTGACGGTTGCTTACACGGCGTTCACGACGACGTCGCTACGGTCGAAGGCTTCCACTAGAGCAAACGACAAACAGGGGGTCGTTCTCGTGTCTGGACGTATTCGCCTCGCGCTCGCCGCGCTGTTCACGCTGCTCCTGCTGCCTGCATCCGCACGCGCAGCGACGCACATGCCGATCGGTTTCTACGACGACGCAAGCTTCCGCTGGTCGGACAACCGCGTGAGCAATCTCGAGCAGGCCGCCGCCGCCGGCGCAACGGTGATCCACACGACCGCGGCCTGGCCCCAGATCGCGCCGACGCGGCCGGCGCAGGCGTCGGACGGCAACGACCCCGCGTACAACTTCGCGGATCTCGACGAGCTCGTCGACAACGCGCCGCGCTTCGGCCTGCGCGTGATGATCGACATCACGGGCACGCCGAAGTGGGCGAACGGCGGCAAGCCCGCGAATCACATGCCGACGCACCTGTCCGACCTGACGACGTTCGCGCAGATGCTCGCCACGCGCTACAACGGCCAGCACGGCCACGGCGTGGTCGGGCTGTGGGCCGTCTGGAACGAGCCGAACCTCTCGCTCTTCCTGACGCCGCAGTACTCGGGGAAGAAGATCGTCAGCCCGGCCGAGTACGCAAAGCTCTACCGGGCCGGGTACGCCGGCATCAAGGCCGGGAACGCCAAGGCGCAGATCGCGATCGGCGAGACCTCGCCGCTCGGCCGCGACCACCCGACGAGCACGTCGGGTCAGGGCCAGTCGGTCGCACCCGGGACGTTCGCCCGCCTGCTGGCCCAGCAGAAGGGCTTGAAGTTCGCGGCCTGGGCGCATCATCCGTACCCGACGGCGCTAAACGCCAAGCCGCTCGAGAAGGTGCGGTACCCCAACGTGTCGCTCTCACAGCTGCCGCGCTTCGAGACACAGCTGCGGTCGTCGTTCCACCACGCGGTGGCGATCTGGATCACCGAGTACGGGCACGAGACGAAGCCGGCCGAGCCGCACGGCGTCACCTATGCGCAACAGGCGGCGTACGCCAAGCAGGCGCTGAAGTACGCACGCGCCGACCGCAACGTGCAGATGTTCGTCTGGTTCACGTTCCGGGACTCGGCCACGAACCCGTGGCAGAGCGGCGTCGAGCAGAGCAGCGGAACGCGGAAGCCGGTCTACGGACCGTTCGCGTCACTGGCGCGCCTAATCGACGGGACTACGCAGGCCGTCAAGGCAGGCCGTTCGCCGAAGGTGACGAGCTACGTGCCGGCACTCGCGTTCTATACGCCGGTCGGCTCCGTGGTCGGCATCACGTATGCCGTCAGCGATCGCGGCAAGATCGTCGCCCGAGGCGAGCCGATCGCCACCCTCGCGGCCGACGAGTCGATCACCTACACCACCGAGTTCACGCCGCGGAAGGGGCACACGTACACGGTGACCGCGGTCGTCAACGAACGGAACGGGCACACCGAGAAGGTGGTGGCGGCGCTCGTCGCTGGTTAGCCGATCGCGGCGGAGAGCTCGCGCGCGAGCTCCTGTGCGCGACGCGCCGTGCGGGCGATGACGAGACACGTGTCGTCGCCCGCGAGCGTGCCGATGACCTGCGGATGCTCCAGCCGGTCGAGCGCACGCGCGATCGCCGGCGCCGAGCCGATCTCCGACTGCACGACGACGACGTTCTGCGCGGCGACGGCGCGGCGGCCGAACTGGCCGAGCAGGCTCTCCAGCGTCCGACGCGGGTCGACGCGACGCTCCCGGTTCGGCAGCACGTAGCGCATGCGCCCGAGCGGATCGCGGCTCTTCTCGAGCGCGAGCTCGCGGGTATCGCGCGAGACGGTCGCCTGCGTGACGCGGCAGCCGACCGCGGCCAGCGCCTCGATCAGCTCTTGCTGCGTGCCCAACCGCTTCCGCTCGACCAGGCTGGCGACCAGCTTCTGGCGATCGGCCTTCGAGAGCCGCCGGTCGTCCCCCTGCATAGACCGAGCATGGTCCATTCACCTGGGCATGGCAACGTTTAGGTCCGCGGGCGCCCGGCAATTCGATTGCCATGCTCCGCAAGGCGATGTGGACGGGTCTCTATGCGGGCCTCGGCGCCGCGGCGACGATGGCGTCACGCCGGCTCGCCTCGAAAATCTGGCGCGTCACGACCGGCGAGGAACCTCCGACGAAGATATGACCGAGACGCTGAAAGAGAAGCTCCGCCACGAGCTCGACGAGGATCGCGCGTTCCTGCAGAAGCTGAAGCCGCGGTTGATCAAGGCCCGGGCGAAGGGCGAGCTCCGGGCGACCGCACCGAGCAGCCCCCAGCTGCCGCGGCCGAAACAGCCGGGTGCCGGCGGCCCGAATCCCTGGCTCGTGCTTGGGGCCGCGTTCGCGGTCGGCTTCGCCGTCGCCAAGGTGATCGACTGGAGAGGCCATGCACACCCGCGTCGCTGAGCCGCAGCAGGAGAACGGCGGCCTCGGGGGCGCAGCGAAGCAGGTCGCCGAGCACGCCAGCGCCGTCGCGCGCCTCGAGCTCGAGCTGGCGGTGCTCGAGCTGAAGAAGAAGGTCACGGCGCTCGCGGTTGGGATCGGCCTCGGGCTCGGCGCAGCCGTCTTCGGCCTGTTCATGCTCGGCTTCGGGCTCGCCACGCTCGCCGCCGCGCTCGCGACCTTCCTTGCAACGTGGGTCGCGCTTCTGATCGTCACCGCGCTGCTGCTCGGCCTGAGCGGCCTGCTCGGGATGCTGGCGCTCGGCCGGATCAAGAAAGGGACGCCGCCGGTGCCGCAGCAGGCGATCCGCGAGGCGAAGCTGACAACGGAGGCGCTGAAGCGCTGATGCCCGCGAACACGCGCACGCTGGAGCAGGTCCGGCACGAGATCGAGACCGAGCGCGAGCAGCTCGCGGACGCCGTTCAGCAGCTGCGCGGCGAGCTCGGCGTCGGAGCGAAGCTGAAGGCGAAGCTGCCGCTCGTGGTCGCCGGCGCCAGCGCGGCCGGCTTCGTGGTCGCAGGCGGCGTCGGCGCGACGATGCGCTACCTGGCACGCCGCGGTCGCGAACGTCGCTGATCGCCTCCTTGACCGACGCCGGTCACGCTCCGCGTGCCCCGCAGCGCCTGTCGCGCCGCGAGTGGCTCGCCGTCTTCAAGCGCACGTTCTCGTCGTTCCTCGCCGACGACTGCATGGGACTGGCGAGGGAGGTCGCGTACAGCTCGCTGCTCGCCTTCTTCCCGGCGGTGATCGCGCTCGTCGGCCTGCTCGACCTGCTCAACGCGTACGGCTCGCTCGAGAGCTTCCTGCGCCCCGTAGCCCCGAAGGCGGTGCTGCAGCTGATCCGGACCTTCCATTCCGACACGGGCGGCAGCGGCTCGCTGGTCGCGCTGGTCGTCGGCGTGCTCGGTGCGATCTGGGCAGCGAGCGGCGCGATGGGGTCAGTCGTCAAGGCCGTCAACCGTGCCTACGAGCGCGTCGAGACGCGGCCGTTCTGGCGGCTGCGCATCGTCGCGATCGTGCTCGTCGTCGCGACGGCGGTCGTGACGGCCGGCATGCTCCTGCTCGTCATCCTCGGCGGGACGCTCGGGCGGGCGATCGAGAAGCGGACGCCGCTCGGTGGCGGCTTCCTCGTCGTCTGGAACGTCGCGCGCTGGCCGATCGCGTTCGCGGCCGTGCTACTGCTCCTCGCCCTCGTCTACTACCTCGCGCCGAACACGGACCAGCGCAACTGGCGCTGGGTGACCCCGGGCTCGCTCCTCGGCGGGCTGATGTGGCTGTCGCTGTCAGGCCTGTTCGCGCTCTACACCTCCTTCTCGAACTCGTACACGAAGAC
>WNGE01009151.1_pt1 | contig 10468 bp, 10 predicted proteins | sample 5400651 | NCBI WGS metagenome assembly WNGE01 (sample SAMN13153370, study PRJNA577476) | soil metagenome | isolation source: 60 cm soil or saprolite under grassland replicate 2 | place: USA:California | collected 2016-06-15
CGCCACGACGAGCCGCGCTCACACGGCGGTAAAAATCGCGCCGCATTATCGGGCAAGCACCGTGCATGTCGTTGATGCGTCGCGCGCGGTTGGCGTCGTTAATTCCCTATTGAATGAGCAACTGAAATCAGAGTTTGACACGAAAACACGTGGCGATTACGCGCGATTACGCGAAGAACATTCAGCGAAGACGCGCGGGAAAAAACTGCTGACGCTGGGAGAAGCGCGGGCAAATCGGACACCGATCGACTGGAGCAATTACCAACCGCCAAAACCGGAATTCACGGACGTGCGTGTGGTTTGTCCGTCAATTGTCGATCTCCGGGATTATATCGATTGGTCGCCCTTCTTTCACGTGTGGGAACTGCGCGGCCGATACCCGGCGATTTTCGATGATCCGATCGTCGGCAAACAGGCCCGCGAAGTTTTTGATGACGCGCAAGAACTTCTCGATCAGATCACGGCGAAGAACTTGCTGAGCGCGCGCGGTGTCTATGCTTTTTGGCCGGCAAACTCCGTGGAGGACGATGTCGATCTTTATATTGATGACAAGCGCACCGAAAAGCTCGCCACGTTTTATTTTTTGCGTCAGCAAATGCAAAAACCGGCCGGCCAATTTAATCGTTGCCTGGCGGATTTTGTTGCCCCGTCGAGCGACGGCCACAGGTCCCTGCTACAGGACTACCTGGGCGGATTTGCGGTCGGGATTCACGGCGCGGATGAATTAGCGAAGAAATTTGCGGCGGCGCACGATGATTACAGCGCGATTTTAGCGAAGGCGCTTGCAGACCGGTTAGCGGAAGCCTTTGCCGAATATTTGCACAAGCAGACTCGCATTGCGTGGGGATTCGGGCGCGACGAAAAATTGTCGCACGCCGATCTTATCCGCGAAAAATATCGCGGCATCCGGCCGGCGGCGGGTTATCCCGCCTGTCCCGATCATGTGGAGAAGCAAACATTGTTCGATTTGCTCGATGCGGAGAAGAAGGCGGACATCAAACTAACCGAATCATTTGCGATGCATCCGGGCGCGAGTGTGAGTGGACTATACTTTTCGCATCCCGACGCAAAATATTTTGGCGTTGGACAAATCGCGCGCGATCAGGTTGTCGATTATGCGACGCGACGAGGCGAACCCGTCGCGGCAATCGAGAAGCGATTGGCTCCGAATTTAGGCTACGAGGCTTAGATCGAGTTCTCTGCCTTCGCGCTCGCTAATAGCAGAGTGGCGCCTTTAGTTGAAACAGCGTCCGAAACTTTAGTTTCCTTCGCAGGCCAGACCACTTTCCAGGCGAGCCCACACTTCTCCAGTGTCCAGATGATGTAGCGCGTGAGGTCAAACTCCCACCAGCGCAGTCCGTGTGCAGCACAACGCGGTTGCGCATGATGATTGTTATGATAGCCCTCGCCGAACCCAAGGACCCCGATCCAAAAATTGTTTCGGCTATGATCGGATGTATCGAAGCTGCGATATCCGAGTCTGGGCATATGGCAGATCGAATTGACGGACCAAGTCACGTTATAGATGACCAGCATCGGCACGTAGAGGCACCAAAGCATTCCGGCGAATCCAAGTGTGAAGTACAGCGCCAGCGCCAGAGTAAGATGCGGCAGAACGTAGATCCCTGCATTTTCAAACAGCCGGCAGTACCAAATCTTACTTACGTCGGCCGCATAACGCTTCGAGCGCTCACGAAATTCAGGCGGCTTTCGGATCAGCCACATCATGTGGGCGTAGGGAAAGCCGTGCGCCGGGCTGTGAATGTCTTCGTCGGTATCGGATTTGAGATGATGGTAACGGTGATCCCCCACCCACGTGACCGGATCGCCTGCCAGCGTCACGGCCGAGCCGGTTGCGAATATAAACTTGAGCCATTCCGGCATTTCGAAGCCGCGATGGGTCAGGTAACGATGGAGATAAAGTGTCGTGCTAATTCCGCCCCAAAAAAAGAGCAAAAGCATGATCGGCACATAAGAAAGGTGGAAGCGCGTCAGGAGTCCGATCACCCCGAGCAATTGGAGCGCGACCAGGACGATGAAAATGAGAAGGTTAAGTTTTTCGTGTTTAAACATGCTGCGAGGTGGAGCGAGGAGGACGAAGCAGCCAACCGGGCCGCGGTTAAATCCAGAAGCGGAAGTATCGCATGACAATGGGCGCGCGGCAAATCGTTATTTCTCGATGGGGAGGGCGGTCGCCCTGTCCCCCGCGGCGATTTGCAGGCGCTCGCAGCGGCAATACCAACTTTCAAGATGCGCCGGGTTGCAACGCGTGATATTCATCAGGCCACGAGCCCGGGGTGTAGCTTAGCTTGGTAGAGCGCGTGGTTTGGGACCACGAGGTCGCAGGTTCAAATCCTGTCACCCCGACCACTTCCGGTCAATGTTCCACTGTTATGATCTGCGAAGTTTGAAGACGGGCCGTCGTTATGTAGGATCGTGTGAAGATTTGAGGACCGCGTTCGCCGACACAATTCTGCGGAGTCGAAAGCCACCAAGCACGGCGTGCCGTGGATACTTGTTCGAAGCGAGAGTTTCGCAACGCGCCGAGAAGCTTTGGCGAGAGAACGCTTTTACAAGACCGGCAGAAGAAGAGATGAACTGGATAAACTCCCGTAGAGCGGTCGCCGCGGCGACAGGTCGCAGGTTCAAATCCTGTCACCCCGACCACTTCCGGTCAATGTTCCAGTGTTACGTTCTGCGAAGCCTGAAGACGGGCCGTCGTTATGTAGGATCGTGTGAAGATTTGAGCGACCGCGTTCGCCGACACAGTTCTGCGGAGTCGAAAACCACCAAGCACGGCGTGCCATGGATACTTATTCGAAGCGAGAGTTTCGCAACGCGCCGAGAAGCTTTGGCGAGAGAACGCTTTTACAGGACCGGCAGAGGAAGATGAACTGGATAAATTCCCGTAGAGCGGTCGCCGCGGCGACAGGTCGCAGGTTCAAATCCTGTCACCCCGATTTGAATTGCAATCACGAGGTCGGTCGCCGGCGACTCGCTCCGACCATTGCGCAGGGAAAGGGCATCCATATCTTTTAAAGAAAGGGCGGGCGCGTTGAACTCAGCCGGCCACATACACACACGAGAATGAAATTAATAGGGCTGATTGTTTTGGGAACGCTGGGCGGGCTCGCGCTGCCATTGCGTGCACAGGATGCCGCGCCACGGTCTGTCGATCTTTACTCGGGACAGAAACAGCCGGCGGCTACCGCCACACCTTCTCCAGAACCCAACGGCCCTCCCGACGTACCGGAGTTATCGCAGCTTGACGAGGCTTTTAAGCAACCGTCGCTGGGCAAAGAAGGTGATGAGCGCAGGGTGCATATCGAATGGCGACAATTGAAAAACCAGGTGGTGAACGATCCAGAAGTGCGCGCGGCAAAGGCGACCGCTCAAGCTGCGCGGACAGATCTGGAAAAGCGAGATCGGCTCCGCGATTACTATAGCGTTTATTACAAAAGAATGTCGGCTCTGGCTTCGAGCGTGGAAATGAAGTTAGCGTTGGAAGGATTGAAGAGTTCACACGTGGCTGTACTGGCTCAACCCAAGGTGCGGCCTTCGACGGACGGCTCTGTTCCGACGCCGTCGCCGACTTTGTCGCCAAAGCCCGGGCAGAAGCATAAGAAACATAAAAAATAGTGTTGCGCGAGCCGCTTGCCGGTCTTCACAGTCCAGCTATTCTAACCGCGTTTGATTTGCGGCGCGTTCGTCTAGTGGTTAGGACACAGCCCTCTCAAGGCTGGTGCACGGGTTCGACTCCCGTACGCGCTGCCCTCTCACGAGGGAGACTCCCCAAGTAAAAATAGACGTTTCTGCTCTTTTTACCCCACTTCTGCCCGCAACTGCCATCGACGGCAAAAGACATTTGTTTGCAGGGGTTTCTTTCGCCTGTGCGCGGAGAGCCGTTTTTTACTCACTCGCGCCGCCACAGGTATGTCGCCGGCTGATGTTTTTGGAGGTTGATGAAATCGACAACTAATTTCTCGAAGAAGTTTGGACGCGGGCGGGCGACATACCTCTGGCGGCGCGGCGCTTGCTTTTCAGCTTTCGCCTCCGCCTGGGCGACTGAATAATGCTCCAAAGGTTGAGGAACTACCAGATCCTCCTCCTCTATTTGAGGTACCACCGGCGCATCCTCAGCCCACTTAGCCGGATGGATTTTAACAACCGGAGCTTTTTCTTCGGCGGGAACGGCGAGCAAAATCGCAACTCCTCCGGTGATCGCAAAAATTGCAGCAAGTAAAGCGGATTTCATGTGGGTAAACAGTCGGTAAGACGGTCACGTACCAGAACCGTAGCGAAATTTGAGTCAACCTCACCTAGGGTCACACCGAAGATGAGATCGAATGTTACACCGTGCACAAGCACTTCTACGGAAACTGGAAGGCAAAGTTCCCAAAAAATTGCGCAAAAGGAAGAGCCGAAGCTCAGCATTATGGGCGGTCGCCAGGATGAATTGTGGCGATGCCGATTTGGGGTGGTTACATTTGCCCACCGCGAGTCCCATGCCAGCTTTCTGCGATCGGATTCGACTCCCGTACGCGCTGCCAATCCCGATTTGCTTGGCGCCACCGCATGGCCAATTTTCTCTTTCATCGTGTTTCATCGGGATGAGTTGCTGATGCGTTTTCTCGCACCCGCTCTTTTGCTCGTGCTTTGTTGCGCGTTGGTAAACGGCTGCTCGAAAGGCATCAGCCGGGCAACGGCAGCTACCGTGCTTTCCGTCAAAGGAACAGTCGTCTTCGGAAACGCGGAACAAAATGATTTTCAGCCGGTCACGCTCAAAAGCCAGATTCATGACGGCAATACGGTGCGGACACCAGAGGGCGCGTCGATTGACCTTGCGTTGGTTCCCGCCGCTCTCGCGCAAGTGTCGGCAAATTCTGAAATCAAGATTGAAGAACTAAGGATAACGAAGGACGGCAACCAGAGCGATGGCGGCATGCGTGATCGGAACGCGCGAATACGATTGAGCCAGGGAAAAATCACGGTTCTATTCAGCCAGAGTGATAAAAGCGCATCGCAATTTTCCATCAGCTCGCGTCAAGTAACGATTAGCGGTGATTCGGACTGCTTGTTTCGTATTCAGACCGACGACACGACGACCCGGGTAACGTGCGGGCGAGGCAAAATCTACGCATCCGTCGGCGCGCAGCCGCCGGTCACAATCGGCGCCGGCTACTTCCAACAATGGCCGTCAACTCGTTCCGAGCCCGTTGCCGCGGCCGATGACGAAACAGCGCAAATCGATATCATGGATTCACTGGAAATTGGGAATCGGTGGCACGAATTGCGCGCCGGTTGGCAGAATCGGCGCCCGTTTTAACGAGGCCATTGCAGGCGAAAATTTTCGATTGACCGTTTTGCAGCGGCACACTAGCCTCGCCGCCGTGTCGTCCCACTGCTTTCTTTCTTCCATATCAATCGGCACCGGAAAGCTCGCTCAACCGACCGGTGCCAGTGTTGCGCTGATGGCGGGAATTTTTATTGCCTGCACTTTTTCTGCGCGAGGACAAGATCCCGTTGAGGAAGAGCCATTGCCTTCTTCGACTGACTATACAGCAGCGCAAACCGACCTTGCTCCGCCGCCAAGGGCGCCAACAACTCCTCTTGGCGGGTTCGACTCGAAGAGCGTGATGCCCAGTAGTGAGAATGCTTCCTCAGCGGAGCCGCGTCGTTTTCACTACAGCCTGCGACTCACCGTCCGAGGGGTCTATGACGACAACATCTTTATCAGCCATACGGATCGAGTCTCCGATTATTATTTTGCCATCGAACCAGCGATTACCGTTGGGTTCGGCGACATCGAAGGGCGCGGAGGAAATTACATCCGTTTGGATTATATGCCGAGTGTAATTCTGTTCGTCGATCACTCGGACGAGGACGCGGTTGAGCATTTGATCCGCCTCGAAGGCCAATATCGGTTCAGCCGTTTGTCGCTAAATCTGAACCAGGAAGTGGCGATACTCGATGGGGCAAATCTCAACAGCACACTCGATACGACCGGACTGCTGGCAAACGTCGATGTGAGCACGCGCACACGGCTGAATCTCTACACCACACGCTTGACAGCAAATTATGAGCTCACCGGGAAACTATTTCTGACGGGTGAATTTAATGCCTCGATCTTTGACTACCCCGATTTCATCAGCTCCGAAATTATTTCAGGAGGGCTTTACCTTAACTATAATTGGACGCCAAAGGTAGTGGTCGGCATTGGCGGCACCGCCGGCTACGATTTTGTGGACGATCCAAATCCGGACCAAACCTTCGAGCAGGTTAATGCTCGCATTAATTACCAGGCGACGGGAAAGTTGAATTTAACTGCTTCCGGAGGAGTTGAGTTCCGTCAGTTCGACGGCCACCGGGGCGGACGCGTTACACCGGTCTTTGATGCCGGGGCCGTTTACCACCCGTTCGACGGCACCAGTGTAACGCTGACGGCCGGGCGGCGGATGCTAAATTCTGGATTTTTCGCCGATCAAGATTTCGCGACGACATACGTTATTCTTCGAATTCAGCAGCGTTTGCTCCAGCGTATTTATCTCGGCTTGGCGGCCGGCTATGAGAATGCGGATTATTTTCCCACGGCCAGGGGAGTGAGTGCAACGCGGAATGACGATTACTATTTTATCGAACCCTCCGTTGACGTGCTGATCACGAGATTTTTGAGTACCGGGGTCTATTATCTTCACCGCGAGGACAGCAGCTCGTTCGATTTTTTCAGTTTCTATGATAACCAGGTCGGCGTTCGAGCTACGCTCAGATTTTAGACGGGGTCCGAATCGGCTCCGATTAAGAACCCCCCGCTGGTGGCTGCCAGTTGCACTCGCAGTCTCATTGCTTCCGGGCATCTTATTAGCGCAATTCACTCCCGGAACGGGAGCGTCACAGCCCTCCGTTTCAGCGTCCGCATTGTCGCCGGCTGTTTCCGCGCCGGCGTCAAGCAGCGGCGTCAGCGCGCCCGCCGGATACATTTTGAGCCCGAACGACCAGGTGGCAGTCGAGGTTTTCGGCGAGGACGACCTGCGCACGAATGGACGACTGAACCCCGAAGGCAACGTAAGTGTCCCGTTGCTAGGGTCGATTCATTTGGCGGGATTGACCCTGACCCAGGCAGCGTCAAAGCTCACAGACCTTTATGCTCGCGATTATCTGGTAAATCCAAGAGTAAATGTCATGCTCCTCAGCTATGCGAAACGGCGCTTCTCGATTTTGGGCCAGGTAAATCGGCCCGGCAGTTACGAAATGCCTGAGAGCAGTCCTGGCGGTATTGATCTCTTGGAAGCGATCGCGATGGCGGGCGGATACACGCGCATCGCCGCTCCGGAAAGAGTGACCGTACGACGACATTCCTCTGCAGCTGGCGATCAGATTTTCAAGGTCAATGCGAAGCGGTTCACAAAGGGGAACGGCGGAGGTTTTCGCGTCGAGCCGGGCGATACCATCACCGTGGGCGAAAGCATTTTTTAGCGGAAAAGTTTTTGCGCCTTCACCTTTCCGAGCGCACTGCTCGCGTGTAGAATCTCGTCCGAGCTAATATTTTGCCGTGATTGATCCTGTGCCTTCTGCTACCACAACGGCCGTTCCGCCTAATCCTGAGAAGCCAGCCTTGCCTCATTTGGCCGGACAGTATGCCGAGCCGAAGCACGGGTTTGATTTTCGCCGGTTCTGGCATTCTCTCGTCGAGCGGATTTGGATCGTAGCGCTTTGTGTTCTGGCTGGTCTTTTCCTCGCGCTAGGTTATCTCGCGCGGACGCCGAAGCTTTATCAGGGACATACGGTGCTGGAGGTGGAGTTTCAGGAGCCGACTCTTATCACTACAGAAGACCCCACGGCGCGCATGCGCTCAATGTTTCTGGCCAGTCAGGAGGCGCTGCGGACCATCGAGCAGAACCTCACCAATCAAACCCTGCTTGCCCGAGTCATACGTTCGGAAGGTTTGGCTGAAGATGGTGGACGCGCGCTTCTCGGCCATGGCATTGTCAGCGGCGGCGCCTCCGGCGCAACGCCGAGCACCGGCCCGTCGCCGGACAGGAGCAAAACTCAGAGCACTATTAGCGTGACCAGTTTTACACCGCTCGAAGAAGCGCTGGGTCGCGCACTTGCGAGCATGGTAAAGCCAGTAACGCGTCGCGGCACGCGCCTGATCGATTTGTACGTAACGAACCGTGATCCAGCCGTGGCCCAACGCCTCGCCGAGGCAATTGGCCGTGAGTACATTCGTAATTCCATCGAGCGCCGCGCTTCGCTCAGCGAGGAGTCATTGCGTTATTTGCTGGAGGAAGAAGAGCGATTGAAGGCTAATCTACAAAAAAGCGAGGCGGCCGTTGCTGAATACAAAGCGAAAACTCCCGATGCTCTGCAACTTGGCGGCGGCACCGCCGCAACAGGATCACAGCAGGGATCGGGCGCGGGAGCCGGTGGACCTCGGGGTGGCCTGGTCGAGGATAAGCTGCAGGAATTAAACAGCAAGTTAACAGCAGCCAAAGCCGACCGGCTTCGCCTTGAAGGCGAGCTCAACCAAATCGAACAGGCCGGCAACAACATCGATGCATTGCTAGCGATTCCGAGCATCTCCGCAGCAGCGTCGGTAACCGAAGCGCAACGCAATGTCACCCAGGTAGAAGCTGGACTCGCTACCCTGGCTTTACGATACAAGGAAAAGCACCCAAAAATGATGGCAGCGCGGGCCTCTCTGGCAGAGGCAAAGGGAAAGCTTCGTGATGCAGTCATGGCGCAACCGCCTATTCTGCGTAATGCCATTGACCAGACCAAGGCCACCGAAGCCAGTTTGCTGGGAGCACTGGAAGATCAGCAGGGAGTCGCGGTCGCGCTCAATCGTGCAGCGATCGGATACCAGGAATTGGCCCGGCAAGCCGAGACCGATCGCGCGCTTTACGAGAGCGTTCTCCGCCAGATCAAAGAGACAAGTCTAACAAAAGACGTAAAGACGAATGCGGTCAGTGTGATCGAGCATTCCCCTCTTCCGCATTCGCCTGTTAGTCCCAGCGCCACGAAGGCGATCGCGCTGGGTCTGCTTGGTGGCTTAGCCGCTGGACTGGCGTTTGTTCTCGGCGCCGACACGCTCGATCGCTCCATCAAAACCGTTGATCAAGCAGAAAACACGCTTGGACTGCCCGTCTTCGCGGCTGTTCCGGAAACAACCGACGAAGGCACGGCAACGCGGTTAAAGCGGCGACGCAGACCTTTTGGAAGTTCGAACTACCGCGTTGTTGTGGAAACCCCCGAAAGTCCCGCGGCGGAAGCTTTTCGCAATTTGCGCGCGGCGCTTTCATTGCTGGGCCCGGAAGTGGAGCGGAAGGTTTCACTTTTTACCAGCGCTGTGCCGAATGAAGGAAAAAGCTTCACCAGCGCCAATTATTCACTCGCGCTGGCACAGCAGGGTTATCGCGTTCTGCTGATCGATGGCGACCTGCGCCGGCCTAACATGCATAAAATCTTCCGTTTCCCGGAAGCCACAAAAAGAAATAATTTCGACGAGGACAGTGCGCCAGGAGTAATCGATTGCCTGGTCGGCGAAGCGGATATAGCCTCTGCGGCACGTCCTATTCCCGCCGGAGAAATTGAGATCGTCAGCGATAATATTGCAGTGACTGGGAATATTCTCACCGCAACAGGAGGTCAGCTTTCCGTGCTGGCAGGGGGACGGCGCGCCCCTAATCCGGCTGAGATCCTTGCCGGTCCTTTCTTCGGCCAATTAGTCGCTGAGGCCACAAAGCTTTTTGATCGAGTAGTGATCGATAGTGCGCCGATCCTTGCAGTCAGTGACACTCTCCTCATGACTCCATATGTGCAGACAGTGTGCATTGTTCTTCGAGCCCGAAAAACGCCGCGCCCGGCGGTCCGCCGCGCAATTTCCCTGTTAACGAGTGCAGGGATTCGCCCGGCCGGCTTGGTTCTCAACCGCTTGCGCCGGAGCCGCGGCGTTGGCTATTACTACTATTACGCTTCGCATGGGTACGGAGCCGAGGAAGGATCTTATTCTCGCAGCTATCATCATCGATCAAGCTCCGGCCACAAAGACAACGGCGCCTAGCAAACGTTAAGGCCTACAGGCTTTTCGTTAGGCTTTTAGGAGAGAGTTCCACCCCTGATTTCTCGTTCTCGGACCTCTGGCGCCACAGCGCGCTTCCCCGGCAAAGTCCAAGATACGTCGCCACATACAGTTGGATGGAAGCGATCTGCAGAGGGAAATCGACCAGGGCATGGAGGGCCACTCCAATGAGCGCAATGATAATGAACGGCTGGAGCAAGCGTCTCCGCGGCGCCCAATCACGAGCCGCATGTTTTTTATAACTACGTATCCCCTTTCCTATTCCTCCGAAAAATAACAGCGCCCACAAACTGCTGCCGAGCCAGCCCCACTCCAGCGCGGTCTGCAAGTAATCTTCGTGCAAAAATCTCCAGCTTCCGGGAACAGGGTTGGTTGATTCTTTGTTGTAAG
>WNGE01009153.1_pt1 | contig 10468 bp, 8 predicted proteins | sample 5400651 | NCBI WGS metagenome assembly WNGE01 (sample SAMN13153370, study PRJNA577476) | soil metagenome | isolation source: 60 cm soil or saprolite under grassland replicate 2 | place: USA:California | collected 2016-06-15
GCGAGAAGGCGTCGTCGTCGAAGGCGCGATCCAGTACGACGACGGCTATAACGACAACACGCTTTCCTTCGTGAACAACATCAACACACACGAAGGCGGCACACATCTCACGGGCTTCCGTGCGGCCCTGACGCGCACGATCAACGAGTGGGCCAAGAAGGATGGGATCCTCAAGAAGGAGGAGTTCACCCTCACCGGTGACGACATCCGCGAAGGCCTGACCGCCGTGCTGCACGTCAAGGTCAAGGATCCGCAGTTCGAAGGGCAGACCAAGACCAAGCTCGGCAACTCCGAGGTCGAGGGGGTCGTGAAGAGCGTCGTCAACGACGCCCTGGGTGACTTCTTCGACAAGAGCCCCAGCGTGGCGCGCACGATCATCGCCAAGGCGGTGAGCGCGGCGCGGGCGCGGGAAGCGGCGCGCAAGGCGCGCGAGCTGGTCCGCAAGAAGAGCGGGCTCGAGGGAGGCCTGCTTCCGGGCAAGCTCGCCGATTGCAGTGTGAGCGATCCCAAGCTCACCGAGCTGTATCTCGTCGAGGGCGACTCGGCCGGCGGCTCCGCCAAGCAGGGACGCGACCGCACCTTCCAGGCGATCCTGCCGCTGCGCGGCAAGATCCTCAACGTGCAGAAGGCGCGCATCGACAAGATCCTCTCCAACGAAGAGATCCGGACCATCATCACGGCGATCGGCACCGGCGTGGGCGAGGACTTCAAGGTCGACGACGCGCGCTACCACAAGATCATCATCATGACGGACGCCGACGTGGACGGCGCGCACATCCGCACCCTGCTGCTCACGTTCTTCTACAAGGAGATGAAGTTCCTGATCGACGCGGGGTACATCTACATCGCGCAGCCGCCGCTGTACCGTGTCGCGAGGGGCAAGGAGGAGTTCTACGCCTACGAAGAAAAGGAGCGGGACGCCTACGTGAAGCGCCTCACCAACGGCGAAGCCGGGACCGGCCACGGCACGGTGCTCATCCAGCGGTACAAGGGGCTCGGCGAAATGAACCCGGATCAGCTGCGCAACACCACCATGGATCCCGCGCGCCGCACGCTCCTCAAGGTGACCATGGAGGACGCGTTCGAAGCGTCCCAATTGTTCGAGACGCTGATGGGCGACGACGTCGAGCCGCGGCGCAAGTTCATCGAAGAGAACGCGAAATTCGTGCGGAACCTGGACATCTGACGGCCTAGCGTTTCAGCTCTTCGACTCCCGCCTTCGTCACGCGATGTGAGATGAGCGGCAGTGGCTTCTCGGCCAACTTGTCGCCGATCACGATCGCCTGCCCCAGGGTCTCGAACGCGAGCTTGATCCCGGGCGGATCCTTGGCGAACACCGACGCGATCGGCTCTCCCGCCAGCACTTTGTCTCCGGGCTTCGCGGTGATCACGAATCCGACCGTGGGATCCACCGGGTCCTCGACCTTGAGGCGGCCGCCGCCCATCGCGACCACGGCGCGCCCGATCGTCTTCGGCTCCACGCGCAGCACCACGCCGGTGCGGGGCGCGTTGTACACCTCCACCTGCTGCGCCTGCGGCAGCACCGAGGCATCCTCCACCACCTTGGGGTTCCCTCCCTGGGCCTCGATGACCTGCTCGAACTTCTCGGCGGCCACGCCCGACGCGATGGCGTTTTCGAGCCGCTGGCGCGCTTTCTTGGACGTCTTCTCCACGCCGGCCGCGAGCAGCATCTCGACGCCGAGCGCGTAGGTCACCTCCACCAGGTCGTCGGGCCCCTCGCCGCGCAGTGCGAGGATCGCTTCCTCGGTCTCGAGGGCATTGCCGCAGGCCCGCCCCAGCGGACGGTCCATCGCCGTGAGCAACGCCACTGTGGGGCAGCCGCGGTCCTCTCCCAGCGCGATCATCGTCTTCGCGAGCTCGAGGCTCTGCTCGAGCTTGGGCAAGAAGGCGCCGCTGCCGCGCTTCACGTCCAGCACGAGGGCGTTCAGGCCCTCGGCCAGCTTCTTCGACATGATGCTCGCGGCAATCAGGGGAATCGCCTCGACGGTGCCGGTGACGTCGCGCAGCGCGTACAGCCGCCGGTCGGCGGGTGCGATCTCCGGCGTCTGACCGATCATCGCGCAGCCCAGCCTGGTCACCTGCGCCTTCGCCTCGGCGAGGGAGAGGCCGGTGCGGAACCCGGGGATCGCCTCGAGCTTGTCGAGGGTGCCGCCGGTGTGGCCGAGCCCGCGGCCCGACATCATGGGCACGGCGACGCCGCACGCCGCGACGAGGGGCGCCAGCACGAGGGACACCTTGTCACCCACGCCGCCGGTCGAGTGCTTGTCGACGCGCGGCGTGCCCCACGAATCGAACGACAGCCGCTGGCCCGAGGCGAGCATCGCGTCGGTGAGCGCTGCCAGCTCCTGGCGCTCCAGGCCGCGCAGCAGCACCGCCATCAGGAGGGCCGACATCTGATAGTCGGGGATCCGGCCGGCGGTGTACTCCGCTACCAGGGCGGACCACTGCTCCGGCGTGAGCGCGCCGCCGTCGCGCTTGCGTTCGATGAGCGACACGACCAACATTACCGACCTTCTCCCTTCCGGAGTCGCCGATGCGGAGTGCCGCGCCGCTGCTGCTCGTGACCTTCGCCATCGCCGGCCGGGTCGGCGCCCAGGCGCCGCTCTCGGCGGCGCAACATCTCGCGCTCGGCGACAGCGCGCAGGCCGCGCTGGCGCCGCAGCAGGCGCTGGGGCACTATCGCGCGGCGCTCGCCCTCGACTCCACCAACTACGCGGCGCTGTGGAAGGCCGGGCGCGCGACCGTCGACATCGCGAAGCAGATCGAAGGCAAGGACGACGCCTCGAAGCGGCAGCGGGACAGCCTGTACGACGCGGCCCGCGCCTACGGCGAGGCGGCGGTGCGCGTGAACCCGAACGGGGCGGACGGCCACTTCACGATCGCCCAGGCGCTCGGCCGGCTGTCGCGCACCCGCGGCGGTAAGGAGCGGGTGCGCTTCGCCAAGACCATCTACGACGAGGCCATGAAGGCGATCGAGCTGGACTCCACCCACGACGGCGCCTATCACGTGGTGGGGGCGTGGCATGCGGAAGTGAAGCGGTTGTCCGGGTTCCAGAAGTTCTTTGCGAAGACCCTGTTCGGCGGTGGCTTCCTCGACAAGGGCAACTGGGACGATGCCCAGAAGTATCTCGAGAAGGCCGTGGCCTTGAAACCCCAGAGCATCTTTCATCGCCTCGAGCTCGCCGAGGTGTACATCGATGTCGGCAAGTACTCCAAGGCGCGCGAGCAGTTCGCCGCTATCGCGCCGCTGCCGTTAGCGGACGTGCTCGACCACGAGTACAAGGGGGAGGCCAAGCAGCTGGTGGAGGACATCAAGGGGGAGAAGGACGAGACTTAGCGCCGCACCATCAGGCGCTCGATCTCGACCGTCGTCTTCGGCGCCTTGGCGGAGAGCCACTCCGCCCCCGCCGCCGTCACCAGCACATCGTCTTCGATCCGGACTCCCAACGCTTCCTGAGTCAGGTAGATCCCGGGCTCCAGGGTCAGGACCATCCCGGCCTTGAGCGGTGTGCGGTAGTCGCCGACGTCGTGCACGTCCATCCCGAGCCAGTGCGACAGGCCGTGAATGAAGTAGGCGTCGCACGTGTCGGCGCCGCACAGGCTGCCCGAGTGTGCCCGCATGTACTCGCGCGCCACCCGGTCGAGCTGGGCCACCGTGGCGCCGGGCCGTGTGGAATCGAATGCGGCCTGCTGGGCGGCGAGCACCAGGTCGTAAATCGCCTTCTGGCGGGACGTGAACTTGCCGTTCACCGGAAACGTGCGCGTCACGTCGGCGGTGTACTGCCCCCATTCCGCGCCCGCGTCGACGACGACCAGGTCGCCATCCCTGGTCTGCCGCCGGCTCACATCGTAATGCAGCGTGGTGGAGTTGGGGCCGCTGCCCACGATGGACGGGTAGCCGACCCGGTCGGCGCCGTTGCGGCGGAAGGCGGCCTCGACCGCCGCCTCGATCTCGTACTCCCACATCCCGGGCCGCGCCGCTTGCATCCCGGCCACATGGCCCAGCGCCGAGATGTCGATCGCCTTGCGCAGCCGGGCGATCTCGTCGGCGTCCTTGACGAGCCGCATCGAATCGAGGATGGGGCGCAGATTGCGTACGTCGCGCCCCCCGAACGCGAGGTCGCGGAGGCGGGCCTCGTCGCGGGTCGTCTGATCGAGCGGCAGATAGAGGGGGCCCGCGCCCTGCTGCAGCGTCGCGCGCAACTCGTGATCGAGCGAATCGGTCGAGAGGACGCGGGCGATGCCGGTGAGGCGCGCCGCGGTGCTGTCCGGACCGAGCCGGAGCCCGGTCCAGCGCTCCCGCGACGGGGTGCGCGGCGGGAGGAACAGCACCGTCTCGAGCGCGTCGCCGCCGACCACGAGCAGGAGCCAGGCGTCCTGGGCCTCGAGCTCGGTGAGATAAAAGAACGGATTGCTCTGACGGAAGTCGTTGTCCTGGACGTAGTCGCGCTCGATCTCCCGCTCGTGCGCCGCAGGCACCAGCACCACGCCGCGTCCGACGTGCGCCGCAAGGGTCCGCCGCCGCGCGGCGACGCTCGCGGTGTCGATGGCGCGCCCCATGCCCGGCAGCTCGGGGACCGGGGTCCACGCCCCGATCGGCGGCGCCGCCGGTACGGGAGCGGGCCGACCTTGTGCCGCGACGCGGCCGACGAGTGCCGCCACGCAAACGACGATCGTTGTCGATCGCATGGGGTCCGAAGCTACCGCGCGCGCGCGCGTGCGGCAACTTGACGCCGCGTCCGCCGGAAGGACAAACTATGCCATGACCCTCCCCTCCGCTGTCGAGGCGCGTGTCGCCGAGCTGGAGCGCGAGCGCAAGCACCTGCTCGCGGTGATCGAGATCCTCAAAGAAGTCTCCACTTCGCTGCACTTCGTCGACATTCTGCAGTCCATCGCGCGCAAGCTGGGTGAGGCGTTCGGGCTCGATCGCTCCTCCATTTTCCTGGCGGAACGCGGCGGCCGCTCGGTGCGTCTCGTCGCGTCGTACGAAGATCCCACCATCCGCAACTACGTCGTGGACCTCGAACGCTATCCGGAGCTCAAGCGCGCCATGGCGAGCGGCGAAACGGTGTTCATTCCGGACGCGGCGACCGATCCCAGCTTGAAGCACGTGAAGGGCGAGATGATTACCCGCCGGGTGAAGTCCATCACCGTGGTACCGATCACGTGGCGCGGTGTGTCCATCGGAGCCATCTTCATGCGCACGTTCCGCGACGGGCCGACGTTCTCGAACGAGGACGTCCGCTTCGTGCAGGTGGTCGCCTCGCTCACCGCACAGGCGTTGCGGAACGCCCACCGCTACGAACGCCTGGCGCAACGCCAGCAAGAGACCGGCGAGACCATGCGCCGCATGGAGCTCGAGCGCGTGGCGCTGCTCTCGTTTCTGCGCCGGCTGCTCGCGGCCTTCGGCGAGCGGGAGGGAGCGTGGGCCGAGGGCCTGTTGCCGCGCGCCAGCGCCGAGGAGCTCGACCGCCTGGTCGGCGTGGCGATGGCCGTCATCCAAGAGGAAGCCAAAGGTCGGTGACGCGGGGGGCGCGCCCCGCCGCGCGGGCCGCGGAGCTGCGGCGGCTGCTCGAGCGTGCTAATCACGCCTACTACGTCCTCGACAAGCCCGAGATGTCGGACGCCGAGTACGACCGGCTGTTCCGCGAGCTGCAGGAGCTCGAGGCCAAGCACCCGGAGCTTCGTACCGCCGACAGTCCCACGCACCGCATCGGGGCGACGCCGGCGGAGAAGTTTCGCAAGCACCGCCACCTCGTGCCCATGCTGTCACTCGCCAACGCGTTCAGCGAGGCGGAGCTCGCGGAGTGGGAGGAGCGCAACGCCCGGCTGCTTGCCGAGGTCAAAACCGCCGGCTACACGCTGGAAGTGAAGATCGACGGCGCCGCCGTCAGCCTCACCTACGAGGACGGCGTGCTCGTGACGGGCGCGACGCGCGGCAACGGGATCGAAGGGGAGGACGTCACCGCCAACCTGCGCACGGTGCGGGACATGCCGCTGCGGCTCGCGGGCAAAGGGTGGCCGAAGCGCATGGAGGTGCGCGGCGAGGTGTACCTCTCGAAGTCGCGCTTCGCCGAGCTCAACGCCGAGCGCGAGCGGGCCGGCGAGCCGACCTTCGCGAACCCTCGGAACGCCGCCGCCGGATCGTTGCGCCAGCTCGACCCCAAGATCACCCGCAGCCGGGGTCTCCAGATCTTCTGCTTCCACATCGAGGCGCCGGGCCAGAAGCTCCCGGTCGACACCCAGCACGAGCTGCTCCAGCAGCTCGGGGCGTGGGAGTTCCCGGTGGAGCCGCATCACACGCTGGTGCGCGATCTCGGACAGGCGCACCGCGAGATCGCGACGCTCGAGCAGGGTCTGGCCACGCTCGACTACGGGGCCGACGGCGTCGTGGTGAAGGTGAATCCCCTGCGACTGCACGCCGAGCTCGGTACGGTGGGCGACCGCGAGCCACGCTGGGCGGTGGCCCGCAAGTTCGCCCCCGAGGTGCGGATCACCCGGCTCAATGAGATCAAGATCAACGTGGGGCGCACCGGGGCGCTCAATCCCTACGCCGTGCTCGAGCCGGTCGAGATCGGCGGCGTCACCGTCTCTACCGCGACGCTCCACAATTTCGACCTGATCGACGCGAAGGACATCCGCGAGGGCGATTGGGTGGAGGTGACGCGCGCGGGAGAGGTCATCCCCCAGGTGCTCGGCCCCGTGCGGGAGCGGCGCACGGGGAAGGAGCGCAAGTTCAAGCGGCCCGAGCGCTGTCCCGTGTGCGGCTCGAAGGTCGAGTATCCGTCGGACGAAGTCATGGCCTACTGCTCCAACGTCTCGTGCCCGGGCCGGATCTTCGAGAGCATCGTGCATTTCGCCTCGCGCAGCGCGATGGACATCCGCGGCCTGGGCTACGAGCGGGTACGCGCGCTGCTCGACGCCAAGCTGATCAAGGACGTGGCCGACCTGTACCAGCTCACGCCGCTCGAGCTCATGCGCCTCGAGGGGTTCGCCGAGAAGTCCGCGCAGCAGCTGGTGGACGCGATCCAGGCCTCGAAGGCGCAGCCGCTGTCGACGCTGCTGTACGCCCTCGGTATCCGTCACGTGGGGGCGCAGGGGGCCAAGCTCCTGGCCCGGCACTTCGGCACCATGAAGGCGCTGCGCAACGCTTCGGTCGAGCAGATCAACGCCATCCGGGGGGTGGGCGAGGCCATCGCCGAGGCCGTTGCGGGGTTCTTCGACGAGCCGAAGAACCGGAAGCTGCTCGAGCGCCTGGAAAAGCTCGGCCTCAACTTCAAGGAGCCGGCGGCGGTCGAAGGAAAGGGTCCGCTCGCGGGACAGGTCTACGTGGTGACGGGGACCCTGCCGTCGCTGTCCCGCGCCAGGGCGGTCGAGCTGATCGAGGCGGCGGGCGGCCACGTCGCCGACAACGTCTCGAAGAAGACCACCGGGCTGGTGGTGGGCGCGGACGCCGGCTCGAAGCTCGAGCGGGCGAAAGCGCTCGGCATCGCGATCATCGACGAGGCGGAACTCTTGCGCCGCGCACGCGCCAAACCCTAAGTTGGCGTTCCAGATGACCGTGCCCGCTCCATCCGTCGCTGCGGCCGACGGCCTCACGATCGGCCGCGGGGCGCTACGCCAGCTGCACGTCACGCTGCTGCGCGTCGCCCCCGACACGGCGTTCTCCATTCTCCAGGAGACCGGCTTCGCCGCCGGCGCGGGCCTCTACGACGCGTTCTGCGCCTGGCTCCCGGGTGAAACGGGCGTCGCCCGACCCGACGACCTCGACGCCGGGCGCCTCACCACCGTGCTGTCGGCGTTCTTCCGGGCGACGGGCTGGGGTCCGGTGAGCGTTGGCCCGCTCGGCAACGCCGCCCTGGTCGTGGACTCGGGCGATTGGGCGGAGGCCGAGCCCGGGAGCGCCGAGGCACCCACATGCTTCTTCTCATGCGGGATGCTCTCCGACTTCCTGGGGCGCCTGTCGGGCGAGCCGGTGGCCGTCATGGAGGTCGAGTGCCGCTCGAAGAACGACGCGCGCTGCCGGTTCCTCTCCGCGTCGCCGGAAACGCTGAATGCGGTGTACGAGGAGATGACTCGAGGGAACAACTACGAAGAGGTGTTAGGTGTTTTTCACCCCTAGCATCTAGTACCTAGCACCTCGTTGCTCTCGACCGACGCCGCGATCCGCGAGATCGTCACCCGCGAAACCCGCGCCTGGGACACCCAGGACGCGGCGTTGCTCGTCTCCTGCTTTCATCCCGCCATGGTCTGGCCCTGGCCCCCGACCGCGCAATCTCACGATCCGATGACGTGGGTCATGGTATGGGGGCGCTTCAACGCCGAGCGCTGGCGGCGCGGTTGGCAGGAACTGTTCGACACGCATACCCTGGTGCACAACCGGCGCGAGATCAAAAGGATCGTCGTATCGGCGGAAGGCGACGGGGCGTTCGCGGTCGTGGACATCGACACGCTGTGGCGGCAGCGACAAGCGGGCGTGGAGCAGAGCTGGAAGGGACGGACCTGCAAGATCTACACGCTGGCGGGGACGGAGTGGAAAATGATCGCGCAGACCGGCGTGCTGGAATACTGACGACGTCGAACACAGTCGTCACGCAACGACGTCGCCCAGAGACGTCAGCGCCGAGCCACCGATACCCCCTCGAGCAGCACCGACGGCGCCCAGCGCGATCCAGTCCAGCGCGCGTCGCGGCCGAAGCCCCCGACCCGCTTCCACAGCTCGTAGGCGTTCCCGGCGACGGCGGCATCCTTCACGCGGCCGGTGATCTCGCCGTGCTCGATCCGATACGCCAGGGCGACCGGATGGCTGAACGCTCCGCCGATCACGTTTCCCTGCCCCACACCGATCAGCTCGTCGACCAGGAGACCCTCGCGGATGTCTCCCAGGAGGCCGCCGCCCAATTGCCGGGGCGCGGTACGCGGCGCCGCGAGGTCGTTGACGACGATGTTCGTGTAAGCTGGGACGGGTTTCCCGAAGATGCTCCGCTGTCCGTGCCCCGTGCTTGCCGCGTTCGCCCGCGCGGCCGTCTCGAGATCATAAATGAACCCCCGAACCACGCCCCGCTCCACGAGCGTCGTGCCGCGCGACGGCACGCACTCGTCATCCAAGGGTCTGGACGCCGGGCGACCGGCGAGCAACGCATCGTCGGAGAGAGAGAAGCGGGCGTCGAACACTTGCTCGCCGATCCTGGCGCCCAGAGGGGAGATGCCTTGTAGCACCGCCTTGCCGGAGAGCGCCTGCGTGACGGGGAGCATCAGCGCCGACAGGCCGGCCGGCGTGAAGACCACAGGAAGCGCGCCCTCGGGCGGCGGCGCGACCCGCAGGGCGTGATCGAGCCGCGCGTTGAGGCCCGCGGCGAGGGTCGCGAGCTCGTCGTCCGAGGGCAGCTCCGCCCCCTCGAATGCGTCTCCGACGGCGAGCACATCGTCGCCGGCGATGCGCCACACCTCGGCGCTCACGCCGATCCCGGTGGAGCGGTACGCACCGGCCGCGCCGGCAGAGTTCGCCACGCGCGTCTCGGCGACTTCGCGCTCCACCGCCACGTTCACCCGGCACCCCTGGCGCTCGAGCCGCTGGAACAGCGAGCGACCGATGCCGATCAGCTGGTCGAGCGACGCGTTCGCGGCGCGGTCGAAAAACGTGGCGATGGGCGGGTGGTGACCTGTGGAGGGAAACACGAGCGGCAGCTCCTCCCCCAGCTCGGCCGACGCGAGCGCCCGTTCCAGCAAGGACGCGGCATGCCGCGCCCCCGCGTCGTCGTCGCCCACCGCGGTGGTTCCCGCGACCCCCACGCGCCCCCGCTGGCACACGCGCAGGTTCGCCCCCGCCTCTTCCGTGGCGCCCGCCGCCTTGAGCCGCCCCCACTCGAACGCCACCGACGTCCGCTCGACCCGACGCCACAGGACGTCCGCCCCGCCGTCGGCGCGGCGCCGCGCGAGCTCGAGCAGCCGCTCGATCACGCGGGAACGTCGCCGCCGACCAGTGCTTCCTCGATCCGCACGTGCGGCGCGCCCTCCGTGACCGGCAGCGGCGACTGGCCGCCCTTGCCGCAGCCGCCGCCCATCTCGTTCCAGCGGAAATCCCCGGCGATCCGATCGATCCGGTCGAGGGTCTGGAACAGGTTGCCGGCGAGCACCACGTCCTTGACGAGCTCGGCGACGTGGCCGTCGCGGATCATGCGTCCGTACGCCGCGGTGAACGAGAAATTCTCGAGCATCGTCTGGCCGCCGAACGCGCCGCAGGCGTACACGCCGAGCCGCACGTCGCGGATCAGGTCGTCGAACGTGCCGCGGCCGTTCGCGATGTAGGTGTTCGTCATGCGGACGATGGGCGGGTGGCGGAACGAGATGGCCCGCGCGTTGCCGGTGGGTCGCTCCCCCATCGCGGCGGCGGTCTCGCGGGAGTGGAGCCGGCCCACCAGGATCCCCTCCTTGATCAGCGCGGTGT
>WNGE01015615.1_pt1 | contig 10468 bp, 12 predicted proteins | sample 5400651 | NCBI WGS metagenome assembly WNGE01 (sample SAMN13153370, study PRJNA577476) | soil metagenome | isolation source: 60 cm soil or saprolite under grassland replicate 2 | place: USA:California | collected 2016-06-15
CCCGATCAGGAACAGCCGCCGCGCCCCGAAGAGGTCGCCGAGCGATCCGCCGACGAGCAACAGCGAGCCGAGCGTGAGCAGATACGCGTCGACCACCCATTGCTGAAGGACGAGGCCGTTGCCGAAGTCGCGCTGGATCGCGGGCAGTGCGACGTTCACCACCGTCGAGTCCACGAATACGATCACCGATCCGAGGATGCAGGCGATCAACACGAGCCGTTTGCGGGCCGTCTGCTCCAGGTGTGCGATATTCGCAGACGAGAGGAGGCTGACAGTGAGCGATTGCACGATTGTGACGCTGGACGAAGTCGAGGACTGGCTCGGCGACTACCCCGGCGAGATGCGCGGGATCACGTATGCGATCGGCGCCGAGCAGGCTGCACTCACCTACCGGCGGATGCCGCAGCACACGGGCAGCAAAGGCTCGTACGGGCACCGGCACAAGACGCAGGAGGAGATCTACTTCGTCGTCAGCGGGAAGCTGCAGTTCAAGCTGAACGACGAGATCGTCGAGGCGCCGAAGGGGACCGCGATCCGCGTGCCGCCGCACGTCTGGCGCGGCGTGTGGAACGACGAGCCGGGCGACGCAGAGCTGATCATCGTCTCGAACCGGATCGAGGACCCAGCCGCGGACGGCGAGACGATCGAGGACTTCTGGCCGGAGTAAGAAAAGCGCAGGCTCCCCGCTAATTGCGGCGGGGGAGCCTGCGGCTGACGGGCCTGCGGTTGCCGCCACGCAGGATCTCGACGTGCGCGTCTGTGAGGATCTTCACGGCTTGAGGGTCCCAGGGCCTCATCTCGTCCTCCTTCTCTCGACCTCAATTATCTTGATGTCGAGAGACTAGCAGTAGAGTAACTTGACGTCAAGAGATTTGATGTCAAGATACAGCGATGGCAAAGCGCGACCACATCGACCGCTTCCTCGAGCAGCTCGCCCCGATCGAGGGGATGGACTACGACGTCGAGGGCATCGTCGAACGGATCACGGGCATCGCCAAGCGGATCAACCGCGGCATGGAGTCGACGCTCGCCGAGTTCGACCTCACGCTCGGCGAGTGGAAGGTCCTGGGGATGCTCCGCAACCAAGGCGTCACGCGCTGCGACACGCCGGGCGCGCTCGCGGCTGGGCTTGAGCTCTCGAGCGGCGCCATGACCAACCGGATCGATCGCCTCGAGGAGGCGGGGCTGGTCCGACGGGTGGCCGACCCGGACGACCGCCGCAAGGTTGTCGTCGAGTTGACCGACGAGGGCAACGCCGCCTACGAAGGCGCGGTGAGCGCGCAGGCACGCAAGGAGCAGTTCTTCGCGTCGGCACTGACGAAGCCCGAGCAGGAGCGTTTGAACGTGCTGCTGCGCAAGCTGATGCGCGCCTTCGAAACCGGCGAGCGGCGCTAGCCGACGGCTGCGGTGCGCAGCCCGGCGTTGCCGGTGCGCGGGCCGAGCGCGTGGAACTCCTCCGGCTCGCGTGAGCCTTCGAGGCAGTCCGCGACGTAGTCGCCGAGCGCAGGCCCGTGCTTGAAGCCGTGCCCGGAGCCACCGCCCAGCAGCCACCACGACTGGTGCTCGGGGTGGCGCGCGAACAGGAAGTGCGTGTCGCCGGTCAGCACGTACTGGCACACGCGTCCGCCGAGCACCGGCGCGTTCGCGAGCGCGGGGAAGCGGTGCGCGGCGTACGCGCGCGCGTCGGCCTCGAGCTCCGCCGACGGCAGCCGGTCGAGCGTGTCGGGATCGATCTCCGGCCCGGGGAAGTCGGGCGCGATCTTGACACCGAGCCCCGCGATCTCGCCGTGGCCGTAGAAGGGCGCGTCGTAGTCGCAGAAGCCCGGCGTACCGCTCCAGGACGCGTCGCCGCCGAAGAAGAAGACGTCGCGTCTCGAGACCTTCAGCTCGACGACGCCGGGGAAGAGGCCCGCGAGCCAGGCGCCGCACGCCCAGACGACGGCGTCGGCCGCCGGCGGGTCGGCCGGCGTGATGCGCTCGCTCAGCAGGCGCACGCCGGCGCGCTGGCCGTCCTCGACGAGCAGCTGGGTGGCCCGGCGGGCATGCAGCACGCCCGCCTCCGGCTCGAAGAGGACCGCGTGCAGATCGTCGACCTCCAGCGACGGATAGCGGCCGCGCGCGTCGTCCGGCGCGAGCCACTCGTGCGGGATGCCGAGCCGCTCGAGCGACGCTCTGCTGGCCACCTCGAACCCGTTCTCGTGCTGAGCGAACCAGGCGATGCCAACCGGCTCCCAGATGCGCGTGCCGGTCGCCTCCTGCAGCTCGAGCCACTGCGACCGTGCGCGCCACGCGAGATCCGCGTACCAGTCGACGCTGCCGTGCGCACTGCGCAGCAGGCGGGTGTCTCCACCGGATGCGGCGCGCACGGTCCCAGGCGTGTACTGCTCCGCCAACGTGACGTCCCAGCCGCGGCGCGCGAGAGCGCGCGCCGTCGATGCGCCGAACACCCCGGCGCCGACCACGATCGCCGAGCTCATGCCTGAGGCGTGACCGTCAGCGCGAGCACGTCGGGCCGGTGGTAGTGGCCCGCTGGGTCGAAGCGCTGGCGCTCCTCCCAGAGGCGTGACGGGTCGAGGTCGGCGTAGAGGATGCCCTCCTCGTCGTAGAGCGGTCCCGCCAGGTAGGCCCCGTCGGGCCCGAGCACGGCCGACCCACCACGGCCGATCACATCCACGTCGGCGATCAGCTCGGCGAGCGGAAAGTCATCCGGATACGCGGACGCGCGCTGGAAGTGTGAAGGCGCGACGACGAAGGCCCGCGATTCGCGCGCGATGTGCACGAGCGTCGCTTGCCACGCGTCGCCGTCGTCGGCGGTCGAGGCGATGTAGATCTCGACGCCCGATTCGTAGAGCGCGAACCGCGCGAGCGGCATGTAGTTCTCCCAGCAGATCAGGCCGCCGATGCGCCCGAGCTCGGTCGGGATCGCGCGCAGCCCGCCGCCGTCGCCCTGGCCCCAGATCAGCCGCTCGTGATTCGTCGGCACGAGCTTGCGGTGCTTCAGCGCAAGGCTGCCGTCGGGCGCGTGGTAGAGCAGCGTGTTGTAGAGCGTCGAAGGGCGGTCGGGATCCACCTCGTTGACGCCCGTGACGATCCTGCGCGAGCCGTGCGAACGCCTCCTTGGCGCCCGGCCCGGCCCAGCCCGCCAACGCTCGGGCCCAAAGCGACGAGGGATACGCGGGGATGAAGGTCTCCGGGAAGACGAGCAGCTGCGCGCCGTTGCCGGCCGCCTCCGCCGCGACCTGCTCGAGCTTGTCGATCGTCGCCTCACGGTCGAGCACCACCGGTTCGACCTGGATGCAGGCGACGCGCACCGCGTCGTTCATGCGGCGAATCTACACGCCGACGGTCACGTCGAGTGCGTCGCGGAGCGAGGCGACGAACGCCGCGAGCTCCTGCGCGCCGCCTTCCGCGGCCTCGATCGCCCGGGAGCCGACGGCGATCCCGTCGACGAGCTCGGCCGCGGCGCGCGCGTGCTCGGGCGTGGAGATGCCGAAGCCCGCGTACAGCGGGACGTCCGTGATCGCGCGTGCGCGCTCGGCGAGCGGCGCCAGCGTCGGCGCGAGCTCCGCCCGGACGCCCGTGATGCCGGTGACCGTGACGAGGTACAGCCAGCCGTCGGTGGTCTCTGCGGCGAGCCGGAGCCGATCGTCCGTCGACGTCGGCGCCACCAATTGCACGCGCCGCAGGCCGGGCCGCTCGCCCGCCGGCAGGTCGGAGACGATGAAGGAGGTGGCCCCGGCTGCCCGCGCCTCGGTCTCGAACCGCTCCCAGCCGTAGGCCTCGAGCAGCGAGGAGTACGTCATCGGGATCAACGGCACGTCGACGAGCGCGCGGGTTGCCGCGAGGCACTCGAGGCAGCGCGCCGTGCGCATCCCCTCTGCGAGGGCGCGCTCCGCTGCGCGGCGGATCACCGGTCCGTCGGCGAGCGGGTCGGAGAACGGAAAACCGAGCTCGACGATGTCGGCGCCTGCCTCGACGGCTGCCTGCGCCAGCACCGGTGTCTCCGGTCCCGCCATCAGGTAGACGACGAGCGTCTTCACCGGGCGAGGACCTCGGCGAGGTCCTTGTCGCCGCGGCCGGACAGGCAGACGAGGACGACCTCCTCCTCGAGGTCAAGGGCACGCGCCAGCGCGTGCGAGGACTCGAGCGCGGGGACGATCCCCTCCGTCTCGCAGAGGCGATGGAAGGCGGCCAGGGCGTCCTCGTCGGTGGCCGTCACGTACTCTGCGCGGCCAGTGTCACGCAGGTGGGCGTGCTCGGGGCCGACGCCGGGATAGTCGAGGCCGGCCGAGATCGAATGCGCGTCGAGAATCTGTCCGTCCTCGTCCGCGAGCAGCGACGAGCGCGCGCCGTGGAGAACGCCGGCGCGGCCACCGCCGAGCGAGGCTGCCCCTGCGGCCTCCACGCCGATCAGGCGCACGCCGTCGTCCTCGATGAAGTCGTAGAAGATGCCGATCGCGTTCGAGCCGCCGCCCACGCACGCGACGACCGCGTCCGGCAGTCGCTCCTCGACCGCGAGCAGCTGCTCGCGCGCCTCGCGGCCGATCACGCGCTGCAGCTCGCGCACGAGCTCCGGATACGGCGCCGGTCCGACACAGGAGCCGATCAGGTAGTAGGTCGTCTCGACGTTCGCGATCCAGTCGCGGATCGCCTCACTCGTCGCCTCCTTCAGCGTGCGGGTCCCGAACTCGACCGGCCGCACCTCTGCACCGAGCAGCTTCATCCGCTCGACGTTGGGAGCCTGGCGGCGGATGTCTTCGCTGCCCATGTAGACGACGCATTCGAGGCCGAACCGGGCGCAGACGGTGGCAGTTGCCACGCCGTGCTGCCCGGCGCCGGTTTCCGCGACGATGCGGTGCTTGCCGAGCCGTTGCGCGAGCACGGCCTGGCCGAGCGCGTTGTTGAGCTTGTGTGCGCCCGTGTGCAGGAGGTCCTCGCGCTTCAGGTACAGGCGCTTGCCCGGTGCGAACCGCTCCGCGCGCGTCAGCGGCGTGGGCCGGCCGGCGTACGTCGTCAGCAGCGAGTGCACCTCTGCGCGGAAGCCGTCGTCGTCCCGCAGCTCGGCCCAGGCCTGCTCGAGCTCGTCGAGCGCGGGGATCAGGGTCTCGGGCACGTAGCGCCCGCCGTACGCGCCAAAGGTGCGCGTCACCGTGCCGCCTCGACCCACGCGCGCACGGCGTCGTGATCCTTGATCCCGGGCTCGCATTCGGTGGAGCGCGCCGAGTCGACGGCCCACGGGTGCACCGCTTCGATCGCAGCCCGGACATTCCCGGGCCCCAGGCCGCCGGCGAGCATCACGCGACCCGGCGTCTGCTGCGCGCGTGCCACATGCGAAGCATCGTCCTCCAGCCAGGGCAGGTCGACGACCGTGCCGACTCGCTCGTCGCCGCGCAGGAGCGCCGCGTCGCGTGACCGGTGCCCTGCATCGCGCCCATAGAACTGGACGAGGTCGGCGTCCGTCTCGCGCTGCTCGCCGACGAAGACCGCCACGCGCAGCACGGTGTCGGGCGCGTCCAGGAGCCCGGGGGCACGGCGCGGGCTCTCGTCGGCCAGGATGAAGCCGACGAGGTCGGCGCCCGCCTCGACGGCTGCGTCGACGTCGTCCTTGCGGGTGAGCCCGCACACCTTGACGAGGGGCCGCGAAACGAGCTGCGCCAGCTTCGCACCCGGGTCGGCGGCGCGCATCAGCGTCGAGCCCACGAGCACGGCGTTCGCACCTGCGAGCTCGGCAGCCGCAGCCTGCGCACGTGTCTCGATGCCGCTCTCCGCGATCAGGATGCGGTCGCGCGGCGCTCCTGCCAGCAGCTCGAGCTGTCGCTGCCGGTCGATCTGGAACGTGCCGAGGTCCCGTGCGTTGACGCCGATCACCGCCGCGCCGAGGGTGTCGGCCCGCGCGAGCTCCTCGGCGTTGTGGGCCTCGACGAGCATGTCGAGGCCGAGCGTCTCGGCCTCTCGCATCAGCCGCCTGCACGTCAAGTCGTCGAGGTCTCGCAACAGCAGGAGCGCCGCGTCGGCGCCGGCCTCGCGCGCGGTGCGGAGGTGCTCCGGCGTCGAGAAGAAGCCCTTGGCCAGGAGTGGGAGGCCCGTGGCGGCACGCGCGGCGCGCAGGTCGTCCCACGTGCCCCCGAAGCGCTCGTCGACGAGCACCGACATCGCGTGCGCTCCCGCCTGTTCGTAGGCGCGGGCGACCGCCGCGACGTCGCCGTCCGGCCGCAGGTCTCCTGCCGACGGCGACCGCCGCTTGAACTCGGCGATCGCGCCGAAGCCGCCGCTGAGCGCCTCCGCGAGCCTCACGCAGGCACCTTCTGCCGCGAGAAGGCGACGAGCTTGTCGAGCCGTTCCGCAGCGGCTCCGGAGTCGAGCGCCTCGCGCGCGATTGCAATGCCCTCTTTCAGGTCGGCCGCGTGCCCGCCTGCCGCGATCGCGCCCGCCGCATTGAGCACGATTGCGGCGCGCCTGCCGCCGTTTGCGCCGGCGAAGACGTCGCGGATCGCCTTGGCGTTCTGCTCCGGCGTGCCGCCTCGCAGCTCGGCCGGGTCGCAACGCTCGATGCCGAGATCGAGCGGGTCGATCTCGCGGCTCTGCACCGCGCCGTCGACGACCTCGCAGACGAGGTTCGGTCCCGCAGGCGACAGCTCGTCGATGCCGCCCGCGCCGTGCACGACGAACGCGCGCCGCGCGCCGAGCATCGCGAGCACGTCCGCGATCACGGGCACGAGCAGCGGCGAGTAGACGCCGACGACCTGCGCCCGCGCCCCGGCCGGGTTGGTCAACGGGCCGAGGACGTTGAAGACCGTTCGCGCCGCGAGCTCGCGCCGCACCGGTGCGGCGTGCCGCATCGCGGGATGGTGCATCGGCGCGAACATGAACCCGAATCCGAGCTCGTCGATCGAGTCGGCGATCCTCTCGGGAGAACGATCAAGCTGAAATCCGAGCGCCTCGAGGACGTCGGCGGAGCCAGACTCTGAAGAGACGGAGCGGTTGCCGTGCTTCGCAACGCCGGCGCCCGCTGCAGCGGCAAGCAGTGCCGCGGCGGTGGAGATGTTGAACGTGCGGCCGCCGTCCCCGCCGGTCCCCGCAGTGTCGACGAGATCCGTCCGCGCCGGCCGTACCGCGACCACGTGCGCGCGCATCGCTTCCGCCGCGCCGGCGATCTCGTCGGCCGTCTCGCCCTTGAGGCGCAACGCGACGAGAAAGCCGCCGATCTGCGCCGGCGTCGCCTCGCCGGACATGATCGTGTCCATCACGCGATACGCGTCCTCGCGCGAGAGATCCTTGCCGTCGAGCAGCTGTGCCAGCGCCTCCTGGATCACCGAGGGGCTCCAGCGAGGAAGTTGCGGGCGATGTCGCGGCCGAGCGGCGTCAGCACGGACTCGGGGTGGAACTGGACGCCGTCGACCGGCAGCTCGAGGTGGCGCACGGCCATCACCTCGCCGTCCGGCGCCGTCGCGGACACCTCGAAGCAGTCCGGCACGTCCGTGGCGGCGAGCGAGTGATAGCGACCGGCGAGAAAGTCCTCCGGCAGGCCGGAGAAGATGCCGCGCCCGTCGTGCGCGACGAGGGTCGCCTTGCCGTGCACCAGCTCCCTCGCAGGGCCGACCGTACCGCCGAAGGACTGCACGATCGCCTGGTGGCCGAGGCAGACGCCGAGGACGGGAAGTCGCTGCGCCAGTCGTTCGACGATCGCCGGTGTCTGGCCGGCGTCCTCCGGGCGTCCGGGGCCGGGGGAGACGACGAGGTGCGTCGGCGCCAGCCGCTCGGCCTCGTCGGCGTCGATCTCGTCGTTGCGGTGCACCACGACCTCCTCGCCGAGCTCGCCGAACAGGTGCGCGAGGTTGTACGTGAACGAGTCGTAATTGTCGATGAGCAGGATCATTGCGTTCTCGCTTCTGCGAGGTCGATCGCCAGCTCCAGCGCTGCCAGCTTACGCAGGCATTCCTCGTGCTCGGCCTTCGGGTCGCTGTCGGCGACGATGCCAGCCCCGGCCTGCAGGAGCGCGACGCCGTCGTGAAGCACGACGGTGCGGATCGTGATGCACGTGTCCAGTGGGCCGTCGGGGAGCGAGTAGAGGACTGCGCCGCCGTAGGGTCCGCGCCGGTAGCGCTCGAGCTCCGAGATGATCTGCATTGCGCGGACTTTCGGCGCGCCCGAGAGCGTGCCCGCGGGGAAGCAGGCGCGCAGGAGGTCGAAGCTCGAGACGTCCGGCCGCAGTTCGCCCGCGACCTCCGAGACGAGGTGCGTGATGTGCGAGAAGCGTTCCGCCTCGAGGAACCGCTCGACCTTGACCGTGCCGGGCACACAGACGCGCGAGAGGTCGTTGCGGCCGAGGTCGACGAGCATCACGTGCTCGGCGCGGTCCTTCTCGGAGCGGAGCAGGCGTTCGGCGTCGCCTTCGCCCGGCTTCGTCGAGCCGGCGATCGGGTTGACCGACGCGCGCCCGCCCTCGCGCTTGACCAGCGTTTCGGGCGACGAGCCCACGAGCGAGACGCCGTCGAGCTCCAGCAGAAAGAGGTACGGCGAGGGATTGACGCGGCGCAGCGATCGATAGATCGAGAGCGCCGACACGTCGGTGCGCCGCTCCGCGCGCTGCGACAGGACGATCTGGAAAGCGTCGCCCTTCCGGATGTGGTCCTTGCAGACCTCGACGCCGCGCTCGTAGTCGAAGCGGCTTGGCAGCCGGCGCGTCGGTCCCTTCGTCGCCGACTCGCGCGGCGGGCGAGGCACCTCGGCGGTCAGCAGCTCGGTGACTGCCGCCGGGTCGCCCGCGAGCACCTCGGCGAGCCCGCGCGCGTGGTCGAAGCGCACGAGCACGTCCGCGACGACGAAGCGGCTCTCCGGCAGGTCGGGGCCCGCGTCGGGCAGCGGAACGGTCGGCTCCAGCTTCGCGACGTAGTCGTAGCCGAGGTAGCCGACGACCGGCTCCGCGAGGGCCTCTGCCTCCACGAACGTGACGAGCCGGTCGCCGCAGCCGACGAGCGAGTAGCGCCCGAGGCGCCCCTTCTCGACCGATTCGAGCAGGAAGGCCGCCCGGGCCGCGTCGCGCAGGTGCAGGTAGGCCCCGAGCGGGGTGAGGAGATCGGTGTTGAGAACAGTCGAGACGTTCATCGGTACGGCAAACGAAAAAGACCCGTTCCGGGGTCTTCGGTCGAGCGGTGCGGGCTGTTCGGCGTCGCGTGGGTCTACGCGCGCAGGCTCCCGCCCCGCTCGTGGCGCCACGCCCACCAGGCAATCGGGATCGGGAAGGTCATCCGTCTCCAGGGTAGGCCTTGCTGCTTGAATCCGCAAGCGATGGCGACCCCTGAGCTCCTGCGCGACCTGCTCGGCGCCCCGGGCCCCTCGGGGCACGAGGAACGGCCGGCCAAGATCTGGCGCGAGGCGGCGTCCGCGTTCGCGGAGGTCACGTCCGACACACTCGGGACGTCGTTCGCGCGCGTCCGTGCGGGTGACGGCGCGGCGACGCTCGCGGTCGTCGGTCACATCGACGAGATCGGCGTTGCGGTCACGAACATCGAGGAGAGCGGCCTGCTCTCGTTCACGACGATCGGCGGCATCGCAGCGGAGACGCTGATCGGCCAGCGGCTCCAGTTGCTGACGCGCGACGGGATCGTGCCCGGCGTGGTCGCACGCAAGCGGCTCGCTCCGGAGCAGCTGCGCGACCGGCCGAAGCCGGAGCTGACCGATCTCCACATCGACATCGGCGCGAGTGATCGCGCCGACGCGGAGCGGCTGGTGCGGGTCGGCGACGCGGCCGTCTGGGACGGGGCACCGGTCGAGCTGCCGAACGGCAGGCTGATGTCGCGCGCTCTCGACAATCGCCTCGGGGCGTACATGGCGCTGGAGTCGGCACGCCGGATCGCCGAGACGGCGGACGCGCACGTGGACGTCGTCGCGGTCGCGGCAGTGCAGGAGGAGATCGGCCTGTACGGCGCGCGCGCCGCCGCCTACGGTCTGAACCCGCAGGTTGCGCTGGCGATCGACGTTACGCCGGCGACGGACGTGCCGGGCGGCGACGCGAGCCGCGCCGGCAAGATCGAGCTCGGCATGGGCGCGATGATCGGGCGCGGCCCGACGATGAACCGCCACGTCGTCGACCTGCTCGCAGCTGCGGCCGAGGAAGAGGGAATCCCGCACGCCTTTGAGATCTACTCGCGCACGACCTCGACGGATGCGGACGAGATCCATCTCGCGCGCGCCGGCATCCCGACCGGCCTGATCTCGATCCCGACGCGGTATCTCCACACGCCGACGGAGATCTGCGACCTCGAGGACGTCGACTCGATCGTCCGGCTGGTCGCCGCGTTCGCGAAGCGCCTCACGCGCGAGCATTCCTTCCTGCGCTAGCCACACTCGCGCCCCTGCTCCGTGTGGCTTCCGTCACGGTGCCTGGCACCCGACGGTTCCCTCCGGGACAGCCCCGTGAGCAGGGGCGATCGCCTGCCTGTGGAGAAAGCGCGCCGAAGACGTGACG
>WNGE01019732.1_pt1 | contig 10468 bp, 11 predicted proteins | sample 5400651 | NCBI WGS metagenome assembly WNGE01 (sample SAMN13153370, study PRJNA577476) | soil metagenome | isolation source: 60 cm soil or saprolite under grassland replicate 2 | place: USA:California | collected 2016-06-15
GTGTGCCACCTGCGACGGCTTCTTCTTCCGCGACAAGGACATCGCCGTGGTCGGCGGTGGCGACACCGCGATGGAGGAGGCCACCTTCCTCACCCGGTTCGCGAAGTCCGTCACGATCGTGCACCGCCGTGACGCCCTGCGCGCCAGCGCCATCATGGCCGACCGCGCGTTCTCCGACGAGAAGATCAGCTGGGCGTGGAACTCTGCGGTGGTCGACATCCACGGCGAGGGCACCGTGTCCGGCGTGCGGCTGCGCGACACCGTGACCGGCGACGAGCGCGACCTGGACGTGCAGGGCCTGTTCATCGCGATCGGCCACGACCCGCGCAGCGACCTGGTCAAGGGCCAGGTCGACCTGGACGCCGAGGGCTACATCCTCACCCGCGACGGCACCACCAAGACCAACCTGGACGGTGTCTTCGCCGCCGGCGACATCGTCGACCACACCTACCGACAAGCGGTTACCGCCGCCGGCACCGGCTGCCAGGCCGCCCTGGACGCCGAGCGGTTCCTCAGCCGGCTGCACGACCTGGCCGGAGTCGTCGGCCCGGGCGGTGTCGCCGGCGTCACGGAATGACCACCCGGTAAGCACCGTTACACCACCGCATCCCAACCGATCAGGAGAACCCCATGGGTCAGAACACGAAGACCGTCACCGACGCCACGTTTGCCGACGAGGTCTTGCAGGCCGACGGACCGGTGCTGGTCGACTTCTGGGCCGAGTGGTGCGGACCGTGCCGGATGGTATCGCCGGTGCTCGACGAGATCGCCGGGGAGTACCCCGACAAGATCACCGTTGCCAAGGTGAACATCGACGAGAACCCCGGCATCGCCCGTGACTACCAGATCATGTCCATTCCGACGATGTCGGTCTTCGCGAAGGGCCAGGTCGTGAAGTCGATCGTCGGCGCCCGGCCGAAGGCGGCCATCCTCAAGGAACTGGCGGACTGCATCTAGTTCACCCGACAAAGGGCGGTCACTCCCAGTGGCCGCCTTTGTCATGTCTTGGTGAGGTAGGACGCGCGGCCACGCCACCCATTCGGTATCCGGGCCGTACTGGGGCACAATGACTCACGGCCAGCGAATCTCGGGGCCACCGATCTGCAGCCGACTAGCTCCGTGAGGTTCTCGCTCTGATGCAGCCCCTCCGCCGCGGCGCCAACGGGGACGCCGTCGCCGAAGTGCGACGCGTCCTCGCCGGGCTTGGCCTCATCGCCAACGTCGATCCCCTCGCCGAGTCCAGCTACGACGAGGCCACTGAGCTCGCGGTGCGCCATTTCCAGCAGCGCCGGGGCCTGTCCGTCGACGGCATCGTCGGGCCCGAGACCTACGCGGCGCTGGCCGGCGCCCGCTGGCGGCTCGGCCATCGCGTCCTCGCCCATAACGCCACCAATCCGGTGGCCGGCGACGACGTCGTCTCGCTGCAGGAGCAACTGCTCGAGATGGGCTACGACATCGTCCGCCCCGACGGTGTGTTCGGCCCCCGTACCGAGAAAGCGTTGCGGGCGTTCCAGCACGACTACGGCCTGACACCGGACGGGATCTGCGGTCCGGCCACGCTGCGTGCTCTGCGCCAGCTCACCCGCCGCGTGGTCGGCGGACGACCGCAGTTGCTGCGCGAGCAGATGCAGGTGGCCGAGTCCGGGCCGAGCCTGCTCGGCAAGCGGCTGGTGCTCGACCCGGGGCACGGCGGCGCCGACCGCGGCGTCGAGGCCGGCGGCGTCTGTGAGGCCGACATCGCCTGGGATCTCGCCACTCGCCTCGAGGGACGGCTGACCGCGCTGGGCGTCACCACCTGGCTGACCCGCGGGCCGTACAACGGTAAGACCGACGAAGAGCGGGCCGCGTTCGCCAATGAGGTCGGCGCCGACGCGTTGCTGTCGCTGCACGTCGACGGGGCATTGTCGCCACTGGCCAACGGGGTCGCGAGCTACCACTACGGCGCCGGCGAGTCGAGCTCGACGATCGGGGAACGGCTGGCCGACCTGGCCCAGCGCGAGATCGTCGCCCGCACCGGCATGCTCGACGGACGGGTACACCCCAAGTCCTGGGCGCTGCTGCGCATGACTCGCATGCCGACCGTGCGGGTCGAGGTCGGCTACGTCACCTCGCCCGTCGACCGGGCGCGACTCGTCGACGCCGCGTTCCGCGACACCGTCGCCGAGGGGCTGCTCGTCGCCGTCCAGCGGCTGTACCTGCCCAAGGCGCAGGACCCGCCGACAGGCGTCATGCGCATCCCGGCCATCGCCTCGTAGGCGCCCGCCTTTTCAAGTTGTTCGACCTCGGGCGAGCGCGAGCGCACCCGACGTCGAACAACTTCCAGCGCGACTGACCTACGAGCGGGACAGGACTGGTGGGGCGATCGACGACACCAGCCGTTCCAGGGCGTACTCGACGTCCTCGCGCCAGGACGCGGTGGCCTTCAGGTCCAGGCGCAGCCGCGGGAAGTGCGGGTGCGGGCGGACGGTCTTGAAGCCCACCGCCAGCAGGTAGTCCGCCGGTAGCACGCACGCCCGGCCCGGCTTGTCGGACGGCGGATCGTGCGTACCGAACGCCTCGATTGCCCGCAGTCCCCGCCGGGCGACATCACCCGCGACGGCCTGCACCAGAACCCGTCCCAGACCGCGTCCGGCGAATTCGGGCAGCAAGCGCGCGGTCATCAGCAACACCGCGTCCGGGCTGACCGGTGAGGTCGCGAACGCCATCGAGCGCGGCACGTACGCCGGCGGGGCGAACAGCACGTAGCCGGCGGGCAGCCCGTCGACATAGAGGATCTTTCCGCAACTGCCCCACTCCAGCAGGGTGTCGGAGATCCAGGCCTCCTTCTCCAGCTCGGTGCCGCCCGTCTCCCGGGCCCGGTCGCCCGCAACCGGATCGAGCTCCCAGAACACGCATGAGCGGCAACGCGCGGGCAGGTCGCCCAGGTTGTCGAGCGTGATGTTCACCAGTCGACGGGCCATGGGTCCGATTCTGCAACGTGGACGGTCAGGCCCGGTAGCTTTCCAGGAACGCCCCGATCCGGCCGATCGCCTCGGTGAGATCGTCCGCGCGGGGCAGGGTGACGATGCGCAGGTGGTCCGGGCGCGGCCAGTTGAACCCGGTGCCCTGCACGACCAGGACGTGCTGTTCGCGCAGCAGTTGCAGCACGAACTGCTGGTCGTCCTCGATGGGGTAGAGGTCGGGGTCGATGCGGGGGAAGACGTACAGCGCACCGCGGGGCGGCACGCAGGTGATACCCGGGATCTCCTTGAGCGCCGCCATTGCCGCGTCGCGCTGCTCATGCAGCCGCCCGCCGGGCAGCACCAGGTCGTGGATGCTCTGCCGTCCGCCCAGCGCCGTCTGAATCGCGTGCTGGGCTGGGACGTTCGCGCACAGCCGCATGTTGGTGAGCATGGTGATGCCTTCTAGGTAGCTCGCGGCGTGCCGCTTCGGCCCGGTGACCATCATCCAAGCACTGCGAAATCCAGCCAGCCTGTATGCCTTGGACAGTCCGTTGAAGGTCAGCGTGAACAGGTCCGGGGCCACCGCGCTGAACGGCGTGTGCGTTGCGTCGTCGTAGAGGACCTTGTCGTAGATCTCATCGGCCATGACGACGAGGCGATGGCGCTTGGCCAGCTCGGCGATGCTCTCCAGTACCCCTGCCGGGTATACGGCACCGGTCGGGTTGTTCGGATTGATGACGACGATCGCCTTGGTACGCGGGGAGATCTTCGCCGCCAAGTCGTCCAGGTCGGGCAGCCACCCCTCAGCCTCGTCGCACAGGTAGTGCACCGGCCGCCCGCCGGCCAGACTGGTTGCGGCGGTCCACAGTGGATAGTCGGGGGCCGGGATCAGCACCTCGTCGCCGTCGTCGAGCATGGCCTGCAGCGAGAGCTGGATCAGCTCACTGACCCCGTTGCCCAGCCACACGTCGTCGACGCCCACGCCGGTGATGCCCTGCTGCTGGTAGTGCTGCACGATCGCCGTGCGGGCGGAGAGCAGTCCCTGCGAGTCGGAATAGCCCTGTGACGTGGGCAGGTTACGGATGACGTCGACCAGGATCTCTTCGGGTGCCTCGAAGCCGAACGGTGCCGGGTTGCCGATGTTGAGCTTGATGATCCGGCGGCCCTCTTCCTCGAGGCGCTTGGCCTCCTCGAGCACCGGACCGCGGATGTCGTAGAGGACGTTCTCGAGCTTGCGCGACTGGGTCAGGTCCACGCCGGCAACGATCGCACACGCCACCGCCGCGTTGCGACCGCGTTGTCCGCGCTCGGCGCTATCCGGGATCTCAGCCGGGAAGCCCTGCTTCCGCTCTCGAATAACCAGATGCCGGTGCTCGAAGTGGTCATCTGAGAGGGGAAGTGGATCGTCGGCGCCGAGCTAACCGGATAAGCATGGCCTTGCATAATCGGCGGGTGGAGTTCACCGAGGTGGTGCGCCGTCGTCGCATGGTCCGCGCCTACGACCCGTCGCGGCCGGTCCCGCGCGCCGTGATCGACGAGCTGCTGGGCCTGGCGCTGCACGCGCCGTCGGCCGGATTCAGCCAGGGCTGGCAGTTTCTCGTCCTCGAGTCAGCCGCCGACCGATCGACGTTCTGGGCCACCATCGCCGACGGCCCGCCCGATACCTGGCTGGCCGGCATGCGGAACGCGCCCGTTTTGATCGTCGCGTTCTCCGACAAGCAGGCCTACCTGGACCGCTACGCCGAGCCGGACAAGGGCTGGACCGACCGTGACGAGGCGCGCTGGCCGGTGCCGTACTGGCACATCGACACCGGCATGGCGTCGTTGCTGGTGCTGCTCGGTGCCGTCGACCGCGGCCTGGCCGGTTGCTTCTTCGGGGTGCCGCAGACGCACTGGGACGCCCTGCAGAAGGCGTTTGCGGTGCCGCCCCGGCTGACACCGGTCGGGGCGATCAGTCTGGGCTATCGGGCGCCGGATCGCCGCTCACCGTCGCTGCGGCGCGGCCGACGCCCGCTCGGCGATGTTGTGACCTACGGCTCGTTCCGCTGACTGAACCCGGCCCAGCCGGCGGTCCTTATCGCTCGATCTGGGGCGCCATGACCGCGACGATGCGCTCCAGGTCGTCCACCGAGGCGAACTCGACCGTGATCTTGCCCTTGCGCCGGCCGAGCTCGACCCGCACCCGGGTGTCGAGGACGTCGGAGAGTTTGTCGGCCAGATCAGCCACGCCCGGTGCGACCATTCGGGCGGCGGGCGACCTGCGCGTCGGCGCCTTGTTGCCGTGCCCGTGCGCGTGCAGGGTGGCGAGCTCCTCGGTGGCACGCACCGACAATCCCTCGGCCACGATGCGACCGGCGAGCTCCTCCTGGGCGTCGGGCTCGGCGACGGCGAGCAGCGCCCGGGCGTGACCGGCGGACAGCACGCCGGCGGCGACGCGCCGCTGCACCGGCACCGGCAGGTTCAGCAGCCGGATCGTGTTGCTGATCTGCGGACGGCTGCGCCCGATGCGACGCGCCAGCTCGTCGTGCGTGGTGCCGAACTCCTCGAGCAGCTGCTGGTAGGCGGCCGCCTCTTCCAACGGGTTCAGGGCCGTCCGGTGGATGTTCTCGAGGAGGGCGTCACGCAGCATCGCGTCGTCGTCGGTGTCGCGGACGATGGCCGGGATCGTGGCCAGGCCCGCGGCGACGGCCGCGCGCAGCCGGCGCTCGCCCATCACCAGCTCGTAGCCGTCGCGGCGCCGGCGCACGACCACCGGCTGCAGGACCCCGAACTCACGGATCGAGTGGGTCAGCTCGGCCAGCGCGTCCTCGTCGAAGACCTGCCGTGGCTGGCGCGGGTTGGCCAAGACCGCGACGACCTCGAGCTCGGCGAATGACGCGCCGGGAACGGGCAGCGGTCCGCCCGGTGCCGGTGCGGGAGTCGAGATCGCCGGCAGCGCAGTCGGGATCGCCGTCGGCGAGGCCCCGTGGGTCGGCGCGGCGGGCGCAGTCGGAATCAGCGCGCCTAGGCCGCGGCCCAGCCCACCCACACGCGTCTTGCTCACGATGCCTCCTCGGCACTGCGACGAGTCTCGCCGGATTGCTTACGTGATTCCCCGCCGGATTGCTTACGTGGTTCCTCGCCCGATTGCTTGCTTCGTTCGTCGCCCGATTGCTGGCTTGGTTGCGTGCCTGGTTCCCCGTGCAAGTGCCCGCCCGGGTGCGCCCCCGATTGGGAACCGTCGCGGCCTCGCTCAGCCAGCTCACGCGCGGCCTCGAGATACCCGACCGCACCGCGCGAGCCCGCGTCGTACGTCATCACGGTCTGCCCGAAGCCGGGAGCCTCAGACACCCGCACGTTACGTGGAATCACCGACGCGATGACCAGCGGTCCGAAGTGACTGCGCACGTCGGCCGCCACCTGGTCGGCCAGTCGGGTGCGGCTGTCGTACATGGTCAGCAGCACGGTGCTGCTCGGCACTGTCATCGTCGAGGTAGGCGGTGATCGCGCGCTGCAGTCGGTACTCACGGGCCACCTGTGACGACAGCTCCAGTTCGGCGCCGGCCAGGTCGATGGTGGCCGGCACGCAGAACAGGGTGTCGGCGATCTCGACTGGCGCGACGGTCCCGAGCAACGGCTGGTCGTCGAGCAACACGTCGTAGGCCGACCGCGTCCCAACCGCGTGCTCGATGCCGAGCGCCGTGCTGGCATTGCCCTGCGGGTCGAGGTCGACGACGAGCACCCGCAGTCCGTGCAGCGCCATCGCCGCGGCAATGTTGACAGCAGTGGTCGTCTTGCCGACGCCGCCCTTCTGGTTGGCGACGGTGATCACTCGCGTCGCCGGCGGACGCGGCCACGTTTCCTGGCGCATGTTCAACACGTGCAGCGCCTGCAACGCCTCGCGTGCGATCGGCGAGTCCGACCACGTTTCACGTGAAACATCGCTAGAGCGGGAGCGCCGTGAGGGATCGCCGGACCCGGTTTCCGGTAGAGCATCGCCCGACCCGGCCTCGGGCGAAGCATCGTCCGACCCCGCCTCGGGTGAGGCACCGCCCGACCCGGCCTCGGGCGAAGCCTCGCCTGACCCGCTGGACCGTGGGGCATCGCGCGACCCGGTATCCCGTGAAGCGTCGTCCAACTCCGTACCCCCCGAGACATCGCTGGACGCAGTCTCCGGTGAAGCATCGCCCGACCTGGCTTGGCGTGAGAAATCGTCGGACCCGGCACCCCGCGAGACAACCACTGACCCGGCTCCCGGTGCGGAATCGTCGGACCTGGTGCGCCGTGAACCACAGTCCAACCCGATGCCGGGTGAAGCATCGTCCGACCTGGTGCGCCGTAAAGCATCGCCAGACCGGGACTTGGGTGGGGCATCGGCGGACCCGGTACGCCACGACCCATCGGCCGAGCCGTCTTCCGTTGAGGAGTCGTCCGACCAGATCTCCCGTGAGACCTCGTCAGACGATGTTTCACGTGAAACGTCGTCCGTCCGGTCCGGCGCCTCATTCTGGCGGGAGTAGCTCATCACCCAGCCTTGCTGCTCGCGTGCACTCGTCTACCTCAGTCTCTCCCGCGCCACGCTCGATCTCGCTCAACCGCGACGACTGTCACCGGCGTGTCCAGCGTGTGGCGACCGCACCGGACAACCGACACCCGCAGCCCCGGCGTGCGCCCCAATGCCGCCACCTCGGCCTCGGCCCGTGCGCCCTTCATCGCCAACAACGTTCCACCCGGACGCAGCAACGGCACGCACCATCTCACCAACCGGTCCAGCGGCGCCACCGCCCGAGCGGTCACCCACTCCGCATCGCCCACCACCGCCTGCACGGTGCGGCCCTCTGCGCGACCGTGCACGACCCGGACGACCCCGTCCAGCCCAAGCGCGGTAACGGTCTCGGTCAGGAACGCCACCCGCCGCCCCAGCGACTCGACCAGATCGGCCCGCAGGTCGGCCCGTCGACACACCATCGCCAACCCCGGCAGCCCGGCGCCGCTACCCACGTCGACGACCCTCGCACCCGGCGGCACCAGGTCGGTGAGCACCGCACAGTTGAGCAGATGCCGTTCCCACAGGCGCGGCACCTCCCGCGGGCCGAGCAGCCCGCGCACCACCCCGTCGTCGGCCAGCCGCTCGGCATACCGCAGTGCGAGGTCCAGCCGTGATCCGAAGACGTCACGCGCGGCCGAGGGCACTGCCGGCAGGGCGGCAGCGGTCACGTCCGGCCGGATGCTGCGCTCAACCTTCGAACCTCCCTGCCGTCCCGGAAGGGCGGGCCGTCGGTTCGAGCGTATCTACGACGCGCGCGCTGATGAGCTCCGGAAGCTGCCCTCACTGCTCGGCGAGTACGACGACGCGGCGCTCCGGCTCCTCGCCCTCCGACTCGCTGCGCACTCCGTCGATTGCCGACACCACGTCGTGGACGACCTTGCGCTCGAACGGGTTCATGGGGGAGAGCTTTACCGCCTCGCCGGACTCGAGCACCTGCCGAGCGGTGCGGTCGGCCAGCGCACTCAACTCGGCCCGCCGCGCCCGGCGGTGACCGCTGATGTCGAGCATCAGCCGGCTGCGCTCGCCCGTCTGCTGCTGCACGGCCAGCCGGGTCAGCTCCTGCACCGCGTCCAGCGTCTCGCCGTTGCGGCCGACCAGCGGCTGCAGGTCACTGCCCACGATCGCCACGACCGCGCGGCCGTTCTCGACGTCGAGATCGATGTCGCCGTCGTAGTCGATGATGTCGAGAAACCGCTCCAGGTAGTCGGCAGCGATGTCACCCTCGCGTACCAGCAGATCGCCGTCGACCGGCTCACTGTCCGGCTCGGTCGGTGAAGCCGGCGCGATCGGCGAAGTCGGCGAAGTCGGCGAAGTCTCGGGGGAGACGTCGAGGTCGCTCACGCGTGGTCCTTTCTAGCGTCGCTTCTTGGCCTGGCTCGGCCGCTTGCCGCTCGGCCGGTTAGTGCCGCGGTTGGGTCGGGCTCCCGGTCGCGGTGTCGTGCTGCGTGGTGTCGGCGCCGGGTTGGCGTTGTCGGAGACCTTGTCGTCAACGACCTCGGCCGGCTTGACGTTGATCGTCCGATCCGGACGTACCGGCTTCTTGCCCGGTGGCGGCGCCAGCTTCTTGCCGACCTCGCCCACTGGGGCCCGCTCCGGCTCGACATGCGGGTGGAACTTGTTGATGTAGGCCTGCTGCCCGAGCGTCCACACGTTGCTGGTGAACCAGTAGAGCAGCACGCCCAGGGGGAAGATCAGCCCGGAGAACAGCACGCTCACCGGGATGAAGTAGAGCATCAGCTTCTGCACGGTGGCCGCCGTACCCTCCGGTATGGTGGCCTGGCCGCGCCGTACGAGAATCTGGGTGAAGTAGGTCGCGGCGGAGCTCACCACGACGAGCACGATCGTGACGACGCGCGTCGTGGACAGGTCGCCAGCCAAGTCGTGGATCTTGTCCGCGTTGTCGCGCAGGGATGCCGCCAGCGGTGCGCCGAACAGCCTCGCCTTGGCCCCGCTGAGCGTCTCGTCCGAGGTGAACGAGTACAGCGTCAGCTTCGTGTTCGGCGGCGTGAGGTGGACCGAGTTGGCCAGGTGCCGCAGGACGTGGAACAGCGAGATGAAGATCGGGATCTGCAGCAGCATCGGCAGGCAGCCCGACAGCGGGTTGAAGCCCTCTTCCTGCTGCAGCTTCATCATCTCGCGCTGCAGGGCCTGACGGTCGTTCTTGTACTGCTCCCGCAGCTTCTGGATCTTCGGCTGCATCTGCTGCATGTGCCGCTGGTAGTGCACCTGCTTGACGAAGAACCGGAACATCAAGAGGCGCGCGGTGATCACCAGGAACACGATCGACAGCGACCAGTTCAGGCCGCTGTCCTTGTCCAGCCCCACCGCCGTGAACAGTTGATGCCAGCGCAGCAGCACCCAGGAGACCGCGGTGTACAGGAAGTCGAGCACGGAACGCGTCTCCTAGAAGCTCACGGGTACGGACGAAGCGGACGGCGCCGAATCGGCAACGAGCGGCGGTACGGGGTCGTGCCCACCGCGATGCCACGGGTGGCAGCGCAGCAGGCGCCGGATCGCGAGGTAGCCACCCCGGCGCAGGCCGAACCTCGAGATCGCCTCCATCGCGTACCCGCTGCACGAGGGTGTGAACCGGCACGCCGGCGGACGCCACGAACTGACGAACACCTGCCAGCCGCGAATCACCCGCAGCGCGACTCTTACCCGGCCCGATTCGCGTCTGCTTCCAGCCCACGAGGGGCCGGCCCCAGACGCGAACGCAAGCGCCTTCGGCGCGCGCGGGCCGGACTGTTCGCGCGAGCGCTCATCGCGCTGTGGCCGCCCGCTCATCACGTAGCCAGCCGATCGAGGGCGGCGTCCACGTCGGCGCCCAGCCGCGCTGATGTCGCGTCCGCCGCGTCGGGCAACGCCCGCACGACCACGCCGCTGCCCTCGGGCAACGACGCCAGCCGATCGGCCAACACCGCGCGCAGTCGCCGCGCCACCCGATGACGCACGACGCTGCCGCCGACGGACTTGCCGACGATCAGCCCGGCCTGAG
>WNGE01031974.1_pt1 | contig 10468 bp, 9 predicted proteins | sample 5400651 | NCBI WGS metagenome assembly WNGE01 (sample SAMN13153370, study PRJNA577476) | soil metagenome | isolation source: 60 cm soil or saprolite under grassland replicate 2 | place: USA:California | collected 2016-06-15
GGACGTTGGTCGGGTTCAGGTCGCGGTGCACGATGCCGGCGTCGTGTGCGTGTTGAAGGCCGTCGCCGATCTCGCGCAGGTACCGCCACGCGGAAAGCGCATCCATCGGACCGCGGTTCAGGATGTCGCGCAGCGTTCCGCCGCGGATCAGCGGCATGGTCAGGAAGGCGTTGCCGTCGATGACTTCGAAGTCGTAGATCGGAAGGATGTTGGGGTGGTCGAGCTTGGCCAGCGTCTTGGCCTCGGTCTCGAACCGCTTGACGAAACCGTCGTCCTGGAACAGCTCCGACGACAGCGCCTTGAGCGCGACCTCACGGCCGAGCGGCTGCTGGACCGCGCGGTAGACGACGGCCATCCCGCCTCCGCCGAGACGCTCGACGATCTCGTACTGGCCGAGCCTGGTCCCGGTGAGGTCTTTCACTTCGGGTTGGCCAGCTGCTCCACGATCGAGATCAGGTCGTGCAGCTGGAACGGCTTGCTCAGCACGTTGTCGGCGCCGGCCGCCAGGAACCGTTCCCTATCGCTGGCCATCGAATGCGCGCTGGCGATGACGATCGGCATGCCGGGGATCTCGGCTTTGATCCGGCGCATGGCCTCGAGGCCGTCGATGCCGGGCATCGCGACGTCCATGAGGATCATCGCCGGCCGCTGGCCGAGTGCCAGGTCGACCGCCTGCAGTCCGTCCGCCGCGATCAGCACCGGGTACCCCGCCTTCTCGAGCACACGCTTGTAGAGGCGCTGGGCCACCTCGTTGTCGTCGGCGACGAGGACCTTGAACCCACTCGCGTCGACCTCACGCATGCTGGAGCTGCTGCATGGCTTTGACCGCTTCCGGGCTCAAGGGGACCGTGAAGTGGAACGACGACCCGTGGCCGAGCGCGCTTTCCACCCAGATCTTGCCTCCGTGCATCTCCACGATCTGCTTAACGATCGTGAGCCCGAGCCCAGTCCCGGGAATCGACTGGGCGGCGCCGCTGCGGACGCGGCGGAAACGCTCGAACACGTGACCGATCTCTTCGGGCGGGATGCCGATCCCGCTGTCGGAGACGCTGATCAGGACAAAACGCCCGTCGACGCGGCTGGAAAGGGTGATCGTTCCTCCCTCGGGCGAGTACTTGACCGCGTTGTTGACGAGGTTGCTCACGACCTGGATCAGCCGGTCTCGGTCGCCCGCAACGATTGGCAGGCGCGCGTCGAGGTCGGACTTGAACTCTGAGGTGACCGCCGACGGGGCCGCGCGCGAGATCGCCTCCATCAGCACGTCGTTGATGTCCACGTCGGTGGTGCGCATCGACATCCGGCCTGACTCCATGCGGTCGAGATCAAGCATGTCGCCGATGAGGCGGTTGACCCTGTCCGCGTCATTGAAGATGTAGCCGCCGTACGCGTGGACCTCGTCCGACTCGAGACCCCCGTCGCGGATCAGCTCGCTGAAGCCCTGGATCCCGGTCAAGGCCGTTCGAAACTCGTGGCTGACGATGCTCAGGAACTCGCTCTTCGTGCGGTCGGTCCTCTCGAGGTTTGCGTTCGCCTCCCTCTGCGCCTCGAGCGCTTCGTTGAGCCTGTCGGACGTCTCGCGGACTGCGGTCACGTCCTCGACCATCACCAGCACGTGTTCGGGCCTTCCGTTCGCGTCGGGGATCGAAGTCGCCGTCAGCTGCAGCCAAAGCCACTTTCCCGAGCTGGTCGCAGCCCGGACCTGGATGCTCGAGCCGTCCGTGATCCCGGCCAGGAACTGCGCCTTGCGCTGGCGGGTGGCGACCTGGTCGTAGGCCCGGAGCAGCTCCGGCCAGGCGGTCTGCCGCATCGCCTCCTCGTCGCGCTCGAGCATGCGCAGAACCGCCGGGTTGGCCTCGAGCAGCTCACCCCCGCTGCTGATGCGCGCGATCCCGAAGGGTGAGTGCTCGTAGATCGCGCGGTGGTCCGCCTCGCTTCGCTTCAGCGCCTGCGCGGTCTCCGAGCGGCGGATGAACTGTCCGATCTCCACACCGGCGGTGGCCAGCCTGGTCACCTCGTCGTCCTGGAGGATCCTCGCGTGATCGGACACCAGCTCGATGACCCCGGTGACCTCGCCGCTGTCCACGATCGGGAACGCGACCGCGGAGTGAAGGCCCACGGATCGAGCGGCCGTCAACCGCTCATCGCCGGACGCCTTTTCCAGGTCCTCCTCGGCGCTCAGCACCCCCGATTTCCACACGCGCCCGACCATGCTCGAGCCAAAGGCAACGCTCATGCCTCGACTCGCGTGCAGGAACCCCTCGAGGATCGGCCCGCCGGTATTCCATGCGTTGCGCACGCGCATGGTATGTGTCTCCTGGCCCAGTACTGCGCCACGCTCCAACCGAGGTAGCCCGAGAACGCTTCGAGGAGCTGCGGCATGGCGGCGTCGACCGCGCTCGACGACACGATTACCTGGCGAACGGCGGCGACACAGTTCGCGATCGACTGGGCCCGTTCGCGCGCCGAGATGTCGGATACCTGGACCAGCAGCGTCGCGTCACCGATCGGCGGGTTTGGCAGGCGCGCGATGAGTAGTGCAGAAGGAAGGACCGCTCCGTCCGGTCGCACAACGTGCACGTCCGCGCTCCAGCTCATCACGTCGCGGCTTCGCAGGAGCGCCAGTCCGTCGCGAAGCGCCGCCTGGTCGCCATCCGCGGTGACCTCGGCGAGCGTGGTGCGAAAGAGCTCGTCACGGCTGCGGCCGAGGATCAGGGCCAGCGGTTGGTTCACTTCGAGCCAGTTGCCGTTGAGGCCCGCCAGCGCGAGCCCGACGCCGGCCGACTCGAGCGTCGCCCGCAGGCTCCGCTCGGCCGCGCTCAACTCCACGACCCGCTGCTGTGCGGCGGCCGCCACCGAACGCGAGTGCCGCGTGAGCTCGTTGACCACCGTCCCAACACCCAGGGTCACCGCCGACAGGAGGACGGCCGGCCCGATCTCTGATGTGTGACCGGACGCCATCAGAGGCCGGAAGAGGAGAGCAAGCACCGCCACCCCGGCGACCGCGAAAGACTCGAGGCGTTCTTCCAGGATCGCTCCCATCAACACCGCCCCCAGGTAGAGCGGGAACACCACCACCGTGTCGACGTTGAGGATGGTCTGGAACAGGAAAACCGCGACCAGAGCGGCGAGCGGCGCGGTGCGGCGGGCCAGGATCCCTGCCCGCGAGGCGTACGTCGGACCAGGACCCGGCACTACCCCAGAAACCTCGCCCCCCCTGGCGGGATCGATGGTGCGCAGGTCGCAAAGTGTAGAGGCGCACCTCTCGCGTTCAGCGGTCTTAAGGCACGGCAACGATCGAGAAGTTGCTTTAAAGTGCTGGCCGCCTGCCCAGCTTGAATCACCCCACCACTCCGCTCGCGGGCCGTCACCACCTCGCTCGCGCTGGCGGGCGCGATGGGCGTCGGCGTGGCGCTGGTTCTGATCCCGCTCACCCAGATCGACACCCCGGCCCGCAGCAGCTTCATCACGGCGCTGCCTGTGGTCGGCGGTTTCGTCCTGGCGCTCTACCCGCTCTGGGCCGACGGGACCCTATACGGGGTCGGGTCATCGGTGGTGATCACGGTCCTCGGCAGCGCGCTCGTCGTCCTTCCATGGGAGCGAATCCCGCGCTACCTGCACGCGATCTCCCCGATCGGAGGTCTCGCCGTTGCATTCGCACTCGAGGTCCAGTTCGACCTCAGCATCGTGCGCGCGTTTCCGTTCGTCCTCCTGCCGCTGATCTTTCTCGCGCTCTACTTCTCGAGCGTCGAGTTCGCGGTCGGCGCCGCGCTCGCGGTCGCGGACCTCGTGCTGGTGACCTTCGTCAGCCCCGCCTCGGGCGACCCGGCGGCGGCGATCCTCGAAGCCCTCCTGCTGATCGTCATCGGCATCCTCGTGCGGCGCGTCGTCGCGCAGCTGGAGCAGAACCGCCGCGACCTGGAAGAGCTGACGCGGTTGAAGTCCGAGTTTCTCGCCACGCTCAGCCACGAGATCCGCACCCCGCTGAGCGGAGTCATCGGCATGACCGGGCTCTTGCTGGACACCGAGCTCACCCCCGAGCAGAGGGAGTACGTCGAGACGATCCGCACGTCCGGGGACGCGCTGCTCGAGATCATCAACGACATCTTCGATTTCTCGCGCATCGAGGCCGGCCGCGTCCGGCTGGAGACGGTCGAGTTCAGCCCACGCTACGTCGTCGAGGAGGCGGTCGAGCTGTTTGCGGAAGCCGCGGTCAACAAGGGCCTCGAGCTGGCCTTCGACGTCGAGCCCGAGGTGCCCGACAAGGTCATCGGCGACGCCGGCCGCCTCCGCCAGGTGCTCATCAACCTCATCGGCAACGCCGTCAAATTCACTGACGTCGGGGAGGTCGTCGTGCGCGCGAGCCTGCACGAGTCCCAGGGGCCCGGAATCTCCGTCCGGTTTGAGGTCGCTGACACCGGGGTGGGAATGACGGTCGACGAAACGGAGCGTGTCTTCGCGGTTTATTCGCAGCTCGACAGCTCGACCACCCGCCGCCACGGCGGCACGGGCCTCGGCCTTGCCATCGCGCGGATGCTCACTCAGATGATGGGCGGCGAGATCGGCGTCACCAGCGAGAAGGGCAAAGGCAGCCGTTTCTGGTTCACCGCCCTGTTCCGCGAGTCCGCCGCTGCTGCGCGGGCAGCGCAGGACGACGCGACGCTGGCCGGCCTGAACGTCGCGATCATCGACAACAACAGGACCAACCGGACGATCCTCGAGCGCTACGTCACGTCGTGGGGGATGCAAGGGAAGAGCTTTGAGAGCGGTGACGAGGCGCTGCGGGAGATGCGGCGAGCGTCCACCGGGGGCGATCACTTCGAAGCCGCGATCGTCGACCTCATGATGCCGGGCATGGACGGCGCATCGGTCGCCGCCGCCTTGAGGTCGGACCAGGCGTTGCGCGACGTGGCCGTAATCCTGCTCACCTCGGCCGGCAAGTCCGGGCGCCCAGTTCCCGGCATCGACGCCGAGATGGTCAAGCCGGTCCGGCCCTCACAGCTCTTCGACGTGCTCCAGACCGTGCTCGCGGAGCGAGGCGGGCACGGCCGCGAGCGGATGGACGCGATCGGTCCCGCTCCGGCGGTGCCCAGAGCGCGGGTCCTCATCGTGGAGGACAACGCCGCCAACCAGAAGGTCGCGATGCGAATGATTCAGCGCCTCGGTTTCCGCGCGGACGTCGCGGGAACCGGCGGTGAGGCGGTGACGTTGATCGGCCGCGGCCACTACGACGCTGTGTTGATGGACTGCCAGATGCCCGAGATGGACGGTTACGAAGCCAGCCGTCAGATCCGGCACAACGAGCGAGGCGGGCGGCATGTACCGATCATCGCGATGACGGCCGACGCCCTCGAGGGCGAGCGCGAGAGGTGCCTCGAGGCGGGAATGGACGACTACATCACCAAGCCCGTCAAGCTGCACGTCGTCGCCGCGGTGCTCGAGCGCTGGCTCGCTACGACTGAAGCCGTATAGACGAATACGCGCAGACAAGGCGGAGGACATCTGTCCTCACCCGCGCCTAAAGTCGTGGTATAGACGAAGTGGAGCTCTAGGCCGGATTCATTCCGGCCGTCCCCCAGCGTCAGCAACGTACAAGCCACCAGGCGCCGCTTATGAGATGAGGGGGTTCCGCGGGGGAGGACATCTGTCCTCACCCGCGCTTAGAGTCGTCTAAGCGCGACCACGGTTACGTCGTCGAGCAGCTCTCGGTTCCGTGCGCCCTGGGCCAAGATGTCGACCATCTCCTGCGCGCTTGCGGCCCGCCTCGCTTCGTAAGGGAGCTGCACCTCTTTCGTCGCCAGGTCCGGGCGCAGGTCCAGCAGCCCGTCCGAGAAAACCACCACGGAATCTCCAGGCTCGAGCGTGGCGTGGCCGACGACGAAGTCTGTGTCGGGGAACATCCCGATCGGCGCGCTGCGGCGCCCCGACGGCGGGTCGAACGTGAGGTGAAACACCGTGACGTACGCGTCATTGACCTCGAGCGCGGCGGACATCACTCCGGCCGCCTGCTTGATGCCGGCCTGGAGCGGCTCCACGCCCGCCACGCCACGCAGGGCCGCGCGCGCGGTGGCCATCATCAAAGAGGCCTGCACACCTTTGCCCATGACGTCGCCCAGCGTGACCGCGACCCGTCCGCCGGGGGCCCGGTACCAGTCGTAGAAATCGCCACTGATCTCGCGTGCTGCGGTGAAATGCGCGGCCAGCTGGAACCCGCCCTCTGTGAAAGGTGAGGCGGGCAGCATGCCGGCTTGAAGCTCGGCCGCGCGGCGGATCTGCTCGTGGCGCTCGGCGACCATGCCTTCGAGCCGCGCCAGGTTGGCGCGGTGATCGAGCTCGAGACGCCGCCGCCGCAGGTTGTACACGACGAGCAGATACAGCTGGGTGGAGCCGACCGGCTTCACGTGATAGGCGAACGCGCCCAGCTCCAACGCGGCCCGGCCGAGCTCGGGGTCGTCGACGCCCGAGATCATGACCACCGCGGTGTCGGGCCGGGTCGCCCTCAACTCCTCGAGGAGGCCATAACCGGACTCGTCCGGAAGGCGGACGTCGACCAGGGCGATCGCGTAAGCCTGGTCCTCGAGAAGCTTCCGCGCCTCGGCCGCCGAAAACGCCACATCGGACTCGAAGCCGCGGCTCCGCAGCACGCGAGCCATCGACTTCGCGAGCGGCTCTTCGTCATCCACCACCAGGACCCGTTCGCCGTCTGCTGTGGCAGTCACGGCCATGCAGTCTAGAGAGGCTAAAGTCCCTACTAACTGCCATATGCTCTTCCGGCTATGGCACTCGAGGTGGAGACCCGCCAGGCCGACAACGGCGTGACCGTGGTCGCGCCCACCGGAAGGCTCGATCTGGCCGGCGCCCCGGCCCTGAAGGAGGCCATCTCCGAGGCGGTCAAGAAGGACGGCCCCCAGCGCGTCGTCATCGACATGGAGGGGGTGAGCTTTGTCGACTCGACGGGCCTGGGTTCGGTCATCGCTGCGCTGAAGCAGCTCCGGAGCGGCCAGGGCGACCTCCGCCTCGCCGCGCCCAACCAGCAAGCACGCGTGGTGCTCGAGCTGACCACGCTCGATCAGGTGTTCCCCTACTACGCGACTGTCGAGGAAGCCCTCACCGGCTTTTAAGCCGATGGGGAGTGATCGCAAGACCTTTGAATTCCATGCGACCTTTTCTGAGCTTGACGAAGGACTGGACATCATGCACCTGTCCATCCAGCGCCTGCGCAAAGCGGTCGGCCGCGGAGACGACGACGGGCCGCTGCTTCTGTTCGAGACCGCACTCGGCGAGATCGGAGGCAACGTCCTCACGCACGGCAATCCACCGGGAGTCGAGCGTCCGATCGAGTACGAGCTCCGATTCGACCGCGGAGTCGTGGTGGCATCGCTCAGCGACTCAGGTTTACCCGCCCATGACCACCTCTCCCGCGACATGCCCGATCACGAAAGCGAATCCGGCCGGGGCCTGGCCATCGCGCGATCGCTGCTCGACGACCTCGGATATGAACGTGACGGCGACGTCAACCGGTGGCGGCTGGTGAAGCGCCTGTGAGCGATAGCAGCGGACGGGACGGCGAACCGATGGACCCGGGTCGAGTGCTCATCCACGACTTTCGCAACCTGCTCGCCGTGATCGTGAACTACAGCGACCTGATCGCCGACGAGACCGGCGACCCCGAAGCGGTGAAAGCCGACATCAAAGAGATCAAGGCCGCGGCCGAGAAAGCGATCGCGATGACCGAAAAGCTGCCTCGGCCGGGGAAGCAGCCTGCATGACCGTTGTGAGAAAGCCCGGCGCCGACCATCCGCGTTCCGCCCTGACGCATAGGGACATCGCGCTCGTGATCGACGACGACGAGCAGGTCCTGCGCCTCGTCAAGCGGGTCCTCGAGCGAGCGGGCTTTGAGTGCGTGACCGTCAGCGAGGGATCCAGCGCGCACGACGCGGCCGTCGAGTGGCGCCCCGACATCATCCTGCTCGACCTGATGCTCGGCGACACGACCGGCGACCAGATCATGGCGGAGCTCCGTGAGGACTTTCGAACCCGTTTGATCCCTGTCGTCTTCCTCACCGTGCGTGATTCGCTGAAAGACAAGGTCGAGCACCTCCTCTCGGGCGCCGACGATTACGTGACCAAGCCGTTCGTGCCCGAGGAGCTCGTGGCGAGACTGCGTGCGGTGATGTCGCGATCGACGACCACGCGTGGGCTGAGCCCGCTCACCGGGATGAGCGGCAACAGCGACATACTTCGCGAGATCACGAGGCGGCTGGCACAGCACGAGCGCTTCGCGGTCCTGTACCCGGACATCGATTCCTTCAAGAGCTACAACGACAACTACGGCTTCCTTCGTGGTGACGACGTCATCAAGACGCTGGCCACGATCATCCTCGAGGTCCTCGAGGAGAACCACTCGTCCCACCACTTCGCCGGACACGTCGGCGGCGATGACTTCGTGATCCTGACCGAACCGAGCATGGCCGAGGCGATCGCAACCGAGATCACGCAGCGTTTCGATGCCGCGATCCCGGCGCTCTACGACCCGGTCGATCGGGAGCGCGGCTGGATCGAGTCAGAAGAGCGCAACGGGAGCATGTTGCGCACGCCGATGGTCTCGGTGTCGATCGGGATCGTGATCGCGGAGCCCGGCAGCTACGGAAGCGCCGCCGCGGTTGCGGCTCGCGCCTCCGAGGTGAAGGGCGTGGCCAAGCGCATGCCGGGGTCGAAGTGGGTGCTCGACCGGCGCCGCCCGCCGGAGAGATTCAGCTGATGAGCGACATCACGATCGCCACGCACCCCGGGCCACCCGAAGAGATGGGGCGGCGGCAGCCCCGGATCAGGGTTGTCGTGCACCGGCTCGACGGCGGCCTCGAGGAGGGAGAGTCCGATGCGCGCTCGATCACGGCGGAGGGGTTTCCGATTTACTCCGGCGGCGATGCGCAGCGCCCGCGGCTCGTGCCTACGCGCGACATCAAGTACGTCGTCTTCGGTTCGGTTGACGACCCGAACCTGGAGCCCGACCCCGGCGACAAGAGCACGGCGCGCAAAGCCATCCTTCGCTTCCGTGACGGCGAGTGGCTCTCCGCCTACATCGAGCAGGGCGTGCCGCAGGACGGCGAAGGGATCCCGCTCAAGATCCGGCTGACCGAGCTCCAGCGCGTGATCCCCGCGGTCGCGGCATCGCCTTCGCTGCTCGAGATGCAGTTCGTCGACATGTGGAACGCAACACCGCCCGGAAGTGCGACGCCACGTCGCAGGCGATCCGACATCCTCGAGTCGGCGGCGAGCCAGGGCCGCGACCTCAACAAGCTGGCCAACGATTTCCGTGACCGCCTTGCGCTCATCCGCGACGTAGGCCTGACCACGGGCGACACGCTGGCCTTCTCGCGCGCGGTGCGAACTCACCTCGACCGCTTCCTGCTCGAAGACGGGATCACGCTCAACTCGCAGGAGAAGTCGGCCCTCGCCGACATCATCCTGCGCGCCGCGGTCGGGTACGGACCCCTCGACAGCCTCCTGCACGACCGCTCGGTGAGCGAGATCATGGTCAACGGCCCCGACCAGATCTTCATCGAGCGGCGCGGCGTGTTGACCAAGGCCGAGATCCGCTTCGAGGACGAAAACCAGCTCCTGGAGACGATCCGCCGCATGGTCGCCACGACCGGACGCCACATCGACGGGCTGAACCCGATGGTCGATGCCCGGCTGCCCGACGGAAGCCGCGTGAACGCGATCATCCGGCCGGCCGCGATTCATGGTCCCGCGCTGACGATCCGAAAGTTCAAGGACGCGGTCCTCGGCATGGAGGACCTGAAGCACGAGGGCAGCCTCAGCCCCGCGATGGCCGAGTTCCTCCAGGCTGCCGTGCTCGGACGCATGAACATCGTGGTCTCGGGCGGCACGGGATCCGGCAAGACGACGACGCTCAACGTGATCGCGCGCTTCATCCCGCACAACCAGCGCGTGATCACCATCGAGGACGCGGCCGAGCTTCAGATCGACCACCCGCACGTGATCGCGCTTGAGCATCGCCCACCGAACGTCGAAGGCAAGGGAGAGCTGACGATCCGACAGCTGCTGCGCAACAGCCTGCGAATGCGACCCGACCGCATCCTGGTCGGTGAGGTCCGCGGCGCCGAGGCGCTAGACATGCTGCAGGCGATGAACACCGGACACGACGGTTCGATGTCGACCATTCACTCGAACTCAGCGCGCGATGCGCTGTCCCGCCTCGAGACGATGGTGATGATGGCCTCGATCGACATCCCGTTCGAGGCCGTTCGAGCGCAGATCGCGTCTGCGGTCAACCTGATCGTGCACCAGGCCCGCATGCCGGATGGCAGGCGCAAGGTCGCGCAGATCGCCGAGGTGGTGGGCTACGACTCGAACGGCGCGATCCTGCGCGACATCTTCCTGCTCGGCATGGGCCCCGACCTGAGGCTGGAGTACAACGCCACGGGCTATGTCCCCACCGCGCTGG
>WNGE01009155.1_pt1 | contig 10467 bp, 10 predicted proteins | sample 5400651 | NCBI WGS metagenome assembly WNGE01 (sample SAMN13153370, study PRJNA577476) | soil metagenome | isolation source: 60 cm soil or saprolite under grassland replicate 2 | place: USA:California | collected 2016-06-15
CGCGATGAGTGGAGTTTGGCCGTCCGCATCTGGCGAAAACGCCGGTCAGAGCCGGAGCGCGAACACGAAATCATTTCGCAGCACGGTCAGCATGTGGCCCTTCACGTGCTCAGATCCAAGCGGGCGGTCAGGGAATTCCTCGACGGTATGGACGCCGACCACGTGGAAGCCGACGACGGTTGATCAGACGCCGAGTGACTCGCCCCCTGACGCCCGGCTCGGAGTCACGCCACCAACGAGGCAAACGTTGCCTGACGCGGCACTAGGTTCGGGCAAGAGAGGTCAGCCTTGCAGGTACTTGGTTCCGCCGCCGCCGCATTTGATCGTCTTGCGAGCCGGGCCGAGTAGGCCGCCGGTGGCGACAAGTGCTGCCACGCCGACGGCTAGATTGCCGGTGACGGCGTTCACACCGCGCCTCATGACTGCGTAGCCGCACTTGGGGCAGCAGCCGTCCGTCGCTACCTCACTGAACTTCTTGAGCGCCATTTCACTCCCTTGCTTTTGCGTACTTGTGAGATGCGAAATGACGGCTTGTGGTTTACGCGAGCGGCTAAGTGCCCGCGCTGCGCCGGACCCCGAGCGAGGGCGCCAGCACGCTCATGCCGCAGCGCCCGCGACAGGCCGTCCAGCACACGTCGAGCCGGCGGCAGTGGAGGCAGTCGCTGCCAGATCGGAACGCACTCTCTTGCCGCAACGGGTGACCATGTTGGCCGTTGACTGGCTGAGGCGGTAGGCGGTCGACCATGCGTTGGGTGTCAGCTATCGCCGATCATCCAGGCGAGGATGTCAAGAATGCGAAGGCTTGTTAGCCGACCCAGCCGTTGGACTTTCTGATCGCGGTGATCGCTGAGTTGTGCTGTGATCCACTCGAAGTCATGAACGGCGGCGGTGAGGTCCTCGCGTACTGCGTCCCAGTGGCCGGTCGCCGTGCCGAGTTTGGCTGCCCAGCTATCAGCCCGGCGACGATAGACGCTGATGACGTGGCTGTCGGCGATGGGGATCAGCCAGGGCCGCTTGAGGTGTAGCAGCTTGGATCGTTTGGCGGGGCCGATATTGCTGCCTCTGAGGAGCCGGTACTTCTCGTAGAGGGCGGTAGCGGCCTGGTAAAGATCGCTCCCCGGCTCGCATTGGTCCAGTCGGGCGGTTGCGGGAACGGCCGCGAACTCGGCGGCCGCGTCGATGTCCATGAGCGTCGCGACGTCGTCTGCGGCCAGGCCCGCATTGATGACGACGAGGCGGGCGATGTCGCCCAAGGTGACCGCGTTGACTGGATCGGCACCGCTCCCAGGACCTGGTCGGCCCTCAAGATCGCCTGCCAGGTCGTAAAAACGCACAGTGTTCGCATAATTGACGGCGTAGTGCTGCAAGAGTTCAAGCGCTCGATCCCGGCCGAACTCGTGATCCCCAAGCCGCATATTAAGGTCCTCTCGGTATGGTGGTTCGGACGTTACGGCAATGTTGCGCGGCGCTCGGGATCTTCGCGGCGTTAACACTCGACCCGAACACAGGGACGCTCGACGCCGAAGACTGAGTTCTTCCTACCTGCAGCCAGGAGACAGGCTGCACAGCATCCGCACATGCCGCTGATCGGCTGTTGCGCCGATCCATCAGTCTCGCAGGTCTCATCGCCGTAAGGCGGTCGCAAAACGAGGCTTCGCGGCAGCATCGTCACGCGCGGTGACAGAAACGATCAAGGAAGGCGTGCTGGCACGGCCAAAGTGGAGAGCTGGTTCTCGTCAATCCGGCTGCTCAGTGACGCTGTCGTTGTCGAGGTTCTCGGCGTCTTGAGCAACTGTCCGGCCTCGGACGCCGAGCCCACCATGTTTATGACGATGCAGCATTCGACCCGTCGTCGGCGGCTGCGACCGATGAGGCGTGCCTTGGCGCGCCACAGGCCCGGTGACGGCGAATAGCTCGTTGTGGCCGTTACGCGGGTCGGAGTTCGAACAGCGGATGACGCCGAGCTTCGGCGAGGTAATCCTGTGGGGTGTCGTCGATTCGTATGCGGTATCGGCGTAGAAGGGCGACGGGCGGCCTGACGCGCGAGCCGAGCAGCCTGCGCACGAAGCCCAACTGGCGGTATGACTCGAGCACGCGCCGAAGAATCGCTGCCGCTTCATCGGATGGAACCTCGATGGCGTGAACCGGACAGCTACGGCCACCAGAATAGATTATGGTCGCCTCGCCGGCCGCCCGAAGGTTTCGGGCCCAGCCCGTCGCTCCGTAGCTCGCCTGGACATACGAGTGTCCATCGAAGTCCAGCATCGCGACCGGCGTTGTGCGCTCAATACCCGACCGGCGCCCGCGCACAATCAGGAGGATGTTCGGTGCACCCGTCGGCACCCCGGCGGGGATCATCCGGCGGGCGAGCGGGTTGACTACTCGGAAGAACCGCCGGGCAATCCGCTCGCGCAGGTCCGGCCGGGCGCTCGATGGACGGTCACCTGTCATCGGCTGCCACTCCCCTCTGCGCTCGCAGCGCCTCAAGGTAGTTCCTGCTCAGCCTATGTCGGGTGGCTCGATCGAGCGGCCACAGATGGATGCCAACGGCAGTAGCCCGGTGAAAGCTCCGGACGCGTGCTCACGGCCGGCCCGCCCTATCGCGCGCCTCCTGGTGGTAGTGGTGGTGAGAAGCTGAGACGGCAGGCGGACAGGAAGGAATATCAGCGGTGTATACCCAACGCGAGGCGGACGAGGCCCAGATCAAGCAGCAGGTGGCCAGGATCGCCGAGGGAATCCGGGCCAAGGATCTGGAGGGCCTGCGGCCGATATACGCGACAGACGTCGTGTCCTTCGACGTCGAGCCGCCGCTGCAGCATGTCGGGGTCGAAGCGAAGCTGAAGAACTGGGCGAACGTCTTTGCGGTCTTCCGGGACGCGGACTATGAGGTGCGCGGCCTGAGCGTCGCAGTGGGCGATGACGTGGCGTTCGGGCATTGCTTCGGCCGGCTCCATGGCACGCTGATGAATGGGACGGCGACCAAGGGCATCTGGGTCCGGGTCACGTTCTGCTTCCGGAAGCTCGACGGCGCTTGGCAGATCGTGCACGACCAGGCTTCGGTGCCGTTCGACGTGCTCAGCGGCCGAGGAGTGGCCGATCTCGAACCCTGACTGTTCTGGGCAGCCTGTCTGGACTCACCCGAGCAAGTTCTCTTGGCCCAATCGGTGCACCGATGGTCCAGATCAGTTGAAGACGCGCCAGTGATCTTGCATAAGCATGCGGTCCAGCTCGCGACCCGGACTCACTCATCTGCCGCGACGGGCGCGCAGGGGTCGCGGGCGACGACCTAGCCGACGTCGGCCACATGGGGCCGCGATTGCCGTTCCTGCCCTCGCGTCGGCGTGGTGCGGCAGGCTTGCCCGGTGAGCCTGCCGTTCCCCGAGCCCACCACCGTGGTGCCGTCGCGCGCTGAGGTTTTCCTCGGGTACCTCGACTACTTCCGCTCGCGGCTGGTGAGCAAGCTGGAAACCCTGCCCGACGGTGAACTGCGGGTCAGCCGACTGCCGTCTGGCTGGACTCCGATTGAGCTGCTCAAGCATCTTGCCAATGACGAACTGCGATGGCTTGAGTGGCGCTTCGAAGGCCGCGATATCGCCGGTCCCTGGGGAGACGATCGAGATGGCCGCTGGTATGTCGCTCCCGGCGAGACGCTCCAGGATCTGGTGGCGGCGCTGCACGCCCAGGCCGCTCGCACCAGGGCCATCGTGGAATCCCATGATCTTGCTGACCGCGGCCAGCCTGGCGAGGGATCGGACGGGGGCGACCCGCCGGCGCTCGAGCGGATCTTGTTCCACCTGCTCCAGGAGTATGCCCGGCACATCGGCCACCTCGACATCGTCAGCGAGCTCGCCGACGGCGAGATTGGAGAGTAAACGCCTCAGCTGACACGCAACGGGCGAGCACACGAGAAACGTCCGGTCATCAACGTAAGGCGTTCTTTGTCAAGGGCTGGCCGGTGCCCTGCTCCGTCGCTGGTCCCTGCATAGCTGTAATGGGGATGGTGCCCTGCAGCGCTTAATCGGGTTGGTCCGGCGACGGGCGGGGCTGCCCAGGATGACAGGCGAGATCGCGGTGGGGCGCGTCTCGATGCCGCGTGGGGCTCGCCCCGGCCGCCAGCTTGAGGTGGCCGCCTGTGCCCGGGTGTCAGGCAGCGTTCAGGGTCTGGTCCAGTCTGCCGCCGGCCGCGATGGCCGGGTCCCATCGCCGGCCGGTGCTGATGACGGCGTGCAGGTGGCGCAGCAACGCCGCCGCGAGCGCGGCGTGTGCCTGCCCGGTGGACAGCTTGTTGTGCTCGCGCCCGGTCAGGTGGGCGAACCGGGCGGCGTAGACGGGGTTGGACTTCAGCGCACCCCAGACCGCGCGCCAGGCCGCCAGGCGCAACGCGGGCCTGCCTTGCCCGGTCATGCGGGTCCGGCCGGTATAGCTGCCGGAGCTCTTCTGCCGCGGCGCCAGTCCGGCGTGCCTGGCCAGCGCCCGGCCGGAGGTGAACCGTCTGGGGTCCCCGGTCTCGGCGAGCACGCTGGCGGCACCGACCGCGGACAGGCCGGTGATTGAGGTGACCAGCTCGGTCAGCCCAGATCGTCCAGGACGGTGAACAGTCTTGCTCGGTGTCGGCGAGGCGGGCCCGGGTGTCGGGCCAGTCGGCCAGCAGCAGCCCGGCGCGTTCCAGCGCGCCATGGCGCAGCTCGGTCACCCCGGCGGGGCCGGCGCAGGCGGCGAACACGCCGTCGATGATCTTCTGCCACGGGTTAACGGCGTCCCACCGGGCAACCTGGCGGCGCACGGTCGCGTCGAAGCGCACCCGGCCCAGCCGGGTCACCCGGGCCAGGTCACCGTCGGAGCGGGCCAGCGCCACGGTCAGTGCGGCGTGCCAGGTGGTGGACCGGAACGGCTGCCGGGCGGAGTTCAGCACCGCCGGCCAGGCGCACTCAAGCAGGTCCGCATCTGCTGCACCTGAGCGACCTGCTCGGCCACCAGCCGGGCCCGGCGCAGGCCCAGCTGGCGCAGCCGCGCCCAGGTCGCCTCAGCCGGCTCGGGCCGGTAACAGCGCAGCTGCGCGGTCAGCCGGCTGATCAGCACCGCGTCCTTGTTATCTGTCTTGTCGAAGGTCAGGTCCTCGGCCCGGCGCGCCCACGCGCTCATCAGCGGCTGCACGCACACAAACGGCATGTTCCGCTCGGCCGCCAGCTGCCCGGCCACCCGCCACCGGTGTCCGGCCGGCTCGACCGCCACCGTCACGCCGGCGGACCCCGCCGCCGAGGCCCGCGCGGCGGCCCAGTCCAGAGCAGCGCCCAGCTCCCAGGCCCGCCGCCGGAACGTCCGCCGCGCCAGCACCCGCGACTCGTGATCAGTCACCACGACCATCTGCTTGCGGTCCGCCAGATCGATACCCGCGATAGCGTTCGTGACCGGCACCGCCTCGCGCAGCCGGGCCAGGCGCGCGTTGCGGTTGCGATCACCCCGGGACACACCACTACGGTCAGACACGGACGTCCTCCTCCTGCGCGTGGGATCCGAACCCGAACAGCGCATCAGGAGGACGTCTTCACGTCTCAGACCGACACGCAAAACCACTTACTATGCCGCTCCGAGCGCGCGTGGCGGGTAGGAGGGCCTCCATCGCTACGTGGTCATGCTTAACGGGCGCGCTTGCTTGTGCTCGGCACGGCCTGCTGTCGGGATGGCGTTCGACCGGGTGCCGCTGCGGTCGCTGTTGGCCCAGAATGAGGACCATGCCGCTCTATCGTTACGGTGCTACCGGCCTGGAAGCCGTCGGCCGCACTAGTCTTGCCGCCGAGCAGATCCGGGAACGGCAGGATCTGCAGCGCGTGCTGCGTCAGCGGATTGACGTCCTTGGTGACGACCTCCTTGTGGTGGCGGAGGAGTACGGGCTGTTCGAGGACTCGCGGCGACGAGTCGACCTCCTGGCGCTTGATCGCAAGGGGACGCTGGTTGTCATCGAGCTCAAGCGCACAGATGACGGCGGGCACATGGAACTGCAATCGCTCCGGTACGCCGCGATGGTGTCGACGATGACGATCGAGCACCTCGTGAACACCTATGCCGGAGCGAACGGCGTAGACGTGCAGGAGGCCCGGGCGGCCATCGCAGGCTGGGTAGAGGAGCCTTTCGATGAGCTGCCTAACCAGGTCCGCATTATCTTGGTCTCCGCGGACTTTAGCACCGAGATCACCAGCACGGTGATCTGGCTGAACGACACCTACAACACTGACATCTCCTGCTATCGCATCGTGCCTTACCGGCTCGGCGCTGAGATTCTCCTCGACCTGCAGCAGATCATCCCCCTGCCCGAAGCGAAGGACTTTCAGATTCAGCAGCGGCAGAAGGGCGCTGCCACTGCGGCGGTTCGGTCGGGGCAGGGCGGACGCGACTACACCCGCTATGACCTCACCATCGGAGACCAGACGCTGACACGTATGAGTAAGCAAGCCGCAGTCAAGACCGCGATTCAGGAACTGCACCGTGCTGGGGTCAGCCTTGCACCGATCAAGTCCGTCGCCCAAGAGAACCGGTGGGTGGCGGTACACCCGACATCCGGTGAGACGGTCGAGGACGCGTTCCGCCGCCAGTACCCATCCCGCAGCCCCGGCCATCTCTGGTACGACCTCGGCATCAGCGAGGGCGACACCACCTGGGTCATCCCCCGCTTCGGGGGCCGGCACACCGAACAAATACTCGACGGGCTTGCCACTGTTGCCCCGCCCCACACCACCCTGAGATGGTCTGCCAGCGACACCGCGCCCACGGATGATGAGGATTCATAGAGCAGAGCCTTATCCAGCCATCGCGACCATTGCGACCAGCTTGCCTGCTCGGCGTACTCACATGCTGTGAGGGGGGTCAGTCCGGCAACGCTGGTTTATCTCCCCACAAACCCGATCGAGTTGAGTTTTCAGCGGTTCCCCGGGAGGTTTCTGTTCAAGTTGATCTGGTAAATTCATATATGCCTTCTCGTACCAGTTGAAGGGCAATGGCTCCCCTGTTACCAAGTCCCAGACGCTGGTGGAGGTTGCTTGATCATGCGAAGCGCCTGCAAATCCTCCCATAGCCAGCGATATGCTTGCGTTGTGGCCGGCATATCGCCATAAACCCACACCGTGGTGCCGGCGGCGCGTGGATTGGCCCAGCCTTCGGCATCCGGGTGCAGAACCGAAACTAGCTGCTGATTTTTTCTACGGCGTTCAAGTCTGGTCGGCGAATCGAAATCAAACAGCTCTCCATGGGTTGCGACGAGACGGACATCTGCATTGGTTGGCTCGCTAAGCGGTAGCGGCTCGGTGTAATAAACAAAGGCGGGGCCACCCCATGAGCCGCCATCTGGCAGGAGTTCGCCCCGCAAAGTAACAGGCAGGATACACGCAAGTCCTAGGGTAGGCGCGAGTGCAGGAAACCACGTATTAACAAGGTCTCGATAGATCAGCAGAGCGTTTGCGCAAACCTGTTCGACAAGGCTTCTCAGCGCTTCATCCGAGTAAACGCTGCTGACATGCCCTCCCCCTGGGGTGATGTCTGGTGCAGGATAAGGGCGATGTAGCATGCCATCCTCAACTGGGATGTCCCCCGCGCTGAGTTCCTCGATAAATCTTTCGATCTCATCTTTCGTAATGATCACCTTGCTGCTGGGATTCAGTCGATACCATGAAGCTGACTGACTAACCAGTACGGATCGTAGTCTTTCTGCGGCCGTAAGCACGCTATTTACAACCAATGGTCTATGGTCGATACTGCCTGTGCGTTGCGCGATTGCCTTCGCAACGGCCCATCGACGTTCGGCTTGGAAGGAAACTGTGTCCGGCAGTGGGAGCGATTGTGTGCGCAACAGGGATTCTATGCTTCTGGAGACCCATTGAAGCGCCCACAGCCATGGCCACGCCATGAAGTCTGCCGGGGGGATTCCCGAGCGCAGTGGCGTCCAGACCGATCCATCGGGAGCCTGTCCCGTGAATGGATGGAGGCCATACGGAAGCTGAGTAACGTCCACTCCCGCACTCTGGCCTACCTTCAACCCGGTCATAAGCTGGCTGCCTTCCACCCAAACGCCGACAGTTCTCAATGCTCCAGTGCTGTCGGTGAGGCCTAGCAGTTGACCGAGTGCGCCGTGTGCGTTCTTCCACTCCGTGAGGGTGTGGTACAAGCGGCGGGCGCACTCCAGGCCATCGGGAAGGGCTGCGGTTGGAGCAGATGCCGTCTCCGGAAGGGCATTGGCAACCGACCATGATGACAAGCCGGGATGAAGATGGGTCAGAGCATCAAGCAGTGCAGTTACCTGGCGCCATGAACCGATAGTGACGGCGAGCATTATCGGATAGCGCCATCTCTCCAGCAGCCTCAGATCGTGCAGATCGAGCCTTGTCGTGCCTTGCTCAAGCACCGCCTGGGCTGCAAAGTACTGCTCTACTACTGGCAGTGCGAACCGTAGAACACGTCCCGTTCTCACCACAAGACGTGTCTCTAGTACGGATCTGACAGTGTCTTCGCTCCCTAGTTCTGCGGCAGGTACGGTTCCACTCGATTGGATGGCGAGGCACGCCATCTCCTTTAGCGCCTGCCGTGCTTCTGCTGGTGGGCGGTGAGAGTGTCTTAGGGCACCGTCTGCAAGAGCCTCGAAAAATGTTCCTCGTGATCTAGGGACCTCTGCGCCTGCCTGCTGCTGGAGGGTAGCGATGATGAGAAACAGAGGAAGGTGCAGCGTGTTGCGGATCGCTTCGGATCCAGACCACAGCAAGGACGGATGTCCACCAAGCCGCTCAACCAGTGCTGTGGCTTCATCGTCACTCAAGGAAGGATAGGTGAATTTCTCATCCCGAGTCAGCTCGATGCCAGGTCGGGTCGTTGCAACGATTCGGCAGTTCGGCCATGTGTACACGAGAACACGCGCCTCGTTCAGTAGCTCGGAAGCCCGGGCAGGTCCGGATTCATCGAGCCCGTCCACCACCAGCCGCAGACCAACGCGCCGCAGGTCGCCGAGTTGGTCTGCTGGTGCCCGGACGGCATCTATCAGAGGACTAGTAACAGACTTGGCAATGAGGTAGACCGGCAGTGGCGCGTTATCGTCGTCGAGTGCTGCTGCCACATCTGCTGAATGTATTCGTTCACTTGTTATTGATTTTCCTGATCCGAAATCTCCCTCCAATACAGCTAGTCCTGCCTGAGGCAAATCGCGGCTGAGCCTAGAAGGTGCTCCCACGCCTTCATCGTCGGCAAGGGATTGGGCCAGTTCTGCACTCACGCCCGCCGCGACCCATCTTGCTATCAGTCGGCCGCGGCTGGCCGAAGCGGTCTCTAGCAGATGATTGTGTCTCTTTATTGAAAATGCTTGCTGCTCATCAGCGCCGCTAAGAACTTGTCTATCAACAAGGTTTTCATGGGTGACCTTCATTTTATGTAGCTCATCTACAGAAAAATGAATGCCGTTGTCCTTGTCGATCAAGGTGTGATGTGTCGGACACAGGAGTATCAGATTCGGGTATGCATTACGCTCACTTACAGGCATGCTTGGATCGCCGCGTGGGCCATCGTCTTCCTCGGCCACAATGTGAGCTTCGTGCCCGACCACGATCGGCGTAGGCGACTTGCCTCCACCAGCCGCCTCGGCAGGTGACATTGTCAATGCCAATGCACATCCCGGGAACGCGCACTCATTACCGGAGCGTCCCCAGAGGAGCTTGCGGTCGACGTCCTTGATATAGGCCACTCTCGCTGCTTAACCCTCTATTGCCCGACGGCCTGCTCCCTCATGTGGTCACCAGCGCCGTCTCGCCGAGCTTGATCAGGTCAGCCTTCAGCGTAGTGGCGTCGTAGCAGATGTGGTGGACCCCGTGCCTAGACCGCCCCAGGTGTTGACGGCCCGGACCCAGCGACGGGTCGCGGTTCGGGACATCCGCATCTGCCGCTGCGGGCGCGCGTCTCGTAGAGGGTCGTGCTGGCAGCCCGGCGTGCGGGGCGTTACCGGACGCCGGCAAGGCACTGGCCGAGCGATGCCTTAGTTTCGAGCAGGTGAGGCGACCCGTGCGCGGCTGCCTCCCCGCTGGCGGCGTCTGCCGCTGAAGGCCACCGCAGGACAGGGATGTCTCACCACTGCACGCCGACGTGGAGCGCGGCCAGGAGCGGAATCCCCGTCTCATGCACGCGGCGGAGCATCGCGAAGATCCGCCAGCGGCAACCGGTCAGCCACGATGAAGATGACGGGCTCAGCCAGCAGTCATTCAAGACGGCCGCACACAAGGATGTGCCCTCGCCGACCGTCAGCAGCCACATCGCGGCCGCCTGGCCTTCCATCATCCGCAATACGTTCTCCTGCGCCGCCCGCTCGGCCTCCAGCGCCGCATACAAACCCGGCCGATCCCGCAGCGCCGCCTGATGCCCGGCATCCAGCATGCCGGGACGGGAGATCGCGCCGACGCCGGCGAAGTCGATGTAGTTCCCCGCAACCGCGCCGTCCAGAGC
>WNGE01010648.1_pt1 | contig 10464 bp, 6 predicted proteins | sample 5400651 | NCBI WGS metagenome assembly WNGE01 (sample SAMN13153370, study PRJNA577476) | soil metagenome | isolation source: 60 cm soil or saprolite under grassland replicate 2 | place: USA:California | collected 2016-06-15
GCGCCCGCGGCCTGCGCGCCATCCTCGAGAACGCGATGCTCGACATCATGTACGACGTGCCGAGCAAGCGGAACGTCCGGGAGATCGTCATCTCCGAGGACGTCATCAACAAGAGCGAGGCGCCGCTGGTGGTGATGCAAAAGGAAGCCGAGAGCGCCTGAAGCGTCTTCAAACGACGGACGTCCCGAGGGGGCTGGCGATGCCGGCCCCCTCGCGGTTCCGGACGCCGAAGGTGTCGCCCGGACGGGCCCCGGACGGGAGTGCTCACGGGCGAGCGCCTGACGCCCGCGGCTCGCACAAGCACTGCGCGCAGCGGGTTTTCGACTGCGCCACCGAACTCTCTTTGACGAACACCCCCGTGCCGAACAAGAGAGGCGGGTCACGTGTTGAGGGTGGTAGTGTCTTCTCGGTCCCCACCGACAGGAGCGAAGCGAGCGATGTCCATGTTCTTCCGCAACGACGACGGCAAGCGGGACGGCAAGCCCAAGCTGCGGGGGCTGCCGCTGCTCCCGCTGCGCGACATCATCGTGTTTCCGCACATGGTCGTCCCGCTCTTCGTCGGGCGCGAGAAGTCGATCGCGGCCCTCGAGGAGGCGATGGGGACGGACAAGGCGATCCTCCTCTGTGCTCAGAAGAAGGCGAAGACGAACGAGCCGACGGAGGAGGACATCTTCCCCGTCGGGACGGTGGGCACGCTCATCCAGCTGCTCCGCCTGCCGGACGGCACGGTGAAGGTGCTCGTCGAGGGGAAGAAGCGCGCGCGCGTGCGCCGCTTCGTCTCGGCCGAGCGGTTCTTCCAGGTCGAGGCGGAGGAGATCGAGGAGCCGGTGGAGCGCACCGTCGAGCTCGAGGCGCTGATGCGCTCCGTTCACTCGACGTTCGAGGCCTACGTCAAGCTCAACAAGCGGATCCCGCCCGAGATGCTGATGAGCGTCTCGACCATCGACGACCCGGCGCGCCTCTCCGACACCATCGTCGCCCACCTCTCGCTCAAGCTGAACGACAAGCAGGCGATCCTCGAGACCGAGTCCCCGCAGAAGCGGCTCGAGAAGCTCTACGAGCTGATGCAGGGCGAGATCGAGATCCTCCAGGTGGAGAAGAAGATCCGCACGCGCGTCAAGAAGCAGATGGAGAAGACGCAGAAGGAGTACTACCTCAACGAGCAGATGCAGGCGATCCAGAAGGAGCTCGGCGAGCGCGACGAGTTCAAGAACGAGATCCAGGAGCTCGAAGAGAAGATCAAGAACAAGAAGATGTCGAAGGAGGCGGCCCTCAAGGCCAAGAAGGAGCTCAAGAAGCTCAAGATGATGAGCCCGATGAGCGCCGAGGCCACGGTCGTCCGCAACTACATCGACTGGATCCTGTCGCTCCCCTGGTACGAGTACACCGAGGACAAGCTCGACATCGGCGAGGCCGAGCGGATCCTGGACGAGGACCACTACGGCCTGAAGAAGCCGAAGCAGCGCATCCTCGAGTACCTCGCGGTCCAGAAGCTCGTCGACAAGATCAAGGGTCCCATCCTCTGCTTCGTCGGCCCCCCCGGCGTCGGCAAGACGTCGCTCGCGAAGTCGATCGCGCGCTCGATGAACCGCAAGTTCGTGCGCATCAGCCTCGGCGGCGTCCGCGACGAGGCGGAGATCCGCGGACACCGGCGCACCTACATCGGCGCGCTGCCCGGCAAGATCATCCAGTCGCTCAAGAAGGCGGGGTCGGGGAACCCGGTCTTCCTGCTCGACGAGGTCGACAAGATGTCGACCGACTTCCGCGGCGACCCCTCCGCGGCGCTGCTCGAGGTGCTCGATCCCGAGCAGAACTTCAACTTCGCCGACCACTACCTCGACCTCGACTACGACCTCTCGAAGGTCATGTTCATCTGCACGGCGAACACGATGGGCGGCATCCCCGCTCCGCTGCAGGACCGCATGGAGGTCATCCGGATCGCCGGCTACACCGACCTCGAGAAGCTCTCCATCGCGCGGCGGTACCTCGTGCCGAAGCAGATGGAGGCGAACGGGCTCGACGGCGTCTCCGTCGCTCTACGCGACGACGCGATCCGGAACCTCGTGCACCACTACACGAAGGAGTCCGGCGTCCGCTCGCTCGAGCGCGAGATCGCCAGCATCTTCCGGAAGATCGCGAAGGACGTCCTCAAGACCGGCCCCGAGAAGAAGTACGTCGTGGGGCCAAAGGCGGTGCAGCGCTTCCTCGGGCCGCAGCGCTTCCGGTACGGCACGGTCGAGGCGGAGGACCAGATCGGCCTCACGACCGGTCTCGCCTGGACCGAGCTCGGTGGCGAGCTGCTCACCATCGAGGCGACCGTGATGCCCGGCAAGGGCAAGCTCATGATCACGGGCAAGCTGGGCGAGGTGATGCAGGAGTCGGCCCAGGCGGCGATGAGCTACGTCCGCTCGCGCGCCGAGGTGCTCGGCCTCGACAAGCGCTTCATCGAGAACATGGACATCCACGTCCACGTGCCGGAGGGCGCCATCCCGAAGGACGGGCCGTCGGCGGGCATCACCATGGCGACCACGCTCGTCTCGGCGCTCTGCCGCTTCCCCGTCCGCAAGGACGTGGCGATGACCGGCGAGATCACGCTGCGCGGGCGCGTGCTGCCCATCGGCGGCCTCAAGGAGAAGGTGCTCGCTGCGCACCGCGGCGGGATCAAGAAGATCATCATCCCGAAGGAGAACGGGAAGGACGTCCGCGAGATCCCGAGGAAGATCCGCGATCAGCTGGAGATCGTCCTCGTCGAGCACACCGACGAGGTGCTGCGCGAGGCGCTGCGGCTCGACGACGCGGAGGCGTTCTTCCGCAAGCTGCCGGCGGGCGCGCCCCACGTCGACGGCGCGCCCAAGCTGCCGCCGCCTTCGTCCGAGGCCGCGCCGGCCGTCTGAACGAGCGTTCGGGACACGCGAGCGAGCGCGCCGGGGCGCATGCGCGGGTGCGGCGAAGCCGCGCGCGCATGCGCATGGGACCCGGACCTGCGGGGTGGGGCGTTGATCGGAGCGCAGGCGCGGTAGCGCCTGCACGAGCTTTGCTCGGCGGGGCGGGGGCGCAGCCCCCGTTCGATCAGACGCGCGCGTAGAGCCGCTCCGCTCCCCTCGCGCTCGGGAGCGGGACGAGCCCGAGGCGCGCCAGGTCGCAGCCGGGCGTGCCGTCCTTCACGACGACCCACCGGCGCGCCACGATGCGCGCGCGGGCGAGCAGCTCGGGCGCGAGCGGGCGCGGATCCGCGAGCCGGCGCACGACGTCGAAGCCGGGCGCCCCGGGGCGCGGCTCGCGGAACATCGGGTCGAAGACCACGACGTCGAAGCTCCGCGGCGCGGCGCGCGCCAGCACCTCCGCCGCGTCGGCGGCGACGATCTCGATGCGGCGCGCGGCGTCCGACGGGTGGCGGAGGAGCCCCTCCGCGACGAGCGCCGCGAGCGCCGGCGAGGCCTCGACGCCCAGCACCCGGCCGCCCGGCCCCACCACCTCGGCCGCGACGAGGGCGTCCATGCCGAGGCCGAGCGTCGCGTCGAGGACGGCGTCGCCGGGGCGCAGGCCCGCCGCGTCGAGGAACGCGTCGCGCGTGGTGCGCTCGCCGGAGCGGAGGCGCTTCAGCCGGAGCTCGCCCATGCCCGGGCTCCAGGGCCGCTCGGCACCGTCCATGAAGAGCGCGGCGCGCCGTGCGCCGAGGACGAGGAGCGCCTCGGCGCCGCAGGCGCCCGCGACGCTGGCGAGCGAGCGGCCACGGCGCGCGACCGACGGCAGCCCGTGGCGCGAGGCCGCCTCGCGGGCGGCCGCCTCCTCGCGCGGCCCGGCGTGGCGGGAGGTCGTGACGGCGACGCGCACGCGCGATCCATGGCAGGGGCCCGCGTGCGGGGCAAGGGGGCCGGTTGCGCGCGCGGCCGCGGTTCGATATCTTTCGAGCGGCCGGTTCACGAACTTTTATATAAAAAATCATGAAGAAGCAGAACGGCCGCTCGGCCAAGGTCCGCAGCTTCTCCGCCACGGACGAGGACATGGCGATGCTCGAGGCCGTGGCGGCCTACCACGGCTTCACGAAGTCCGGCACGCTCGTGGGGCCCGTGCCGGCGGGAAACAGGCTCGCGCACGGCGCCCGGGTGAAGACATGAGCCTCCCAGTCGTCCCCATGCACGACCCCGTCGCGAGCCCGCTGGCCGGGAGCGACCTCGCTCCGGACGAGCTGCGCGCGCTCGAGGAGGAGATCCGCGCGTTGGCGAGGGAGCGCGACGCCATCATCCTCGCGCACAACTACCAGGTGCCCGAGGTCCAGGGGGTCGCCGACTTCGTGGGCGACTCGCTCCAGCTCGCGATCGAGGCGCAGCGCGTGCCGCAGTCGACCATCGTCTTCTGCGGCGTCCACTTCATGGCCGAGTCCGCGAAGGTGATGAACCCGGCCAAGCGGGTGCTGCTGCCGAACCTCTCTGCGGGGTGCTCCCTCGCCGACTCGATCACGGCCGTGTCGCTCGAGGACTGGAAGGCGCGCTATCCCGAGCACGCCGTCGTGACGTACGTGAACTCGAGCGCCGAGGTGAAGGCGCTCTCCGACGTCTGCTGTACGAGCGCCAACGCGGCGAGCGTCGTGCGATCGCTCCCGCAGAAGAAGATCCTCTTCACGCCCGACAGGAACCTGGGCGCGTGGGTGGCTGGCAAGGTGCCGGAGAAGGAGGTCGTCGTCTACGACGGATGCTGCCCGGTGCACGACGTGCTGCGGAGCGCGTCGGTGACGCGCGTGAAGCAGGCGAACCCGCGCGCGGTCGTCATCGCGCACCCCGAGTGCCGCGCCGACGTGCTCGAGATCGCGGACGAGGTGTGCTCGACGACGGCCATGCTCGGCGCCGTCGCGAGGCACCCCGAGGCGACGACCTTCATCGTCGCGACCGAGCACGGGATCGTGCACCAGCTGCGCCGCCGCTGGCCGGAGAAGGAGTTCGTCATCGCCGACGGCTGCATCGGTTGCCGCATGCACTGTCCGTACATGAAGATGATCGACCTGGTCATGGTCCGCGACGCGCTCGTCCGCGGCAAGCACGAGGTGGACGTGCCGGCCGACGTCGCCGCGGGCGCGCGCCGCGCGCTCGAGCGCATGATCGCCGTGCCGCGCGATGCGTGACGCGCGCGGCTGGAGCTCGCTCGGCGCGTAGGAGACGCGGAAGGCGAGGGCGGAGGGCGCGAGCAGCGGGCGCACCTCGCGCGCGCGGCCGCCCAGGAGGTCGATGCGGGGACGCCGGCACCGTGCGAGCCGACGTGCCAGGCCAGGATCGCGCTACCGGCCGCCGGAGCCCTGGATGGGCCGGAGCTCCTTCACGATCCTGTCGGCGGCGTACACCTTCGCGAGCGCCTCGAGGATGGCCGAGCTGTGAACCGCCACCGTGCGATTGGCGGTCTCGTCGAAACCGTAGTCGCCGCCGAGCGACTGGATGTTGCCGTCGAAGACCAGCCCGACGATCTGGGCCTCCTTGTCGATGACGGGCGAGCCCGAGTTTCCGCCGATGATGTCGTTCGTCGTCACGAAGTCGAACGGCGTCGTGAGCTCGAGGCGTGCCTTCGCCCCGAGCCAGCTCTTCGGGAGAGCGAACGGCTCGCGGCCGGTGGCGCGCTGGAAGGCGCCCGCGAACACGGTGAAGGGCTTCACGGACCTGCCGTTCTCCTCGTATCCCTTCACGGCACCGTACGAGACCCTCGGCGTGAACGTCGCGTCAGGGTACGTGCTCGTCCCCTCGATCTCGAACCGCGCCCTCGCGATGATCTCCGAGCTGCGCTTCACCACCGACTCGATCTCGTCCTCGTACGTCTTTCGGATGGCGCGCCCGTCCGCGTCGATCCGGCGTGCCATCTCGAGGATCGCGTCGGTCCGCGCGGCGGCCTCGACCGCCGCGCGGCCGCCACGCCAGAGCTTCCTTCGATACGCGAGGTCCTTCAGCTTCGTGTTCTTGACGAGGCGTTCCGCCACCTCACGGGGCGTCGACTTCCCCAGCACCTTCTCCACGAAGGGGTCGTCGGGACCGAGGTTCTCGCGCATCTTCGTCAGCGAGAAGGTGAGCTCGAAGATCTCGAGCTCGTCGTAGAGCGGCGCCGTGCTGAACAGGCGCTGCTCGACCGCGGGCAGCGCGGACTCGCGGAGCTCGCGGAAGCGCTTTTCGTTGGGCTTCGGCCGCTCATCGCCGCCGCGCACGAGCGTCCGACCGAAGTGGAACAGCTCGCCCATGAAGGACGAGCCCTTCTCCTCGTAGTTGAGCCGTTTCCGGATCTGCTTCAGCTGCCCCTGGGCGCTCGCGATGGCGGCGAACGCGGCGAGCACCCGCGGCCCCTTCGCGGGATCCTTCGCCAGGCGACGCTGGAGGTCCTCCTCCGCGGCGATCTTCGAGGTGAAGAACGCCTTGTCCTGGAGCGCCTCGAGCCGGCCCTTGTAAGCCTTGAACGCGTTCTCCACGTAAAAGTACTCGGCGTTCGAGTGGCGCGCCTGCTCCGGCCCGCGCCGCTGGTACTCGGTGAGCTGCCCGCGCAGCTCGGAGATCCGGAACAGCGCGTCCGTGAGCTGCACGTCGCGAACGTACTCGAGCTGCGCGACCGTGAGCTGGCGGGACGTGCCGCCGGGATTGCCGACCACGAACGTGAGATCCCCGTCCTTCGCGCCCGCCGGCGACCAGCGGAACCAGCTCGCGAGTCGCGCGGGCCTGTCGTCCTCGTAGACGCGGAGGAACGCGACGTCCAGGTCGTAGCGCGGGAAGTTGAAGTTGTCGGGATCCCCGCCGAAGAACGCGATCGCGAACTCCGGCGCGAACACGAGCCGCACGTCCTGGAACCGCTTGTACTTGTACAGGTCGTAGATGCCGCCCTGATACAGCGTCACGACCTCGCAGCGGAGACGGTCCGAGGTCTGGCACTCCTTCTCGATGCGCGCCATCTCGCCGCGCTGCGCCTCGTTGTACCGCTGCCCCTCGAGCCCGTCGGTCGCCTTGTTCATGCGCTCGGTGACGTCCGCGATGTCGACGAGCTGGTTCACCTCGAGATCCGGGCACTTCACCTCGTCACGCTGCGTCTTCGCGTAGAACCCGGCCTTCACGAGGTCCTTCTGCGCGGTGGAGAGCTGCTCGATGCACTCGTGCGCGCAGTGGTGGTTCGTCAGGACGAGCCCGCTCTCCGAGACGAAGCTCGCCGAGCAGCCCTGGGCGAGCCGTGCGGAGGAGAGGCGGACGTGGTCGAGCCACTCGCGCGCCGGCCGGAACCCGTACCGCTGCTCGACCCTGTCCAAGGGGAAGTTGTTGAAGGTCCACATCCCCTCGTCCGCGCCCGCGAACCCGGCCATCAACAGGGTGGAGAGCGCTGCGAACGTCTTCATGGGATGAGGTCTCCTCGGAGCGAGCGCCGTCAGCGCGCACGATCTGTTCGTGCCGGACGAAGGACGCCATCTGAACGCGCCCCCGGTGGACGGTCAAGCGATGGGTGACGTCGCTGGAAGGCGTGCGCCGGCTGATCCGCGGCTGCGCAGGATGTGACCCCCGGGTGCAGCAGACGTCGTTGCGGTGCCGTACCGGGACGGGTGCCGCGCCGCGCCAGCGATGCTCGGCTCCGGCGCGCAAGTCCTCGCATCTACGGCTGTTTTCGGCCAGCTCGGCTTGATGGTGGAGTTTGACACCCCCCCAGCCACGCGCTATGACCGCCCGGCGATGAACAGGCTCAAGGTGTGGCTGTACATGGCCCTGCTGCTGGGCGCCGGCACCGGGAATCTCTACTTTCTTTCGCGCTGGTTGACGGATCGTGCGCTCGCCCAGATTGACCACGACCTGAGGACGGCTGCGACCCAAGTGGATGCGCGTTCGCAGCTCCTGGCCTCGGAGGCCGCGCAGCTGGCTGACGTCATTTCGCGCGATCCCTCCGTGGCTCAGGCTCTCTCGCCGGGTATCGAGGGCGACGCCGGGGCAGCCGCCCAGACGGCGCTCGAGGCGCTCCGCGGCTCTCGTGCGAACGCTGGACCCGGACTGCTCGTCGCGACCGCTGGACGCTCGCGACGTTCCTTTCGCGTGAATGGCCGTCCGATCCAGGCGGAAGCGCAGGCGGATGTCCTCCTCTCGGAGGCTGCGGCGGAGCTGGTGAGGCGCGAAGGCCACGTGCTCGTCGGAGACGCGCTCTACTACGTCGTTGCCGTTCCTGCTGCCCGGGGCGCGAGCGTCGGGGTCGGCGTTCCCGTGAGCCCGGCCTGGCTCGGGCTCCTGCGGGCCTCGACCGGCGCCGACCTGACGGTGCTCCTCGAGCGCCGCGTGGTGCGGAGCACGCTGTCGCCGCAGGCGAGCGCCATCGTCGCGAGCGCTGCGAGCGCCGCCGCCGGTCAGCCCGTCGCGGCCGGGAAGCTGGCGCCGCAAGAGCTGACGTTCCCTGCGCCGGTTCCGGTCATGGCGCTCCCGCTGCCCTTCGCGAGCGCGCCCGCCTTCCGGGTCGAGGCCATCGCGCTCAAGGGGCTGGCGGGCGGCGTGCTCGTGCTCTCGGAGGCGACGGGTCCGCTGCTGGCGCCGGTGGTGAGCTACGTCTGGGGGGCGGCGGCTGCGCTCGTGCTCCTCGTGCTCGTCGGGGTCGGCGTCGCGCTCCTCGTCACGAACGAGCAGAAGACGCTCGTGCCGAAGGAGCTCCTCGCTGCGGCGGACCGGGTCGCTCGCGGAGACTTCGCGGCGCGCGCTCCTGCCATGCTCGGCGCGCTGGGGACGGTCGCGACGGCGTTGAACCGCGCCACGGCTGTCGCGGAGCACGCGGCGCAGGTTCCAGGACGACCTGACGATGTGGCCGCTCCGAACGCGCAGGGCGGCACGTCGGCGCCGGGCCGGCGCGTGGGTGCGCCCGGCCCGGCCGAGGCTGTCGAGCCGGCGGGGCGGTCCCTGGCCGCAGTCGACGTCGCAGCGGCAGAGCGCGCTCCGCTCGATCGCGTCGACGGCGCGGCCGGAAACGCGGACGTGGAGCCCGAGGCGCAGCGCGGGGCCCCTCCGCCCCCGAACCCGGTCGCGACCGCGAAGCGCGTCGAGACGCGGACGGAGGACCTGCTGAAGCTGAGCGTCCCCGAGGCCGATGCGCGGGCGACTCCCGGTCTCCCGGCGGAAGCCGAGCGCCGGACGGATGACGAGGCGCACTGGCAGGCGGTGTACGAAGAGTTCCTGCGCGTGCGCGAGACGTGCGGTGAGCCGCGCGCTGGCGTGCCGTACGACCGGTTCCGGGAGAAGTTGCAGAGGAACCGCGACCAGCTCATGGAGAAGTACGCGTGCCGGACGGTGCGATTCCAGGTCTACGTCAAGGAAGGCAAGGCCGCGCTGAAGGCGAGCCCGCTGCGGTAGATCTCCCTCTCAGGGACGCCGGCGCGAAACGCGTCATCGCGCCCTCTGACTCACGTTTCGCCCTTTTCGACCGCCGCGGTGGGGGGTCTGGGGGGAGCTGCGCTCGCTCCCCCCAGCTGAGGTCGAGCTACGCGAAAGCGCAGCTCGACCGGAAATCGCTCTGACTCGCCGAGAACTGCGTTTCACAGCTCAGGTGACGGGCAGCCGGATGGTGAACGTCGCGCCTTCGCCCCGCCGCGACGAGACTTCGATACGGCCCCCGTGCTCCTTCACGATCCGCTCCGTGATCGCGAGGCCGAGGCCGGTGCCTGCCTCTTTCGTCGTGAAGTACGGCTCGAACAGGCGCGGCAGCTCCTCCGCCCCGATTCCGGGCCCATCGTCCGAGATGGCGATGTCGACCCAGGCGCCCTCCCGGCGCGCCGTGATCCGCACCGTGCCCCGCGCCCCGACCGCATCCAGGCCATTCCTCACCAGGTTGTGGAGCACCTGCAGGAGCTGGTCGCGATCCACGCTCAGCACGGGCAGCCCGGGGGCGACCTGCCGCTCGATCCGTACCTCCCCCTGCACCTCCGGGTAGAGCGCCAGCGCGGCTGCGACGAGCTCCTCCACCGCGACCGGCCGCGGGTCCGGCGCCGGGAGACGGGCGAAGCGGCTGAACTCGTCGACGATCCGCGCGAGTCGCCGCACCTCCTCGCCGATCGCGCGCGTCCCCTCGTCGAAGATCTCGGCGAAGTCCGGCCGGTGCCGGGCAAACGCGTCCCGCAGCGTCTCGACGCTCATCGCGACGGGCGTGAGCGGGTTCTTCACCTCGTGGGCGAGCCGTCGCGCCACCTCGCGCCAGGCCGCCACCCGCTCGGCGGCCGCCGCGCGCGCGGTCGTGGCGGCCAGGTCCGCCGTCATCCCGTTGAACGCCTCCACGAGCTCCTTCACCTCGCCGGCGGCGCGCACCTCGACCCGCGTCCCGAGCTCTCCGCGCGCCACCCGCGCGGCGCCGTCGCGGAGCGCCTCCACCGGCCGCGTGATGCGCCGCGCCAGGACGTGCCCGAACACCGTCGCCGCGAGCACCGCCACCGCGATGGCGAGGAGGAGCGCCGCCGCGACCGTGGCCTGCGCGCGCGCGAGCCCGCTCGCGGGGAGG
>WNGE01010055.1_pt1 | contig 10463 bp, 9 predicted proteins | sample 5400651 | NCBI WGS metagenome assembly WNGE01 (sample SAMN13153370, study PRJNA577476) | soil metagenome | isolation source: 60 cm soil or saprolite under grassland replicate 2 | place: USA:California | collected 2016-06-15
CGCGGCCGGCGGTTGCTAACTGGTATCAACTAGCAATACGCAATCCCGGATGGGGGCGAATATGTTCGATTCGGGTGCGAACGTGGGGCGCGGCTGCGATAGACGGCGAAGTCAAAGAGTTGGTGGGGAGGATGTTACCGGATAGTAATCCTCTCTGAATTGACACTTCGAATTCGTCAAACCTATACTGCGGCGTTCTCGGGAGTGAGTAGTCACTCTCGCCCTTGCGTTTCTTCAACGGCCCGGTACTAACCGGCGGTGGTGGGGCGGGAGTTGCGGCAAATACCTGGTGGGGTTCCCAGCAAGCTTGCAGTTGGCTTGCTGGGGTGACTTGCCGCGGTCCAGCAAAGTGCAGTCTAGACAGCCAGGGCAGAGGGTACTGCTAACTGGCAATAGCGGAGCTGTGTCTACTGATGGAATGCGCATTGAATACCCGGCAAAGCAGCAGCGAAGTATTTTCGGGCGGCGAGATCAACAACGCTCCGCCGCCTGACTGGTACGCGATCTATACCCGGCCAAGCCATGAAAAGAGCGTGGTGAAACACTTCGCCCTGCGCGAGATTGAGTGCTATCTGCCTGCCTACCGCACTACACGCCGCTGGAAAAATCGCCTCAAGGTTGAGCTGGAGCTGCCGCTGTTTCCGGGCTATGTCTTTGCGCGATTTCCATGGTCGCGCCATGGCAGCGTGCTGGAGGTCTCAAGCGTGGTCTCCATCGTCGGCAACGGGCGGGAGGCGCTGACACTGCAGGCATCGTGGTCCGTCGGAGCAATGGACTGCGCGTGGTGCTCTCGCTGCAGGAGATCGTGAAAGGCGCGCCGGTGGAGATGCCCAGTGTTGCAGTCGAGGTGGAGGAGTGCGACTTGGAATGGCTGGGAAATAAAGGTTAGCGCCTCCCGCGTTGCTTCCTGCAAAACTGCGGAGAGCGACTGCCCAGACAAAAACAAACTCAACCACCCCAATCAAGCAAATGAAGCTTGAGTGGCACGTCCTTTCAACGGCAAAAAAATGAGCGAAGCCGCTGCCAAAGACCGGATGATTGCCGCGGCCGTTGCGCTGTTTGCGCGCGGGGGCTTCAACGGCGTCACCACCCGCGACATCGCAAGCAGCGCCAACGTGAGCGAAGGCAATCTCTTCCGCTATTTCCGAAGCAAGCGGGAGCTGTTCATCGCGGCAATCGACTACGAGCTGGGCAAGCTGCGGGGACGCGTGCGGCTTCTCGATGGCGCCTTGCCCCAGCCAGCTAAGAGCGGACTTTCACTCCAGCACGCCAACAGGCGCGCAGGGGACCTCGGGCCTGCTGGGGAGGCCGGCGCCGAGAACTCGCGGGTTGCGCTGCGCTCGCTCTTCGAAGTGATCACCGAGACCGTGGTGCAGGAGCCGGCGCTGGTGCGCCTGCTGCACTTCAGCGTGCTGGAGTTCGGCCCGGAGATGGGCCCGCTTTTTCGCAAGCATCTGGATTCAATCCTGGCCGATTCAGCCAGGAACTTCGAACGGTGGTCGCAGAATTACGGCCTGCGCAACTTGAGCGCGCAGGTCACGGTGCTGTCGTTTGTGGCCACGGTAGTTCTATTGCAGATTTATCCCGTGGTGAGCGGCGCGGAGCTGCCCTTTACCTCCGTGGAGAGCGCGGCTGCAGCATATGCCGAACTTTGGTACCGGGTGCTGACCGACGGCAGAGGATAAGTTTCCACCCGCAATCCGGTGGGGCAGGGAATCGGCCCGGGCGCGGCTAGCGCGTCTGGGCAAACAAGTGGATGGGCGCGATGAATCGTGATGACAACATAGTATCCAGCCGGGTCGTAACGATCCCGGTGCGGGGCGGCGGAGGACAGGAAGAAGAGCATTCCTTTGCCGCCATGTGGCAGACGATCGTCAAGCGGAGATGGATTGTGATCGGTACGACGGCGCTGATCTTTACCCTGATCGCCGTTCACACCTTCCGCACCAAGCCCGTGTATGAGAGCGTGATGTCGCTGCAGATCGATCCGGGCCGCAGCTCCAACCTCGGACTGGATGACGTGCTCAACGAGCGGATCGGCGTCGAGGACGTCGACACGCGCATGCAAACCGAGGTCAAGCTGATCCAGAGCGACTCGGTTGCGGCGAGGGTGATCGGCGCCATGGGCCTGGCGAAACGTCTGGAGTTCGTGGGAAAGATGGCGGACAGCATGCAACAGACCGAGCTGAAGGCCATGAGCCCCTGGCAGCGGGAGGCAATGCTCGAGACCTTCCAGCAGGCGCTGACGGTGCGCATCGTTCCCCAAACGCAACTGGTCGAAATTCGCTTCCGCAGCACCGATCCCAAGTTGGCGACTGACGTGGCGAACGCCGTGGCCGAGCAGTACATGCAGCGCAACTTCCAGGCGCACTACGAGGGAGCGGTGCAGGTCTCGCGCTGGCTCGCCAAGCAGATGGAGGAGCTGCAGGGCAAGGCGTCCGATGCCCAGCAGAAGCTGGCGGACTTCCAAAAGAACCACAATATTCTTGGCGAGAGCGAGAGCGACAACATCACCACCGACCGGCTGAAAGTTCTGAACCAGCAGGTGACCGAAGCCGAGGCCGAGCGCATCGTGAAGGAAGCCAAGCATCGGCTGGCCGAGACCGGTGACCCCGAGCTGATCGCAAGCACCATTCCCACGCCGACACTGCAGCTTTTGCGCGGGCAGGAGGCGGAGATGAAGTCGCAGCTGGCGCAGCTCAACTCAAAATTCGGCCCCGGATATCCCAAGGTCCACGAGCTGCAGGCGCAGTTGACCAGATTGGAGTCGGCGATCCAGGCCGAGATCGAAAATGTGGGCAAGCGGCTCAACGAGGACTATCTTTCGGCCGCAAAGACCGAGTCGCTGCTGCGCGACCAGTTCAATGCGCAGAAGAGCGCCGCCTATAAGCTCAATGAACATGCCGTGCAGTTCTCGGTGTTGAAGCACGAAGTGGAGACCAGCCAGGAACTCTATGACACCCTGCAGGTGAAGCTGAAAGTGGCAGGCGTGACCGCCGGGCTGAACTCCAGCTACATCAGCGTAGTGGACCCCGCTGAGATTCCGGCGACGCCGATTGAGCCCAAGGTGCGGGCCAATCTGGCCATCGGGCTCTTCGGCGGATTGCTGACTGGCCTGCTGCTGGCGTTCCTGACCGAATCGTTCGACGATACGGTGAGCACCTCCTCGGAGCTGGAGACGTTCACCGGGCTCCCGGTGCTGTGCAGCATTCCGGTAAATCCGTTTGCAGCACGCCTGAAGGGCGCCACCGAAGCGGGCAAGCCTGGTGCAACCGTCCCCATGCTGGTAAATAATCCCCGCTCGCAGGCCGCCGAGGCCTTCCGCGGACTCAGGACCTCGATTCTGCTCTCTACTCCCGACCTGCAGCCGAAGGTGATTGCCGTTGTCAGTTCCATTGCGACCGAGGGCAAGACCACGGTTGCGGCGAACCTCGGTGTCTCCTTTGCACAGCGCGGGGAATCGGTCCTGCTCATCGACGCCGACCTGCGACGCTCCGCGTTGCACAGCCAGTTCGGACTTCCGTATTCGCCGGCGGGCGTCAGCACGATGCTCACACAGCGGACGAACGGGAATGGGATCGTTACACCGCTGGAGTCGCTGCCCACGCTTAAGCTGTTACCGGCCGGGCCGCATCCGCCCAATCCCGCCGAGCTGCTCGGATCCAAGCGCATGGGGGAGGTGCTGGGGACCTACTCGGCGGAATTCGATCGGATCATTCTCGACACGCCGCCAATCCTTTCCGTGGCCGATGCGCTGGCGCTGTCGAACCTGGCGGACGCGGTGGTGCTGGTGATCCGCTCGGGAGTCGCGCGCAGGAAGGCGGTGCTCCGGGTGCGCGACCTGCTGCAGCGCTCCCAGGCCAATCTGGTGGGCATCGTCTTCAACTGCGTGAACCTGAAGCTGGAGAACTACTACGGCTATTCGCAGCGATACGGCAAGGCGATGAGCCACTACTACCGTGGCAACGATGAAGAAGCCGCAGGGTGACGCTATGTATAAACAGGCCAAACATCTTCAAAGGAAGATCGTCATGAATTTTGGGAGAAGGTTTCTGGCCCCTGTCGTGGTGGTAATGGCGCTGCCGCTGGCCGTATTCGGACAACTGCTCGATCAGCCGCAGACGCCGGTTTCCGCCAAGATTGCACACCGTTTGCAGATCTCGTCGGGCGATCTGCTGGAGGTGGGGGTCTTCGACACGCCTGAGCTCTCCGGGAAGCTTCGTGTGAACGAAGAAGGGGAGATCGCGCTGCCCGTCGCGGGGCCGCTGCGGGTTGAAGGCATGACAGCGGAGGAGGCCTCGGCCGCCGTCCAGCAGAGGCTCCTGGCCGCCGAGATTCTCAAAGATCCGCATGTATCGATCTTTATCGTGGAATATGCCACCCAGGGAGTGACCGTGACAGGCGAGGTGAAGAGCCCGGGGATCTATCCACTGTTGGGCAGCCACGGGCTGGTGGACCTGCTGAGCGCTGCCGGTGGGGTCACCCCCAATGCTGGGCGCATGGTGAGCGTGACCCACAAATCCGATCCCGACCATCCGCAGATGATCCGCATGGACAGCCGTCCGGGCAAGATTATTGAGAATGTCGACATTGAGCCGGGAGACACGGTCGTGGTCGCGCGCGCCGGAGTTGCCTATGTGGTGGGCGACGTTGGCCATCCGGGCGGGTTCATGATTGATGGCAATGACCGGCTGACGGTGCTGCAGTTGGTCGCGCTCGCGGCGGGAACTACTAAGACCTCGGCGCAGGACAAGGCGCGCCTGATCCGCAGGACCCCCAATGGACGGGAGGAGCTGCCCATCAAGCTGAAGGCCATGATGACCGGAAAGGTGATCGACATTCCGCTGGAAGACGGGGACATTCTCTTCATCCCATCGAGCAAGGGCAAGATCTTCGCCTATCGGGGAATGGATTCCGCCATTGGCCTCACCTCCGGACTGGCCCTCGCCGGATTGCATTAGGCGTCGGTATTGGTGCAGGGTGAAGCATAACGCGAGCGAGGCAAAGATCATCGACTCGCCCCAGCAAACGAGCGGTGAGCTTGCCGGGGGACTCGGGGTCTCCGTTGAGGCACAGCCGCCAGCGTCCGGATTCGAATTCGCTCCGGAGTATGCTGCGGAGCTGCGCGCGGCCGAGGTCTCCAGCGCGACAGTGATGCAAGCGCCGGTCGGGGCTTCAGCTCCCGAAGCAGCAGGGGTAGACGCCCCGGGCTGGTCTGCCGGGATCGAGGCGAGCACGACTCTGCGGCGCTGGACACCCATTCTGCTGAAGTTCGCTTCAGTACAACTGGGCGTACAGGCAATCGGCTTTGCCGCCGGCATTCTGGTTGTGCGCAATCTGTCCAAGGCGGAGTACGCGTACTACACCCTGTGCAACTCCATGCTTGCGACGGTCCTGGTGCTTTCTGATGGCGGCATCAGCAGCGCGCTGAGCTCCATTGGAGGCCGGGTATGGAGCGACCGCGGCAGGCTTTCGCAACTGATGCGGACCGCACTGCGTTTGCGACGCGTGATGGCCGCCGTGACTCTGCCCATCGTGATCTCGGTTCTCGTCTGGCTGCTGTGGCGCAATGGCGCCCCTCCGGGCAAGATCGCGATCCTGTTGGTAATTGTGGTGGTGGGCTGCGGGCTGGAACTGGTGACGCGCATTTACGCGGTCGCACTGCGGCTCAGGTCCGAGGTGCGGCAGATCCAGAGACAGGCGCTGGTTTCGGCGATGGTAAAGTTCGCCCTGATCGCGGCCGCCCTGGTTTGGCTGAACGTCGACATTGCTCTCCTGGCGGTGGTCGCGGGTTTTGCGGTGCAGTACTGGATGATGCGGAAGTGGAGCCGCGCACAACTTGATGCCGATGCCGCTTCGGATCCCCAGATGCGCCGCGAGATTGTCTCCGTGGTGCGCCGGCAATCCCCGCACGCGATTTACTACTGCCTTCAGTCGCAGATCGTGATTTGGTTGATCAGCATCTTCGGCAACGCGGAGAGAGTGGCGGAGGTCGGTGCGCTGGCACGGCTGGCGGTAGTGTTTTCGATTCTGAGCGCGGTGACGAGCGACCTGCTGTTTCCGGCCTTCGCCAGGACGCAGGACCCGGGGATGGTGCGGCGGCGCTATCTGCAGATCGTCTTGGCCTTCGTAGTCATGTCCGGAATGCTGATCTGCCTGGTCGCGCTGTTTCCCGCTCAGGTACTGTCGGTGCTGGGCGCGCGCTACAGCGGCTTGGCTCGGGAGGGCGTTCTGATGGCGGTCAGCAGCGTGGTGGGGGCTGTTGCCGGATTGGTTTGGGGCCTAAATGCATCACGTGCGTGGATCATCCCCCCGGTGCAGTTCATCCCTGTCATCCTCCTGATCCAGATAGGTCTGGCTGTATTTTTAGATCTCTCGACCGTTCGGGGAGTCCTGCTGTTCTCGACTGTCACCGCGCTTTCCGGCGTTGTCTGGTCCATTGGGTTTGCGCTCCTGCGAATGCACAGGCTGCAGAACGCTTCGTGAGGCGGGGTAGGGTCCGCCTATCGCGCCGGGAGAAGGGGAGTGGAGTTTATGGGCCATCTCTATGACCAGGCCTTTTTCGAGGCGCAGCAATTCAGATCGCGCCGGTCGGCCGGCATCGTTCTCCCTGTTGTCTTCGGCCTGATCGGCCGGCCCAGGAGCATTGTAGATATTGGTTGCGGCGTGGGGACCTGGCTGGCAGCGGCGAAAGAGCTTGGAGTGCCGGAAGTGCTCGGCATTGATGGGCACGAGCAGCGGGAGATGATGCAGATTTCGAACTCCGAACTCCACCGGGCCGACCTTCTGGAGGGGGACTATGTCGATCGCAGCTTCGATCTTGCCATCAATCTGGAAGTTGCCGAGCACATCCCCAAATCCGCGGCAGATCGCCTAGTAAAATCGTTGACCAAACTTGCGCCCGTAGTTCTGTTCTCAGCGGCGGTTCCTGGGCAAGGCGGTACCAACCATATCAACGAGCAGTGGCCAGAGTACTGGGCCGCGAAGTTTCGTGAGCACGGCTACATCGGGGTGGACTGCCTTCGCCACCGGATCTGGGACGAGCCGGGGGTTGATTACTGCTATCGGCAGAATTCGATTTTGTACATCGATGCCACGCGTCTTGCGGACTATCCCGAGATCGCGAAGGAATACGCGGTTCGGCCGCATGTCCGCGCGCTGGTCCACCCCGAACTGTACAAGTCGGTCCAAATTGAGGCCCACGGCTTTTTGAATGTGCTTGGCCGGCTCCCGTTCCTGCTGCGTCGGGCAGTGCAGCGCCGGACCGGCAGGCGAGTGGATGGTTCTTGAGGAATTCACCCGAATTATTGCCAGATCCCGACTGCATCTCAGCGTAATAGACTGAGCTGAGCGGCGGAGAATAGAGACAGGGCCGAGGCTTCCCGACCCGTATTGTTGTGAGGCATCTTTGAATTTACGGAGCTGCCGAATGTCCCGCGAAGAGGAGTAACTGGGGATGAACGCGGCCGTCTGCACTCTGTTTGAGAGGGAGTATCACTACGGTCTTGGCGGCCTGGCGAATTCACTCTTTCATCATGGCTATCGCGGCGTGATTTGGGCCGGTTATCGTGGACCCATGCCTCCGTGGGCTTTTCCAGTGCAGGAGACCGGAGCTTACAAGGAGTTTCGGGTAACGGACGGATTTGCCATACGTTTTGTGCCACTTACGACGAAGCTTCATTTGACGAATTACAAAGCCGACTTTATAACGAAAATATTCGAACACTACGACACGTCCTTACAGGCGCTGTTTTACTTCGATCCAGACATTGTGATCAAGTGCAGGTGGTCGTTTTACGAAGAGTGGGCCGGTTTTGGAATTGCGCTGGTGCAGGACATCACCAACTCCGCTATGCCTTCCAATCATCCCGTGCGCATGCAGTGGAAAAGGTTATTGGAGGAGGCAGGTTTTTCGGTCACGCGCGAAGTCAGTCAATATTTCAACGCCGGTTTTATCGGGTTGCGGCGCGAGTGGATGAACTCCATGGGCACCTGGAAAACATTGCAGGAATTGATGGGGGGCGCGTCCAGCCTGACGGAATTCATGCCCGGGGGCGACAGGAGTTCTGCCTTTTACGCCCCGGACCAGGACTCGCTCAATGCCATGGTCATGTGCACGGAGGCTCCATTGAGCACGATAGGACCCGAGGGAATGGACCTGTGCCCGGGCGGATTCACCATGTCCCATGCGGTTGGAACGCCGAAGCCCTGGTGCAAGAGGATGTTTTGGTCGGCGTTGAACGGTCGCGGGCCCGGTCTGGCCGATCGGGCGTATTGGCGTTATGCTGGCCACCCGATCGCGATGTATTCGCCGGCGCGTTTGAGAATCCAACAGATGGACAATCTGTTGGGCGCCGCGGTCGGGCGATTGATCCGGCGAAGCTGACGAGAGGCGCGAGCTGACGATAGTCGCGAGAAGTTAGCTCTAGTTCCATCCCAGGTGGTTTGACACGGAGTACGGCAGTTCGGCGAGAGGAATCGGTAAATGAAATCGCTGCTCCGTTCTGTTTATTACGACGGTCTGCTTTTCATAGCCAACAGGGTCATCGCCCGCGTGCCCAGCCATCAGGTTCGCTTGTTTTTCTACAGGTATGCCATGAGGTTCAGCATTGGTAGGCGCAGTTTTATTTTTATGGATGCGTGGTTTGATACGAAGGGCAAAGGCAGTTTCGTAATGGGGCATCACAGCGTGATCAATCAGAGATGCCGGCTGGACAACCGCGGCGGCCTGGTGATTGGGGACAACGTCTCGATTTCCGCGGAGGTGTGCATTCTTACGGCCGATCACGATGTGAATTCGCCGAAGTTTACCGGGCGGCAACGGAAGGTTTCAATCGGCGATTACGCTTTCATAGGCACGCGAGCGCTTGTGCTTCCAGGAGTGACCCTTGGGAAGGGTGCGGTAGTTGCGGCGGGTTCGGTTGTGACCAAAGATGTGCCGGAATACGCGATTGTAGCCGGCAGCCCGGCAAAGCAGATTGGAACGCGAAGCGAACCGTTTGAATATGACGTTGAGTACTGCCGGATGTTTAGCTAGCAATTCCGTAATTGCGAGACCCTTTAATCGGATGGGTGGGTATCCTGCGAGACGGTCTGGAGGCGACAGATGAGAGAGCCTGATTTCGATGTTTCCTGGCCGGAAAGTTGGAAGTTTTCGTATGCGTACGATCGGGAAGAGGTGTTTGGCAAGCCGGTTCATCACGGCTATGCCTATGCGTACTCCCAGCGCCAGCGCATCGCGCTGCAGGCCGTACAAAAGGTAGCTTCCCCGCCGGCCACCGTGTTGGACGTGGCGGCGGCGCAAGGCAACTTCTCCCTCCTGCTTGCCGAGGGCGGATATCGCGTGACTTGGAACGACTTGCGCTCGGATCTCGTCGATTACGTCCGGCTGAAGCACGAGACGGGGACGATCGACTTTGTTCCGGGCAACGTACTCGAGGCCTCCTTCGATTCTTTGTTCGATGTGGTGCTGATCACCGAGGTGATCGAGCATGTAGCGCATCCGGACCAGTTTCTGGCAAAGATCGCAACTTTGCTGAAGCCCAATGGTCATGTTGTGATGACTACTCCCAACGGCGCATATGTTCTCAACCGCCAGCCCAAGTTCTCCGAATGTCCCGATCCCTCGCAGTACGAGGCGGTTCAGTTTCGGCCCAACTCGGATGGGCATATCTTCCTGCTGCATGATGATGAAGTGCGCGCGTTGAGCGAGCAGGCCGGTCTCAAGCTTCTCGACCTGCGCTACTACGCCAATGTGATCACCAGCGGTCATCTGAAGACGAGCCCGTTGACGCGCGCGTTAGGGCGCAGGAACGTCGAGGTGATCGAGTCTTTTACCTGCCGCTCTCCGCATTGGATTCAACGCAAGTTACACGCAGGCATGGCGGCCATCTTCCAGAAATGCGCGTCATGAGCGATCCAGCATGAGCATGGGAGTCATTCAAGTCGTGCTGACGCTGGCCTGTATGGCATGGGTTTTGCGCCGGGCGCCGCAGCGATGTATCACGCCATCGGAGCACCCAAGCCGTGGCGAAAAAACATGCTTGTCTCGGCCATCGGGGGAGTACCGCCAACAGCGGCGGACAAGGCGTATGTCGCGAGCACGGCCAACCCAATTCGGCTCTGCAGTCCGCTGGGCCGTGCCAGGATACGCACAGAGTGCACACTCGGAGCAGCACTGGGAAGGTTCTATCGCCGCCGATAGCCCGCCTGAGTGATCCCGTATGACGATCACAATTGGATTTGCCGTCCTGTCCTACAACGAGCCTGCGCAACTGCGCCGATTGGTGACGACCCTGAACGGGATGTTTGGGGCCCCTCCCGTGGTGTGCCACCATAATTTCAGTCAATGCGCCCTGGACGAAGCACAGTTCCCTCCGAATGTGCGCTTTGTCCATCCTCACGACGAAACACCCTGGGGTCATATCACGACACCACTGGCCGCGTTGAAAGCGTTCGATGTT
>WNGE01021811.1_pt1 | contig 10463 bp, 12 predicted proteins | sample 5400651 | NCBI WGS metagenome assembly WNGE01 (sample SAMN13153370, study PRJNA577476) | soil metagenome | isolation source: 60 cm soil or saprolite under grassland replicate 2 | place: USA:California | collected 2016-06-15
GCGTCCAAAACTCACCGACACAACCGGCAACCAGATACGTGTATTCATCCAGATCGACAGCGGTAGCGAGCGCGCGAATTTCTTGCGGATCATCGAATCGCTGCAGATCGAGCATCTGGCCGCGAGTGATTTTGCCGAGCACGACGCGGATGTCGTAACGATCGGCCTGCTCGATCTGGTCCAGCCAATCAAGGCAATCCGGCAACGATTCGAGCAGTCGTTGTTCGTTCTTGTTCACTTGTAGCGGGATAAATGAGGCGATCAGATCGACAACGACATCACGCGAAGCTTTGCCCTGAATCCCGTTCGAGAGCATCTTCAGAGTTTCAATTCTCACGAGGCGGGAAATTCCCGTGGTATCCGCGATTGTGTCCGTTGATCGCGCCAGCAGATATGCAAGTGCTATTGGTTGACGTAGCTGAGCCGGCAAAAATCGGATCGAAAGATAAAACGAACGGGAAACCGATCGCAGGATCATGTTCTCCAAATGGCCGGCGGAACGCGCGCTCATCATTTGCGTGACAGCGACTCCTTGTGCGGCTTCGCCTCTTCCTTCTCAAGGGAGAGGGTAGGGTGAGGGTTCTCAGATCGCGAGCGAGCCACAATCCTTTATCCCCTCACCTTAATCCTCTCCCCTTCACGAAGGGGCGAGGCGGATTCTTCGGAGCGGTCCGCTCATCGTTGTTATTTTCGATCGGCCCGCACATGATCATCGTCCGGTATTTCTCAGTTCGACGCGATCGGACGCTGAGTTACCAAGTCCGAGCTGGCTGGCAAAGCCGATATAGGCTGCCTGTGGAGCGACCTTCGGCAGACTCGCGCGCGTCCGCCATTCTTCCAAACGTTTCAATGCCATCGCGTCCAAAGCGACCGGGTCTCTGCTCGCGTACAACGTGGCATGATGAATGGCGTAGTTCGGTTGGGGCTGAGGGCCGCCTGCATATTGCGCAAGCAGCCCATCCATCAGATTGAAAACAACCTTCTTTGCGATGACTGGATTACTATAAATGTCCGCAAGACTTTCCGCACCAAAACGAGAGCCTTGCGCAAATCGACGCCAGTTATCAATGTTCGGGATTGTCATGTTGTAAATGCAACCGGCGATCCCATTCGTTTCGCTGACACTCATCACAGGGACGTTGATGACTTTATCCACCTCGCTCGAAATGATCTTCGAAAAATGACTCACGTTACTGGTATGCTCAGTGTCGGACAGAATCGGCTCTTTTGTTATGTCCCCGGCGTACTCGAAATCGCCCCAGATCAGCTTACCGATCACAGGCGCGGACAGGACCGATTTGGCGTCATATCCATCGTGCGGCGTGATCGCTTTTAACTGGTAACCGTCAACTGCAGGCCGATATCCAGCGCCTTTTACTCCACCCAGAGACCGGTCCCAAACAATTATGCTACTGCGAGGATGACCAGCTGCAGCCAGCCCATCCACGATTGCAGTCACGATGTCGTGATGTGTCGTGAAAAGTTCGCCGCCTGCTGCGCAGATCTTGATTCCAACCCTTTCACCAGGGGAAACGAGCGACGCCCACGCTTTTGCCACGTTAGACTGGCTGGTCGCCGCGAGGACGAGCCGGTTCACCATGTCACGCACTACGCGCGGGTTCGTGTTGTAATCTTTGATTGAGTCAGGATTGTGCACCGCATAAACAATCGATGGCGTTGGCGTCGGCGGCGGTCCCTGCGCCATGCCGGAAGAGATGGCGCAAAAGAGAAGCAGCACTACGTTTCGCATCAGCATGACTGGGCCCACGGCAGACGGATTTTATGAGTAACGGCGCGAATCACAATACTTCAGCAACGCATACGAAGCTTGTAGGGCGTTTCTGTGAACTACGAAAGCTTTCGGACCTGACGCAGACCCTCTACAATTCTCGCACGGAATGACTAGCCCAATCCGCCACGTTTACGTTCATATCCCTTTCTGTGCCCGAATCTGTCCATACTGCGCATTTTACAAAGATTTACTCGATCGTTCGCAAACATGGCGATTTTGTGAAGCGATATTGTCCGAACTCGATCGGCAGCGCAGAAGTTTTGCGATATCGCCTAAAACCATTTATTTCGGTGGCGGCACACCAACCGCACTCAGCATCGCGCAACTGGAACTGCTACTGCGCGGATTTCGTGAGCGGCTTGATTTGTCGCAGTTGATCGAATGGACACTCGAAGCAAATCCAGGAAGCGTGTCAGCGCGCAAAGCAGCGCTTCTTCGCAACCTCGGAATTACCCGAATCAGCCTCGGCGTTCAGTCCTGGAATGACGACTTGCTGAAGTTGCTCGGGCGCGAACATAATGCGCGGCAGGCGAAAGAGTCGTTTGATATTCTGCGAGCAGCCGGGTTCTCAAACATCAATATCGATCTGATGTTCGGGTTACCAGGACAGAGCCTCGAGCAGTGGAGATCGACCCTGGAGAAAACGATCGCTCTCCAACCGGAGCATATCTCTGCCTATTGCCTCACGTATGAGGAAGACACGGAATTCTTTCTGCGCCACGCGCGCGGTGAATTTCGGCAAGATCCGGACGCGGATGCCGAGTTTTTAGAGGCCTATTGGATGGGCGAAGATTACTTCGGCATCGGCCCGAGTGCCGTCTCAACCGTCGGTATGCAGCGCTGGCAAAACGTTTGTGATTATCGGAGCTACATCGATCGCGTTTTCGCCGGGCAATCACCAACTGGCTCCGCTGAAACCCTGACTTCCGACATGAAACGCACAGAGCGAATCGCGCTCTCGCTGCGCACCCGGGATGGAGTTTTCGCTGCGGAGCTGAAAGGTCGTCGGCGAGAAAGAAATGAGTTTATCGCGCTCGGATTACTTCGCCAATCACACGGCAAATTTGCGCTAACGCGACAAGGCAAACTGCTGGCGGATTCAGTCGCCGAAGCATTGCTGTAGCCGTCGCACTAGAAACAAACTCGCAGGCGCGTGTAGCGGTGCTTGTGTCAAGCACCGGACTGGACAGGCGTTTGACACAAACGCCTCTACAAGGTGAATCAATAAATGTCGTTATCGGAGCTGTAGCCCGAATCCCCTCGAATAGAGCGCAAACGGGCGCGGCTGCCCCATTCGGATTCCGGTCGATTGATTTGTCCGAGAGTGATTTTTATAAGCCACGGCGCGGCTGCCACCGCACCAACTGCCACAAGCGCAATCGCGGCCACCTGACGCAGCGGAGGTTTGATCTTGTCCGCGATCAGAATTCCCAAGCCCAGGCCAATCGCGGTGCGGGTCAGCGTAAGCAGTGGGTCCACTGCCGCTTGCTCGGAAGTTTTTGAAATGGATATCGGGAGAGACATCGCCTACCATATACGTCGCGTTTGGGAAAAAGAAACGGCAATTTTCGCGACGCGATCCAGCCTGCACCAACATGCCTGATTTGATGTACGCGCTCATACTCGCCGGCGGCAGCGGTGAACGTTTTTGGCCATTGAGTCGCCGCGCGCGCCCCAAACAGCTCCTGCGCCTCGTCTCAGACAAAACTCTGCTCGAAGAAACGTTGGCGCGCTTGCAGGGCCTCATCCCACGCGAGCGCATTCTGATCCTGACAAACGCAGAACAGGAGAACGCAGTTCGCAAATTGCTCCGAAATTTCCCAAAGGAAAACATCGTCGCCGAACCGGCCAAGCGCGACACAGCCGCCGCCGTCGCCCTCGGCACCGGCTGGGTAACAGCTCGCGATCACGCGGCGATTATGGCCGTTTTGCCTGCCGATCATATCATCACAAACCGAACAGCGTTTCAGGAAACACTCGCTCTGGCTGCCGATGCGGCCGAGGAGACAAGCGAGCTTGTCACCATCGGTATCAAACCAACATGGGCGTGTCCCGGGTTCGGTTACATTGAGCACGGCAAACCAGTTCGTTTGCGTAAGCGGCCTGACAGCGATGCGATTCATCGGGTCGTGCGCTTTCGCGAAAAACCGAACCTCGATCTGGCTGAATCGTTTCTGCGAAAGGGAAATTTTCGATGGAATGCAGGCATGTTCGTTTGGTCAGTCCCGACAGTGTTACGCGAATTCAATCGTCACGCGTCGGAGCTGGCGGATTTCATTTCCAAAGTTCGCGCTCCGGAAAATTTCGAGAAGGCGTTGCGTGAGCATTTCAGTAAACTGCCCCGTATTTCATTCGATTACGCGATCATGGAAAAAGCAGATCGCGTCCTCGTGGTGGAGGCTAGCTTCGATTGGGATGATATCGGGAGCTGGCGAACTGTGGCCAATTATTTTGAGAAGGACCAACACGGCAATGCCGCGAACCGTGCGATTACTGCAGTCGATTCGAGTAATAATGTCGTGTTCGAGGAGAATGGGACGACCGTCGCGCTACTTGGAGTTCATAATCTCATCGTTGTGCGAACGGAAGATGCCCTATTGATTTGTGACCGACACGAAGCCGAAAGAATCAAGGATCTGATCGGCAAAATTCCTCCTGAACTGCAATGAAAAATGCGCAGAGCGGAGCCTTCTCAATTATGGGTTCATCGCGACGCGGCGCAGTGCGCGAAGAGGGTCGCCTCTCCCTTCGAAAGGGAGAGGGGGAGGGTGAGGATTCATACGGCGACAACTGTCGCGCGCTTGGTTCAACCCCTCACCACGGTCCTCTCCCCTTCCCCAAGGGGAGAGGCGGGCGAGTTGGCCGTGTCCCACCGAACGCATGAATCCAATTTTGGCTCTCGATTTTGGACGGGCACGCATCGGCGTGGCGATTTCTGACGAGTTACAGTTGCTGGCGCACCCGCTGGAAACTATTCCAGCAAACGAGCGCGCGACCTCGCGAGTGGTAGAACTCGTCCGTGAAAGGATCGTCGAGCATGTCGTGGCGGGTATACCCAAACGAATGAATGGCCAGATCGGCACGGCCGCGGCCGAAGCCCTCGAGTTTGTAGAAAAGCTGCGCGCGGTTCTGCCATGCCCAGTCGTCACCTGGGATGAGCGGCTGACTACGGTCGCAGCACACCGCGCATTGCGCGATGCGGGCAAAAAGACGCGGCACACACGCGGCTACATCGATCAGGTAGCAGCTCAAATGATTTTGCAAAGCTATCTGGACCGGCGAGCTGCAGAGACGGCAAGTAAAGTGATTAGTGATCGGTGATAAGCTGAGACAGCGCCTCGCATGGATTTCGCACGAAGTGCTTTGGAGTGCGATGCGTCTTCGCATCGCTTTCGATCAAGGCGCCGCTCCAAAAAGCGACGCGAGGACGCGCACGCACTCCTAAAGCTTTCGCGAAACGATTCCCGATCATCTGTCGCTCATCCTCAATCGCGATCTCGGCAGGCTAAGGTCATGTCGCGAAGGCTAAAAATGATAGTTGCTTATGACGGCGCGCCGTTCGCCGGCTGGCAAAGCCAATCTCACCGCAATACTATTCAGGATTATCTCGAGTGCGCGTTCGAGCGCGTCACTGGCAGACCTGTTCGAGTTCACGGCGCCGGACGAACAGACGCAGGCGTACACGCGCTCGCGCAATGCGCGCACGTCGACGTTAACAAAGCGCTAGCACCTGCGCGTTGGATGGAAGCACTGAATGCGTTGCTGCCTCCGGCCATTCGCGTGCTTCGCTGCCGATATGTGTCGAACAATTTCCACGCGCGTTTATCGGCAAAAGGAAAAGTGTATCGTTATCGAATCTGGTGCGCGCCTGTTTTACCGCCGTTTGAGTACCGACGTGCATGGCACATCGCACGCCCGCTCAATCTCAAACTCCTGAAAACTGCAGCGAAGCAGTTCGTCGGCACTCATGATTTCGCCGGCTTCGCCGCCAATCGCGGGAAAGCCGAAGAGAGCACGATCCGCACGATTTATTCTGTGCGCGTCCGACAAAACGGTCCTTGCCTGACGATTGAATTCGATGGTGACGGTTTTCTCTACAAAATGGTCCGGTTAATGGTCGGCGCACTGGTAAAATGTGCGCTTCACAAAATGCACATCAAGGAGATCAGCGCGCGATTAGGCTCGCCGCAAACACACTCAGCCCGCTTCGCAGCTCGTGCTGAAGCATTATTCCTCGTTCGGGTGAGGTATTGACAAAAGCGACGCGAGGGCACCCGCACACACGCGGGCAGGCAGTGCGCACTCCAAAAGCCTCACAAAACAGGACACGCATCTTGCGTGAATTTCCGACGAAAATGCTTTCGGAGTGCAACTTAACTTGCCGCCGTGTTCTACACCGCCGACACGACGCGGCCGCCCACATCGCCGAAGCCGATTCGATAGCCGTCACCCTGGCACCAGCCGGTTATCGTGAGTGTGTCGCCATCTTCGAGCCATTTACGCGTTTCGCCGTTTGGAAGCTTCAATGGATTCGCGCCGCGCCAAGTTAATTCCAGCATGCAGCCGCTCGATTCTTCTGTGGAACCGCTGATCGTGCCGCTCGCGAGCAAATCGCCGGGTTCCAAGTTGCAACCATTGACGGTGTGATGCGCGAGCTGCTGTGCGATGCTCCAGTATAGATTTTGGAAATTTGTACGGGTGATGACGTGCGGCGTTTTCATCGATGAAGTTTGCAACTGCGCTTCAAGCTGAATGTCGAACGTGAAATCGTTTTTCGCGCGCAAGTACGGGAGTGGCTCGGGATCCTGCCGCGGGAGCGGTTTCCTGAACGGCTCGAGCGCCTCGAGAGTGACAACCCACGGCGAAATGCTTGTGCAAAAGTTTTTTGCCAAAAAAGGTCCCAGCGGTTGATACTCCCACGCCTGGATGTCGCGCGCGCTCCAATCGTTCATCAGTACGAGGCCGAAGATGTGATCGGTTGCGTTACCGATCGGCACCGGTTCGCCTAGCGAATTGCCAGGACCGATCAGAAACGCCATCTCCAATTCATAGTCCAGACTTTTGCTCGCACCGAAGATTGGCTCTGAAGCATCCGGTGGTTTGACTTGCCCGCTTGGCCGGCGCACGCCGGTCCCGCTGATCACAACCGAGCTGGCGCGTCCGTGATACGCCACGGGCAACCACTTCCAGTTTGGCATCAGCGCGTTCTCAGGTCCGCGCAACATTGTGCCGACGTTGTGCGCGTGATGATAGGAAGAATAAAAATCCGTGTAATTGCCAATCCGGGCCGGCAATTTCATCACGACGTCCTTTTGCGCATGAAAAACTCGCCGCCGAATGATCGGATCGTCGCGCAATATCGGCGCGTCTGCTGCCAGAAGATGTTGCAGGATCTCGCGCGTTTTACGCCATGCGGGTCGGCCCAGCGCGAGAAATGAATTCAGCGACTCTTCCGAAAACACTTTTCGGCCTTGAAATTCCGGTGACTGAAAATGACCGAGTTCCTCCAGCGCCGAAAGATCAAAAACCAAATCACCGATCGCGACACCTACGCGTGGTCTATCCTGTTTCGGTTGAAACACGCCGAAGGGAAGATTTTGAATCGGAAAATCCGAATCTTTTGCGATTTCGAGAAACGAGCGAAGAGCCATGCCTATGATTTAACCACGAAGATCACAGAGGCCACGAAGACTTATTTGAATTTTCCGTTTCAAGAACTTCGTGGTCTTCGTGTCCTTCGTGGTGATTAGAGAAGTCCTCCCGCGCGCAAATCCTCACGTGGTTCATCAAAGCTGCAACTGCCAAACGATCTGACGAATTTCCGGCGATATCGCAGCCGTTCGACGTCGATCTTCCATTCCCGCCATGCAAAAAAATCGTCCGTGAACGAAAATGAATTGGGCTTTTCATCTTCGAGCATGATCGCAGCTTGATCTGCATTCCATCGATGCTCTGCCGCAAGGACGGCCGCGCCGAGCACATTAAGAAATCCGTGCATTTTTGTTTTCACTTCATCGCGAAACTGCCGGATCGGATGATGCAGCCCTGCTGTAAACTTGATCGGAAGCTGATGCGTAGCGGGGGTCACAAGAGCGTCGGCGATCTGCGCCGAGGTTGGAAACGCATCGGCTGTTACTCCGCCCGTGCGCAGTTTGTAACCAAACGTTGCGACTTCCTCATCGGAATTGTGCCCGGCGACGAGCGCTATGCTTTGCTGCGCCCTGTCCGGCGGCGCCTCCCAGAAAACCGGCAGATCGCCGAGAATCGCTTTCGCCTCTTTCAACACTGCAAGATCAACATCGGGCGGTAAAAGCATTTCGAGGTGGTTAATCGATATGAGATCGACATCGTATCTCGCGAACGAACGAATCGCCGCATCGATGTCGTCGAGCGCGTCCAAAAACGCGTCCGCTGTCGCAGTCTTCGGTCCGAGCGCCGCGACGCGCAGCGTATGCAAAGGGTCGAACTCTGAAAGAAGTTGTTTGGCCGCATCGAATTGTTCAATGGGAAGAACGAATCCGCCGAGCATCCAGCTATCGGCCGAACGAACATATTGGGCGTGATTTTTCAGAGCGGCCTCGAGCCCAAGATTGCACGGCGGAAACATTCCCGCGTAATCGATCGATTGATTGAGAAGAGTACGGAGGACAGGTAGACAGGAAGATGTTCAGGTAAACTATTGATTCCATGCAGGCGTATTCATTGTCCCTCGACATCATCAGTGCGTGCTGGATCGCATTTGTCGCAGTCTGGTTGGTGGCTGCGGTGTCGACCAAGCGCACGGTGTATCGCGAAAGCCGGGCGCAACGGCTGCGCTATTGGGTGCTGCTCGTAATCGCTTATCTCCTCCTTGTTCATGGCCGGCAATTACCGTATCCGCTGAACCTTCGCGTTATTCCACATGCGGCGCCGATCGCATGGGCCGGCGCGCTCTTGTGCATGGCCGGCCTGGCCGTCGCCCTTTGGGCCAGAGTTATTCTCGGGCGCAATTGGAGCGGTGTTGTGACATTGAAAGAGGGACACGAACTGGTCGAACGCGGGCCGTACCGATTCGTGCGCCATCCTATCTACACCGGCATACTTACCATGTTCTTTGCGACCGCGCTCGTGCAAGGACACGTGGCCGGATTTGCAGGCGTGCTGCTAACGTTTGCGAGTTTCTGGATCAAACTCGGCCGCGAAGAACAACTGATGCTCCAACAATTCCCCGAGCGATATGCGGCCTACCAACACCGCGCCAAACGCATCATTCCTTTTGTGCTATGACTTGAGGCGGATGCAGTCGCGTCAGTGGTGAGTTGTCCAGCTAGTCGGCCGAGGCAAGTTGCGGGGCCATGCTGAAGGACGCGCGCAACTCGCCGCGAGGCGGAATGGTTTGGATTCCTTGTTTGTTTTCGAACGCGCGCTGTTCATGATGATCCGTCAGGCCCCAGCACGGTTCGACGCAAAGAAATGATCCGCCATCGGACCACAACGTCACGTAAGGCACTCCGGTCAGATCCAGCGTTACCCACCGGCCGCTCGGCGGATCGACATAGGAAAATTTCCGACGCGCGACATCAACGAGTTCAAGAATGACGGAACCGGGCAATTCGTTTTTGGGAAACGGCATTTCGCCACCGGCAAATTCGATGTCGCGGGTCTCTCCGGATAAAAAATTACCCGGTGAAAAATATCGCCGATAGCAGCCTCGCGGCATTTGCAAGCGGAAGCTCCCAAACGAAGTCGCTGCGAAGCCCGGATGCAATCCGAACGCAACGTGTGCGGTTAAGTCGGGCTCATGGTTTCGAAACTCGAAAAGCACGCTGAGTTTGTGGGCCTCGAGGCTGTAGGTCAGATCGACGCTCACGTTCAATGAATATTCGGTCGGCGAAAAATCGTCGGGTGTGATCTGATACGTTAATGAAGCGCCGGTGCCTTCGGTTGAAGATCCGGCGAGATGCCAGTTTTTCGAGCGAAGAAACCCGTGATTGCCGCCTATGATTTCGCGGCCCCGGTAAAGACTGCGACCATTTTTTAACCGGTGAAGATAATAGCCCATGACCGTGGCGTGGTTCGCCCAACCTTGAGACGGCGTAGAGAGATCATCGTCACGATAAAGAAAGCCCGTCCATTTCCCGGCGTCGTTTATTCGGGCCAAACTGATTAATTCCGCCCCAAGACGCGAGACAATGATCCGCAGACCGTTCTCCTCATCGATCAAAACATCGAGGTCTCGATCGTCCCGTTTTTCTTCGGCATGGGAAAATTTCATGTCTGGTAGGGGCGATTCACTGAATCGCCCGCCCATGGTGTAATCGCATCTGGGAGCAGGCGATTGAGGTCAATCGCCCCTACCTGTGAAGACTTCGCCGCAGCTCATGGGAACAACCCGCGCACCTGTTTGGCTTTGATCACGCGCTCGACTCCGATCGCCATGGCCGCCGTGCGATGTGAAATTTTGTGTTCCTTGGCTCGCCTTATCACTTGTGCGAATGAGTGCTCAAGGATGCGGAAGAGTTTGTCGGTCACCTCCGATTCCGTCCAAAGAAATGCCTGCAAACCCTGCACCCACTCAAAGTAAGAAACGATCACGCCGCCGGCGTTGCAGAGAATATCCGGGATCACGAAAACTTCGTCCCAGCGCTTTTCGAGAATCCGGTCTGCCTCCGGTGTAGTCGGACCGTTCGCT
>WNGE01019892.1_pt1 | contig 10461 bp, 9 predicted proteins | sample 5400651 | NCBI WGS metagenome assembly WNGE01 (sample SAMN13153370, study PRJNA577476) | soil metagenome | isolation source: 60 cm soil or saprolite under grassland replicate 2 | place: USA:California | collected 2016-06-15
GCCCGAGAGCGTAAAGCCGAGTACGAGCGCCCACCCCACCTCCCACGCCATCTGGAAGGCGTTCCAGAGACCGTCGCCAATCCGGTCGAGCACGACCACAACGGCGAGCCTAACTGCGGCGGTCTAGCCCGCGGCCTGGGCGGGCAGGAGCGCGAGCCGCGCGCTATTCGACCGTAACCGTCTTGGCGAGGTTCCGCGGCTGGTCAACGTTCATGCCCCGCAGGCGCGCGATGCGGTAGGCGAGGAGCTGCAGCGGCACGATCGCGAGCACGGCTTGCAGGAACGCCGGCGACTTCGGGACGTAGATGACGTCGTCCGCATGGTGCTGGATGTCTTCGTTCCCGTCCGTCGCGATTGCGATCACATGCGCGCCGCGGGCACGGCTCTCCTGGATGTTCGAGACCACCTTGTCGTAGACGTGTGAGTTCGTCGCGACACAGACGACGGGGGTGTCCTCGTCGAGCAGCGCGATCGGGCCGTGTTTCATCTCGCCCGCCGAATAGGCCTCCGTCGGGATGTACGAGATCTCCTTCAGCTTCAGCGCGCCCTCGAGGCACACCGGCAGGCCGATGTGGCGCCCGAGGTAGAGGAAGAACGGCTTGTCGTAGTAGCGCTCCGCGATCTCATCGATCGGATGGTCGCCGTCGAGGAACGCCTGCATCCGCTCGGGGAGCTCGTAGAGCTCGTCGAGGATGAACTCGACCTCCTCCGCGGGCAGCGTCTTCTTGAACTGAGCGAGCTTGAGCGCAATGAGGCTGATCAGCGCGACCTGCGCTGTGAAGGTCTTCGACGCCGCGACGCCGACCTCGAGCCCCGTCCGCGTGTAGATGACGGAGTCCACCTCGCGCGTGATCTGCGAGCCCATCATGTTCGTGATCGCCACCGTACGCGCGCCCTTCTCGCGAGCGAGCCGCATGGCCGCGAGAACGTCGGCCGTCTCGCCCGACTGGGAGATCCCGATCACGAGCGTGTCCTTCGAGAGCACCGGATTGCGATAGCGCCACTCGCTCGCGATGTCGGGCTCGACCGGGATCCGCGCCCACTCCTCAATCACGTAGCGTCCGACGACGGCCGCGTGATACGAAGTCCCGCAGGCGAGGATCACGATCCGCCTCAGGTTGCGGACTTCCAGGTCCGAGAGCCCGAGGCTCTCGAGGACGAGCTTCCCGTGCCGCACCCGGTCGCCGATCGTCTCGCGCACGCCCTCGGGCTGTTCGTAGATCTCCTTCAGCATGAACGTCTCGTAGCCGGACTTCTCCGCCGCCTCGTCGTCCCAGTCGACCTCGATCACCTCACGCTCGACTGGGCCTTCCTCGACGCTCGTGAAGGTCGCCCCGGCGGGGGTGATCGAGACGATCTCGCCGTCCTCGATCAGCTGGATCCTCCGCGTGTCGCGCAGGAAAGCCGTCGACGCCGAAGCGAGGAACATCTCTCCATCGCCGACGCCGACGAGCAGCGGGCACTGGACGCGCGCGCCGACGAGCTCCTTGGGATGGTCGCCGTGGACGACGACGAAGGCGAAATGCCCCTCGAGCTCCTTGTAGACCGCGCAGACGGCTTCGGTCAGGTTGCCCTGGTAATGACGCTCGATCAAATGGACGACGACCTCGGCGTCGGTCTCGGAGCTGAACTCGTGCCCGTCTTCCTGGAGCGATGCCTTCAGCTCACGGAAGTTCTCGACGATCCCGTTCAGGACGACGGCGACCTTGTGCTCCTCGCAGCCGCTCAGCGGGTGCGCGTTCTCCTCGGAGACCCTTCCGTGCGTGGCCCAGCGGGTGTGCCCCAGCCCGGTCTGGGCCTTCGAGCCGTTCTGGCTCGCGACGCTCTTCAGCTTCTTGAGATTGCCGACGGCGCGAACGTAGTCGAGCCCGTCCTCTTCGAGCATGGCGAGCCCCGCGGAGTCATACCCCCGGTACTCGAGGCGCTCGAGGCCGTGGATCAGGAGCGGTTTCGCTTCCCGAGGCCCGACATATCCGATGATTCCACACACCTTGGGCTCCTTTCGCCTTGCGGGGCTTCAGGTGACGGTCCGGTCGACGGCTGGTCGGCGGCAACTGCTCCCGAAACGGGCAAGAGCCCGGCTGTCGCACGACCACCAGCGTCGGAGGTCGCTCAACCGAGCTCTCGTCGAACGAGAGCGGAGATGGTAGCACAGAGGTCTCGCGCCTCGGCAAAATCCTCCGCTTCGGCCAGGACGCGCACAACAGGCTCTGTTCCGGAGGGTCGAACGAGCACACGCCCGCGCTCGCCGAGCTCGCGGTTCAAGCGCTCGACCTCCGCGACGAGTCCTGCCGGCAGCTCACGCGTCGCGGCCGGCACGCTCTCCTGTACCTGCGGGTAGCGGGGAAGGATCGCCGCCACTTCATTCAGCGTCCGCCCTTTCAGGGCGCCGCAGAGGAGCAGAGCTGCAGCGAGGCCGTCGCCGGTCACGTGATCGCGCAGGTAGATGATGTGGCCGGACTGTTCGCCCCCGAGGATGCCACCACTTGTGCGCAGCGCCTCGAGCACGTAACGGTCGCCAACGTCGGTCGTGAGCACCCGGATCCCCCGCTCGCCCATCAGCCGGTGAAAGCCGAGGTTCGTCATCACGGTCACGGCGACGAGGTCGACCTTCAGGTCGAGAGCGAGAACGGCGAGGATCTGGTCGCCGTCGACCGCATTGCCCTCGGCGTCGACCGCGAGCATGCGGTCGCCGTCCCCGTCGAACGCGACGCCGAGGTCGTAGCCGCCCCCGGCCACGGTCGCCTTGAGGAGTGAGAGGTCGGTCGCCCCGCAGCCGACGTTGATGTTCTCTCCGTCCGGCGCGGCGCCCACGGGCCCAACTTCCGCGCCGAGCCGCTCGAACGCCTTGGGCGCGATCCCGGAGTACGCTCCGTTCGCGCAGTCGACGGCGATCCGGAGACCGGTGAGGTCGCTCCCGAAGCGCTCGACGATGTGCTCGAAATAACTGTCGGTCGCGACGCCGACGTGGTCGATCTGCCCAGGATCCTCGCGCGGAGGGGCGTCGAGTAGGGCTTCGATCTCCTCCTCTGCGGCATCGGTCATCTTCCGGCCGTCGCGGTCGAAGAGCTTGACTCCGTTGTACTCGGGCGGGTTGTGCGAAGCCGAGATGACGGCCCCGAGGTCGAGCGCGAGCAGCGCGACTGCCGGCGTCGGCAGGACGCCTGCGAGCACCGCGTTGCCGCCCGCCGACGCGATGCCGCAGGCGAAGGCTTCCTCGAGCTCGGGGCCCGAGCCGCGCGTGTCCCGTCCGACGAAGACCCGTCCGCCCTTTGACCACAGCGCAGAGGCGCGTCCGAGCCGCTCGACGAGGTCGGTCGTCAGGTCTTGACCGACGACGCCGCGAACGCCGTCAGTTCCGAAGTAGCGACGGGGCAATTACCGCTTGGAGAACTGCGGAGCCTTGCGGGCCTTGTGCAGGCCGGCCTTCTTGCGCTCGACCTTGCGCGCGTCGCGCGTGAGGAAGCCTTCGCGCTTGAGCGCCACCCGCAGCTCCGGATCGGCCTCGACGAGGGCGCGGGCGATGCCGTGCCGGACTGCGCCTGCCTGCCCGGTCGGCCCGCCGCCCTGGACCCGCACTCTCAAGTCGTAGCGGCCCTCGGCGCCGGCCAGCTTCAGCGGGGCGAGGATGATCGTGCGATGAGTCGCGCGAGGGAAGTACTCCTCCAGCGTGCGCCCGTTGACCCAGGTCGCGCCGTCGCCCGGACGGAGGATGACCCTCGCGACGGAGGTCTTTCGCTTGCCGGTTCCCTGGTACTGCGCTTGCTCAACCATTTCCGTTCTCCAGCAGCAGCGGCTTCGGCGCCTGCGCCTCGTGAGGATGCTCGGCGCCCGCGTAAATCTTCAGCTTCAGTAGCTGGGCGCGCCCGAGGCGGTTCCTGGGCAGCATCCCCTTCACGGCCTTGCGCAGCACCTCGGTTGGGCGGCGCGCGAGCTCCTCGCGCAACGGCCGGCTACGCAGGCCGCCGGGATAGCCCGAATGCCGGTAGTACATCTTGTCGTCGAGCTTCTTGCCCGTGACGGCGATCTTCTCGGCATTGACGACGACGACGAAGTCGCCCGTGTCGACGTGAGGGGTGTACTGCGGCTTGCGCTTGCCGCGCAGCGTCTCGGCGATCTCGGTCGCCAGACGGCCGAGGGTCTTTCCCTCCGCGTCGACGAGATACCACTGGCGCTCGATCTCGCCCGGCTTTGCGTTCCAAGTCTTCTGCATAGAAGCGGCGGACTAAGCGCCCGCCGAGGCGCCATTCTAACAGCCTCGCATCCCTGACCGGCGTTCCCCTCCAGCCGGCGGCCGTGTTGCGAGACACTGTCCCACCGGCTTCGGGGCACTCAGCAACGCGTCAGGAAACCGAGGGGCATGGCTCGAGGTACGACTCAATCATGCCCTGGCCCCGGCCGCGCGGAGCTGGAAGACGAGGAGGGCGGGCGCCGCCGCCAGCAGCGTCGCGCCGATCGCCAGAGCTGCGACACCGAGGACGCTGAGCGCCACGCCGCCGATCAGGGCCAGTGTGGCCCCGGTCAGGCCCGAGAGCAGGTCGTTGAAGCCGAGCAGCTTTCCGCGCTCGGCGGGGCGCGTCGCGTCGGCGAGCTGCGCGGTTGCGGCGACGAAGGAGAGGTTCCAGCCCACGCCGAGACCGAAGAGCAAGACGGCCGTCATCGGCACGCCTTCGACGACGAGGAAGCCGGAGCACGAGACGGCCATCACGATCAGGCCGGCCACGAGCGCCGTGCCCCGGCCGATCCGGTCGATCAGGGCTCCGATCACGAGCACGAGCGCGTACATCCCAAGGACGTGCGCCCCCACGATCGGAAAGACCGACCCCTGCGAGTGGTGATGGTGATCAACCACGACGTAGCCGGTCAAGTTCATGACGGAGACCATGACCCCGAAGCTCGCCAGCGCTGCGAGCATCGCCGGAATGACTCCCGGTCGGCGCACGATCTCGCCGAGCGACGCCGTGGCAACAGGCTCGGCGGTTTCCCTGGCGCCCGAGATGTGCTCGGAGATCACCTTCGGATCCGGTCGCACCGTAAGCACGAGCGCACAGGCGACGAGCGACATTCCGGCAGCGGCCAGCCAGGGCACGGTCAACGTGTCGGCCGAAACGTCCTTGCCGGCGAAGAGCGGCCCGAAGACTGCCGGCCCGAAGATGGCGCCGAATACCGCCCCGAAGAGCACGAGCGAGATTCCTCTCGCCCTGCGCTCTGGTGGGTACATGTCACCGGCAGCGGTACGGATGAGCAGAGTCACCGCCCCCGAGACGCCGATCAGGACAAAGCCGGCGATGACCGCGAGCCCCGAGTCCCAGTTTGTTCCCGCGGCGGTCAGCACGCAGCCGGCCGATCCGAGCAGGAAGCCCGTCGCGATCACCGGCACTCGTCCGACCCGGTCCATGGCCCGTCCCGCAGGCAGGGCGGAGAGGGCCGCCGCGGCCAGGTAGATGGCCGGGCCAAGGCCGAGGAGAGACTTGACCCCGGTCACGAGCACGAACGTCAGCGAGAGGACGGCCGCGCCCAGCTGGAGCACAGCCAGGTAGACCGCCATGACCGCCGCCAGGATCGCCGTGTTGCGGCCGATGTTGAGGTTCTGGGTCAGAGGAGCAGCCGCCTGAGGCCGGCGCGGAACTCCGACGCGCCGCCGTGAGAGGGATGCCTGACGTAGGGCGCGCCGAGCTCGCTCTGGGCCAGCCGGCCAACCGCGACCACCTGCCTCGACCGGGCCAGCTCGGCGGCAAATGGACGTGACGCGGCCACTTCTGCCTTCGTGGGGCGGCGGTTCGACCACTGCGTCCCCGGATGTGTAGGGACGACGTTCCACAGCAGCACCTGGTCCTCGAGACCGAGCTCCGCGAGCACGCGGTGGACGATAGTGGCGCTCGCCTCGGCCGGGCCGCTCCCGGTCAGCTGGCGCTCCGAAGTGAAGGGAACACCGCTCAGGCGCGCTCCTCGGTAACCGGCAGCCTCGCCCACGAGCAACAGAGGCGCCTCCGCCTGACGCCCGAGGTAACCGGCCAGCCGCTCCCGGAGCGGTGGCGAGCACGCGTACTGGTTGAAGGTCGAGCCGATCTTCGCCGCGGCGAGACGGCTGACGAGCAAGGAGCCCTCCACAGCGCGATTGTAGGCTTGCCTTGATGCGGCTTCCCTTGGTGACCGCCTTGCTCTTTCTCGTCGTCGCGCTGCCAGGTGCGTACGGACGCTCCGCAGGAGACCCGGGGATCACGGACGACTCGATCCTCCTCGGTGCAACCGTGCCGCTGACCGGCGACGAGGTCGCCTACGCCGCTGTCGCGCGCGGAGCTGAGGCGTACTTCAAGTACGTCAATTCCCGTGGCGGCGTACGCGGCCGCAAGATCCAGGAGCACGTGCTCGCCGTGCGGCCATACCTGAACCAGGCCCGTGTCCCCCAGCTCTTCGTCGGCAGCGGAGTCTCGGCGCTCGCTCTCGAGCACAGGCGCTATCCCTGGACGATGGGCTACCTCCCGCGCTTTGCGGGCGAGGGTGCGCTCTACGGCCGGTACATCGCGCGCACCCGTCCACGCGCCCGGATCGCGGTGCTCCACGAGAACTCCGAGTACGGCCTGGACATGTTCACCGGGCTCCGGCGGGGGCTCGGCCGGCGACTCTCGACCCGGATCACCGCTGTCGAGACCTACGACCTGACTGACACCGATCTGAATTCACAGATCGCGCGGCTGAAGGCTTCCCGCGCCGACACGGTCATGATCTTCGCGCTCCCAACCCAGACCATCGAGGCGTTCCTCGCAGTGCACAAGCTCGGCTGGCGGCCCCGCATCTTCGTCAACTCCGTCTCGATCGATCCCTTCGTGATGGAGGTCGTGCAGCGCAACACGAGCAAGCGGCTCGTCGAGGGCGCGATCTCGAGCTCGTTCCTCAAGGACCCGACCGACCCCGCGCTCGCGCGCGATCCCGGAGTCCGCCTCTACAGGCAGATCCTGCGGCGGTACCTGCCGAGTGCCAAGGTGAAGGAGGTCGCTCACCTGTACGGGATGGCCGTCGCGTACACCATGGTCGATGCGCTCCGCGCGTCCGGAGCGCAGCCGACCCGGGCTAGCCTCCTGCGCGCGGCGACCCATCTCAACGAGCGCTCGAATCCGTTCTTCGTCCGCGGCATCGCCGCGCAGACGGGCCCCGACGACTATTACCCGATCGAGCGTACGCGGATGCTGCGCTTCCACGCCGGCCGCTGGCGCCAGTTCGGCGGCCTCACCAGCGTCCGCTGAGCCCAGAGCCCCTCACCCTCCGGACACTCGCCGACGGCGGTCAGCAGCCGGTCGAGATCGCGCATCTGATCGGGGACTACCTCGGCCGAGCACGGAAGACGCTCGATCTCGCGCAGTACGACTTCCACCTCGTGCCGGAGACGGCGGCGATCGTCGGCGGGGCGATCAAGGATGCGGCCGCGCGCGGTGTTGCGGTGCGGATGATCTACGACGTCGGGCATCGAAACCCGATCCCGGTGCCGCCCCCGCCCGAGCCGGACGTCCAACTGATCGTTTCCCTCGGGGTTCCGCATCGCGGGATCGCCGGCGTACCCGATCTCATGCACCACAAGTACGTCGTTCGTGACGGGGAGGCCGTCTTGACCGGGTCGACGAATTGGACCGACGACTCTTGGTCCCGACAAGAGAATGTGATCGTCACCGTCGCGTCCCCCGAGCTGGCGGCCGCATTCACCGCAGACTTCGAGGAGCTCTGGTCGACCGGGGAGGTCGAGCGCAGCGGCTTTGCCGCGCCCGAGCCGACCCAGGTCGGCGGCGTGGAGGTGCGGCCGTGGTTTACGCCCGGGCACGGCGAGCCGCTGTCGCGGAGGATCGCGGGGCACATCAGGCGAGCCCAGCGAAGAGTGCGCATCTGCTCGCCGGTATTGACCGTGGCCCCGGTTCTCGCGGCGCTCGGCGAGCGGATCTCGGAAGGACGCCTGGACATCGCAGGCTGCCTCGATCGCCCGCAGATCGAGGGCGTGATCTACCAGTGGCGCGCAGATGGTGACGCGGCGTGGAAGCTGCCGCTCCTGGAGCGCGCGCTGACTGCCCCGTTCTCGGCCAAGCCCTCGACCCCCTGGGGCAGCGGGTCGGTGCACGACTTCATGCACGCGAAGGTGACAGTCGCCGACGACGTCGTCTTCACCGGGAGCTTCAACCTCTCGCGCTCGGGAGAGCGCAACGCGGAGAACGTGCTCGAGATTCACGACCCCGGCATGGCTGACACGTTGGCCGGTTACGTTGACCAGGTTCGCGAGCGCTATCCGCTCTACCAGCGTTCCCAGTGAACGACTTCTGATCGCGGCTTGCGCCGCTGCTTGAAGGCGCTCTTCGCCCGCTCGGGGAAGGTGTCGTCGTCCGCCGGGTAGCCCATCGTCACGACCGCGACGAAGTGAACGGCGTCAGGGACGTCAAGCGTGCGTTTCAGCGCGGGGACGTCGGTGACGCCGAAGATCGCCGTCGCCAGGCCCTCGTCGAGCGCGGCGAACATGAGGGCCATCGCGGCCGCCCCGGCGTCGACATACCAGTACGGGGCAGGCCACTCGATCTCGGTGCCGGCCGTGATCTCCAGCTTGTCCTGCTGCTGGTAGCGCTCGTGGTAATCGCCTTCGCGGACGAGCACGACGACGTGCACCGGCGCATCCGCCTTCCAGCGCGGACGCCCCTGGGCAGCGAGCTCCTCCTCGGCGGCGGCAACAGCGATCTCCTTGCGCCGCGCCGGATCCGTGACGACGACGAGCCGCAGCCCCTGGCTGAAGCCGGCGCTGGGCGCACCCACCACGGCCGCGTTCGTGATCCGCTCGAGCATGTCCCGTGGCACGGGACGGGGGTCGTAGGTGCGAACGGCGCGGCGGCGCCTCAGGACCTCCTGAAAGTCCATAGCCCAAAGAACTGTGTCACAACACTCATCGGGGTCTGACCCCCGAGAGGTGTGTCACAAAGTCATCGGGGTCTGACCCCGATCAGCAGGTTCGTTACTCCCACTCGATGGTCGAGGGCGGCTTCGACGAGATGTCGAGCGCCACTCGATTGACCGCAGGGATCTCGTTGATGATCCGGCTCGAGATCGTCTCCAGCAGGTCGTAGGGCAGGCGTGCCCAGTCGGCGGTCATCGCGTCTTCGGACGTGACCGCGCGGATCACGATCGGGTAGGCGTACGTGCGCTCGTCGCCCTGCACGCCCACCGAGCGGATCGCCGGAAGCACGGCGAAGCTCTGCCACAGCTCGCGGTAGAGCCCCGCCCGCCGAACCTCCTCCTGGAGGATCGCGTCCGCCTCGCGCAGAATCTCGAGCCGCTCCTCGGTCACCTCGCCGATGATGCGGATCGCAAGCCCCGGCCCCGGGAAAGGCTGGCGCCAGACCATCCGCTCCGGCAGGCCCAGCTCCTCGCCGACGCGGCGCACCTCGTCCTTGAAGAGCATGCGCAGGGGCTCGACGAGCTCGAGGTCCATCGTCTCGGGCAGGCCGCCGACGTTGTGGTGCGACTTGATCGTCGCGGCGACGCCGTCGGAGCCGCCGGACTCGATGACGTCGGAGTAGAGCGTGCCCTGGACGAGGTAGCGGATCTTCGAAGGCGCCGACTCGGCGGCGCCGACCGATGGAGGACGTGCGGGCTTAGCCCGCGCGTCCGTCTTAATCCGCTGCGACTCCTCCTCGAAGACGCGGATGAACTCCTCGCCGATGGCGAGCCGCTTCTCCTCCGGGTCGGTCACTCCGGCTAAGCGCGCGAGGAAGCGATCCTCGGCCTCGACGTGGACGAGCGGCACGTGGAAGTGGTTGCGGAAGGTCTCGACGACCTGGGTCGCCTCCTCCTTGCGCAGCAGGCCGTGGTCGACGAAGACGCACGTCAACTGGTCGCCGATCGCCTTGTAGACGAGCAGCGCGGCGACCGCCGAGTCGACCCCGCCGGAGAGAGCGCAGAGGACGCGCTCGCTGCCGACCTGGCCGCGGATGCGCTCCACCTGCTCCTCGATGACGGCGGCCGCCGTCCAGGTAGGAGGCGCGTCGGCGACCGTGTAGAGGAAGTTCTTCAGCAGGTCGTTGCCGTACGGCGTGTGCACGACTTCGGGATGGAACTGGACGCCGTAGAGCCGCCGCTCCGGATCCTCGAAGGCGGCGATCGGCGCCGCCGGAGACGACGCGACCACGCGGGCCCCCTCGGGAGGCGCGGTGACCGAGTCGCGGTGGCTCATCCAGCCGACTTGCTCGGGCGGCAGGTTCGTGAACAGCTCGCCCTCCTGCGCCTTCAGCTCCGTCTTGCCGAACTCCGAGACCCCCGTCCGCTCGACTCGCCCGCCGAGGTCCTGCGCCATCAGCTGCATCCCGTAGCAGATGCCGAGCGTCGGGATCCCGAGCTCGAAAATCCGGGGGTCGATCTTCGGCGCGCCCTCCGCGTAGACCGAGGCGGGCCCACCGGAGAGAACGAGCGCCAGCGGGTTGCGCGCGCGCACGGCCT
>WNGE01011753.1_pt1 | contig 10459 bp, 6 predicted proteins | sample 5400651 | NCBI WGS metagenome assembly WNGE01 (sample SAMN13153370, study PRJNA577476) | soil metagenome | isolation source: 60 cm soil or saprolite under grassland replicate 2 | place: USA:California | collected 2016-06-15
CCAAATGGAAGGGGCGCGGTCGGTGGCGATCGCGGGAGACTGGAACGCCTGGCAGCCCGCGGCACTGCGTCCTCTCGGCGGCGACATCTGGGAGGGGGCGCTCGTGCTGGCGCCCGGGACCTACCACTTCAACCTCCTCGTCGACGGCAAGGAGTGGGTAGTGCCGGGGGGCGTGGCCGCCGTGTCCGACGGGATGGGAGGCCTCGTGGCGGTGCTGACGGTGCTCTGACTCTTGACGGAACCGGCGCCATCCCCTACCCTGGCGCCCGTGCCGGGGCTGTCCACGCTGTGCGTCCTATACCTCGAGGTGCCCGATGGGGAAGATCAACCTGAAGGGCGTCATCATCGGCGGGTTGGTGGCAGGCGTGGTCCTGAACATCGTCGATTTCGTCCTGTTCGGCGTCGTCCTGAAGAACGACATGAACGCCGCGATGCAGGCGTTGGGGAAGCCGCCGGTATCGAACAACATGATCCTGTGGTTCGTCTTTCTCGACTTCCTGTACGGGATCTTCCTCGTCTGGCTATACGCCGCGATCCGGCCCCGGTTCGGGATCGGGCCGAAGACGGCGATGTGGGCCGGTTTCGCCACGTGGGTCCTGTACGGCCTGCTGCACTCGCTGAGCGAAGGGCCGATGGGATTCTTTCCGCAGAATCTGATGGTGATCTCGACGCTGGTGATGCTGGTGCAGTATCCCGTCGCGGCGGTGGCGGGGGCGAAGTTCTACACGGAGATGTAAAGAACTCAGAGAAGTGATTATCGAAACCGCCGGGCGGCTCGCAAGCTGCCCGGCGGTTCGTGTCTCGTGCGCGTCGAGATCGCTCTAGGGGGTAAGCGGCGTGCAGTTCGCCGGCAGAGCACGGGCGCTGCACTCGTCGGACGGGATCGGCATCACCCGGAAGATGTTGTCACCCGCGACGGGGTTAGGCAGGCTCGACAGCCGGCCGTAGCGACGCGCGTCTATCCAGCGGTGCCCGCCCTCAAACAGCAGCGAGTACATGCGTTGCCGGAGCAGCTCGTCGATGATCGTGTCCGTCGGCGCCGCGCCTAGGCCCGCGCGCGCCGCCAGCCGCCCCGAATTCACGCGGATGTAGTTGATGAGCGCCGCGGCACCAGTCGGGTTTCCGAGCCCCAGCTCGGCCTCGGCCCGTAGCAGGATCAGCTCCTCGTTACGGATGATCGGCACGCGCGCCGAGCTGGACCCGTAGATCTTGAACGCCATGTCCGAGGTGTGACCGAGCCGAGTCACCGCGCCGACCGTCGAATCCACCTTCGTCAAAAAGCGCCGGTCCCGAATGCCGGAGACCTGCGTCTCGGCCTGGGTCCTGAGCGACGGGTGCCCACGCTGTTTGCTCCCGGTCGGGTCGGTCAGGGCGTTGGCGAGGTCGCCAGACTCCGAGCCGAAACCGTAGTACGCACCACGCGCGAGCATCGCGGCCGTTGCGAGGGAATCCACGCCGTCCTTGAGCGACGTATCGGCGCTGACGCTCAAGAACGAGGAGTCGAGCGCGGACTTCGCGCGGGTCCAGCATGCGTTCCCGCACGCCAGCCGTGTGGCGCGGTACGCCTCCAGGCGAGCCTTCAGCGCCCGATTGAACTGGACGAACGTACCGGGCGTCGTGAAGCCGGTGAACCCCGCCGGCAAACTCAGTCCGGGCGGGAACCCGCCGCCGCCCGCCGCGAGGTGGGCCACGGCGGCGTCGAGGAGCCCGGCGATGTACGCGTAGACCGAGTCGCGCGACACAAAAAGGGCGAGCGGCGCGCTCACGTCCCGGTTCAAATCGACCGGCGCACCCAACGTGTCGCGCGTGTCTATGACGAGCAGGTAGTCGAGCGCTTGCAGAGTCTTCACGAGACCGCGGGTCGCCTGCTTCTCCGCGTCCGTCATGCCCACGGGCGGGGTGGTCCCCAACACGTCCAGCGCGTTCAGGACGACGTTGGCATTGCGGATGTTCGCGAACCGTTCATTCCAGAGGTTGCCGCCGAACCGGGGGCTGCCGCCGTCCAGCGGACCCACGAGCAGCTCGGTGATGAAGCGCGGATCGCCGGGGTCGAAGTTGTACGATTCGCGCCCCAGCACCCCAAGTGTCGCTACGTAGCCATTGAACGCGGCGATGTTTGTTCGCGCACCGATGAACAGGCCCTGCGTGGCCGTCAAGACGCGGGTCCGTGTTGGGGTGCGCTGCAAGTCCTCGATCGCCGGGTTGTTCAAGTCCGGCACGGTCAGGTCGACGCACCCGCATGTCAGCAGCGCGGCGAGGGCAAACGAGGCTCTCACGAAGGCGTGAGCGTGCTTTAGTTGTGTCATGGTCAGAACCCCACCGTGACGGTGAGCCAGAAACTGCGGCTGCGCGGGAACTGGGCCACTTCGATGTTCCGCGCGACCGGTTGGTTGCCGAAGTTGCTTACCTCGGGATCCATCCCCGTGTACCCCGATCCGGTCACCACCAACAGGTTCCGCCCGCTCAGGCTGACTCGCGCCTCGCGCGCTCCTGTCCACCCGGCGGCGGCGACTGGAAGGGTGTAGCTCACGGTCACGTCGCGCAGCTTGAAGTAGGTCGCGCTTTGGATGAACTGGCGCGTGTCCCTCCCGAACAACGACAATCGCTGGCCGCATGCGACGGGGCAGTCCACCGTCGTACCACCCAGGTCGTAGATGAACTCGGTGAGATTGATGAGGTCCCCGCCGTGCTGCCATTCGGCGAGGGCGTACACGTTAACTCGCTTGATGGTGAGATCCTCTACGAACGACCACAAGAAGTCGGGGTTCGCATCGCCGACCTGCCGGGCCGAGAAACCGGCCGCTGAGGTGTCGGGAACGTTACCGATGATCTGTGTGGCCGACTTGCCTTCCTCGATGAAGAACTGGCCGAGGTTGGTCCCGAACCCGCCCGTGCGGAAGCCGGGGACGGGAAGGTCGACGATTCTGCTGGAGTTCGTGAAGAACACCGACCGCAGCAGCAGCGATACTTCGGGACGCTGGATCGGCAGCACGCCGACCGACAATTCGATGCCGCGGTCGCGCAGCTTGCCGCCGTTGAAGAACTGGCTCTGGAACCCACTCGTCCCGGCCAAGGTCCGCAGCAGGATCAGGTCGCTGACGTTCTTCTGGTAGAGCGTCGCCTCGAAGTTCGCGCGCCCGCTCGCGAGCGTGGCGTCTACGCCGCCTTCAAGCTCCGTCTGGCGCTCGGGCTTGATGGTCGGGTCGCCGACCGTGCCGGGAGCCACGAGGCCCGGGAGCCCGCCGATGTTCTGGGTGGCGTCGAGCGAGATGAACTTCATTCCGTAGAGCGGCTGGTTCCCCGATTGTCCCCAGGCGAGGCGGAGCTTCAGGTCGCCGAACGGCCCAGCGCCGCCCCGGAGGCGGTAGGATGCGGCCGCCTTCGGGTAGACGAAGTACTTGTCCACGTCGCCGTTGTTGCTCGAGCGGTCGGCGCGCAATCCTGCGGTGACGAAGAGGCGCTCCCCCATCGTGAGCACCTCCCCCTGACCGTAGAACCCGTAGTCCTTAGCGCGTTCGCGCCGCTCAAACACCCTGACGCTCGTCCCGGCGTTCACGTTGCTCTGGCCGGCAACCAGGTTGCTGCTGACGATCCGGGAGATCCCCAGCTCCCGGCTCTCGTACTGGAGGCCCGCCGACGTCGTCGCGACGAACGAACCGGAGGCCGGCTGGTACGTCCACACGAGGTTCGTGTTCCAGTTCGCATTGCGGTTGTCGCTGTTCGACAGCAGCGAGCGACCAGGCTCGGTGCTCGCTTGTTCGAACTGGAGCTCCGGCGGGAACAGCAGCGTGTTCTTCTGCGTGAAACGGTCGATGCCGCCGACACCGATCACCTGCACGCGGTGCTCGCCACGCGTCACGAGATCAAAGGTTGCCTTCGCGCCGCCGACGAAGCGGTCCACATCTTCGTCATTCGGATTGACCAGTGCGGCCGTTTGCAGCGGGTTAGTCCCGCCTCCGCTGGGGTAGACCCCGTTCACCGGTCGCAGATCCACGAAACTGGGCGTGAACGGCAGCGCCATGTAGTAGCTCACCAGCGCGTTATCGTTGTTCGTGAGACCGCGACGCGCCAGGGTGTGCACGAAGTTCGTTCGCAGGCTCACATCCAGCCGGCTGCTGACGCGCTGGTCAATGTTGGCGCGCACCGACTGCTTCGAAAAGCCCGTGTTCTGAATGATGCCCGCATCTTTTTTCTGGAGGCCGGAGAAGAAATACCGCGTGTTCTCGCTACCCCCGCCCACGTCCAGCGCGGTCTCGCTGGATAGATCCCGCCGGCCGACCAGCGCGGCTTCGGTGTCGAAGAACGGGCACCCGCCCCCGCACAGCTGGCCGGCGCGTGCTGAATCGCCGAACACCGTGACGGCCTCGGCCGAATCGGCGAACCGCCGCGTACCGAGCCGGTGCGCAGATTCGAAGAAGCCGACGCGCTGGCTCAGGTTGAAGCGTGGCTCCCCCAGTTCCCCGAGCCGCGTGCTGATCACTACCACACCGTTCGCGGCCTTCGAACCGTAAATGGCGGCGGCCGACGCACCCTTCAAGACCTCGACGTTCTCGATGTCGTACGGGTTCAAGTCCGCGATGCGGTTCACCTGGCCCTGCTGGAGCGGCGACGGGTTCGACCCCTGGTTCGACTGCGTCACCACTTCCTGGTTGTTGGGGATGGCGACGTCGCTCATGATCACGCCGTCCACCACGTACAACGGTGCCGACAGACCGTTCAAAGTCGACACGCCGCGCAGCTTTACCTGGATGCCGCCCCCCGGCGCACCGGAGTTCTGCTGGATGACGGCACCGGGCACCTTGCCCTGGATCGACAGCTCGACACTCGGCGCCGGGACACGGCTCAGTTCCGCGGCGGGAACCGACGCGACCGCGTTCGGAGACGAGCGCCGCACCACACCGGTCGCCTGCCCGGTCACGACGACCGCGTCCAGATTGAAGACGTCCGCCTCGAGGGCAATCTCGATGGTGCTCTGGTCGGCGGGCACCGGCACCCGGCGCCGTTGGTAGCCGATCAACCGCACGAGCAGCGTGACTGGCCCCTCGGGAGCGGTGATGGTGAAACTGCCATCCTCGTTGGTGCTGATGGTCGTTGTCGTCCCTACTACCGATACCACGGCTTCCGGCACCGGCTGATGGGTAAAGGCATTGGTGACCCGCCCCGAGATCGCGCGTTGCTGCGCCGCCGCCGTGGCCGCCGTCCCCACGCCCAGCAGCAGCGCGAGGAGCGATACTGCGAAGTGCTTTTGCACAGTTCCTCCCGTCACGATTCAGTTCACGATCGCACCACGCCTACTGGAACAGCCGCATTTCCGCGCGCGCGTACAGATAGCGGCCGTTGTAGCCGAACGGCGACGCGGCGGCCCAGGGGAAGACACCGAAGTTGTTGTTGTAGTCCTTGGCGCACGTGCCGCCGGTAAGAAGGCAGTTGCCGCCGGTATCGATATCGGTGAGGGACTTCGGCTGATCGGGATAGGCGTCGAACAGATTCCGGACGCCGAGCGAGAGGTCGATGCTCGCGAACCGATAGCCGACCTCGGCGTCGAACAGCGCTTTGGCACCGTAGCTGTCGCGGCATCGATCGCAGTAGCCCGGCTGCGCGGAGGAGAACTTCCCATAGTACGAGCCGCGCACCAGCGCATGGACTCGGCCGAGCGAGTACTCGCCCGTGAGCGTGCCGCGCCAATCGGGCCGCTCCTCCGTGATACCGATGTACGTGACTGAATCGATCATGCTGGTTTCTGTCGTCGGGGTCCCAAGCAGCACCGGTGGGAGCGTATCTGCGTGCAGGATCTTGTTCCTCGTATAATTGACGGCCCCGGTGAAGTCGAACGCTCCTGCGCCGGCGGGCGCGCGCAGTGTGGCGGTCAGGTCGATGCCGCGCGTGCGCGTGTCCAGTCCGTTCGTGAAATACTGGAGGCCGCTGATGTTCGCGCTCGGGAAGTTGGCGAGGAGGATCGCCTGCGAGACACTGTCGTCGAATGTCGCACTCAACAGGATGCGATGATCGATCCGGATCTGGAACACGTCGAGTGTCAGCGTCACGTTGTCGTTGGGACTGAACGCCAGGCCGGCGCTCAGGTTGACTGACGTCTCCTCGCGCAGCGGCTTGGAACCGAATAGCCGCGCGGCGGAGTCGGTCACGGGTGCGGTGAACACGTCCGTGGGCACGCCGCCGATGACGTTGGTCGACACGTGGCTGAAATGCGACTGCGCGAGGCCGGGAGCACGGAAGCCGGTGCTGCCCGCTGCCCGGACAAGAACCCGTGGCGACGGCTGGAACCGGAAGGCCAGTTTGCCCGTGAAGAGCGACCCGAAGTCGGAGTAATTCTCGAACCGGCCCGCGACGTTGGTCAGGAGCTTGGGAGTCAGGTTCGTCTCGAGATCGGCATACGCAGCGACGTTGGTCCGGTGTGAGTCCGATTCATCGCTGGGGCGGAACCCTGGAAAGACCTGCGAGTAGGGCCGCGCGTCACCGCCCCCGGGCGCGGCATTATTCCCGTCGATGTACGAGGCCAGCTCGCCGCGCGTAATCTCGTAACCCTCGCGGCGGAAGGCGGCGCCGACCGCCACGTTCACGGGTTGGGGCAGGCCGAGCGTCATCGTCTTCGCGGCGTTCACGCCTACAATCAACTCGCCACGCTGTAATCGGCCCGCGAAGAACGCTGTTTGATTGGCGATCTCATCGCCCGTGCCCGGGATGCTGTCGGGTCCCGGCGCGCACGGATTCGCGGGATCCAGGCACGGCCCGAGGGACACGTTGAGCGTGTTGCGGACGTTGTAATCGAACTTGTTGAAGCCGTATGACGCGCCGAGATCGATGGACCATCCCGCAGTGGCAGTGCGGATCCCCGCCGCCGCGGAATAATCGGTGACGTTGGGCGCAAACTCCGGCAGGTACCCAAACGGATAGATCTCGGGCCAACTCCGCCCGCCGAGGCTGGCGCAGTCCACCGCGCAGCGCCGGTAGCCGTTGCCGGTTCCCTTGCGGAAGCTGTAGCCGCCGAAGCTGTACACCTCGGTCGTGCCGCGATCGTTCAGCGGCAGTCGGAAGTTCGCCATCGTCATGACGTCCTTCTCGAGCCCGTCACCCCAATGGTGATTGGGTTGCGGCACGGGATTGCGCTTGACGATGACGCGGCCATTGACGATCGAATCCGCCACGTCGGTGCCGGCGTCCTCGTAAATGTCCGCCCAGGCGCGGTTGGTGGGCTGGCGATCGAGGAATTCGCCGAACAATCCCAGCGAACCGCGCCCCACGCCGATGCCCCACCCGCCGTTCAGGTTCACGGTCGTGCCGTCGTCCGGGTAGTCGCTCGTGTGGTAGCGGCCGACGTTGGTGTTGATGAACGGCGTGAACTGCCCTTCCTTGAGCACCATGTTCACGACGCCGGCGATCGCGTCCGAGCCGTACTGGGCCGAGGCGCCGTCGCGCAGGACGTCGATGCGGTCGATCGCGCTCGACGGAATCGCATTGAGATCGACCCCGCTCGAACCGGCCCCGGTCCCGTAGGCGAACGTGTTGACCAACGCGGTCTGATGCCGGCGCCAGCCGTTCACCAGGACGAGCGTGTGATCGGGCGACAGCCCGCGCAGCGTGAAGGGCCGCACGATATCGGTCGCGTCCGTGACGCTCTGATGCGGGAAGTTCACCGACGGTGCGAGCGATTGCAGAATCTGCCCGGTCTCGGTCACGCCCTGTTTCGTCATGTCCTCCGACGTGAACACGTCGACCGGCACCGCCAGCTCTTCGGCCGCCGTGTGCCGCGCGCGCGATCCGACGACGACGTCCACCGGCGAGAGGCTGATGGGCTGCACCGCGAGCGCGAAGTCCTGCTGCACCGTCGCGCCCGGGCCTACGGTCACGCGCGCCGTCTGGGGCACGTAGCCGAGCAGCCGGACCCGGAGCGTGTACGCGCCCGCGGGAACGCCGCGCAGCTCGTAGCGGCCCTGCTCGTCGCTCGAGGCGCGGACACCGGCGCCCTCCGCGGAAACGAGGGCGCGGGCGAGCGGGGCGCCGGCGGCGTCCGCCACCCGTCCGCGGATCGTCCCGCCCTGCGCCGCCACCGCGACGGGCACGAGCGCGACGAGCAGCGTAGTGAGTAAAATCTCAGCGCGGCGCATAATCATTCTCCTGGTCGAGGGCGCGACACTCAAGCTCTGCGCCGCCATATATCGCCCGGAGCGGAGGTCGTCAAGCAACGCTAATGCGCGTGCGCCCCGTGCCCCTCCCCAGCCAGACCACGAGGGCCGCGCTTCTCATCTGTTGCCGTTCAGCCGGAGGAAGTGGGGCCGCTCGACGGCATAGTAGAAGGTCAGGATCGCCGCCTGCGCGAAAACGGCGGCGACGAGACCGGGGAGCGAGGCCATGACCAGGGCGAAGCCGTACGCCTGCAGGTAGCCGACGGTGTACATGGGATTCTTGAGGAGCCGGTAGGGCCCGGCGAGCTTCACGGCGACCTGCGGCCCCGACGGGGAGAAGAAGTTGTACCAGTAATAGGGTCGCCCGCCGAGCGTGGCCGCGGCCCAGACCTTGACCCCGATGCCCACGATCACGAGCACCCAGCCGACCGCCAGCTCGAGCCCGCGCGGCACGCCGACGGCCAGCGTCCCGTGGGTGACCACGCACAGCAGCGCGAACGCGGCGACGTCGTTCGTCATGACGACCGACGCGATGCGGCGAAAGCGACGGAATCCCCCCTCGACCCCCCAGCGGCGCACGTAGAAGTCGTCGCGCTCCTGGCGCCGGAGCGCGATCCCCACGAACAGGACGTAGGCGAGCCGGCTCGCCAGGGCGTACGCGAGGGCGGCGGCGCCCCAGGCGGCGCTGAAATCGGGCAGCGTCACCGCCGCCCGTACACGTGCACGGTGGCTCGTCCCTGGCCGCCGCCGAACACGCTCCGGTAGAAGAAGTCGATCCGCCGGGAGATCGATCACGCGGCTGCGGGCGCCCTCGCGGAAGTACACCCTGGTGGCGGGCGAAAACGTCTCGCCGTTTCCGAACGTGACCTTCACGTCGAACATCTCGAGGTCGCCGCCCTCGACGTCGATCCGCATACTGTGGAACGCGCCGCTCCCCACGGCGACGACGGCGTCGTGGTCGGCGCGGAAGTCCACCTGGCGCATCCCGAGGTGGTCCCAGTCGCCGCCGCCTGGCGGAAGGATGGGAGTGGGGTTGAGCGCCGGCGCGGTCGCGGCCGCCACCGCGCCGGAGGCGGAACGCCCCAACACGCGCACCGTCGCCTGGCCGCGGCGCAGCCTGCTGCGGTACCAGAACTCGATCCGGCGGATGACGCGGGCGGGGCCCGGAAGATCGATCGTCCGGCTCCAGGAGCCCTCCCGGAATGCGACGCGCGTGTCCGGCGACCAGGTGTCGCCGTTTCCGAAGGTCAGCCGGATGTTGTACATGTCGAGGATGCCGCCCACGACCTCGATTCTGATGGCGGTGAACACCCCCTCGCGGATTCCGACCTCGATCACGTCGCGTTCGGCGGCGAAGCTCACGCGACGCGCGCCGAGCAGCTCCCAATCGTCGACTCGCACCGTCGATGTGGGCAGCAGCGCCACGCCGGCCAGCGCCGCGGCCCAACACGAGATCCGGTGCTGCATGGCATCCTCCTCCCGGGGGTATCCGGTCAGCAAAAGACCTAGCCGCTGACGGGCCGGCCGCACGACACCCTGCGGGGGGCGGTGCGCCGCGTCGACACCCGCGGCCGCACGATCGAAGTCAGCACGGGTGTCGGCCTCGCCCTCCGCGTCGTACGGCTGCAGGTCCCGGCCGAGACGCGCCTCACGGCGCGTGGTGCGGCGCTGCCGCTGCACCAGCTCCGGCCCGGCGATGTCGTGCGGGTGTCGTTCGGCATGCGGCCGGTGGGATACGTCGCCTACACGATCGAGCGCGTCGGCCGCATGGCCGGCGGTCCGGAACCCGCGCCATGAGCCGGCTCCTCGCGTGCGGCCTGGGCCTGGCCCTCGCCGCAGTGGCGCCGGCGTGCCGCCGCGCGCCCCAGCCGGGCGATCCGCTCCCGGGGCTGACGGCGGCAGAGCGCGACCGCTTCACGCGCGGCAAAGCAGTCTTCGACAGCACCTTCACGCCCGAGACGGGACTCGGCCCGCTGTTCAATTCCGTCAGCTGTGCTGAGTGCCACGAGGACCCCGCCCGGGGGGGCTCGGGCGACGAGGTCGAGCGGCACGCGGCGGCCTTCCACGGGGAGCCGCCCGCCGGAGTGCGCGCCTGCGACGAGCTGGCGGCGCTGGGGGGCCCGGTGTACCAGAACCGCGTCACGCCGGCGTTGCACGCGGCGCTGGGCATCGACAGCGAGCCCGTCCCTCCGGAGGCGACGGCGACCGCGGCCCGCACCACGCCCGACATCTTCGGGTTCGGGCTGCTCGACGCCGTGCCCGACTCTGCGATCCTCGCCTACGCCGACCCCGACGATCGCGACGGCGACGGCATTTCC
>WNGE01010347.1_pt1 | contig 10457 bp, 4 predicted proteins | sample 5400651 | NCBI WGS metagenome assembly WNGE01 (sample SAMN13153370, study PRJNA577476) | soil metagenome | isolation source: 60 cm soil or saprolite under grassland replicate 2 | place: USA:California | collected 2016-06-15
CTGACAGGTAAGTCCAATGTCCGCCTCCATCTGTTGATTTTGACAGCCCACCCTCGCTTCCTACATAGACAATGTCCGCATTCGTCGGGTCGACGCCAATCGCGGCGATGCGGGCGCTTGCGCCACACGGGGAATTCGGCGTTGGCGACGGAATCGGGCAAGGATCGCCACCATGACCAGATTCATTGTAAAGCGGCGAAAGGAACGGAAATGTCCATATAGGTGTCGGCGGACCGGCCGGCGTGAAGTTCCTGGACTGTAAAAGAGGGCTCGGAGGGAGCGCACGCGCCGCGGCTACGGCTTTTACGAAGTCGCTGGACGACACTTTGCTGCTACGAAGCCATTCCCGCATCTTCGCAATTTCGGGGTCGTTCTCATCGGGATGAGCAGCGGGCCCCGGAATTTGTGCATCGGAGGGAAGACCAATGGTGTTCCCGGCTCGGCCGGTACCATGACGCGGCTGCGCGAACGCGTTGTAACAAATCAGTAACGCAACAGCGATTATCACTAAGACTAAGGGAATCCATTTGGTTCGGGTGAGAAACATTGTTTTTATCGTTTTCATTGTCGCCTTTTTTTGGTCACAATCGATGAGAGAAACCAGCGTGGCCGTATCAGAAGCATATTATTTTTATTGTTTTTTTATCGTGGCGGGAGGGGTTAGCCGATTGCGCACAGCCGTTGTCCGGTTTCTGAGAACTGGCCGTGTTTGACGGGAGAAATCATGCGTTTACGGTTTGCGCCTGCGCCCGCCGCGCCGAGAGGTCGTGCGAATACGGGGGCTGAAACTAAAACACCGATGATTTGGGTATGCTGGCTTTAATATATTTGGGATTGGCCTTTGCTGTAGGAGATTTCCTTTGCCGGCGCTTTTACCGGTTCGCGTCCGTCGCGCACCGGTGTGCAGCAGCCATACTCTCAGGGCTCCTAAGTATCTGGCCGGACTGCTCTTCACTCGCGCACGGCAGCCGCTCCTCTGGGGTAATCTCTTGTTCGGCATCGCAGCGATCGCCGTGCTGTCGTGGAACAGATGGAAACACAAAGTCATAAAGCGCGCTCAGGACGACAGTCCCAACACTTTTGTCCCTGGCAGATACCTGCCGCGGCCCACGGGATCGAGCGTAGCTGACTGGTTACTAATCGCCGGATACGTAGTTCTCGTATCCTGGATGATGTTTGCTTCCTTTAATTCCAGCGATGGCATCCTGCGGATCGCTAACCAAGAGTACAGCGATTTCGGGCCGAACACTGCGATCATGCAGAGCTTCGCCGTGGGGCATAACTTCCCCACGGAGTATCCGCACTTCTCAGGAGACCGCATCCGTTACCACTTCCTTTTCTACTTTCAGGCGGGCAATCTTGAGTTTCTCGGGCTCAGTCCGGTGTGGAGTCTTAACCTGCTCAGCATGGTCACTCTAGTGGCGATGCTAACCCTGGCGATGACGCTAGGCGAGGTGGTTTTCAATTCCCGAGCCGTAGGGCGCCTTGGATCGCTTCTTTTTTTCTTTTTTGGCTCCCTCTCGTACGTTCCCTACCTTCAGAGACAACCTTCAGTTCGCGCCGCGATTCAAGCCATCAGGCAACAGCGCGATTTTCTTCCGAGCATCTTCCCGTATCGCGGGGACGCGTGGGGTACTTGGTCGCAGGTCACTTATCTCAACCAGCGGCATGTCGCCAGCGCCATAGGAATACTGCTGCTCGTTCTGATTTTTTTGGTCATCCGCTATCGCATGCGACCGAAGCGAGCTAAAGCGCCGCCTCCGATTCATCCGGTTGCAGCGCAGCGAAATCCGTCTCCCGAAATCGCACCGCATACCTCTTCCGAGGATGCCCCTCGACCCGAAAACATTTTAGAACCAGGTAGTCACATTACTCCGGCTTCGGCCGCAACAGAACCGAAATGGGCTAACATCCTGCCTCCTGAGCCAGTTGCGGCGCAGCCAAACCTCTGTCCGGAAATCAGAGCGGATACCTGTTCCGAAAATGCCACTCAGCCGGAAACTTCCCCAGAATCATCAAAAGAGGAGATAGCTTCACTCTCGGATAGCGGGGGTGCTTCGGACAGCGAAGCGGCTACAGAAGGAGCAACGGAACCGAAGCAAGAGGTTGTCGCTCCGATGGAGCGCTTTCGCGATACTTTGCCAGGCTTCATTTTTTCGGGCGTCCTGCTTGGGCTGCTGCCGATGTGGAACAGTGCCGTCTTTATCGGCGCAGCCGCCGTGTTAGGAGTATGGTTCATCCTGTTCCCGCTGCGGTTGCAGATGCTGACAATGGCGGTCACCACAGGCCTGATCGCGCTGTCCCAGATGCTGTATCTGACTGGTGGGAGTGGACGGACACCCATGCCGCGCCTTTTTCATTGGGGCTATACCATTGACCAGCCCACGGCAGCGAACGTAGTGAAGTATCTTGGGTTCACCTTTGGCTTTAAGTGGCTGTTAATCGCCCTGGCGCTGGTTTTCGCGAACAGCCTGCAAAGGCGCCTGTTCCTTGCAGTTTCAAGTCTCGTTGCAGTTGCCTTTTGTTTCCAGTTCACGATTGAGGTGTTGGCTAACCAGAAGTTTATACACACCTGGGTAATTATCGCGAATCTCTTCGTCGCCTTCGCCCTCTGGCGGCTGTGGCGTTTCTCACTGCTACGGACTACAGTGCCGGGGAAACTCATTGCGAGCGTTCTCTTTCTGCTAGTCATTCCCGGCGGTGTCATTGATTTCTTTCCGATTCATAACACCGGCTGGAGTGAAGTACAGTATCGGAATGATCCGTTGATCGAATGGCTTAAGAGGAACACGACACCGCGAGACATCTTCCTGACAGATCGATTCGTTACGCATCCGATACTTATGGCTGGACGCCGCGTCTTTTATGGCTGGCCTTACTTTGCGTGGTCAGCCGGTTATAACGCAAGTAACCGTGACCGGGTTTATACAGAGTTGTTCGAGAGCAAGGACCCTTGGAAAGTGTATCATCTTCTGAAAGAGAATGGCATTGAGTACGTGGCATACGACAATGCTGTTCGGCAGGCGCAGTTCATTAAGCGACCGAATCAAGAGCTATTTGCTACTTATTTTCCGAAGGTTTACGACGCGCCCAATTACAACGGGATGGTCATTTACAAGGTGCCCGATAAACCGCCTCCTAAGCTCAGTAATCTCCCTGAGAGCGTCAGCAACATGTTTGAAGGCGGCAAGGGAACAGGCAAAGGCGAATTTGATTCCCCGTCTGGGATCGCTGTCGATAGCAACGGAAATGTTCTGGTCGCCGACACTGGTAACGGACGTATCGAGAAGTTTTCCCCGACTAGCACCTTCATCAGCACCATAGGAACGAAAGGAGCCGGCAATGGACAACTCGGAGCGCCAAACGGGATCGCCGTTGATCGCAAGGGCAATGTGTACATAGCGGACGCTGGCAATCACCGTGTGCAAAAGCTGGCCCCTAACGGCGGACTCATTGCGGAGTGGAAAGGCCCGGAACCGGGATTTTATGGACCGCGCCGGATCGCTATTGGCCCCGATGACTCCATCTACGTCGTCGATCAGGGCCACACGCGAATTGTCAAGTTCAAGCCCGATGGACAGGTGCTGACGGTCTGGGGCACCAAAGGCAATGGCGACGCTCAGTTCGACGACCCCACTTCGGTGGCAGTTGATCCTACAACCAATAAAGTTTATGTCGCCGACCCACGTAATAAGCGTATCCAGGTATTTGATGCTAACGGGAAGTTTCTAACTAAATGGGAAATGCCCGAGTGGGGGCGGGCGGCAGGCTTTGAAGACTTGGCGATCGATGCAAAGGCGGGTCGATTGTACGCATCCAGCGCCAACATAAATGCAGTGTTCATTTTCGATTTGAATGGCAAAAGGATTGGAAGTTTGACACCGAAGCCACCGGATCAGCTTGAAGGGCCATCAGCATTGGCTTTAAGCGACCGGAAGCTTTATGTCGCTAACATGTTTGGCAACCGCGTAAGCGTGATTGACTTATAACTAATTGCCAGCTTGCGTATCCGGCGACAGGTGTTGTTCACGTCGATTTGATTCCACAGAAGAGATACTCATCTGGTGAACTTATCTGACGCGAGATCGCGACTTCTTGAACCGAGGACCCTGTTGCTCGGCTTGTCATTCATTGGGATCTCGATTTGCGCATGGGCTGGCGTGGCACACTACCGGAAAGCCGCTTGGGGAGACCCGTGGCAGCCGATCGGGTGGCTGCTTGGCATGCTTTTTTTGCTGCTCGCCTTCTCACCAAGCCCGGCTCGATTGGCGACTGGCTTCAGGTCTTTGGTAAAACCGAAGACAGCGTTCTTTCTCTTTTGGATCCTGTTCTTTACACTGTCGCACCTCTGGAATTTTCGCACGGCCCCATGGAACGGAGACGCTCTTTTTGATGAGTCCGGCTGGGATCTGTGGTATCTCAAAACTTATGTTATTGGCCATCCATACCAGCCCGCCTGGTTTCATCTTGTTATTTCCCGAGAGACCCTGTTTCACTACTATGTCTGGGGTTTTCTTAAGCTGTTCGGGTTTAACATCCTGTCCTACCAGGCAGCCCTTTTTTGCCTTTGGTTGACGACCTATATATTCACTCTTTTGCTAGTTGACCTCTTCTTTGGGTCTTACATTGTCACCTCAATCACGGCGCTGATCCTCAATTTCCTCCCGTTCGCGTTCATTTACACGTTCGCCGGATACCGCTACCCTATGGCGACCACATTAGCAGTCGTCTCTTTGTATTTTCTGCACTTGGGGTTTAGAACTGCTTCTCGTTTCTGCCTTTCGCTGGGCGGCATCGCTGCAGGACTCTGCTTGGCGAGCTCGATATCCGGTAAGCAATATCTCCTGGCGCTTGCGATTGCTGCCCCTCTCTATGGCTTGTTTTATTGGCGGAGCCTGAAACGAAGCGTGACATGGACCTCGCTGGCGCTGGTACTGTATGGCTTTCTGGTAGGTGCCGCCACAATCCTTCTCTACATCGTGTTTAAGCGAGAAAACTACACTTATTACGAGTCCGCCTTTGTTCGAGATTTTTGGAACGCGGTGCACTCTGCCCCGTTTCCAAATGGCATAAGGCCGTTCACCCGGCAGCTTTATGAGTGCTTTTTCGTCATTCCCGGTCCGCGATTCTTTATTCCCGATGTTTTGCCTATCCCGCTGCCGTATTATTGGCTCTTAGTGCCCGGCTTTCTGCTAGCCATCTGGCACAAGCGGTTTGAAATCGTCCTGCTGGCCATAATTCCAGTTGCAGGCGCTTTTGTCGCCAGGGCCATAGAGAACCGATTGCTCATGCCCATCCCATTCTGGGTAATCCTGATGAGCTTCACGTTTGCCGGAATATTGAAGCTGCGGCCATGGCCAAGCATTCAAATTGTACTTGGCGCTATAGCAGTGTTGATACTGCTAGACGGCCTTGTCCCATCCATTCGCTACATTTACAGCAAAACCAAAAATCCATTCGGGATTCGCCACTACGCGCAAGAGGAAGTGGCTGTCTCGCGTTTCCTAAAACATGTTGTTGCTGGTGAAGAACATCCTGGTCATCCCCAGCTGGAGCGCGACGAGTTCAATCGGATTAAAGGCCTCGCCAATCCTTCTTACGACTGCTTCATCTGCGAGGGGGACGCGTATTCAATCATTCACCTGTTTTTACATGACTACGATGACGGGAAAATCCTCTCTTTTTGCGCTGGTTATCCCTTTTTCATTGTCCAGAGCGAGCAAGATGTATGGAACGTGAATAAGCAGGCCATTGCCACTTATGCTCCTGGTAACAAAGATCTGAAGCTGATCTGGGAACGCGATCCGAAGACCGCAAGAATAATCAGCGTATTCCAATCGCTTCGCGATCTCGGGACCGAGGACTCCATTTCATATTCCTTTGCCGGCAGAGCAAGGACGTTTTACGTATTGAAGATTCCTAACAACAATATTCGCGAGTTCCAGGAAAGGGTGCGCGAATTGTCTGCTTATCCTTCTCAGGTCACACCCGGGGCAGTACCTGCACGTGTGGCTGATATGTTTAAAGGCGGCAATGGTGTCGGAACGGGGAAATTTGATTCCCCGACTGGAATTGCGGTTGATCCCAACGGCAACATTCTGGTCGCCGACACTGGCAACGGGCGCATCCAAAAATTCTCATCGAGCGGCACCTCTCTCAGCACCATAGGAACTAAAGGGAGCGGCCCTGGGCAACTCGGCCTGCCAAGGGGGATCGCCATCGATCGCGCCGGCAACATTTATGTCGCGGATGCCTCCAATCAACGTGTGCAGAAATTAGCGCCCAACGGTACATTCATTACCGAGTGGGCGCCTGGACTGTACGGCCCTGGGAGGATCGCTATCGGCCCTGACGACTCGATATATGTTGCAGATCAGGGTCTCTTTCGAATCGTCAAGTTCAGCCCGGATGGCCGGGTACTCATGACATGGGGTAGCAAAGGCAACGCCGACGGCCAGTTTGCCGACGATGCCTCGGTCGCTGTTGATCCCAGCAGCAACAAGGTTTATGTCGCCGATCCAATTAACAGCCGGATACAGGTATTTGACTCGGGTGGTAAGTTTTTGACCAAGTGGTCAGTGCCCGAGTGGAGACAGCTTTCTGGCTTCGAAGATTTGGCCATCGATTCGCAGACTGGCCGGTTATACGCATCCAGCGCACACCTGAACCGCGTGTTTGTTTTTGATTTGAACGGAACCAGGCTTGGCAGTTTGATGCCAAAGCCACCGGATAAACTCGATGGGCCATCAGGGCTAGCTTTGTTTGATCGGAAGCTTTATGTGCTAAACATGACCGGCAATCGCGTAAGCGTGATTGACCTGTAGCTAGCTAGCAACCGGTTGCATCGAATAATCGCCATCGTTTAGAACCGACAGGTAGCCTCGTGGAATCGTCCCAGGAGAAAGCCCGATTTCTTACACTGAGAATTCTGTTAGTCGGCTTGTCGGCTGTTAGTCTGGTGTTTTGCGCCTTGGGCGCCACAGCCCACTATCTGAAATGGGCTTTGGGAAATCCGTGGCAACTCGTCGGCTGGCTGCTCAGCATGGTGTTTTTGCTTTTCGCATTTTGGCCAGGGCCAAGCGAGCTCAGGGCCAATTTCAAATCTGTAATCAAGCCGAAAACAGCGTTCTTTTTGTTTTGGATCCTGTTCTTTGTAGTCGCGCACCTCTGGAATTTCCGAACGGCGCCTTGGAACGGAGACGGCATTTTCGAAGACGCCGCCCGGGATCTCTTGTATTTAAAAACCCACGTGACCAGTCGGCCTTTCCAAGCCGCGTGGTTTACATCTGATGCGTGGGCGTATGAAACCCTTTTCCATTACTATCTGTGGCCGTGGCTTCATCTATTTGGTTATAACATTCTGACCAATGAAGCAGCAAGCTTGGCTCTTTGGTGTGCGACCTTTCTCTTCACGCTTCTGTTAACTGATCTATTTTTCGAATCTTACGTTGTCACATCTGTGATTGCATTGGTTTTCACTTTTGTCCCGTTCGCGTTCATTTATAGTTTCGTCGCGTTCCACTACGAAATGGCCGCCCCCTTATGCGTGGCCTCCCTTTATTTTCTGCATGTAGGCTTCAAAACTGATTCTTCTTTTTGTCTGGCCCTGGGAGGCATCGCGGCAGGATTGTGTTTGGCGAGTTCGTTACTCGGCCAGCAGTATGTGTTAGCGCTTCTGGTTTTTGTTGTGCTCTGCGCTGTGTTCGATCGGAAACGCCTAAAGCAGAGTTTCAATTGGCGCCGGGTCCTTACAGTTATTTATGGCTTCGCTGCCGGAGCCATGCCTATTTTGGCTTATATTGTTTTTAATCGGCATGAGTATGCTTTCCATCAATCGGCCTATTTGGATCATTTCTGGCCAGCGGTACGTGGGCATCCGTCTCCGAACGACATAACATATTACCTGAGACACCTTTGGAGTAGCTTTTTTACCATTCCCGGTCCCCGTCTGTTTTTCCCAGATGCATTGCCCATTCCACTGCCATACTACTGGCTTTTACTGCCCGGCTTTGTGCTAGCCCTTTGGCAGAAGCGTTTTGAAATCGCGCTCTTAGCGATACTTCCTGCGGTAGGAGTCTTTATCTCAGGGGGACCTTTCGTTGAGCACCGGATGTTGCCTGCAATCCCTTTCTGGATCATCCTGATGGCGTTCACATTTGCCGGTCTTTTAACAATCAAGCTGTCGCCGGCGCTTAAAATCCTCCTTTTGGGCGTCTCGGCCGCTATATTGCTGTCGGGTCTGGTCTCCTCAGTTGAATATATCTATGGCAAGACGACGAATCCGTTTTCGATTGGGTCTTTTGCGCAGGGCCGCGTTGCTGTTTCGCGGTTCTTAAGGAATGTTGTCGCCGGAAAAGAGCATCCCAATCCTCCTTGCCTGGAACATGACGAGTTCAATCGCGTCCAAGGCCTTCCCGATCCTCCTTATGAAGCGCTGATTTGCGCTAGGGAGGCGAACGTGGTTGTCCACTTGTTCTTGCATGACTATGACGACACGAGGATCCTGTCGTTCTGTGGCAGCCACCCTGTTATCATAATGACCGAGCAGGATGTATGGAGTCACAACAAAAGAGCCATTGTTGATTATGTGCCCAAAGGAAAGGATTTAAAGCTAATCTGGGAAACCGATCCAAAGACAAGGGCAATAATCGCGATGTTCCGACCCCTCAGTGACCTTGCGACCTCGGATTCCGTGTCGTTTTCGTTTAGCGGTAGACTAAGGACGTTTTACATGTTAAACATTCCTTACAAGGATATTCGCCAGTTCCAGGAACGCGTCAGGGCGTTGCCAGACCTTGTCCCCTAAGTAGTTATTAACCTACCTTGCAACAGGCGGCGGTTATGCTGGCCGCGACTCATCTTACTTTGCGTTATCACACCTGCGGCTGTTCGATATGAATGTGACCAACGTTCCTCTATGGGAACGCCGCATTTTGTTGCCGATTGAACGCGCTCAACCAGCTTTTTGGGAAGGGAAAAGCCGAGCCCGGCTTCGCTTTGAAACTTCAGTAAAGTTATTGATGAACATCTAAGGTTTCGCGCAGATGTAGGTTATATGGGAAAAAGGCGTATTCTGGTGCATTACCTCTGTCTCTACTTTAACCGGAAATTTCTTTAAAAGGTCGGCCATACTTTCTGGAAAACGGTAATGGATCCCCTGACCCGGATAAAGCATATGATCGGCTAGCTGAGTAAGAACAAATTTCCACCAAGGCTCACGGTCTATCTCCGCGATGATCAACTTGCCGCCGGACTTGATCCGGTCCAAACAAGCGCGCACCAACGGCTCCTGATCTTCCGAAGAAGCCAAATGGTGCAATACATGGATGAGCAAGATGCAGTCGGCGGGCGGGATGTTGGTTTTAGTGATGTCGGCCAGCCGGAATTCCACGTTAGGAATCCCTTTGTCGGCATGCTTCATCTTGAATCCATCGAGGTCCATCCCCAAAATCTTTCGTTTGGGAGACAGCAAACCGAGCAAATTAGCGAATATCCCATAACCGCATCCCAGATCCACAATGAATCCCTCTTGGGGGATGTGCTTATCCAAGGCGTCAAATGGCGCGGTGATAAATAGACGGATCCGGGTGAAAAAACTGGCCCATCCCTTACCGCCATACAACCTCATTATCTCTTTCTTAGCTTCTTGCATTAGCGCTTATGTTTTCCCATCAGCTCCGGCACCCAGAGCGGTTACATGAAAAATTTCGTCGGCCGTGGTGCCGTGCTCGCGCAACACGATCGTGGCCATCCACCAGAAGAGCACGAGTAACGCGGCCGCTGAGAGCGGTGCTGCGCATGATCAGTCGTGCACGCGCGGCGGCTTGACGAGATAAACCGGGCGTTGTTTCACCTCGTCATAGATGCGGCCGAGGTATTCGCCGAGCACGCCGATCGCGATGAGTTGCACGCCGCCGAGAAACAGCACAAGCGCGGCCAGCGTGGTGAAGCCAGTCGGCGCCGTCTCGATCTTGATGAGGCGTTTCAAGACGTAGTAGAGGCCAAGACAGAAGCCGACCAAGCCGACGAAAATTCCCGAGTAGGTCAGCAGCCGCAACGGCAGCTGCGAAAAGCTGAACACGCCGTCGAGCGCGTAGCGCACGAGGCGGCGGAACGTCTGCTGCGGCTTGCCTGCGGAGCGCTCGCGGCGGTCGTAAGGTACGTCAGCCGTCGGGAATCCGATCCACGCCCGCAGGCCGGGAAAGAAACGGTTGCGCTCGGGCAGTTGGTGAAACGCGTCGACGGCGGCGCGCCCGAGCACGCCAAAGGTGCCAGTCTTCGGCTCGATCGGGTAATCGGACAGCCGGCCCAGAATCGTGTGAAACAAATCGAAGCCCGCGCGGCGCAGCCCAGTGTCGGCGCGCGTGCGGCGCGTCGCGCGCACTACTTCGGCGCCGTCGCGCCACGCGGCGACGAGCGCGGGGATGACTTCGGGCGGGTCTTGCAGATCCGCGTCC
>WNGE01012996.1_pt1 | contig 10457 bp, 9 predicted proteins | sample 5400651 | NCBI WGS metagenome assembly WNGE01 (sample SAMN13153370, study PRJNA577476) | soil metagenome | isolation source: 60 cm soil or saprolite under grassland replicate 2 | place: USA:California | collected 2016-06-15
TTTCGACCTGGTTTTGGCCAGTTTGTTCAGGTGGACTTGCAAGATGAATCGGTCGAAGCTCTCGAGCGGCATGTGATCGAAGGTGTCGATCAGATCCTTCTGGATGAGCAACTTTTTCACCTTGGCGGTTTCCAGTTTCCAGTTCGCCTCTTTCAAGGGCAAAAACCGGTTCCGCACAAACCAGCCAAACGTGACCGCGCCATCGTTCATGACGCGGCCTCCCGGAGTCCGGCCGTTCTGTTTTGCGATCTCCTGTTCCAGCCGCTCCCTGGCCTGAAATTTCGTCAGCTGAGATTTCTGGGCAAGAATGACTGAAACCGTGTCGACTTTCTGTTCGTTCTTGATTGGATCGAGCACGGTTCTGCGGTAATAGCCGTACCACTTCTTGCCGCGCAGAACTACCCAACCCCTTTGGTGCGATTTTCCCATCCGTTCCTCATTCTTCTGTGGGGGAACAAGTGGGTGTCGCTATTCTACGGCCAGAGTTCCTGTGACGGGCTGCGGAAAATCGCTCCTGCTCCGCAATGAACTCCTCAATCTTGCTTGCCCGATAGCGGAGAATTCCGGACCGACCCGGCCCCTCGCCAAAACGAATCACCGGGAGCAAGGGGGACTTCCTGGAGGAGTGATCCCAAACCCAATCCAGGGACGTGTTCAACCATTTGGCAACCTGTTCCGGCGTCAGTAGCGGGTCATAAGCGACGCTCTCTGTTTTGGTGTCGACAATCTTCAGTTCGGCTGGCATGCGCAAAACTCCTGAGCAAATAATGAAGACGCCGGAAGAATACGGGGCGAAGGCCCGTACCGGCCTGGCGAATTCCGTCTAGCTGAAAGCAGCTTCCGCTTAAAACAACGAAGACGTGCTCGGCGAGCGCCCGTTCAGTGATTCACAGCGTCGGTTGCGGTATGCGGCTGGTTTCGCTTAGAACATTAGGCAGTTCATAGACGGGATTGCTCCACATGTCAAAAACGGAGGTGGGGAAGAAATGGTTCCAGCTTGAATGCGTGGCTGCTTTTCACTGCTTCGGTTGGAAGTAGCCTGGAAAACTAAAGAAATGTACTTATCAGTGCAGCACAACGGGCTTTCTTTGTGTCTTGGCGGCTGTTGTTTCGCGCGGCGGGATGGCTGGGGTCGCCCGGCGTCACAGGTTGGATCAGTACCAACCAATTGCGCTTTGGCTGGAGGCTCCAGGTTTCTCCAGGTGATAGTCCCACGGTCCGGATAGCCCAACCCTCGACAAGATAAGCTTAAACTGATACAACACAATAAGCTAATATTAACACAGCATAATAGGCTAATTTTAGTACAGCGCAACAAGCTAAAGCAGCCCACAAAGAAATGGCTTCGCCATCCGAAAAACTCGCCCAGTCCTTAGAGATTCTGCACAGACTCCAGGACGCTACTGGCGCAGCTGCCATACGGGCGCGGGACATGACTCGAACGCATCGCGAGCGCTTGCTCAAAAACGGACAGTCGCTTTCCCTCCACGGTGGCAATTGGACCGTTCCGCAGCAGCTTGTCGTGCGCTCGCCTCGGGCACGCAACAAGGTCACCAAACTTCCGCACGGCACATCGTTGTTGGACCTTCGTGCTGCGCTCCCTGCGGTACGAGACAAGGAAGAAAAAGAGAGCTTGCGCATTTTCTCAAACGAATCGGCTCTCATTGAGTGTTCTCCTCAGTATTTCTCCAGTCACTCAACTGATGTAAGAGCCGTGCTGGCAATGATCCGCGATGTATCTGGCCTGCTCGGCAAACTTCTGGACGGCGGGCACAGCACGATTGCCGGCCGGCTGGCGGGCGCGTTTCGAAACAGTGGTCGCGACCGCATTGCGGATGAGATTACTAAGACAATGTCGGCCGCCGGATACGACATCCGTGAAACCGATCCCTTCAACGACCGGCCTTCGCTGGCAATGCCTGTTCGCGAAACGTCTCCGTACGCAAACCGCATAAGGCTACTGTGGCAGAAAATGCGTGAGGCTGTGATGGAGCGCTTCCCAAAGGCGCCAGGTGTGCCGCGCGATGTCGACGCGTACATGAAGAGTGTTGAGGAAGCGTATGTAACCGATGCCTACCATTCTCTGTCAATTGAGGGCTATCGGGTTACTGCTGGGTTAATCGACCGCGTCCGCAACGCCATGGCGGCGCGGGGATACTGGCAGTCATACCAAGTGGTCCAGAAAAGCATCCTCCGGACGCTAAAGGGCGAAAATCCCGGGGTGGTTGCCGAAGAAGATCATCGGGAATGGTATCGCGAGATGTTTGCCCCGAGTGTGGCGGCAGGTCTACTCAAACCCTCCGACCTTGCCGGCTACCGCAACGGTCAGGTTTACATTCGGCAGTCCATGCATGTACCGCTGAATCGCGAGGCACTGAGGGACGCCATGCCTGTTTTTTTTGACCTGTTGCGCACGGAGAGCGACCCTGCCGTGCGAGTTGTGCTCGGGCACTTTGTCTTCGTGTATATCCATCCATACATGGACGGGCACGGCCGCGTGGGCCGCTTTCTCATGAATCTGATGCTGGCATCGGGCGGCTATCCATGGACGGTGATACCGACCAGCGAACGAAAAACCTACATGGAAAGTCTCGAGCAAGCGAGCGTTCGAGAGGACATAGGACGATTCGCAGACTTCCTCTCAGGTCTCACAAGGAAACGAATGGCGGGAGAGCCGCTGCCCGAGGTCCCCAAAGCACAACGTTGACCGATCCGACTTAAGAATATCCTGGCGGATCACATTGCCTGACATCGTTCAGATTTGTCAGGTACTTGGGTCAGGTTTCTGAGCCTTAGATTTCTTCTCCATCAAGCCGACGATCTCATCATAGTGCCATGGACGGAAGTCGTGTGTGTCAACCCCGACGTCCGTGGAGAGTGAGTTGGAAATGTCCGCAAGGCGTCCATGAGAATGCCCGTAGAGGTGCCACGATCCGCGATTGCTTCGATTCCAGACGCGTAAGGCATAGTGGCACAGCACGATTGGTTGACCTTGAATCGAAACCTCTGCCAGATTGTCGAGCCAAAGAAAATCCTCCTTCAATTTGCGCGCCTGCTTGTCGTGATTTCCGGGCACGGCAAAGATCTTCTGACAGCGGATCCGGCGACGGTATGCGACAACGCGTGCGTGGCCTCCCATACAGAAGTCGCCCAGAAAATAGAGGATGTCATTCGTTTTCACCGAGGCGTTAAGGCGATCGAGAATTGCTTGATCCATCTCTCCGACAGTCGCGAAGGGCCGGCTGCAAAAGCGGATGATGTTGGCGTGTCCGAGATGGAAATCGGCGGTGAACCATGTGTCTGGCATAGTCTGAGACCCAAAGTAGAAGTGTCCACCTTGTCCATTACTAATGGACAGCCAGGAAAACTGGACCGACGCGTTCAAAATCCCGCTGATATTGCGTCTTCAGAGATCGATCACTCCAGCCATCAGATGCTGTCCCGATCTTGTCATGGAAGATGCCCCGTAACCTTCGGTTCTGCCTACCACGTGTCATCTGCAATCGTACTTTTGTAATTCTGCAAAGAGCGCATCGTTCGGAATCGCCACCGGACTGGCCTTGCGGGCCTTGTCACCCTGGACAGGCACACTGCAATTCGGGCTACCACCATCATCGTGGAGCCATTCGCCGCTTGCTCCTTCTTGTTCCGCGGGACGTTTGACGTAGTTCACCGGTTTATGGCAGTTCCCGCATTCGGTACCAAGACTTATGTCCAGAGAGAATGATTCGGGAATAGCGCCCAGTGGTTCCAGGGCCTGGGCCGTGCCAAATGTCTCGCTCAAGTCCCAGTGAATTTCCATGTCAAGAAATCGCCTGCCAAATTTGGTACGGATACCAACGAAGCCATCCTTGCCATTCCAAACGCCACACTCTAGGTTGCGCGACTGTAAACGGTAGACCCTGCCTCGTTGAAGTTGCTTAAGTTTGATCATGGCTCTGGTTGTTCGTGAGTTCTGATGAACGCTGTTTCGATTGCAATATGTGAGAGGTGTGATCGCGGACCAATCACGGCATACCCGTTCAAGGCCGAGAAGCAGCACCGATCTTCGAATGCACGTGAGCGAAGCGTACGACACGACCTACCATGTCGGTGTCCATTCGTTTACTCGAGCCGAAGCTTGAGTGGCAGCTGCGGTGTCATCACGACACGCGGATCTGATCGCGCTAGCGGCACCCCCTCTGTCTGGCACACCTTGTGACCAATTCAGAAAGGTCCCGGGTACTTGTCCGAGATAGCGGGTCAGTTGAGCTTCCTCTTGTCCGTGCACCCAGTGCCTCACTGTTACCGGTTCGAGCTTTACCTCAAATCCCAAGTCCATCATTTGTCTCTTGACGTAGTCCACAGCAGCTGCGGCTTGCTGTGAGCCGCTCAGTCGGGGCCCGATGCTGTTACATAGGAACCCCACCTGCTCGTAGGAATAATCTGAAGATTGCGCGGCGGCCCGCAAAGCCATAACGTCTCGCTGGGTTCCTGGTGAAAATGTGCTGCGGCTATTCATTTCGGACCGGCCTCCTGAAGTGACACACAGCATTGCTAAGGTAAGCGTCAAACGGACTCGATTCATCAAGGGCGGATACCCTGCGTCTGGGGTTTTCACGTAAGCCTTGCTTCGAGACTGGACCGCCATCCCCGGATAGAGTGCTCGTGGATTCATGTGCATGTTCGCCGCAACACCTCAAAAAGAAGGTCGATATCTTTCGCTTTGTTGTATAAGTGAGGAGCGACGCGGATCGAATCCCCACGGATGCTTACAAACACATTTGCTTCCTTGAGCGCTTTCGGTAACTCCGCCGAAATTCCCCGGCGCGGACGTATTCCGATCAGGTGGGCTGATCGGTCTGCAGCCGGCAACACTGAATAATTGGATTCGGTCGCTAGCTGTGCAACCCGTTCCGTCATCGCTGAGAGTGCTGCTTCGATTCGCACCACACCCCAAGCGAGGATCTGCTTAAGCGCCATGATCGCCATCGGGGCCAGCACGAATTGCGGAAATTCCCCCATATCAAAACGGCGCGCTCCCGCACGATAGTCGTCCGTGTAATCAACCAGTCTGCTGAAATCTTCGCTCCCCGCACGCGTCAGCCAGGATTGCTCAAGCGGAATACCCGATTCTCGCCATTTCGGCGCCACATAGAGATAGCCAAGACCGTATGGACCGAGCAGCCATTTGTAGCCGACGGCGGTCAAAAAGTCCGGTTTGACGCGTTCCAGGTCGAGGACGCTGGCCCCGAGAGACTGGCTGGCATCGATCACTAGTGCAGCACCCACTCCACGCGTACTTTCGCCGACCACCTCAAGGTCAACTTTGCTGCCATCGGTCCAGTGGCAGTGAGGCACGGCGACAATAGCTGTAGTCTCGTCAATCGCTTGTAGGAGAGCCTTGGTCCAGTTCTCACCCGCGTTACGCAAGACAGTTACAACGCGTCCATTTTTTGTCTTAGCAAGTTCGCGCCAGGCATACACATTCGACGGGAATTCCTGATCGAGTACGACAATTGTCTGTCCGGAGGCGAGAGGCAGGTTTGCAGCGGCAGTCGCGATTGCATAGCTGACGGCCGGAACTAGAGCAACACCGTCGGCGTCGGCACCAATCACTTGCGCCGCCAGACTCCGCAACTCTTCGGCGCCTGAGAACCACTGCGGGGTTGACAAGGTCCAAGGAATTGCTTTCGCTCGCACCGCATTGATTCCTGCAGCCGTAATGCTTCGCAGCTGTGGCGCCATGTTGGCGCAGTTCAAATACGTCACACCATCGGGGATCTCAAATAGCTCGCGGTCTGTTGGGATTCCATACGTTGTCGGCTGAATCTTTTCCCCGGTTTCCCCGACAGCACTGCCCGCGACTGCCGTTGATCGAGCCGCATTAAGAGTGGCCTGACGCGCTAAGGCGAGATGATGATCGTCGTGCTCGGCCACAAAATACGCCCAGTCCAGTAAGCGCATGGGTTGTTGCAGCCGCGGGTGGAATGCGGTGCGGGCGACTTCATCCTCGTTAAGTGCTTCCAGCTTGCGTACCCAATTGAAGCGGTTTGTACGTAGGCGTTCGAGCAGGAGAGCCATCGGTACCTGGTTGTGGCCGGCTGCCTCCGTGATTCGATTCTTCGGGTCCGCGGCAGAGAGTACAGGTGTACCGGCAAGAAATTCGTGCAGTCGTTGCTCATTTAGCAGATCGAGATCCGCCAAATGTCCAAGGTTTTCTTTCGCTGACCATTTTTCGTTCCATCGACGATTGCACAGTTCCTCGGCCACGTGAGAAACCAGTTCGGCAGCATCGGCTGGAGTCCCATGCAGCCGCTCCAACACCGCTGGAAACATATTGAGTGGCAGGTCAAAGGTGAATGTTCGGGCGGTCCACGCGACGGGCTTGATCATTGGCTCCTCATGCTAAGCACCATTTGGCTCGAACAACCTGTAGCGCAAACCATACGAACGCCTTCGGGTCGCAGGATCGTCATGCCGCCTCACGCGCATCGTCTCTATGAATTCCAACCGCCACCATGACAAGGCATATGCCGACGATTTCGCTAGCACGCGGAATCTGCCGAAGTACCAAGATTCCGACTAGGGACGCCGTCGCCGGAAGAAGCGACAGCAGCAGGGCGAAACTGGAACGCGACAGGCGTGCCATCGCGAGCTGATCGCAAACGTATGGAATCACTGAAGAACACGCTCCTACCCCAACACCCGCAAGCAACAACACAGGATGAAGCACAGCGGGGCCGATGCGGCTTATGCCGATCGGAGTCACTACCACGAGAGCCACTGCCATTGCTGCGCTGAGACGTTCAATTCCGAGCACGCCGCCACCTGCCGCCGCGCGATGACCGAGAAGGATATAGAGTGCGAATAGAGCGCAATTAGCGAACGCGAGCAAGTAGCCGAATGGCTCTCCGCTGAGCGTTAGATGCGTGAGGAAGTAAATACCGAAGACGGCAAGAACGAAGGCGATTGCGTTGCGTCTCGTGCGAGTCCCAGCAGCGGTAATCGCAATCGGGCCTAAGAATTCAATGCCGGCCACCGTCCCTAACGGAAGTTTGTTGATCGCCACGTAAAAGCAGACGTTCATTGTCGCTAGCGTGGCGCCGAGGCTCACAACCAGCGTCATATCCGCACCGCGGAGTCGGCCGAACTGTCGCCACGGTCTTTTCCAGGCCGCGAATATCAGAGCGGCGCTGGCGATGCGTATCCACGCAACCCCAAGCAAATCGACACGAGTAAAGAGGAGCACAGCGAAAGCGGGGCCCAAGTAGTGGAATACTGCGCTAACAACGAAGTAGAGGCGCGCAGGTAGAGCTTCCGCGCGAACTTGAAGGGGCTTTTGAGGCTGCTTGGGAGACGTGTGGGAGAAAGCGGGCATCAGGACTCTCCCGTCCCTTTATCGGGGACATTCTCGGTGTTCTCATCTTTGACCATAAAAGACTTAAATAAAGTTGCAGTATTTGTCCCGCGTTCGCCGCTTTACCCGGCACCGCATCATTTGTTGCAGTTTCTATTCCAACCTCATGCCATGCTACCGTTCTCTCCGGCCTCGTCGGCTATCCTCGATGATGCCGCCTCTAGATAAAAGCGAATTCTGCCTGCTTTATACTGAAATATTGCTAAAGTATATTTGGTCCATAGGAGGCAAGAATGCGAACCATCGATCTCGACCTTTTGAGGTCGCTCGCGGCCTTCGACGAAACAGGGAGCCTGGCGCGCGCGGCTGATCGGGTCGGGAGGACCGAGTCAGCCGTGAGCCTGCAATTGAAGCGACTAGAGGGATTGCTCGAGCACAAGCTCTTCACCCGGCTGGGGAGGCGTTTGGTTCTAACCGACGAGGGCCATGGTGTCCTGCAGTACGCGCGACGGATGCTTGCCATGAACGACGAACTTGTATCCGCAGTGTCCCAGCGCCCCCTTTCGGGCAGACTCAGAATCGCTGCATCGCAGGATTTCGGCGAAGACATTCTTCCCAGAGTGCTCAAGGACCTGTCTCGGAAATTTCCAGAAGCTAGATTCGAGGTCGAGGTGGAGGGAGGCATGCGCGGATTGAACGCATTGGACAAGCGGGACGTCGACGTGGTCCTGACGATTGGCTTGCACGATCATCCGTCAGCGCACCGGTTGCAGCGTGCAAGAATCGCGTGGATAGCGAGCCCCGAGTTCGCGGAACGGATTGGTAAGCCCGTGCCCTTGGTGGTATTCAGCCAGCCGTGCCGTTTCAAGCAGCGTGCGCTGGAAATGCTGAACAAAGCGGAAATTCCGTGGGAAATCGTATTCAAGAGTCCGAGTCTCAGCGGTCTCTGGGCTGCGGCGAGGGCGAATATCGGACTTACTGTTCGCAGTTCGTATTGGGTACCTTCCGGTCTAATGCTCTTGGACCCGATGCAGACTGGTCTTCCTGACCTTGGTGATACGGAAGTGGATATTCACTACTTTGACGATGCGCTCACTCCTGATCTGTTGGAGATGATCAAGCACATGGAACGCTCCATCTTGCTCCAACCGAGCGGGTTGAATGCTAGGGCTAACGATTTCGAGCCAGAGAGCGTGGCGTGAGCTGCGTTAAGTGGAGACCGGAGTGCGGCAAAGAAGACAGCGCCGCCAGGCGCGTTATGATGTTTGCGGGTTGGGTTTCTGAGGCATGTGATCCAGCGTCAGTGCCGGATGGTCCGCATCTCCCGCGCCATCGATCGTTTCGAATAGGGCGCGTGGTCTGGCGTGGAATCGGGGCAACCACTCCGGTCGTAACCCGGAAGATCCGCGCAGACGACCGTGAACTTGCTTGCCAGGAACGGAGCCACTGAGCGCCACATCAATTGCGTCTCCGGAAACCCGTGCAGCAACAAGACAGGCGCTCCTCGGCCAAATCGGCGCACGAAGATCTTTGTCGTCTCTCCTTCGGCAAGGAGAGTCTCAAATTCATCGAATGTGGCTAAACTCCCGCGCGTTTATTTGCATAGGATTCGCTCCGTCCTTTACTGTCGTTTCTTTGTTCTTATTGGGGCGCCATATCGCCTGCGCACTCGGCAATGGCGCGAGCGTCCTCGACGAGGGCGATCAGACCCTTGCCCAGTTCCTTCTTTGCCGGTTGTCGGCACCCCAGCTGTAGGGTGTTCAAGATTTGAGAGCGTTGGGATCTGCTGAACGATGGACACACCATTAGAGGGTTTGAGCTTATTCATGATTTCCTGATCCGGATTTGCTCGATTGCTCCGTAGACATCAACATCCGCCTCGATCTTGCCGGGGGAGGTCAGTTTGGGCAGACAAAAGGGCGAAACCGTGTCTCTGTCGCAAGACTCGCGATCGAAAAAATATTGTCGCCCCAGGTGTTTGCGAACAGCGGCCTCGCGATCTCTGGCTTCGGGAGAATTCCATTGTTTGGGACCCGCGCTAAGTCTTATGAGATAGCCCGATTTGCATACAACCACCCGTTCGGCGGGTGCGCTCGAGAGGGTCTCAGGCCCGATGAGGGTTGCATATGGTGCGCCAAAGAACGCTAACCAGTAGAGGCCGGGAAGATGCTTTGTAATGTCTATTCCTATGGCCCGCAACCCGCCACCTTCTGTGGACATGTTCTTGGCCGCGTACTCCTCCGTGGAACAGGCAAATGCGAAAAGTGGATCCATTACAGCGCAGCATATCGACAGGCATTCTTCTGCCCAGTCAGAAGCGTCGCTCTGCTCAATCCGGCTACTTCGCACCTGAATCGCGATTGTGTTTCCGGATATCCACGAAGTGCCAATCGGACAAAATATCCAATCGTCGAGGTTGAGGACGATCGTCAGCCCTGGATAGGCGCCTCGGAGTTCCATTGACCCTATTCTCCTCGCGGGGTCGGGCACAGGCGCGAGCTTTTCCAAACGCCGGAACAACTCTCCCGGCTCATTGCCTTTGCTCAACATCACTCTCTCAATCGCACCTTCACGAGTTATGTCGATTGCCAGGGGAGGTTCTTGGAAACGGTACAAATGAAGCCTCGACGCCCACTCCGGGGCCAATCGAGCAAGAGCGTTCTGAAAGTGCTCCAACTCATTTCCACTGAACAGAGAAGAACCCAGATAAAGGGTGATATCAATGCTCGGGCCGTTCTCGTTTGCCTTCATCGGTCTCCCAGGTTTGGGGCTACTTGGCGCCAGACGGTCCTTTTCTCAGTTTTATACGCGTAAGTAACCCTTGAGGCTTCGGATGCGAGAGCAGTCATTAAGCGATGTTGAAGTTGGCTGCGGCACGAGTTCACCGCCAATTCAACGGCATCAAACTGGTGTTTTCGCCCCCCACGCTTCGGCGATTCGCGGCGTAGTGCTAATGGTGCCTGGAGCATGCGCATATTCGTACAACTCGTTAGTGAGCGAATCGACTTCGTCTTTAGACGCAAGGCCCTCCGCCACAATGGAATCGCCCATGTTTTCCATAGTGATTGGAGTTAACAGTTTCACCTCGCCCTCCAATCCGGCTGGCTGGATGATATTG
>WNGE01009172.1_pt1 | contig 10455 bp, 12 predicted proteins | sample 5400651 | NCBI WGS metagenome assembly WNGE01 (sample SAMN13153370, study PRJNA577476) | soil metagenome | isolation source: 60 cm soil or saprolite under grassland replicate 2 | place: USA:California | collected 2016-06-15
TCGGGCTTTCGTACGTCTCGCTCTTCGAGGCGTACTATCGCGGTCGCGTCACGGTCGTCTCGCCCCTCGTCGCAACGGAGGCGCTCTTCGGCGTTCTCCTCTCGCTCGTCTTCATCCGCCGCTCCGAGCTCGTGGGACGACGCGTCGTGCTCGGCGCGCTCGTGATCGTCGCCGGCAGCACGCTTATCGGAGCATTCCGCTGAGCGTCTCGAGCGACCGGCATGTATAATTTGCTATAAACAGACTCAGATTTCCTCACCCAGGAGGCAGAAACCAATATGGCAAAGACAATCGGCATCGACCTGGGCACGACGAACTCGTGCATGGCCGTCCTCGAGGGCGGCGAGCCGACCGTGATTCCGAACGCCGAAGGCGGCCGCACGACGCCGTCCGTCGTCGCGTTCACGAAGGACGGTCAGCGGCTCGTCGGCGCTCCGGCGCGCCGGCAGCAGGTCACGAACCCCCAGAACACCATCTTCTCGATCAAGCGCTTCATGGGACGCAAGTTCAACGAGGTGTCCGAGGAGATGACGATCGTCCCCTACGAGGTCCTCCAGGGCCCGAACGGGGACGTGCGCGTGAAGGCCGAGGGCAAGGACTACGCCCCGCCGGAGATCAGCGCGATGATCCTGCAGAAGCTGAAGGCGGATGCCGAGGCGTACCTCGGCGAGCCCGTGAGCGACGCGGTCATCACGGTCCCCGCGTACTTCAACAACGCACAGCGCGAGGCGACCAAAGACGCCGGCAAGATCGCCGGCCTCAACGTCCTGCGCATCATCAACGAGCCGACGGCGGCCTCGCTCGCCTACGGGCTCGACAAGGAGTCCGACCAGACGATCCTCGTCTTCGACCTCGGCGGTGGCACGTTCGACGTGTCGGTGCTCGAGCTCGGCGACGGTGTCTTCGAGGTCAAGTCGACCGCCGGTGACAACCACCTCGGCGGCGACAACTTCGACAAGGCGATCGTCGACTGGATGGTCGCGGAGTTCAAGCGCGACCAGGGAATCGACCTCGCCGCCGATCCGATGGCGCTCCAGCGCCTCTACGAGGCCGCGGAGAAGGCGAAGATCGAGCTGAGCTCGACGATGACGACGCAGATCAACCTGCCGTTCATCACCGCGACGCAGGAAGGCCCGAAGCACCTCGACCTGCAGCTCACCCGGGCGAAGCTCGAGGAGATCACGGCCGACCTGCTCGAGCGGACCGTCGGCCCGACGAAGCAGGCGCTCGCGGACGCAGAGCTCGACGCGTCGAAGATCGAGCACGTCGTGCTCGTCGGCGGCATGACCCGCATGCCCGCCGTGCAGGCAAAGGTCAAGGAAGTCCTCGGCAAGGACCCGCACAAGGGCGTCAACCCGGACGAGGTCGTCGCCGTAGGCGCCGCGCTCCAGGCGGGCGTGCTCAAGGGCGAGGTCAAGGACATCCTCCTGCTCGACGTCACGCCGCTCTCGCTCGGCATCGAGACGAGGGGTCAGGTCATGACGAAGCTGATCGAGCGCAACACGACGATCCCGACGAAGAAGTCCGAGGTCTTCACGACCGCGGAGGACAACCAGCCCTCGGTCGAGGTGCACGTTCTCCAGGGCGAGTCGGAGATGGCGATCTACAACAAGACGCTCGGCAAGTTCCAGCTCGTCGGCATCCCGCCGGCGCCGCGGGGCATGCCGCAGGTCGAGGTCACCTTCGACATCGACGCGAACGGGATCATCAACGTCTCGGCAAAGGATCTCGGCACGGGCAACGTACAGCAGATCCAGATCCAGGGCGGCTCGGGTCTGTCCGAGCAGGAAGTCCAGGACATGATCCGCAACGCGGAGGCGCACGCCGACGAGGCGCGGAAGCTGCGCGAGGTCGTCGACGCGAAGAACCTTGCCGAGACGCTCGCCTACCAGACCGAGCGCTCGCTGAAGGAGCATCGCGACAAGCTCGACGAGTCCGAGGCCTCGACGATCGAGGGCCGGATCATGGAGCTGCGCCAGGCGCTCGAGGGCGACGACGTCGCCGACATCAAGGCGAAGACGGACGCGCTCCAGGAGGCCTCGCACAAGCTCGCCGAGGTGCTCTACGCCCAGGCGACGGCGCATGCCCAGGCGTCGTCCGCAGGTGGCAACGGCGCGACCACACCCGACGACGAGGTGGTCGAGGAGGGCGAGTACGAGGTCGTCGACGAGGAGGCGAAGACCTCCTGATGGAGCCCGAGGAGCAGGTTGTAGAGAGTGGCGAGGATCCCCTCGCCGCTCTCGAGGCCGAGCGCGACGAGGCGATCGATCGCTGGAAGCGCGCCGCGGCCGACTTCGACAACTTCCGCAAGCGCGCCGCTCGCGAGCGCGACGAGTACGTCACGCTCGCGAACGAGAGGCTCGTGAAGGAGCTCCTCCCGATCCTCGACGACCTCGAGCGGGCGCTCGCCGCGGTCGGCGAGCACGAAGAGGCGACGGTCGAGGAGGGGGTGCGCCTCGTGCACCGCTCGCTCGCTTCGCTCCTGCAGCGAAACGGCGTCGAGGAGATCTCGACAGAAGGCCAGTTCGACCCGCATGTCCACGAGGCGCTGCTCTCGCAGCCGTCGGAGGCGGAGGAAGGCTCCGTCATCGACGTCGTGCAGAAGGGCTACAAGCTTGGTGACCGCGTCGTGCGGCCGGCGCGGGTCGTGATTGCCGCACCGATCGGGAGCGATGGCTAAGACCCTCTACGAGACCCTCGGTGTTGCAAAGGGCGCCTCTCAGGACGAGATCAAGAAGGCGTACCGCAAGCTCGCGCGCGAGTACCACCCGGACCGAAACCCCGGCGACGCTTCGGCGGAGGAGCGCTTCAAGGAGGTGCAGACCGCCTACGACGTGCTCTCGGACGACGCGAAGCGCAAGCAGTACGACCGCTTCGGCTCGGCGAACGGCCGCGGTCCCGGGCCGGGCGGGCAGAACGTCAACTTCGACTTCGGCGGGTTCGACGTCGGCGATCTCGGCGACCTGTTCGGCGGCATCTTCGGCGGCGGGGCCCGCGGGGGGACGCGCGCACGCCGTCAGCCGGTTCGCGGCGACGACATCGCGGTCGAGGTGCAGCTCTCCTTCGAGGACTCGCTCCAGGGCTCCGAGGTCAGGGTTCCGGTCGAGCTGACGACCGCATGCCGCGAATGCGGCGGCACCGGTGCGCAACCCGGCACGGCGCCGGTGATCTGCCCCGAGTGCAACGGCCGCGGCGTGAAGGCGGAGAGCCAGGGGCTTTTCGCGCTGTCGCAGCCGTGTCCGCGCTGCCGCGGCAACGGGACCGTCATCGAGCAGCCGTGTGCGAAGTGCCACGGCTCCGGACGCGAGCGCCGCATCAAGACGTACACGGTGAAGATCAAGCCCGGCGTCAAGGACGGCACGAAGATCCGCCTCAAGGGGAAGGGCGAGGCCGGGGAGAACGGCGGTCCGGCGGGCGACCTCGTCGTCGTGACGCACGTGGCGGCGTCCGAGACGTATGAACGGCGCGGCGACGATCTCGTCGTCCAGGTGCCGGTGTCCTTCACGATGGCCGCGCTCGGCGGCAAGGTCGACGTGCCGACGCCGGAGGGCACCGTCTCGCTCAAGATTCCCGCCGGCTCCGAAGACGGCAAGCTGCTGCGCATCAAGGGCCGCGGCGCGCCGCGCCTGACCGGCTCCGGTAAGGGCGACGTGCTCGCGCGCGTGCGCATCCAGGTGCCGAAGCGCGTCAACAAGAAGGAGCGCGACCTCCTGGAGCAGCTGGACGGGCTGGGCGGCTAATGAGCGTAGGCTCGACGGAGCTCATCAAGGAGCGGAGGCGCCGGCTTGGCCGGCGCCGGAGCGGATAATGGCGAAGCACGACGAATTGCTCGACCAGGGCCCACATGAGGCGCCCGAGCCGGAGACGGCAGAGGAGCGCAGCCACCGGCTGGGCATGAAGACGGCGGCAGGCGGGGTCGTCGGCGGCGGCGCCGTTCTCGCGAAGGCCGGCGCCCTCGGCGGCTTCAGCAAGGTCTTCCTCTGGCTCTTTGCCTGGAACGGCGTGAACAGCGCCTGGCGGCTCGGGGGGTGGATCGCCATCGCCGTGCTCGCCGCCGGCGTGACGGCGTATCTCCTGCTGCGCTCGCGGAGACAGCAGTCGTGAACGAGCGGCCGATGTACATGATCAGCGTCGCCGCCGACCTCGTCGGCATGCACCCCCAGACGCTGCGCATCTACGAGAACAAAGGTCTCGTCCGCCCGCAGCGCACGCCCGGCGGTACGCGCCTCTACAGCGAGGCGGACGTCGAGCGGCTGCGCATCATCCAGCGCCTCACGACGGAGGTCGGGCTGAATCTCGCCGGCGTCGAGATCGTGCTGCGGCTCGAGGACGAGCTGCGCAAGGCGCACCACCACATCGAGCGCTTGCAGCAGCAGGTGCGCGACGAAGTTCAGAGAGTCCACAAGGAATATCGCCGCGACCTCGTGCTCTATCGCGAGGAGCGGCTCCCAGAACGGAGGTAGGAGCACTTTTGGATTTCAACAGGCTGACCATCAAGTCCCAGGAGGCGGTCGCCGCAGCGCAGGAGCTTGCGCGCCGCAACGGCAATCCGGAGCTCTATCCCGAGCACCTGCTCGTGGCGCTCCTGGACCAGGAGCTTCCGCGCGAGCTCGTTCCAGACGCGGACGCTCTCCGCGCCCAGGCTGAGGCGCAGCTCGCCGCGAGGCCGCGGATCGACGGGGCGCAGCAGCAGCCGAATGTGTCGGCGCAGCTCTCGAAGGCGCTCGACAGGGCATTCGCCGAGGCGAAGCGCATGGAGGACGACTACGTGTCGACCGAGCACCTGCTGCTCGCTCTCGATGTCGTCCCGCGCGAGCAGCTCGAGGCGAAGATCGCCGCCGTCCGCGGTGGCCAGCGGGTCACTTCGCAGGACCCCGAGGGCACCTACCAGGCGCTCTCGAAGTTCGGCCGCGACCTCACCGAAGCGGCGGAGCAGGGCAAGCTCGACCCGGTCATCGGCCGGGACGAGGAGATCCGCCGCGTCATCCAGGTGCTCTCGCGCCGGACGAAGAACAACCCCGTGCTGATCGGCGAGCCCGGCACCGGCAAGACCGCGATCGTCGAGGGCCTGGCGCAGCGCATCGTCGCGGGCGACGTGCCGGAGGGCCTGAAGGGCAAGCGGGTATGGGCACTCGACATCGGCGCGCTGCTCGCAGGCTCGAAGTACCGCGGCGAGTTCGAGGAGCGGCTGAAGGCCGTCCTCAACGAGATCAAGAGCGCCGAGGGTGAGCTCGTCCTCTTCATCGACGAGTTGCACACGATCGTCGGCGCGGGCGCCGCGGAAGGCGCCGTCGATGCCGCGAACATGCTGAAGCCGATGCTCGCACGCGGTGAGCTGCGCTGCGTCGGCGCGACGACGCTCGACGAGTACCGAAAGCACATCGAGAAGGACGCCGCCCTCGAGCGGCGCTTCCAGCCGATCTTCGTGGGCGAGCCGTCGGTGGCCGACACGATCGCGATCCTGCGCGGCCTCAAGGACACCTACGAGTCCCATCACGGCGTGCGCATCCGCGATGCGGCGCTCGTCGCTGCTGCGGTTCTCTCGCACCGTTACATCGCCGACCGCTTCCTGCCCGACAAGGCGATCGACCTCGTCGACGAGTCGGCGTCGCGGCTCCGGATGGAGATCGACTCCTCGCCGATCGAGCTCGACGAGGCCGAGCGCCGCGTACGCCAGCTCGAGATCGAGCTCGCTGCGATGAAGAAGGAGTCGAAGGACGTGCGCGAGCCGATCGAGCGCGATCTCGCGGACGCACAGGAGGTGCGGAACGCACTCGCCGCCCGCTGGGCGGAGGAAAAGCAGGCGCTCGAGCGTGTGAAGGAGATCACGCGTGGCATCGACGAGCGCAAGCGCGAGGCGGAGCGCGAGGAGCGCCAGGGCAACCTGCAGCGCGTCGCGGAGATTCGCTACGGCGAGCTGCCGGCACTCGAGCGCGAGCTCGCAGAGCGCGACGGGCAGACGACCGACGCGATGGTCAAGGAAGAGGTCGACGAGGACGACATCGCCGCCGTCGTCGCCCGCTGGACGGGCATTCCCGTCGACAAGCTCCTCGAAGGGGAGACCGAGAAGCTGATCCGGATGGAGGAGCGGCTCCATCAGCGCGTCGTCGGCCAGCACGAAGCCGTCGAGGCGGTTGCGAACGCGCTCCGGCGCGCGCGCACCGGGCTCCAGGATCCGAACCGGCCGATCGGCTCGTTCGTCTTCCTCGGCCCGACCGGCGTGGGCAAGACAGAGCTCGCGCGGGCACTCGCGGAGTTCATGTTCGACGACGACCGCGCGATGGTGCGGCTCGACATGTCGGAGTACCAGGAGCGGCACACGGTCGCGCGCCTGATCGGAGCGCCGCCCGGTTACGTCGGCTACGACGAGGGCGGCCAGCTCACCGAGGCCGTGCGGCGGCGTCCGTACAGCGTCGTGCTGCTCGACGAGATCGAGAAGGCGCACCACGACGTGTTCGACGTCCTCCTGCAGGTGCTCGACGACGGCCGGCTGACCGACGGCCAGGGCCGTTCGGTCGACTTCCGGAACACCGTGCTGATCATGACGTCGAACATTCGCAGCGCCGAGCAGCTCCGCGATCATTTCCGGCCGGAGTTTCTGAACCGCATCGACGAGATCGTCGAGTTCAAGGTGCTGTCGCGCGAGCAGATCGGCGAGATCGTCGAGATGCAGCTTGGGCGGCTTCGCGAGCGGCTCGGCGAGCGGCGGATCACGCTCGAGATCACGGACGCGGCCAAGGAAGCGCTCGCGGAGGCCGGTTGGGATCCGGCCTACGGAGCTCGGCCGCTGAAGCGTGCCATCCAGCGCCTCGTCGAGAACCCGCTCGCGCTGCGGCTGCTCGAGGGCGACTTCGCTGACGGCGACGCGGTCCGGGTCGACGCGCAGAACGGGGAGCTTGTCTTCGAGCGCGCCGTCGACGTCGCCGCCCCGGCGGCGGCCTAGCCTGGCGTGCTCGTCGTCGCCGCGACCGATCGCGAGCTCGCGCTCGTGCGCGGCGGCGACACGTTTCTCTGCGGCATCGGGCCGGTCGAGGCCGCGCTCCAGACGGCGCGCGCTCTCGTCGAGCGGCGCCCGGACGCGGTGCTGCACGTCGGCATCGCCGGCGCGCACGGCATCGAGCCGCCCGCACTCGTGCTCGGCTCGGAGGCGGTGTACTGCGACGTGATCGATCCGTCGTCGACGCTGCCGCGGATCGAGCGCGTCGAGCCAGATCCTGAGCTGCTCGCGCGTGTGCGCGCCGTGCTCCCGGAGGCGCTCGTGCTGCCGATCGCCACGTGCGGGAAGGTCGGTGCGTCGAGCGGGTTCGATGTCGAGGCGATGGAGGGATTCGGCGTGCTGCGCGCGTGCGCCCTCGCGGGCGTGCCGGCGGTCGAGCTGCGGGCGGTGTCGAACGACGCCGGCGAGGCCGATCGCTCCAAGTGGCGGTTCGACGAGGCGCTCGCCGCGCTCGCAGACGCGGTTGCTAGAGCGACCGAACGTCTTCGATGAACTGTGCGTCGCCCGAGATGGGCGGCGCGCCGTACGCGAAGAAGAGGATCTCTTCGCCGGTCTCGTTGCGAGCCTGCAGCGCCGTCCCCGGATGGACGACGACGATCCCGCCGGGCTCGACGTCGACGCGCTGCGGCGGATCCTCCAGGAGCATCGTCAGCGTCCCGCGGAGCGGGACAAAGACCTCCTCCTGAACCGGATCGATGTGGCGGCGGCCGCGTGTGTGCGCCGGATAGCGCCACATTCGCGCACGAGTCTGCGTCAAGTTGGCCGGCTCGGTGATCGGCGCGTGGTGCCGCGGCGCCGCGCCGTCGATCGGCTCGCGCTCCTCCCACTCGAGCTCGGCTGCGTGCACGACGTCATAGGCCACGGTGCGACGATACCCTCACGCATCGTGGCCAGGCCGTCCTATCCGCGCGCGGGCGAGCCTCGTCCGGCGGCGCTGCCGCCCGCTGAGCGCACCGTCGGCCAGCTCGTTGCCGAGTCGATGCGCTTCTACGGCGAGCGCTTCGTCCGCTGCCTTCCGATCGGCGTTCCGCCCGCCGCGCTGGCGGTCGTGACGGCGCACGTCTCACGCCGGCTCGGGCTCATCCTGGCGCCGACGTTGTACGGGGCGTTGCTGAGCGTCTCGTTCGTGCTCGCGAGTGTGCTCGTGCACGACGTCCGGCCGACGCGGCGGCGGCTCGTCGCGGCGTGGCTCGCCGGCTGGCTCGTGTTCGTTCCCGTGCCGTTTCTCGTGCTCGGCTTCGTCCTGCCTGCGCTCGCCTGGCTTGCGGCGCTCGGGCTGGTCGTGCCGGTGCTCGTCATCGAGGAGTTGCCTGCGCGCCGCGCGTTCGCGCGGGCCTGGCAGCTCGCACGGGCCGACTACGTGCACGCGCTCGGCTCGCTCGCGACGCTCGCGATCGTGGTCTTCCTCACGCAGGCCGTGCTCGCCTTCGTCCTCCGCGGCGCGGCCGGTGCGGCCATCGACACGGCCTTCGTGCTGGCGAACGTCGTCATCTCACCGCTGCTCTTCGTGGGCGCGGCCCTGCTGTACGTGGATCAGGCGGCCAGGGTCGAGTAGGGTCCGGCCATGGCGATCTACCTCCTTCTCTCCAGGCTCTCCCAGCAGGGCGTGGCGACGCTGAAGTCGAATCCGGACCGCCTGCGTGAGGTGAACCGCGACGTCGAGGAGCTCGGCGCCACGGTGCTCCACCAGTGGGCGACGCTCGGCGAGTTCGACTTCGTCAGCGTCGTCGAGGCACCGGACACCGCCACGATCGCGCGCGTGTCGGTCGCCCTCGGCGCCCGCGGCTCGACGAGGATCGAGACGCTCCCCGCGCTCACGATCGACGAGTTCATCAAGACGCTGAGCTAAGCCCGGGGGAGGCACGTCCGCTCGGTCGTGACGGTTCCGTGAACGGTGACAGTCACGGCGTACGAGATGTTCGCGTCTTCGCTACGAGATCCAGACGCTGAGCTGAGCCCGAGGGAGGCATGTCCCTTGGGTCGTGACGGTTCCGTGACGGGGCCAGGCACCGCCTCGAAATGCTCGCGTCTTCGCGACGGCACCGTGTCGGAGCGAGCCATGACGCCGCAACGACGCTCGGCCGTGATGGTTCCGTGACGGGGCCAGGCACCGCCGCGCGATGCTCGCGTCTTTGCTACGAGACTGCGACGCGCCGCACCGTGACGCCCCACGCTTTCCCGGACTCGAACAGCTCATCGGGGTCGACCTCGTTGAGCCAGCCGAGGAAGTGCGGCTCCGGGTCGTCCTCGGTGCAGCCGTAGACAGCGGCTGAGACCGGCGGCGGCTCCTCGTGCTTCACGCCGAGGGCGAGCTCCTCCGCGCGCTGCTCGGCTTCCTCCGAGGCGGGACCCTCCATGTACCCGCGTGGCATGGCTGAAGGGTACTTTGGCCGGCGTGCCGAGCGCCCTCGCCGTCCACGGTCTCGCGAAGCGCTACGGCTCCGTCCAGGCTCTGAAGGGCGTCGACCTCGAGGTGGCCGAGGGCGAGCTCGTCGGCCTGCTGGGCCCGAACGGCGCCGGCAAGTCGACGCTCGTCAAGATCGCCGTCGGCCTCGTACGCCCGACCGCCGGCTCGGCCGAGGTCGCCGGCGCTCGCGCCGGCTCGCGACCTGCCCGCGCCGCGCTCGGCTACCTCGCCGAGCTGTTCCGCTTCCCAGGGTGGTACACGGCCGACGAAGTGCTCGAGCTGCACCAGCAGCTCGCGGGCTCGCGCGGCGGCGCCGCCGAGCGCACGCGCCTGCTGAAGCTCGTCGCGCTCGACGACGCCGCGAAGCGCCGCGTCGACGGCATGTCGAAGGGCATGCAGCAGCGGCTCGGGATCGCCCAGGCGCTCGTCGGCGAACCGCGCCTGCTCCTGCTCGACGAGCCGACCTCGGCGCTCGACCCCGTCGGCCGGCGCACGGTCCGTCTCCTGCTCGAGGAGCTGCGCGGCCGCGGCGTCTCCGTCCTCCTGAACTCGCACCTGCTCTCCGAGATTGAGCTCGTCTGCGACCGCGTCGCGATCCTGCTCGGCGGCGAGCTCGTCGCGGCGGGCACGCCGTCGGAGCTCTCGCGCCCGCGGGGCATCGAGGTCGAGACGGACGAGGGCGTGCGGACGATTGCCGGCGCGACCCGCGACGACGCGCCACGGCTCGTCGCCGAGGCCGTCGGCCGCGGACGCCTCGTGTACGGCGTCCGTGTGCTGACGTCGACGCTCGAGGAGACCTACCTCGAGGCCGTCGGAGGCGAGACCGACTGAGCTCCGTCGCCGTCATCGTCGAGTACGGCTTCCGCGAGGCGGTGCGGCGGAAGGTCTTCGCCGTCGTCGTGCTGCTGACCGCCGTATTCCTCTTTCTGTTCTGGCTCGCCAACCACTACGTGTTCCGCGAGGTCGCGAACATCCAGCCGCCCGCCGACGTGAACGTCGACTCGCGGACCTTCGCCGGCGCGTTCCTGATGGGGCTTGCGATGTTCGCGAC
>WNGE01009173.1_pt1 | contig 10454 bp, 15 predicted proteins | sample 5400651 | NCBI WGS metagenome assembly WNGE01 (sample SAMN13153370, study PRJNA577476) | soil metagenome | isolation source: 60 cm soil or saprolite under grassland replicate 2 | place: USA:California | collected 2016-06-15
CGCCCCGTCGATTCACAACAGCCAGCCGTGGCTGTTTCGGCCGCACGGCACCGCCGTCGATGTGCTCGTCGACCGTCGGCGCCACCTGAACGTAGCCGACCCGGACGGCCGGGAGATGCATGTCAGCGTGGGTGCGGCCCTGTTCAATCTGCGCATCGCGATGCTCGCCGAGGGCCGGCAGCCACTGGTGCGCCTGCTGGCAGACCCCGACGAACCCGATCTTGCCGCCACTGTCATGGTCGGACCCGCCGTGCGCGCCCCGGCGGATATCCGCGCACTTGCGGAGGCGATCCCCCGCCGGCAGACCAACCGGCGCCCGTTCGGGTCGACGCCCATACCCGAGGCCATCATCGATACCGTCGTAGCCGCCGCCCGCGCTGAAGGAGGCAGCCTCGTTGTGGTTGACCCGGGCACCCGGTCGGCGGTCCTGAGCCTGGCGCGCAATGCCGAGAAGCAGCAACGGTCCGACCCGCGATACCGGACAGAGCTGGCGGAATGGACCGCCCCCGACCCGGGCCGTACCGACGGGGTACCTCCGGAGGCCTTCGGCCCTCGCCCCGAGCTGGCCGCGCTCCCCCTCCGCGACTTCGACCTCGCGCACACGAGCCATCGCCGCGTCGCCCGGTTCGAAGCAGACCCAACTATCGCCCTGCTCTACACGGTCGGTGACCGCCCGAAGGACTGGCTACACGCTGGTCAAGCTCTCGAACGTGTGCTGCTCACAGCGACCGTCCACGGCCTCGCCACCACCCCACTCACCCAAGCCATCGAAGTGCCCCAGTTGAGGCACCTGTTCAGCACGCCGGAGGAGCAGGGCGTCGTGCAGTCCATTGTTCGTCTCGGATACGCAGGCCGCGGCCCGCGGACACCGCGACGTCCCCTCGCCGACGTCCTCGTCCGCAAAGAGGGGGGGCGCTCAGCGGGTACCAGCGGATCCTGAGCATGATGGGCGTCATCGCCAGCCGTCTGGGTGAGCGTGTCCGGGCGGCAGAGATGTTCCGCCGCGCCCACGACATCTTCCTCGAGTGCGACGACCCTAGTGGTGCCGGACTGATGCTGGCCGACGCCGCGGATGACCAAATCGCGACGCGCAGTGCCGCGCGCAGCCCGCTCGCCCGTCGAGCGTATCGACGCGGCGCTTGCCTACCGGCACACTACGGCCCCGGCAGCGGGGTTGCCCGCGTACCGCCGGGGTCGTAGGCGCCCCGAAGGGCTGCCCGTCAGTTCCGGTGCAGGACGAGCAGGAACTCGGCCACGCCGTGGTCGGCGAGCGAGCCGAGCATCCCGTACCCCTTGGGTCCGGCGATGCCCCAGTCGGCGAAGGTGACCGGGATTGATCCGGCGACCTCCATGTTGGCCGCGTCGCGTCGCGCGGAGAGTGGCACCGTCACCGTACGCGTGACGCCGTGCAGGGTGAGCTGTCCCGCTGCGGTGACGGTGGTGGTGGCGCCAGATGCGAAGGGGTCGTCGAGAGTCACCGGCCGCGCCAGGCCGACGATGGCGTCCGGGTGGTGTTGTGTGTCGAGGCTGATGCCGAACTGCGGCGCCGGCTTGCCCGCGGACGTGAGGGCGAGGACGTTGATGCGCAGACTGGCCGTGGTGACCTGGCTGCCGGCGATGACGACGGTACCGGTGATGTCGTCGGTCCTACCGACCACGTCGCTGGTCAGTCCGAGGACTGTTTGCTGGATCCGGAAGCCGGCCACCGACCCGGACGTGACCTGCCACGTACCGTCGAGCGGACCGACCGGTGCGGCGGCGGACGCCGAAAGCGCCAGCGGCGCGGGTGTCGGTTGCAGCTTGATGGCCATCGCGACCGCCGCCGCGATGAACACGACGAGTACGGCGATGCCGGCGAGAATCCAACGCAGCCGGTGGTGCTTGCGTCGGGGCCGCTCGGGCGGGCTCGGGGCGGGCATTTGGGGTGGGATCGTGGCGGTCATTTTCCACTCTTCTCCTGGGCGTGGATCGGTTCATGGGCGTGGATCGGGTGCGGCTGCGGTCTCGACGCGGAAGGCGGGGTAATGCGCCGCGATCGCGTCGAAATCGGCCAGGGGTGCGTGCCGGTCGACGGGGATGTGCGGCCGGGCTCCGGGCACCTTCTGCAGGTACCGCTTGAGGATCGGAGCCCGCTCGTCGACCGGTACCTCGACCAGGCGGCAGGCCCGGGCGCGCCCGTGCCGGATGGTCGCCAGGCCGCCGGCCGCCCGTACGTTGCGGACCCAGTTGCAGTTCTCGCCCAGCATTGGCACCAGGTACCAGCTGCCCTGCCAGTCGGCCATGCCCAGCGGGAACCGGGTGAGCCGTCCGGTACGGCGTCCGACGACCTCGAGTGTCACCCAGCGCCTGGGGAGCAGGCCGGCACCGAGCACGGCCGCCCAGACGCGCGCGAACCGGCGGGCTGTGGCGTTGGCGCGTCCCCCCGCGTACATGGCGCGAAGGTCGTCATCGGACAAAGGCCAATTTCCCATCGCGTCCTCCTTCGGCTCGCCGCGCCGACCATCCGCGCGGTCCGGCCTATCCCGACTTCAGGATTCGCGATGCTAAACTTGGAATACAGAGTCTAAAGTCCCGTTTGTAGGCTGCCATGAGGGAACGTCCACCCAACCCGACCGGCTTTGCCCGCCGGAACCGCCGCCTCTCCGACCAGGAGACGCGAGACCGGATGCTGCGGGCCGCCATCGCGATGATCAACCGTACCGGCCTGACGGTGAGCCTTGACCACATCAGCTTCGAGGACGTCGTCCGCGACGCGGACGTCTCGCGCAGCACGGCGTACCGGCACTGGCCCTACAAGGACCTATTCTTCAGCGACCTGGTCAAGGAGTTGGCCAGGACCGCCAGTCCGACGATCATCCACGACGAGATCCAGCTGATGAGGCGGGTCCTGACCGAGCATCCGGACTGGCTCCAGACCCCCCAATTGCGCCACAGCTTGATCCTCGAGCTGATCCGCCAACTGGCGTTGCTGGACTTCCGGACCGTCCTCACCTCGCCCGGGTGGCGGACGTACCTCGCCCTGCACGCGACGTTCTCGAGCCTGACCGACGGCGAGCTACGCGACCAGGTCCAGGCCGCGCTCGGTCAGGCCGAGGCCACTCGTACCGCCCAGGTCGCCCAGGCCTGGCAACAACTGGCCGGCCTGTTCGGGTACCGGTTGCGGCCCGAACTCGCCACGAGCTTCGATACCCTCGCGACGCTGCTGAGCGCCACCATGCGCGGCCTCGTCATTACCGCGCTGTCCACCCCCGACATCGCCACCCATCTAACGGTCGCCAGTCCGTTCGGCTCGGCCGGCAAGGACCAGTGGTCGTTGGCGGCCATCGGTATCGCCAGTATCGCGACGGCGTTCATCGAACCAGACCCCACCACCGAGTGGGACGACCAGCGCCTGGCCGAAATCCATCGCGCCCTCGACGCGTGGGAGGCCCCCGACCCGTAACCCGAGCGCCAGGCCGCGCAGGCGGGCACCCCGGCCGAGCAGACCGCTGACGAGCACGTCACATCGGCGCTCGGGCAGGGCCGAGTCGCGGACGCCATGGACACGCGGCATGTGGAGTTCACGGATGCGAGCAGCGTCCGAAGGTTCCTACGGTGGGCAAAACCAGCCAGCGGCCGGAAGGGGCACATCATGCCGACGATCATCGCCAAAGATGGCGCGCGCATCTTCTACAAGGACTGGGGCGGCGGGCGGCCGGTCGTGTTCAGCCACGGCTGGCCGCCCGACGCGGACGCCTGGGACCCGCAGGCGAATCTCGTGGCGAGCCACGGATACCGCGGGGTGGCGCACGACCGGGCATGCAGGTCGGCATCAAGGGCGCCTACGACTGCGTCAAGGCCTTCTCGGAGACCGACTTCAACGGCGACCTGCCTAAGATCGACATCCCGGTGCTCGTCGCCCACGGCGACGACGACCAGATCGTCCCCATCCAGGCGGCCGCGCTGAAGACGGTGAAGCTCCTGCCCAACGCAACCCTGAAGGTCTACTCCGGTGCGCCGCACGGTCTCAACGGAGCGTATGAGCGCGAGTTCAACAACGACCTGCTCGCGTTCCTCGCCGATTAACGCCGGCGCGGGCCGAGCGTACCGAGACATCATCTTCAAGCGGGGACAGCTATTGCTCCGCGTGGTTCGTACCGCCCGACCCCCGGTGGTCTGGAGCACCGCCAGCCAGATCGCAAGCTGCGACGAGGAAGACTGGCACCTGGCGTGGAAGGCCACCGCGCAGTTCGACACTCAGCCGCCGATCCCTGGCAAGGCCTGGTAGAGCCTGTTTTGGAACTGGCTAGAGCCACTCGCCGATAGCGGCGATATGGATGCTGGCCGGGTAGCGCACGGCGAGTTGTCGTGGCGGCTGGCCACGCCGCGGTGACGTTTGAGCCGGTTGATGCCGCACTCCACGGCGTGGCGCTGCTGTCCGCTTAGGGAGGAGTGAGAGCAATGAGCAAGATTTGGCACGTCGGCATGGCGGTCCCCGACCTCGACAAGGGCCTGGCCGAGATCGGCGAACTCTTCGACCTGACGTGGCGGCCCGGCGTGGACGGCCGCACCGCGGTGTCCCGTGTCGCCGACGACGTGCCCGCCTGAAGTGACCAACTCCCCGGGCCGACCCGAGCCTGTTCCGCGCCCGTACACGTGACACAGGCGCGGGTCGAAGTCTCGGCTACCGGGACCCTCAGTCGTAATGGCTGATGAGCCGCACGTTGAGGGTGACCATCAGCACTCCGAGCACCGCCACGACGCCGAATCCGCGCGCCAGTGTTGCCCACGCGAAGTCCTGCAGGATGAGCGCGCGTAGAGCTTCCATCACGTAGGTGACCGGATTGAAGGTCGCGGCGATCTCCATCGGCCGGGTCAGCAGGTCGCGGGGCACGAAGTTCGGTGTGAGGAACAGCAGTGGAAAGAACACCAGCCCGCCGGAGTTGGTGGCCGCAGCACTTCTGGTCTTGAGTGCGATGAGCTGCATGAAGCCGGCGAAGACTACGGCCCACAGCGAAGTCAGTACGAGCAGCAGCAGGAAGCCTAGCGCCCCGCTCGCGATCGATACTCCGAACGGCAGGGCCAGGACCACCAGGACCGCCGTGATGACGACGCTCTTCACCGCCTCTGCGAGCAGACGCCCGGTCACGAGGGCGCTGCGCGAGACTGGCGCAGCCCGGAGCTTGTCGAAATAGCCGCCCTCGATGTCCTCGACCAAGTAGAGCGCCGCACTGCCGAACGACGCCGCGAGCAGCAGCGAGGCCGGCAGTTGGAAGGCGGCGTAGCTTTGTCCGTGCAGGAACGACGTCGAGCTCGACGGGAAGATCTTGCCGGCCTGCCCGAGGTTGACCACCAGGAAGAACATCGGGATGAACAGCGTCGGAACCAACGACTCGGGTGTGCGCAGCGCCTCCTTCAGCGCTCGCCCGCCCAAGACGTTCGCCTGCTCGCCGGCGCTCATGCCGACACCTCCTGGACCTCGCCGGCGAGCCGCTCACGGGTGCGGCCGGTGGCGTCGAGGAAGACCTCGTCGAGCGTCGGGTCGGCGTCCAGACCGCGGCGTTGCCGCAGTTCGGCCTTCAGCTGCTGCGGTGTCCCCTCCCGCACGATCAACCCTCCGTCGATGATGGCGAGCCGGTCGCAGAGCTGATCGGCCTCCTCGAGGTATTGAGTGGTGAGGAAAACCGTGGTCCCTTGTCCGTTGATGCGCCGCAGCTCGTCCCACACTGTGAGCCGGCTCGCCGGGTCCAGGCCGGTCGTGGGTTCGTCGAGGAACAGCACTTCAGGCTCGTGTACAAGCGCCGACGCGAGGTCGAGGCGGCGTTTCATCCCACCTGAGTAGCCTTTGATCCGCCGGTCGGCGGCCTCGACCAGGTCGACCAGCTCAAGCAGCTCCTGAGCCCGGCCTGCGGCCTGCGGTCTCGAACTGCCGAACAACCTCGCCTGCAGGACCAGCAGCTCGCGCCCCGTCTGGCGCGGGTCCAGCCCGGCCTCCTGAAGTGCCACGCCGATGCGCCGACGTGCGGCGTCGGGGTCGGCCATCACGTCGATGCCCGCGACGCGCGCCGTGCCCGACGTAATCGACATCAGCGTCGTGAGCATCCGCACCGTCGTGGACTTACCGGCGCCGTTCGGGCCCAAGAACCCGAACACCTCGCCGGCTGCGACTCGCAGGTCCACGCCACGCACGGCGTCGACCGTCCCGGCGCGACCGCGGTACTGCTTCACGAGGCGCTCAGCCTTCACTGCCAACTTCATGCCCGGCACCGTAGCGCCGGCCTCCGACAGTTCCCGCTCCCGCGTGGTCACGCCGCACCCCCCGTCCCCACCCGAATGATGCGAATCCTGCTCTCCTCGGTCATGGCATCCTCCAGCTCGTCGGGGTTCCCCAACTCAGACCGCTGTGCGCCGCCAAACTCATCGGTCATAGATCTCCCGCGCGGTTCGGGCCGCGCTCTCGTGCGGAGCGTCGCTATCCGATTACGGCCGGTGCGCATGACCTGAATCCAGTCCGGGTAGTAGGTCACGTCTGTGTAGACGGCGGGCCCGATACCGCAGGCGGGGGTGGTTTCCCGGCTGGCGCCGAATGGGTCGGCCGCGTCGTGCCCGTCGAGATGCCGGGCCGCACTGTCATCGATGCCATGCCGGCCGACGATCCCTGCGTGTAGGGCTGTTCGCCGGGATGGAGACTCACCAGCGGCGATTCGGCGGGCGGGCGAATTTGCCGCCGACGCCAAGGTGATGAGCATCGACATTTCGCAGGAAACAGGCACGCTCAGCCTGCCACCGGGGCCGCCCGAAGTGGATCCTGACCTGCCCAGACCACGACCCGCGTCAGCCGTCCGCCCACGATGCGGCAAAGCGCACGGACATGCCGAATTGGGGACGTTCCCGTTGTCGCACGGCGGCCTTGGTCGGGTTGGCGGGTCGAGTGGAGGTAACCAAATGGTGGTACTGCTGGACGGTCAGGCCCCACTTGAAGGGCTGGCTACGCTTTGGGAACCATTGCAGTGGCAGAAGGTGGCGGATGCAGACCGAACGCCGTGTTGTCCAGTCGGGCTTCTCGCTGCAATGGATGCTCGCGAACTTCGTCGGCTTCACCGTGGGCGGGGCCATCTTCGGGGCGGTGCAGAGGGCCCGGCTGCAGCCCTATTTCGAGGTCGTGACGTCGGCCGGCGAGGCGGCCCGTATCGAAGCCGCGACGACCGGCATGACATCGACGATGTTCGGCGCTCTGGTCGGAACGGCGCAATGGCTGGTGCTGCGCGGGAAGTTCGGCGCTGGCTGGTGGATGCCAGCGACCTGTCTGGGCTGGGCGCTGGAAGGCGTCACCGGGGGCGTGCTGAGTGGGGTTATGGGCGGGCGGGTGTCGACCATCGGCCCCGATGCCAGCTGGTTGGTCATCATCGTGGTCGGGGTGCCGCTGGGATTGTTGATCGGACTGCTCCCCGGAACGTTTCAGTGGCTGATCCTGCGCCGGCAGGTTGCCGGTGCCGGCTGGTGGCCGTTGGTCAATCTGGGCGGTCTGCTGGTGGGGTTCGCTGGTGGCTTTGCCGTAGTGAGGTGGGGCATGGTGAACGCCGCACATTGGCTACGGCCGGAGGACTTCCCCTCGGCAAAGGCGTTGGTCTTGGTAGGTGCGGTGAGCGGGCCGCTGTATGCAGTCGTGACCTGGCCGCCACTGGCCCGGATGCTGCGCCGAGCCGGCGAGTCGAGCCCGACTGGGCGGTGGGGCCGGTAGGACCTGTTGCCTTTCGCTGCGGTGCCTATCCGCCAGATGACGTGCATGGACCGCCTCAGCGGCCACCGATACCGCCGGCCCGGCTGACTCTGTCCTCATCTCAAACGCCGAGTTCCGCCGCGGCCTCGTGGGCTTGGACCGCCTCGTCGTCGTGGTCCGACGCGCGCATGACGTCCGGGCGGTTCATCCCGCACTTCAGCATCGCTCGGTGGCCGGCCTGGGCGGTGCGGTATCTGACGGGTGCGCAGTATGGCGCGACATGGTCGTCGGCCACGGCGACCGGGTCGCCCCGCAGGACGAGCAGCCCCATCCCCAGCCTGCGCAGGCTGTTAATGATCTCCCCAGGAGCCGAACCGGTCGCGCGACCCAAATTTCCCTGGCCAGGGCCCAGCCTACTTGATCTTGTGCAATCGAGAGTCCAACGTGGACACCGCCTGACCTGCAGTCGTGATGCGGTGTGAGAGATCAAGTGCACCCAACTTGCCACCGTTCGAACCCGAACCTGCAGGTCACGGGTCCGGTCGTCCAAGTTAAAGATCGACATGCCAGGGTCTGGCGGGACGGCTGTCAACGGCTACCGCAAGAGCGCCGGATGAGGGGCGCCGGCCAGCTGGACGAGCCGGCGACCGCGAACTCCCCGTGCCGCCGAATGGCGGGCGTTCTCCTTGGCATAGGACCGGACTACGACGCGGAGGCGACGGTCGCGCCGCGAGTAGCCGCTCCAAACGCACTACTTTGCCGAGTACAGGATGTGTGAGGGATCCCGGGTCAAGCCGCACGACGCCCGAAGGCCCGCTCTGGTGCTCGAACGACGCTACGGTTTGTAGACGCGCCTGTCCCCTTCGAAGGAGCGCACAGCCATGATCCTCCCGAAGGTTCGGGACCCTCGCTTCATCACGCTTCGTCGCGGTGGGACCCTCACTGATTCGGATCATCATCTCCTCGCTCTTTGGGCAGCGTCGTGCGCGGAGCACGTCCTTCACCTGTTCGAGTCGGTTCAGCCTGAGGACCCACGGCCACGCGAAGCGATCGAGCACGCCCGCGCATGGGTGCGTGGTGAGGTCAAGATGATGCAGGCTCGCGCGGCGGGCGGCCATGCAATGGGCGCGGCCAGAGACCTGCGTGGGGCAGCACGGCATGCCGCGTACGCTGCCGGCCAGGCGGGGGCCGTCGCACACGTCGCCGCACACGAACTCGGTGCGGCCGCCTATGCCATCAAGGCCGCACGCGCTGCCGCGCCGGAAGGCGAGAGCGATGCCGCAGGGCGACTCGAGTGCCGATGGCAGCGTGACCAACTCCCGGACGCGATTCGCGAGCTCGTGCTCGACGACCAGCGGTTGCGGAACGACATCTGCTGGTCGGTGTTTGACTGCTGAGCGGGCAGGCGTGGGGCTGCGAGCCCACCCCAGCGCTCATCCGAATCTGCCGCGAGTCGCGCGGTCATGCCGAGTAGCGGACGTTGGTCGAGGTCGTATCTGAGTCGAGCCCGCAGGTTGAACGCCGCGTCGAGCACAGTTCAGGGGGCGGACCATGGCGTTGTTCATGACCTCGTGCCGCGCGGAAGCTGATCTGCACGCCGGGGCACCGTGCGGTACGGATCCGCTGACTTCTTTGTCCTCTGGGCTGCGTCCCCGGGCGTCATGGCGACTGCCACGGACCAGGCGCGGCTTGACCGGTGGCCGCTTCCGGGATCCGCGCCAACGGGAGATGCTTGGTTGCGTGGGTGGGCCGACGCGGGGCCCGGTGCATGTCGGAGGCGACGGCATCGTCGGACGGCGGCGAGAGCTCGACGCGTTGCGGGTGTGGCTCGACGCCGCCCGCGACGGTGCAGGCCGGCTCGTCCTGCGCGTCGGCGAGCCGGGTATCGACAAGACCCGGCTCGCCCAGGAGCTTGCCGGGGTTGCCCTGGCCGGGGACACCGCCGCGGCGTGGGGTCGCTGCGTCGAGGTCGAGGGTGCGCCGGCGTTCTGGCCGTGGCGGCAGGTACTCCGCTCGCTCGGGGTAGACCCCGACGCCGTGCTGGGCGTCGTTGATCACGTCTCCGAGCAACCCGCCCAGACCTTGCGGCAGGAAGGTTTCGTCGATCTCTCTGGCCAGGATCTCGGCGTGGCTGAACCAGCGGTAGCCGACGATCGTGGAGGCCTCTAACTAACAGCTCATGGCCGCTGAAGCTCACCGGATTGCCCGCGGCGACCCGGCCCACGAAGAACCGGCCGACAACCATATCCAGTTCCCCGTTCGGGTTCGACACGAGCTTGTCCTGAGTCCCACACGCATGGACCGATCGAGACATCTCGGATGCCGGTCTCCTCGAAAACCTCGCGATACGCGGCTTGCTCGTACGTATCGCCCGGCTGCACACCGCCGCCGACGAGGAGCCAGAAGTCGGCGGTGATCGGATTCGGGCCGCGAGTAGCGGACGAATCGTGAATGCGGAGCATGAGGAGACGGTCGGCGTCATCGAGCAGCACCACGCGGGCGCTCGGCCTGATCTTGATGTCCTCCGGCACGCCCGGACCCTAGGAAACTGCGCACCCGACCTCCACCGGATTACCCGTCCGCACATCCGCGTACGGCGCGGTCGTGCCGAAATGAGGCTCTCCTGACATGTCCGTGGGTGGGTTGAGCAGGTCATAACGGGCGCACGCCGTACTCCGGCTAGGTTTCAGACTGTCGAAGGTCCAGAAACCAGGCGATGGAGAACGGCGTGCGTTTTGCCAGTGTATGGCGGGGG
>WNGE01011807.1_pt1 | contig 10454 bp, 8 predicted proteins | sample 5400651 | NCBI WGS metagenome assembly WNGE01 (sample SAMN13153370, study PRJNA577476) | soil metagenome | isolation source: 60 cm soil or saprolite under grassland replicate 2 | place: USA:California | collected 2016-06-15
CTCAAACCTTATGTGCACCAATTCGCATATGTTCTCCGTGGGCGATTGGGCCGGTTCATCAGGGGGGGTCGGTACCAGGGGAAACGAGAGGGAAGGTCGTCGCGCCAAGCGAGGGCTTGGACGCACGACATCGCGCCTCGTCGCTGCACCGACGCGTCGCGTTCGCCGGCCCGAACGCCCGGCTTTCCAAACTCGTCCACGCGCGGCGACCGCATCCACACCAGTCATGGCCGTGAACTTTTCGCTGCGCACGAAGGGGGTCCTCGCGATCCTGGTCCTCATCGGCTATCTCGCTCTGATCGCGATCTTGCTCGCGAAGGAAGGCGACGGTCTGGATTCGCTGGCGCATAGGACGCAGGTCAACCAAGACACTGCCGGTATGATCGAGCCGATCGTCGACGCGCTCGCCCGCTCGCTCGTCGAAAGCCAGTCCATTCTCAACGCCGAGGCGGGCGCGCGTTTGCACCCGGCGTCTTTCGTCGAAGTGGTACCCCGTCTCGAGGGGCTCAACATGGCGCTCGAGGAAATAAGATCGGCCTTTCCGGCCGTCGATGACGATGTGTTCAGGTTCCGCGAGGCGGTGGGAGCGCTCGCGGCGATGCCCGCCGCCAGCCGGCTAGCGCAGGTGCGTGACAGCGAACAGGTCTTGCTCGCCAGGCTGCAGGGCATCACAAACGAGCTGCAGAAACGCGCGCGGGAGCTGGCCGAGGAGTACCACTCGACCCAGCAGTTCATCAGCGTGTTCGCCATCTCCGCCAACGTCGTCGGCGCCGTCGCAAGCGTCGCGGTAATTCTGGTCTTTTTCACCCGCCTCGCCCGCGACATCAATCGACTGCAGGACCGCGCGTCAGCGATCGTCACGGGGTACGACGGCGCGCCGTTGCGGAACGCGCGGCGCGACGAGGTCGGTGGCTTGATCGAGGCAGTCAACCGGATGCAGATCGACCTGCGCCGGTCCGAGCGGCAGATGGAGCTCGCGCGCCAGCAGCGCTTCCACCAGGAGAAGATGGCCGCCGTCGGTTCGCTCGCCTCCGCCATCGGCCACGAAGTCAACAATCCAATCGCCGCGATCTCCGGCGTCGCCCAGTTCATCGTCGACGAAAGCCGCGAAGACGACCGGCCGCAAGCGCGGAAGATCAACGAGTTCGCGACGCACATCCTGAAGCAGACCGAACGCATCGCGCACATCATGCGGCAGCTGTCGACGCTGACGGCGCCGCGCTCCCCCGAACCCGAGCTGCTGGACCTGAATGCCCTGATCCGGTCGACCTGCAGCTTCGTTTGCTACGACAAGCGATTCCGCGGCGTCGAATCCGAGGAAGCCCTCGAGCACGATCTACCGGCCGTGACCACGGTGGCCGACCACATTACCCAGATTCTGGTCAACCTGTTGATCAACGCGGCAGACGCCACCGACCACATCTCCGCGCCCGGCGGTCGCAGGATCCGAATCGCGACCCGCGTGACCGGAGACGACGTGCAACTTTCAGTGACCGACAACGGGCGCGGCATGACGCCCGACGTGCTCGCCAGGGCGTTCGACGAATCGTTCACGACCAAGCCGGCGGGACGGGGACGCGGAATCGGCCTGTTCGTGTGCAAGAGCCTGATCGAAAAGCGCAGATCCTGGTCATCGACGACGAGCCGGCGCTGCGGCAGATCCTGGTCACCGTGCTGAGCCGCGCCGGCTACGCCGTCGACGAGGCCAGCGCAGCCGCCGAGGCGAGAGCGCGGCTGTCGCGGGGCGATGTCGACGTGGCGCTGTGCGACATCACGATGCCAGGCGGAAACGGCATCGACCTGCTGCGGGAAACGCGCGCGGCGGGGATCGATACGGTGTTCGTGATGATCACCGGCAGCTCTTCGGTCACGACCGTCGTCGAGGCGCTGCGCGCGGGAGCATTCGACTACCTGACGAAGCCCGTGCGCAACGAGGAGCTCCTCCACCGCCTTGCGCAGATCGAGGCGTTGCGCGGACTGCGGGAAGAGAACCGCGTCCTGCGCAAGGCCGTCAACGACCGGAGCGTGCCGGCCTTCCGCTTCGCGTCTCCCGGGATGCTGGAGGTCGACCGCCTGATCGACAAAGTCGCGCCGACGACCAGCACGGTGCTCATCATCGGCGAGTCCGGGACCGGCAAAGGAGTGCTCGCGCAAGCGATCCACCAGAAGAGCCTTCGCAGCCAACGCTCGTTCGTTTCCGTCAATTGCAGCGCGATTCCCGAGCAGCTTCTGGAAAGCGAATTCTTCGGCCATACGAAGGGTGCGTTCACCGGCGCGGACAAGGCGCGCAAGGGACTCTTCTCGGAGGCCGATGGGGGGACGCTGTTCCTGGACGAGATCGGCGAGCTTCCGATGCCGATGCAGACCAAGCTTCTGCACGCGATCGAGGACAAGCACGTACGTCCGATCGGAAGCGAACAGGCGAAGCAGGTCGACACGCGGATCGTCGCGGCGACCAATCGCGATCTCCCCGGCATGATCGCGCAGGGCACGTTCCGGGAAGACCTCTATTTCCGCCTCGGGATGTTCCAGATCGCGATTCCCCCATTGCGCGAGCGGCAGTCCGACATCCGCGCCCTGATGCAATTCCTGATGAAGAACGCCCGCGACGGATCGAATTCCGACCCCATGGAGATCGACCCGGAAGCCGAGGCCTACCTGCTTTCCTATTCGTGGCCGGGCAATGTGCGCGAGCTCGACAACGTGATCAACCGGGCACGCATCCTGGCCGAGAACAACTGCATCACGGTCGCCGACCTGCCCGGATTGCTCGTGAGCTCGATCGACGGGCGGTTCCTGACGCGCCAGGAGATCGCGGGCGAAGGGAGCCTTCGCGAGCAAGTGCAAAGACTGGAGCTGGACATCATCACCCGCGCCATCGCTTCCGCGCAGGGCGATCGCCGCGTGGCGGCGCAGCGGCTCGGCATCAGCTTGTCGAGCCTCTATCGCAAGCTGGAGGGGCAGACGCCTCAGTAACCGCGGTGTCGGCGACGCATGCGACGCAAATCGTGTTCGTTTCTTGGTAAGGAGATTGTCATGTTCGCTAGTTCCAAGCCGCCGGGCCATTCCGTGAGCGTCGCGATCGGTGCGATGGTCATCGTAGCAATTCTCGTCGCCCTCGCCGGCTGCGCGACGGCGCCGCCGCCCAAGGAAACGAAGATGGTGTGGCCGCCGCCGCCGCTGCCCACGCGCATCCAGTTCGTGCGCACGATCACGAGTGAAAAGGATCTTAACAGCGACACGACGTTCACCGAGAACCTCGCCGCATTCCTGACAGGCGAGAAGCTTCCGTCCGGCCGCATCGCCGAGCCCGCGGGGCTCGCGGTCTCCGAGGACGGCGAACGGCTGTACATCTCCGACCTGATGCAGCAGGCGGTGTTCTCGTTCGACTTCAAGAACAAGAAGTTCACCAAGCTCGGCGATGTGGGGGTCCCCTCCGGAATTGCGCTCGATGAGCAGGAGAACCTTTACGTCGTGAACACCGCACGCAAGTCGGTCGCTGTCTTCGCGCGCGACGGCAAGCAGGTGAACGAGTTCAGCGACCCCGAGCTCGAGCACCCGAACGGCATCGCGATCGACAAGGTGCGGGGCAAGGTCTACATCGTCGACACCGGATCCCGCGCGGCCAAGGAGCAGAACGTCAAGATCTACGACCTGAAAGGCAAGCGGATCGGCGCGATCGGGGGCGCGGCCGGCGCCGACCTGGGCCAGTTCAGCTACCCGACCTACGTAGCGCTCGACGCCAAGGGCTTTGTTTACGTCAGCGACACGCTGAACGCCCGCGTGCAGAAGTTCGACCCGGATGGCAAGTTCGTCACGACGTTCGGCCAGCTCGGCACCAACTGGGGCGAGTTCGACAAACCCAAGGGCGTGGCGGTCGATTCGTTCGGCAACGTCTACGTCGTCGACTCGGGCTGGAGCAACGTGCAGATCTTCAACCCGAAGGGACAGGTGCTGCTGTTCTTCGGCGGGCGTGGGCCGGTGCCGGGCATGCTGAAGAACCCGCTCGCGGTGGCGATCGACAAGAACAACCGCATCTACGTGGGCGACTACCTCAACCATCGCATCGGCGTCTACGAGCTCGTCAATACGACCGCCACCGACAGCTTCCTCAATCCGCCGGCGAACCCGCAGGGAAAGAAGTAGCGCGGGGCCGAACGACAACCGCTCGCACATGAGGACGGCGTCGGCACGATGGGGTTGGTGCGCCTGGACGGGTATCGCCACGACCGTCGTCGTCATGACCCTCGTCGCCGCCTGCACCACGGCGAATCCGGTGACGACCTTCTTCTTCGAGGGCATTCCAGCTCCCGGGGAGGAGCACGTGGCGGCGCCGGTAGTCAAGCAGCAGCGCCGCCCGACGTACAAGCCGCCGCCGCCCAAGGTGAGGTTCGTCGAAGTTCCGGAGCTGCCCCCGGCGATCGACTGGAAAGGGCGCTTCGACGAGCTGCCCCGCAACGACGGCGGTGACGTCGCGTGGACGAAGGCGCTCGACGAAAAGCTGATCACTCCCAAGCCCGGAATTGCCGCCGACGCGAAGGACGAGGATCCGACGGATATGGACACCGAGCTCGCGACGTCCGGCCAGCCCGAGTACAAGGTGATGTTCCCGCACAAGGCACACACGCAGTGGATGGCGTGCCCGTCATGCCACACCGCCATCTTCGAGATGGAAAAAGGCAAGGCGAAGATGACGATGGCGGCGATGGGCGAAGGGCAGTACTGCGGCGCCTGCCACGGCAAGGTCGCGGCGCCAGATATCACGGCCTGCCCGGCGTGCCACAAGGAGATGGGCAAATGAGGTGGCGTCGGCTCTCACTTCATTGCATGACCATGCTGGTACTCGTGGCCGCGCTTGCGTGGACGACGTCCAATGCAGCCGAATACGGCGACATCGCCTACACGAGGAAGGCGCAGGGAGCGGACGACGTCCCGCCGGCGATCTTCCCGCACTGGATCCACCGGATGCAGTACAAGTGCAGCGCCTGCCACGACGAGCCGTTCAAGATGAAGGCAGGCGCGAACGAAGTCACGATGGAGCTGATCGGCGCCGGCAAGTCCTGCGGCATTTGTCACAACGGCAAGGCGGCCTTCGAATCGAACTTCGATACCTGCCTGCGCTGCCATTACAAATGAGCGCGGCGTTACGGCATGCGCTGCCCGCTGCGTTCTTCGCGCTGCTTGCAACGCCTGATGCGCAGGCGACCGATCTGCCCGCGCAGCCACCACCCGATGCACCGCTCGTGAGCCCGGAGTCGACGCCCGAGCCGGAAGCCGCCTCGCGCGGATTCGACCTGCTCGCGCCTTTGCGCCAGTTCGGCGTGGAGTCCTGGTGGGACGTCCTGCAGTTGCAGCCGTGGACCGGGTCGATCGGCTTCACGTTCGACGACCAGGAGCAGCGTGTCCGCTCGCCGGGCAGTCCCACGCAGGTGTTCAGCAATCGGCTGCTCAACGAAAGCTTTTCGATCAGAAACGACGGCTTCGCGGTCGTCGACCCGCGGTTGTTCACGGGTACGCTCGGCGTCGGCTTCGCGCTGGAGCAGTCCTGGCAGGAGGCTTCGGGCATCAGCCATACGCAGCATGGGACCCTTACGGATTACGCGTTCGACGGCACGTTTCTCCCGGAAAGTGCGTACAACCTCGAGCTCTTCGCTCTGCAGGCGCAGAGCAGCTATGTGCTGCCGTCAGGATCGGCGACGCATTCCAACATCCGCAACCAGGGCGCCATGTTCCGGCTCGGCGAGACGAGCATCCTGCGCGACATGGAGATCCTGCCGTATTTCAGCGCCAGCGTGCGGGCGTTCCAGCAATACGAAAAGCAGACGACCACGTTGGGAGGGCAGTCGTTCAAGCAGGACGACCGGCGCGAACAGGTCGCCGCTGGCTTCCAGAACGGTACCGAGACCTCCGACCTCAACGTTCAGTACCAGTACACGCGGCTCGACAACTACGCGTACGCCGCGGGCACGTACACGGCGCAGAACGCGAATGCTCTCTACAGCATCGACTTCGGGCCCACGCTCAACTGGCGTTCGGACTCGCGCCTCAACTATTACGCGCGCACCGGAACGAGCGAGGAGTCGAACCTGACGACACTCGAGCTCAACGAGTTCCTGACCATCGACCACAACGCGGATCTGTCAAGCAACTACAACTACCAACTGACCCGCCAGTCCACTCCATTCGGCGACGTCAGCACGCAGGCCGGTGGTGTGCAGGTGAACGAGCAGTTATTCCGCAATCTTTCCGTGACGGCCGGGGTGAACGGCCTGCGGACGTCGCTGCCAGGAGGAACAATCACGACCGAAGGCGCCGCGGGGAATGTGAGCTATGGCCACGCCGTGCCTTGGGAGGGCCAGCTGTCGCTGGCCGGTGGCGGGGGCTACCTCGTCACGACGAGCCAGGTGCCCGGTGGGATCGTGGAAGTCGTCGACGCGCCCTACGCCGTGCCGCCAACGATCGGCGCCGGTTCGAGCATCTCGCTGCGCGACCGCAACATCGAGACGCCGACGATCGTCGTTGTCGTGCTGAAGAGCGGCGGCGTGCGAGTCACGGCAACGCTCGGCGTCGACTACACGGTGCAAGTCGATGGTGACCGGACCAGCATCGTGCCGCTCCCCACGAGCGCACTCATGCAGCCGGGTGACCCGTTGAACATCAGCTATGCGTACCAGGTCTTGCCCAGCTCGAAGTTCCAGACCGTGTCCGGGTCCGCGTCATTCGGTATCGACTGGCCGTGGGTCGGTTTCAACTACAGCCATGATCAGACCGACCAGTCACCGCTCTCGGGGGGCGACAGCACCCTCCTCGTCTCGGAGCGCCGCGATGCCGGGGTGCTCTACGTGCGCGGCTTCTGGGATACATATACGGCGCGGGCCGACGCGGGGTACGTGCGCTACGACAGCACCCGGCTCTCGTACGTCGAACGGCGGATGAACCAGGTGCTCACCTACCGCCCCTACGAGAACCTGCAGTTCATCCTTGTGGCGAACGAATCGCAGACCAACTATCAGCAGCCCGTGCACACGACGACCACCAATGCCGCCCGCTTCGATGCGCAATGGTCTTGGGGGGCGTGGCAGACTTCGGGTTACGCCTCGTGGCGCTCCTATCGAGATACGCAGCAGCCGTCCGAAACGGTGGTTGAGGCGGGCCTTTACTTCCGGCGGACGTGGACCAAGCTCGACATGAACTTAGCGGTCATCGCCCAGCAGCGAACGCGGGGCGACGTCACGTCGCCGAACGCCATAATCCACCTCGGCTTTATCCGCCGATTCTGAGCGCGGGAATTCCATGGATGCTCATTCGCTTCTCCAATTCCTCCCCGAGCGTCGCATGCGCGCTTCGGCGACGCTCCTCCTTGTCGCGGTTGCGGCGCTCGCCAGCGGCAGCTGCGGCGACGCGCCCCCGAAGGAACCGCAGGTCCCCCTTGAATCGTTGGTGTGGCCGAAGCCACCGGCACCCGCACGCGTGCGCTTCGCGCGGAGCGTCGAGACGCCGGCGGACTGGGGTTTGTCGGGTGGTGGTTTCCAGAGGCTGATGGACAAGCTGTCGGGCCAGGTGCCGTTTCGCTTCATCCGGCCGACGGGCGTCGCCGCACGGGGGAACGTTCTCTACGTCGCCGATCCCGGCGCGCAGGCTCTCGTGATCTTCGACCCGGCGGAAGGACGCGAGCGCAAGCTCGACCGCATCGGTGACGAGACCCTGGTCTCCCCGGTGGCGATCGCACTGGGCCCGGCCAACAAAGTGTTCCTCGTCGACAGCGCGCTGCGCAAGATCTTCGTCATCGACCCGCAGGGCCAGCTCCAGTGGACGATCGGCGGCGACGTGCGCCTCGCGCGGCCGGCGGGCATCGCCTACGACGCCGCGCGCGACCGGTTGTACGTCGCCGATGCGGCCGCGCATCGGATCGTCGTCTTCGCAGCAGACGGCCGGATGATCGAAACGTTCGGTGGCAGCGGCAGCGATCCGGGCGAGTTCAACTTCCCCACGCACCTCGCGCTGACCCGCGACGGCAATCTCATCGTTACTGACACGCTGAACTATCGCGTCCAGATCCTGAGCCGCGAGGGCCGGCCGCTCGCGACATTCGGGCGTGTCGGCGACGGCTCGGGCGACTTTGCGGCGCCGAAGGGCGTCGGGACGGACAGCTCCGGCAACATCTACGTCGTCGACGCGCTGTTCGACGCCGTGCAGGTCTTCACTCGCGACGGGTCGCTGCTGCTCGCATTCGGCGAGCGCGGCACGCGACCGGGTCGCTTCTGGCTGCCGAACGGCCTGTTCATCGATCCGAACGACGCGATCTACGTCGCGGATTCGTACAATCAGCGGATTTCGGTGTTCGAGCGCGTGCCGACACCCGTACAAGGTAACGATGAAGCCGCGAAGTAAGCGCGCTCTGACGAGCGTCCTTTCCCATCGATTGCCCGCTGTGATTGCGCTGGCAGCGATGCTGGCGGTCGTTCTCCTCTCGCTGCCGTCTTCCGCACGCGCGCAGTCGGAAATCGCCAAGAGCCTCCACAACCTCACGCCGGAGGGGAGCGGGAAGCAGAAGGAGACGCGCAAGACCGGGTTGTGCGTGTTCTGTCACACGCCGCACAACAGCAGCCCCGCCAAATCGATGTGGAACAAGGACCTTCCGGGCATCACCTATCAGCTGTATACAAGCAGCACGCTGCGCGCGGATCTGAAGCAACCGACCGGAAGCTCCCGGCTTTGCCTTTCCTGCCACGACGGCTTCGTCGCCATGGGCAATCTCCGCGTCGCGCCGAAGGGAAGCGCGCTCAAGCTCGGCGCGCTGACGGGGCCGAACGTCCTCGGCACCGACCTGAGCGATGATCATCCGATTTCGTTCGTCTACGACAGCGGACTCGCCGCGAAGCATCCGGGAATCATCGATCCGAGCAATCTGCCGAAGGAGCTGCCGCTCGATCGCAAGAAAGAGATGCAATGCACGACGTGCCACAACCCGCACGAGAGCAATCGCGGCAAGTTCCTCCGCGTGGACAATCCTGCCGGCGCGATGTGCCTGTCGTGCCACGATCCGATCGGGTGGCGGCTCTCCTCGCATGCGATCTCTCCGGCAACGTGGAAGGGGGGCGGCGTCAATCCTTGGCCGGCCGGCGGCACGCCGACGGTCGCCGCGAACGCGTGCCGTAATTGTCATCGCACACACTCGGCCCCGCACGCGGAGCGCCTGCTCGCCTGGGCGCAGGAGCCGGACAACTGCAATGTGTGCCACGGGGGCACGGTAGCCAAGAAGAACATCGCCGCCGAATTCGCGAACGGCGCCAAGTACTCCCGGCACCCCATCGAGTCGGCGCAATGGACGCACAGCCCGGTCGAGAACGCGGCGAGCATGCCGCGACACGTCGCCTGCGAGGACTGCCACAACGCCCACGCCGCGACGTCGCGGCTTGCCGTGCCGCCGCTCGTTGCCGGTCCGCTGCAGGGCGTCCGCGGCGTCGCGTCCGGTGGAGTGCCAGTGCCGGAGGCAACGTTCGAGTTCCAGGTGTGCAGCAAGTGCCACGGCTTCCGCGAGCCGGGCACGCCCGGCATCACCCGCGTCGAGGCGACCCGGATCGTCAGCACCAAGATCGACCCGAGCAACCAGTCGTTCCACCCGATCACCGCGCCGGGGCGGAACGCGACGATCAAGGGTCTCGTCCCCGGCTACGCGGCGACGACGATCATCGGCTGCACCGACTGCCACAACAACAACGAATGGCAGACGCCGACCGGCATCGCACCCCGTGGGCCGCACGCGTCACGCTACGCGCCGATCCTGCAGCGCTATTACCAGACGACGGATAACACGCCCGAATCGATGGCTAACTACGACATGTGCTACAAGTGCCACGACCGCGACACGCTGCTTCGCCCGCAGCTCGGCACGTTCCCGCATTACCTGCACGTCGTTCAGCAGCAGGCGCCGTGCGCCGCGTGCCACGATGCGCACGGCTCGCGGCAGAACCCGCACCTCATCAACTTCATGACGCAGGACATCAATGGCAAGGTGGTCGTTACCCCCAACAGCAGCGGCCGGCTCGAGTACGTGTCGGCAGGCAACGGCAAGGGCACATGCTATCTCCTCTGCCACGGCCGCCAGCACGGGCCGCTGAGCTACGGCTCGGCGACGATCCTTCGGCGTTGACCGTAGACCGCGGTTGCAACGTTCGGAGCCCCACGCTCGTCTGAACGCGGTCAGATCACCAAACAGCACCGCATTCTCGATTTCGGGAGTCAGACCGCGACAGATCGTCGCAGAGCGGTGCGATGCGCCGTCGGAATTTTGATCGTCGTCAATCTTCCTCCGCGTGGAACGCCGGTTTGGATCGCACCACATCGGCGGCCGTGCATCGGATGCCGGAAGTCGGCTGACATAGATCAAATTCCCAAGCTTGTAGCGGACCGCACCGCGTCCGTGCGGCATTCGCGTGCGTCGGCGACGCGAA
>WNGE01019564.1_pt1 | contig 10452 bp, 11 predicted proteins | sample 5400651 | NCBI WGS metagenome assembly WNGE01 (sample SAMN13153370, study PRJNA577476) | soil metagenome | isolation source: 60 cm soil or saprolite under grassland replicate 2 | place: USA:California | collected 2016-06-15
CTGAGGCCGGGAAAGCACCCAAGCCCCGGCGCGGACTTTTTTAGACTGCGGCCGCCAGCAGGTCCCGGGGACGCACGTCTTCGGGCAGGAAGTAGGCGGGCTCCCACCAGCCGCCGGCCTGGCGGACGGCCACGCCCACCACCGGGTGGCGGGGCCCGCGGACCAGCATCCAGCGCACGTCGGGGGTGACGACGACCGCCGGCACCAGGGCCGAGCCCACGTTCACCAGGTCGCCGATCGAGAAGATGTCGCTCATCGCTGCGGGTGCATTCAATCGGCGGACGGCGACGATCCGGCGACGTTCTGGCCGATTCCGATTGAGGTAGCCGCTACTCTCGTCTTCATGGGCAAGCTGCGGGAATACGCCCGCAAGCGCGACTTCACGCGCACCGCAGAGCCCGCCGTCAAGGCGCGGAAGCGGCCGGCCAAGGCCAAATTGCCCCGCTTCGTGGTCCAAGAGCACCATGCCACCCGCCTGCACTGGGACTTCCGCCTCGAGCACGACGGCGTGCTGGTGTCCTGGGCGGTGCCCAAGGGCGTCCCGCCGGATCCCAAAAGAAATCATTTGGCGGTCCACGTCGAGGACCACCCGCTGGAGTACATCGACTTCGCGGGCGAGATCCCCAAGGGCAGCTACGGGGGCGGGCAGGTCTACATCTGGGACGCCGGCACCTACGAGCCGATCAAGTGGCAGCTGGGCGGGCGCGGCAAGCAGGAGGTGCAGGTGGTCCTCCACGGCAAGAACCTGAACGGCCGCTACGCACTCTTCCAGACCCGCGGCCAGGACTGGATGATCCACCGCATGGACCCGCCCCAGGACCCGGAACGGGAACCGATGCCGGAGCAGGTGATCCCGATGGCGGCCCAGCTCGCAAAGGAGCTTCCACACGACGAGCAGAACTACGGCTTCGAGTTCAAGTGGGACGGCATCCGGGCCGTCGTCGTCAGCCAGGGCGGGACCCTGCGCATCCAGAGCCGCAACCTGGAGAACGTGACCCGCCGCTACCCCGAGGTCCGCGCCCTCTCGGAGGCGCTGGGCGCACACGAGGTGGTGCTGGACGGGGAGCTGGTCGCGCTCGACGCGGAGGGACGGCCCAGCTTCGAGCAGATCCAGCAGCGCATGGGCCTCAACTCGGAGACCGAGATCCGCCGCAAGATGAAGGAGGTCCCCGTCTTCTACATGATCTTCGACCTCATCTACCTGGACGGCCGGATGCAGGTCAAGGAGACCTACGTCGAGCGCCGCCGACGCCTGGAGACCCTCAAGCTGGCGGGCCCCGCCTGGCAGACCCCGGCCTACGAGCAGGGCCAGGGCAAGGTGATGCTGGAGGCCAGCGAGCGCGGCGGGCTGGAGGGCGTGATGGCCAAGCGGCTCGACTCGATCTACGAGCCCGGACGCCGCTCGCCGGCTTGGCTCAAGGTCAAGAACCACCACCGCCAGGAGCTGGTGATCGGCGGCTGGCTGGAGGGCCAGGGGCGGCGCCGCGGCCGGCCCGGCTCGCTGCTGGTCGGGTACTACCACGCGGCCGGCCGGTTCGTGTTCGCGGGCAAGGTGGGGACCGGCTTCACCGAGAAGGCACTGGAGGACCTGGGCCACCGGCTGGCGGCGCTGGAGCGCCCGAGCTCGCCCTTCGAGGGCGGCGCCAAGCCGCCCGCCAAGGCCCACTTCGTGGAGCCCAAGCTGGTGGCCGAGTTCGAGTTCTCGGAGTGGACCAAGGGGGGCCAGCTGCGGGCCCCTGCCTTCAAGGGCCTGCGCAACGACAAGGACCCGCGCGCGGTGGTGCGCGAGCAGCCGGTGGAGGCTTAGTGTCCCGTCCCGGAACAGGACACTAGCGGTGGCCAAAGGCGACGTCGAGGTCGAGGTCGAGGGGCGCCAGCTCAAGCTGACCAACCTGGACAAGGTGCTGTATCCGGTGCCCGGGTTCACCAAGGCCCAGGTCATCGACTACTACACCCGCATCGCGCCGGCACTGCTGCCCCACCTCAAGGGCCGCCCGCTGACCCTGAAGCGGTATCCGAACGGTGTTGACGAGGAGTACTTCTACGAAAAGAACTGCCCCAAGCACCGGCCCGACTGGGTGTCCACGGCCAAGGTCTGGAGCTGGGGCAACAACCGCTTCATGTACTACTGCGTGGTCGACGACCTGCCGACGCTGGTGTGGGTGGCCAACCTGGCGTCGCTGGAGCTGCACACCTCGCTGTCCCTGGGCGCGAAGATCGAGCAGCCGCGGATGATGGTCTACGACCTCGACCCGGGGCCACCGGCCAACATCGTCGACTGCTGCCAGGTCGGAATCTGGCTGCGCGACTACTTCGCCGATTTCGGGCTCACCTGCTTCGCCAAGACCTCGGGCTCGAAGGGGCTGCAGCTCTACGTGCCGCTCAACACGCCGGTCGACTACGCGCGCACCAAGGGCGTCTCCAAGGGGGTGGCCCAGCTCTTCGAACGTGAGCAGCCGGATCGCGTGGTCTCGATGCAGTCCAAGACCCTGCGCGGGGGCAAGGTGCTGATCGACTGGTCGCAGAACGACCAGTACAAGACGACCATCAACGTCTACTCCCTGCGCGCCCGTGAGTACTCGACGGTGTCGACGCCGGTGACCTGGGACGAGGTCGAGGCCTGCCTGGCCGCGCGCGACCCAATGAAACTGCGCTTCCTGTCCGACGAGGTGCTGGAGCGGGTGGCGAAGCGGGGCGACCTCTTCGAGCCGGTGCTCCAGCTAAAGCAGAAGCTCTCGGCCAAGCTGCCCTCCACCGAGACCAAGAAGAAGGCCCCCCAGGTGGGGGTGCCGCGGGGCGGTGGGCGGCGGCCGGCCCGCGGGCGGGAGGCGGCCGAATAGGCGAGCGCCGCGGCAGCGTGGCCGGGCACGCGGCCGTCGCCAGCTTCAGCCCGCGCTTGCGGTTGCTGCAGTGAGGCCCCGGGTGGTGATCGTGGGGGCGGGTTTCGGCGGGCTGACCTGCGCCCGGGCGCTCAAGCGGGCGGCGGTGGACGTGCTGCTGGTGGACGCCAACAACTACCACCTTTTCACGCCGCTCCTCTACCAGGTCGCCTCCTCCCTGCTCGACCCCTCCCAGATCGCCCAGCCGGTGCGGGCGCTGATCCGGCCGCTGCCCAACTGTGACTTCATGCTGGCCCGGGCCACGGGCGCCGACTTCGAGCGCCGGGTCCTGGTCACCGACCACGGCGAGGTGCCCTACGACTACCTGGTGCTGGCGGCCGGCAGCGAGAGCAATTACTTCGGCAACGCCAGCGTCCAGGAGTACGCGATCGGGCTCAAGGCGCTGCCCGAGGGCCTGGCCCTGCGCAACTGGGTGCTCTCCCAGTTCGAGAGCGCCCAGTACGTGGCGGACGAGCCGGCGCGCCGCCAGCTGCTCACCTTCGCGGTCGTCGGCGGCGGCCCGACCGGGGTCGAGTACGCGGGCGCCCTCCAGGAGCTCATCCACCTGGTGCTCCGCAAGGACTACCGGAACCTCGACCTGGGTCAGTCCCGGGTCGTGCTCCTGGAAGGAGCGGCCGCGATCCTGGGCGCCTTCGACCCCGGGCTGCGGGCGGCGGCGGTGCGCTCGCTGCGGGGGAAGGGCGTCGAGGTCTGGTTCGACGCCCTCGTCAAGACCGTCGACGACGACGGCGTCGAGCTCGAGGACGGCCGCCGGCTGGCTGCCGGCACCGTGGTCTGGACGGCGGGCGTCAAGGCCTCAGCGCTGGGCGGCGCCATGGAGCTGCCGGCCGGCCGCGGGGGCCGGGTGGCGGTGGACGGCTTCATGAACCCGGCCGGCCTGGCCAACGTGTTCGTGATCGGCGACCTCGCCGCCTACGAGCAGGACGGCCAGCCGCTGCCGATGCTGATACCGGTCGCCATGCAGGAGGCCAAGCACGCCGCCAGCGTCATCCGCGCCCTGGTGGAGGGCGCCATCCCGCGCGACTTTCGCTACTCCGACCCCGGCATCATGGCCACCATCGGCCGCAACTCGGCGGTCGCGCAGCTGGGGGCGGTCAAGCTGTCCGGCTTCCCGGGCTGGGTGATGTGGCTGGCCGTCCACCTGATCAACGTGGTCAGCCTCCGGGCCAAGCTCTTCGTGCTCGCCGATCCGGCTGATCGTGCGGGCGCTCAACCCCCCGCGCTGGGAGCGGCCGCCGGCGTCCGCGGGGCGTGCTCGCGGGGCGCCTCGACGACGTCGCGGGACTTCAGGAAGTTGAGGGTGACGACGCTCGCCACCAGCAGCACGGCGCCCACCACCTCGAGGCCGCGCAGGGGCGCGCCCTGGCCGACCGGAGGCGGCAGCGAGAAGATCAGGAACAGAGCCAGCGGGTAACCCAACTCCGCGATCGTGGCCAGCGAGGCGGGGGTCCTGGCGAGGGCCAGGTAGTAGAGCAGCATGGCCAGCAGCCCGGGCACCAGCGCGATGCCCAGGAAGGCCGGCAGCTGGCCGGCCGCGTAGCCGTTGAAGGCGGCGCCGCCCTGCTGGACGAGCACGATCACCAGCAGCACGGGCAGCGCGAGCAGGAACCGCATGCTGGTGGTGACGGGGAAGCTGACGTCCTCGAGCGTGTACTTACCGAGCACGGTGCCGGCGGCCCACATGATCACAGCGCCCAGCACCAGGACGCCCGCCACCAACTCCGGCTGCCGGATCTGCCACGGCGCGGCCGGGTTGTCGGCGAACACGATCAGGTAGACGCCGGCCAGCGCGACGGTGGCCAGCGGCCAGAAACTCCGCTTCCGGCGCTCGCCCAGGAAGTAGCGGGCGAACAGGAGGCCGAAGACGGGCTGCAGCAGGTAGAGCAGGTAGACCTCGTGCAGGACGTCGAAGTTGGGCGCCGCGGGGTTGCGGAAGGAGTAGCCGATGGCTTGCGTGAAGAGCACGGTGGCCACCGCCTGGGGCCCGATCGCGATCGCGGCCAGGGCCAGCCAGCGGCGGCCGCTGAGGCGGCGCAGGGAGCCCCAGCTCATGATCAGCACCGGCAGCAGGCAGATGCTGATCAGGAGGTCCTCGACGAGGACGATCTGGCCCGAGGTCAGCTGCTTGGTCAGCCCGGGGCGGAAGTAGGCGTCGGTCGCCCACATCGCGGCCGCCACCGCGACCAGGAGCATGGAGCCCGCCTCGACCAGGGTCGAGCGGGAGGGTGCGACGCCGGCTTGTGAAGTCTCCCCGATCATCCGGGGCCCCCGCGGACTCGCAGATTTTGTGGGGTGGTCACGTACACAAGGGTATCGGTTTCGGGCGGCCGGCAATTCCGGCAGGATCCGGAGCACCTGGCCGAAGACCTGCGCCGCGGCCCAGATCAGGATCGCCCCCGCGACCACCACCAGGCACCGGCCGCGCAGGCGCCCAATCCATCCGCCTCATGCTTGCGGCTTCACTGTTTTGCCAGTGTGATTCTCATCAATTCCATGATAGTCTTACTGTCACGATGCGCTGCGTCGTCATTGTGGGCTTGGCGGTGGCCGGCGTCTTGCTGACGGCCGGCGGCGCGTCCGCCGACGGCGGCCCCCAGGTCTGGCTGCAGCCGGCCGACCAGCCCGGCAGCTCGCCCACCGGCGAAGCCCGCGTGGGCTGCGACCCGATCACGATCTGGGCCCAGGGCGACGCGGCCGGCGACGGCACCTGGGCGGCGCTGCCGCTGGCCGCCGACGGTGGCTCCGGGGCCCACACCGTGATCGGGCAATGGAGTTACGCCGGCGGCGCGGCGGCGCCGGTGACCGAGGTCGGCGCCCTGCCGGCGGGCCGCTACCGGCTGGTCCTGTACGGCGCCCTGGCCCGCGAGCGGGTGCTGATGGTCGACTGCAACCGAGGCCCGGCCGCGGTCTACGCGCCGGTGATCAAGGCGGCGCCCCTGGCCGCCGCCGGCGGGGCCTCGCCGGCGCCGGTGGCGGCCAACGGGGACACCGTCCCGGTCGCCGGGCTGACCGCCGTCCCGGCCGCGGAGTCGCCCTCGGCCCTGACCAGCAGCGCGATCGTCCTCGGGCTGCTGGCCGGCCTGCTGCTCTCGATCACCCTGATCGGCTGGAGCTTCGCCCGCCGCTAGTCGCCGGTTCGGAGGCTGCTGTCGGCCGACGGCATCGGGTGGGACCGGATCGTCCGGCGCGACTTGGTTACTGTCAAGCCTCATGGCGCGGCGCAAGTTCTGGGGCTGGGGCCTCGAGGGCGAGGGGCTCGACGCGGGCGAGGTCGAGCAGCTGGGGAGCTTGGCGGCCGCCCATTTCGGGCTCTCGGCGCCCGCCGTGCAGCCTCTGCCCCGGATCGAGGACGTGCGCCTGCCCGAACCCCGGCTGCGGCCGCCGGGCACGCTGCCCGAGATCTTCAGCAGCGACCGCTGGGACCGGGCCGAGCACACCCTCGGCAAGTCCTTCGACGACCTCGCGCGCGGCCTGGCCGGGCGCTGGGAGCACCCGCCCGACCTGGTCGCCTTCCCCCGCTCCGAGGCCGAGGTGGTGGCGGTCCTCGAGTGGTGCGACTCGGCGCAGGCGGCCGCCATCCCCTACGGCGGCGGTTCGAGCGTGGCCCGCGGCATCGAGCCCGACGTGGGCGAGGGCTACGCGGGAGCGGTGTCGGTCGACCTCCGCCGGCTGGACCGGGTGCTGGAGGTCGACCGGGAGTCGCGCAGCGCCCGCATCCAGGGCGGCGTGCTGGGCCCGGCGCTGGAGGACCAGCTGCGGCCCCAGGGTCTGACCCTGCGTCATTTCCCGCAGTCCTTCGAGTACTCCTCACTCGGGGGCTGGATCGCCACCCGCTCCGGCGGGCACTACGCGACCCTGTTCACGCACATCGACGAGTTCGTGGAGGGGGTGCGGGCGGTGACGCCGCGCGGGGTCTACGAGACCAGGCGGCTGCCCGGTTCCGGCGCCGGGCCCGACCCGGCCCGCCTGCTGATCGGCTCGGAGGGGATCCTGGGCGTGATCACCGAAGCCTGGATGCGGCTCCAGGACCGGCCGGTGCACCGCGCCTCGGCGCCGGTGGCGTTTGCGTCGTTCGACGACGCCTGGCAGGCCGCGCGGGGCATCGCCCAGTCCGGGCTGTGGCCCGCCAACTGCCGGCTGCTGGACGCCACCGAGGCGCTCATGAGCGGCAGCGGGGACGGTTCCCGGTGCGTGCTGATCGTGACCTTCGAGTCCGCCGACCACCCCGTCGACTCCTGGCTGGCGCGGGCGGCCGAGATCTGCCGCGAGCATCGCGGCGAGGTCCCGAAGGTCTCGGCTGACGCCCATCGGGAGGGGGCGGCGGGGGCCTGGCGCAGCTCGTTCGTGCGCGGCGCCCACACCCACGACGCGATGGCCCGGCTGGGGATGGTCAACGAGACCTTTGAGACCGCCATCACCTGGGACCGCTTCCCCGCCTTCCACGCCGGCGTGCTGGAGGCCACGACTCGGGCGGTGCGGGAGGCGTGCGGGTCTGGGGTGGTGTCCTGCCGGTTTGCCTACTGCTACCCGGATGGCCCCGCGCCCTACTACACGGTGATCGCGCCCGGCCGGCCCGGGCAGCTGGCTGAGCAGTGGGCGGCGGTCAAGGAGGCGGCGTCCACGGAGCTCAACCGCCTGGGGGGGACGATCACGCACCACCACGCGGTAGGCCGCTACCACCGGCCCTGGTACGACCGCGAGCGACCGCCGCTGTTCGCCGAGGCGCTGCGCGCGGCCAAGTCGGTGCTCGACCCGCGGTCGATCATGAACCCCGGCGTGCTGATCGACACTTGAGGGCCTACCAGCCTCTTTTCGAAGTCCCCGGCGTGCGGCGGGTGGTGGGCGCGATGGCGGCGGCCCGGCTGGGCGGGTCGATGGTCCAGCTGACCACGGTCCTCTTCGTACTCGAGCACTACCGGTCGCCGGCGCTGGCCGGCCTGGTCGGGCTGACCGCGGGCCTCAGCGCGATCGTGATGTCGCCGCTGGCGGGTGCGCTGCTCGACCGCTGCGGGCGGGTCCGCTTGATCTGCGTCGACTACGCGGTGGGCGTGCTCACGGTGATCCTGGTCCCGGTGCTGGCGGAGGCACGCCTGCTGCCGGCCTGGCTGCTGATCGTGCTGGCGGGATCTCCGGCCTGACGGTGCCGCTGTCGGCGAGCGGGCCCCGGGCGCTGCTGCCGATGCTCCTGTCCCGTGAGCTCTGGGATCGCAGCAATGCGCTCGACAGCGCGTCCTTCCGCGCCGCCACCATCGCAGGCCCGGCGATCGCGGGGACGCTGGTGGCGGCCTTTGGCAGCTCGCGCACGATGACCGCCATCGGCCTGACCTGGATCGCGGCCGGCTTGCTGCTCTGGCCGGTAGCGGAGCCGCGGGGGGCGGTCGACCGCGGCCGCGGCGTGGTCAGCGAAGCCGTGGCCGGCATGGGCCACGTGCTGCGCAGCCGCGTCCTGCGCCGGCTTGCGATCGTGTTCCCGGCCGGGACCCTGTCGGCGGGCGCCCTCGGCGTCCTGCCGGTGCTGGTGCTGACCCGGCTCCAGGGCAGCCCGGCCCAGGTCGGGTTGCTGTGGGCGGCGATGGGGGCCGGCGGCCTGGTCGCCAACCTGCCGATGGGCGGGGTGTGCACCGAGGGGCGCGAGAACCGGATCATGGCGGCCGGGTTCACCGGCTTCGCGCTGAGCCTGGTCCTGGTGGCCCTGGCTCCCACGGTGCCGGTGGCAGCGGCCGGCATGGCCCTCGCGGGTCTCTGCAGCGGGCCCATCGACAACGCCATGTTCGGCCTACGGGTGCGGGCCCTGGAGCCGGCCTGGTTCGGGCGTTCGATGTCGATCTCGATGGCGCTCAACTCGCTGGGCTTCCCACTGGGGGCTGGCCTCGGCGGGCCCCTGGTCGGCTTCTCGCTGCCGCTGGCGCTCTGGTTCGTGTGCCTGGGCTCGCTGGCGGGCGGCGCGCTGAGCCTGCTGCTGCTGCGGCCCCCGTCACAACCCGCGCCCCTTCCGGTGCTCCAATCTGTGGGCAGTCCCAAACCATGAAACGCGCCCTCTGCCTCTGTCTGCTCTTGCTGGTGGCCGCCTGCCAGAGCTCGACGCCGCCCGACCCCGCAGCCGAGCTCCGGCAGTCGGCGGCCGCCCTCGGCTCGGTGAAAACAGTGACCGCCGACGTCAAGTTCACAGGCGGCCTGGTCTTCCAGGGCTTCACCCTCGACTCGGCTTCCTCGCGGATCAAGCTCCCCAACGCCTCCGACACCGTGATCAAGGTCCGCCAGCAGGACTTCCTGGTCGACCTCGAGGTGATCTCGGTCGACGGCCACATCTACTTCAAGGCGCCGTTCACAAGGTTCCAGGAGATCTCGGCCACCGAGGCCGAGGCGCTGCCCGACCTGGCGGCGCTTTTCGACCCCGCCATGGGCCTGCCCGCGGTCATGGCCGGGGGCCGCTCCCCGCATTTCGACGGGAGCGAGAAGGTGGGTGGCGTCGACTGCGACCGCATTACCACCACCTACACCGCGGACGAGGTGGCGCGGACGCTGGGTGGCGGCTTCAAGCCCGCCGGCGACATCCCGGCCGTGCTCTGGGTGGCGCCGTCCGACCACCTCCTGCGGCGGGTCAAGCTGTCGGGGCCGCTGGTCCAGGCCGGGCAGACGGCAACCGCCGACGTGATCCTCCACGACTTCAACGCTCCACTCACCATCACCCCTCCGACGGTCTGACGGACCCCACAAAATCTGCGATTTTGCGGGGACCCCCCTTGAATAGGGTCGGGCTCAGCCTGGCCGCGGCCGGTCTCTTCCTGGCCGCGCTCGACGCCTACGTCGTGGTGACCCTCCTGCCCCGGATGCTGGCCGACATCGACCTCCCGGTCACCCGCCTGGAGGCCGCGTCGCCGATCATCACCGGCTTCCTGGCCGGCTACGTGGTGGCGATGCCGCTGCTGGGCGCCGCCTCCGACCGGCGCGGGCGCCTGCCCGTCTACCTGGGGTCGCTGTGCGTGTTCGGGCTCGGCTCGCTGCTGACCGCGCTCGCCACCTCGCTGGACTGGCTGGTGACCGGGCGGGTGCTGCAGGGGCTGGGCGGCGGTGCGCTGGTGCCGCTGACCCTGGCGCTGGCCGCGGACCTCTTCCCGCCGGGGCGGCGGGCAACGGTGCTGGGGCTGGTGTCGGCGGCCCAGGAGGCGGGGTCCGTGGTGGGGCCGGTGTGGGGCACGCTGGTCGCCGCCCTGGGCGGCTGGCGGCTCGCCTTCTGGGTCAACCTGCCGCTGGTGGCGGTGCTCGGGTTCGGCGTCTGGTGGGCGCTGCCGCGGCGTTCCCAGGCGGCACCGGCGGCGGCCTCGGTGGACGTGCTCGCCGCCGCCCTGCTGGGGGGCGGGCTGGGGGCGCTGGTGCTGGCGCTCTACCCCGACGACCCGGCGCGGCGCGCGGTCAACGCCTGGTGGCTGCCGCTGTCCGCGCTGGCAGTGGCGCTGCTGAGCGGGTACCTGTGGCGGCAGGCCCGGCGCCTGCAGCCGCTCATCCCAAGGGCGCTGCTCGCGAGTCCGCCCTTCTGGGGGGCCCTGCTCGA
>WNGE01009175.1_pt1 | contig 10451 bp, 9 predicted proteins | sample 5400651 | NCBI WGS metagenome assembly WNGE01 (sample SAMN13153370, study PRJNA577476) | soil metagenome | isolation source: 60 cm soil or saprolite under grassland replicate 2 | place: USA:California | collected 2016-06-15
AGCACGGCGCTCGCCGCCTTCGAGGACGTGCGCAACACCTACGACCCGTCGAAAGTGAACACCGTCGTGCTGATGACCGACGGCCGGAACGTCGATCCCGGCGGGATCACGCTCGACCAGCTCGTCTCCACACTCCGCTCCGAGGTAGACCCGGCCCGACCGACGCCGATAATCACGATCGGCATCGGTGGCGACGTGGACGTAGCAGCGTTACAGGCCATGTCCGCGGTGACCGGCGGCAAGACCTACCTGGTGAAGGATCCCACCGACATCCGGGATGTCTTCCTGGATGCTGTGATCCAGCGCCAGTGCCGGCCGAACTGCTAGACCGCCCGCCGGCCCGGACCACGGCGAGATGCCGCGGCCAGGCCTGACTGGAACGCCGACGACGAGATCTGTGAACGTGACGGGAGGACACAAAGGCGATGGGTGAGTTCACGACCGACATCGTGGCTCGTCTGGTTCGGCGGGTGCTGTTCGACGAGTGGCGGAGCCAGATAGCGGCTGGGTATCTCACTGAGAAGGGGCTGTTGGCTGTCCGGGCGCGCTTGAACCTGACCAATGAGTTCGTGCGGGATGCAGAACGTGACCTGATGCTGATGGACGTGGCCATGGCCATCGCGGTCAGCCGGGGTGCCGATCCGGACCACATTCCGGGTAGCGAGGCGCGGGGCGTACCTGACGATGCCCGCCGGATCGAATAGGCAGCCTACGTCTCGCTCGCGGTGCGACGAGCTAGAGCAGATGCTGCTCGCGCTCGGCGATTGCGGCGCGCAGACGCTCTGCGAAGGCGGGGATCTCGCCGGCGATCGTTCGCAACTGGTGCGTCGTCAACCTGATCGCCTTCATCGGCGACGTGGTCACCACGCTTGCTGTCCGTCGCTGATCGGACGCCATGACACCGATCTCGCCGAAGAAATCCCCCGCGCCTAGCGTCCCGAGCGTCGTCTGGCCGTGCCTAACCTCCGCGCTTCCCTCCTCAATCACGTAGAAGTCCCACGCCACGGCAGCGTCGTGCACCAGCTCCTTGCCTTCGGGAACGTCCACCTCGACCGCGTACTGGGCGATCATCTCGAGTTGCTGCATTGACAGGCCCTCGAACAGCTGCAGTCCGTCAAGCTTGGCGACGTCCATGCTCGATCTCCCTCCGCCCAGATCCAGAGATCGTCTCACCGCGCCCCGAACTCGAAAAGGGCCCGTCGCGCCGTGTCCCCGTTGATCGACGTCTCTGTCCTCGCCGGCGGCCCACCCGCTTGTGCCACTGCGCGCACGATTCTGCCGATTTGCGGATAGTTCTGCTTGAAGGACCTCGAGCCGGGCCAGCCCCCGCCAACGACACCGACGTCGGCAGAGCACGCGCACGAACCCTGACCAACTGACGAGACAGCGAGAGGATAGGCACCATGGCGACCTTGCTCTCGGTCAACGTCGGCCTGCCCAAGAATGTCGCCTGGCAGCGGCGCACTGTGTACACGGGCATCTGGAAACGGCCCGTCGAGGGGCCACGCCTGGTGCGGCGGCTCAATGTCGACGGTGACGGCCAGGGCGACCTCAACGGGCACGGTGGCGAGCAGCGCGCCGTGCTCGTCTACCAGATCGAGTCCTACCACCACTGGGAGAAACACTTCGGCCGGGACGACCTGGAGTACGGCGCTTTCGGCGAGAACTTCACCGTCGACGCGCTGAGTGACGACGAAGTGTGCATCGGCGACCGGTACCGCATCGGCGAGGCGGAGTTCGAGGTCACTCAGCCGCGCGTGACCTGCTTCCGGGTCGGCATGCGACTCGGCGAGCCGCAAATGCCCGCCCTGCTGGTCGCGCACCGCCGCCCCGGCTTCTACCTGCGGGTGATCACCGAAGGGCGCGTCCAGGCCGGTGACCAGATCGTCCGGACCCGAGTCGGGCGTCACGCCCTCAGCGTCGCCGGCATCGACGCTCTGTTGTACCTGCCAGGACGCGACATCGAGCAGCTACGTGCTGCCGTCGACATTCCCGCGCTCAGCCCGGGCTGGCAGCAGTCCTTCCGCGAGCTCCTCGACAGCGCCGAGAAAGGCACCCGAGCCGATGCGCAACCTGTCGGCGTCGAGCCGGGCTGGCCGGGCTTCCGCCGGCTGCGTGTCACCGACATCGTCGCCGAAAGCTCCACGATCACCTCGGTGTATTTGACCGCCGAGGACGGTGACGTCCTTCCCCAACCCCATGCCGGGCAGTACCTCACGCTGCGCGCAGCAGGAGCAGGCGATCCGCCGCCGGTGCGCAGCTATTCACTGTCCTCGAGCCCCAGCGCGAGTGCGTACCGGATCAGCGTCAAGCGCGAACCGCACGGCATCGTCAGTGCCTACCTGCACTCACAGTTGCGGCCCGGTTCGACCCTCGAAGTCGCCGCCCCGCGCGGCGAGTTCGTGCTCACCGACGACGCCTACCCGGTACTACTGATCTCGGCCGGCATCGGCGTCACACCGGTCCTGGCGATGCTCCACGAGCTCGCCGCCCAGAAGAGCGGCCGCGCGGTGTGGTGGATTCACACAACCCGTGACGCTGACCAGCATGCGTTCGCCGACGAGGCACACCGCCTGCTGCAATCAATGCCGCGCGCTCACGAACGGATCTTCTACACCTCGGCAGAGGCCGACCCACCGCCCAGCGGCCCGGTCATCAGTGGACGGCCGACCCTCGCCGCACTCGCCGGCCTCGGCCTGCCGGCGGATGCCACTGCCTACATCTGCGGGCCGACGGCGTTCATGAATGACATGCGCGGCACCCTGGCAGAGATCGGAATCGCGCCGGATCGACTGCACACCGAGCTGTTCGGCGCACTCGCCGCCATCAACCCCGGAGTCGTCGACGTCCGGCACGCAACACCGCACCAGCCGCCCGGACCCCCAGCAACGGGACCGCAGATCACGTTCGCGCGCAGCGGTCTCACCGTCCGCTGGTCCAACCAGCACCGCTCCCTACTCGAACTGGCCGACACCTGCGACGTCCCCACCCGATGGTCCTGCCGAACCGGCGTCTGCCACACCTGCGTCACGCCAATCCTGTCCGGGAACGTCACCTACGCCCCCGACCCCCTGGAAATGCCCGGACGCGACGAGGCGCTCATCTGCTGCGCCCAACCCGACAGCGACCTGGTACTCGACCTCTGAACCGCACCGATTCGCCGACTCGGCCTCGGTCTCGCGCACGCCGCGGTGGGCCTCCTCGTCATGCGGTTGCTGCCGACCGTCAGCGGCGATCAATGGTGAACGGCGCGAGGGTGGCCGGGCGCCACGCAGTCCTGAGGTATCCGCGAGCGCCGAGCCGTCGCGGGGCGAAGCGCGACGCCGAGCATCCCATGTCCGGTCGCGACAGATACGTTGCTGTCGGCGGAGAGACGGTCGATGAGCGGGATTCCGTCCGGGAGAAGCTGCCGGGCGCCGACCCACGGGTCACGGATCTGAGTGGCGAGGTCGTCCGGTCTGGCCGATGAGCTCGCGGCGTGTTCGTCGGCAGCCAGGTGCGTTGCACAACGGCTAGCGAGCAGCGTGTTGGCAGTCGGCATATGCGTCAGCCGCTATCGCGGCAGGATGACATCGGTGAGTTGGACTCGGTTGCTCGCGCCCGCGGGCCCGGTCGGCCTGCCGATGCGGAACAGTGCCACCGGGGTGCCCGTCGCGCCGGCGAGGGCGGCGATCTGCGGACGAGTCTCCTCGCGGTCGATCGCGACCGAGATCGGGTGGTAGCCGAACCCGGTCGCGCATATGGACACCCACGCCCGGAGCAGTCTGCGTCCTGCTTCGACGAGATCAGCGGGCTGGTCCGAGCGGGCGTTCAGCACGGCGACACCGGGAGCTTCCCGGAGTAGCCGAACTTCGCGGGCACCGTAGCTTCGCGCCAACGTTGCGGGCAGTCGACCGATCCGGAACGCCGCGCGCAGCGCGACCCATTCGTAGCGGGCCAGCCCGAGCTGCCGTGGCGTCATCCCGTCCGGGCTGGCGGGATCGCGGCGTATCCAGGCGTCGAGGTCGGCCACGAAGCGCCGGTCCTGCCAGGACAACATCGACGCACGGCGCACGATCGGAGCCACCTGCTTGGTCGGCACCAGTGTGCATCCGAGCGCCTCGAGGTCGGCGATGAGCGTTGCGGGCAGCGGTTCGGCGGCGTATCGGGTCCGGTTCGTGGCCCTCGCGGCCAGGTGCGCAGCCAGCCGGTCCGGGCCGCGGGCCGGTCGAAGGTGCACGTCAGCGACGTGCAGATCTGCCCGATCGCGGGCGAGCACGAGGTCGACAGTTGCGGCCAACCCCTCCAGCTGCGCCGCCAGCGCCAGCGTCTCGCAGAACGCACCCATGCATAGGTACGCGTCGCGGTCCTGCGGGTCGGCCGGCAGATACTCGTGGTGGTCGTAGTGCAGTTCGTATCGCGGGCCGGGCTGCAGCCGGATTCGCCAGGGCTGGGCATTGTGGGCACTCGGTGCCCGCAGCGCGGAGGCGAGCACCCGCTGGTGCGCTGCCGGCACGCTGGCCAGCGCTGCTTGTGCCTCACTTCTGCGGGCGGCGGCGCACGCGCCGCTTCGATGCGCGCGATCGACGACCGTCATGACCGTCCTCCTTCGCTGTGCAGCAGGTAACGTCGCTTGATCCGGCCGGCATTGACCTCGAAGACCCCGGTGCCGGGCGGTGCCGGGTGGATGGCGAAGGCCAGCGCCCGTGCGTCCTCGGCCGCGGCGGCCGCCCAGTCGCCGTTGTGTCCGACCAGCCAGTTCGCGAGCGCGTCGCGGATCACCGCACGGAGCTGAGGGTCGGTGCGCGCCTGCGCCGCGCCGACCTCGACGTGCACCACGGGAGTGGTCGTCCCGTCACCGGCGTCGGCCAGGCTCAGGCAGAACGCCCCCAGCGCGAACTCGGGGTGGCGTTCGGCCAACGATCCGAGGGCAGCGTCCACGTCTTCGGGGTAGAGGTTCGCGCCCATGTGCGACAGCGTCGAGTCGGCGCGTCCGGCCACGTAGAGCAATGGAAGCCGCACAGCGCCCTGCGCGGGCAGCGTCACGCCGTGCGCGCGCGCCGCAGCGAGCACGGTGCGGTAGCTCAGCGTGCCACCGGCGTCGTGCACCGCGTACCGGATCCGTGGCGAGAGCAGCCGGCGGGTCACCGTGACGACCAACTCGGCGCCGTTCGTCCCAGCCACCGTCTGCACGAAGTAGGTCGACGGGTCGTACTGAAACACCATCGGCAAGCGACCTGTGTCGCCGAACAGCGCGTGAGCGAACTCCGGGTTCATCGCGGCGGCCTGCCGTACTGCGACCGCGAACTCGGTTTCGCCGGCAACCCCGATGTCCAGATCGGAGGCGCCGTACGCGGACAGCACCCGGGTGAAGGTGCGCTCCATCCGAGCGCGCAGCACTTCGCTCATCGCCTCGCCGCCGACGAATCCCCAGAGCTCGTAGCCGGACAGGTCAAGTCCTCTCGAGCTGGCCGCGTCGAGCAGCGCACCGAGGAACGGCGGATAGCCGCACACCACGTAGCACGCGTCCGGGCCGAGTAGCTCGAGCGCAGCCAGTGCCTTATCCGCATCCGGCCCGCAGGACTTCGTGACGCCGAGGCGACGCAGCGCACCGGTCACCGATTGCCCTGTGGCCCAGGCACCCATCGAGAAGCAGTTCAGTATCACGATCCGGTCGTGGCCGCGGGCCCGCAACAGGTAGCCGGCCTGCACCGCCAGTCCGCGCTCGACCTGGTCCAGCTCGGCGCGCGAGCGCACCCATTGAGACGGCCGACCCGACGACCCGGCCGACTCATCGACCTCCACACCACGCCGCGGCAGCCGACCGCCCGGACAGCGCGCGGCAACATCAAACACGTCGATGTAGGACGCCTTGTCCAACACCGGCAGCGCCGCGAGATACCCCTCCAACCTGCCCGCCGCGAGCGCGGACCGCCACGGCCGCAACCCCCGGGTCGCCGCCCGGTAGGCCGGGACCCGGCGCCTCGCCCGTGCGGCGGTGAGCACAGCCGCTACCCGCCCAGCCCGCGTGGCCAGACCCGCCCCACAGCGACCCAGCGCGGCCAGCCCGCGCGGCCACCGCCCGACCGATGCGGCGGCGATGCGTACCGCCGCCAAGGCCAACAACCCCGCAGCCAACGACCCAATCACTCGGATGGCAGCCGCCGCGGCGGCCGCAATCACGCGCACATCGATCAGCGCGGTCCAGCCGCGCCGGACTGTGATCTCCATGCCGAGCAGCCTGGCCGGACAGCCAGCGATGCCGAACCCGCAGAACTACTCAACAGAAATCCGCAAACTACTCAGCATCGACGCAGCTCACCCACGGTCCCGCCAGGTCTGGCAGAACCACTGCAGGTCATCGGCTCGTACCAGCCGTTCAGCGGCTGAGCTGCTGCACAACGGCACGACCTCAGAAGATGACGACTGAGCGCAGCACCTCGCCGCGGCGCATCTTCTCGAATGCCGCTTCGACGCCGTCGAGCTCGATCCGCTCGCTGACGAAATCGGCGAGCGGGAGCCGCCCCTGCAGGTAGAGGTCGATCAGCATCGGGAAGTCGCGCGAGGGCAGGCAGTCGCCGTACCACGAAGACTTCAGCGCGCCGCCGCGGCCGAAGACGTCGAGAAGCGGGATCGTCAGCTCCATGTCGGGGGTTGGCACGCCGACGAGGACGACGGTGCCGGCCAGGTCACGCGCAGCGAATGCCTGCCGGTACGTCTCGGGCCGGCCGACCGCGTCGATGACCACGTCGGCGCCGAACCCGCCGGTGGCCTGCTGGATCGCGTCCACCGCATCCGTGCGAGACGAATTGACGGTGTGCGTCGCGCCGAACCCGGACGCGAGCGCCAGCTTTCGGTCGTCCACGTCGACGGCGATGATCGTGCGCGCACCAGCCAACCGGGATCCCATCACGGCGGCGTTGCCTACCCCGCCGCAGCCGATCACGGCAACACTGTCGCCGCGGCTGACCTGGCCGGTGTTGATGGCCGCACCGATGCCGGCCATCACGCCACATCCGAGCAGGCCGGCAACCTCGGCGGGCGCGGCCGAATCGACCTTCGTGCACTGGCCGGCGGCGACGAGCGTCTTCTCCGCGAACGCGCCGATGCCGAGCGCGGGCGTCAACGCGGTGCCGTCCGTCAGAGTCATCTTCTGTGTGGCGTTGTGTGTCGCGAAGCAGTACCACGGCTTGCCGCGCCGGCAGGCCCGGCAGTGGCCGCAGACTGCCCGCCAGTTCAGGATCACGAAGTCGCCGGGTGCGACGTCGGTGACGTCCGGGCCGACCGCCTCGACGATGCCGGCCGCCTCGTGACCCAGCAGGAACGGAAACTCGTCGTTGATACCGCCGTCGCGATAGTGCACATCGGTGTGGCAGACGCCGCAGGCCCTGACGACCACCAGCGCCTCGCCCGGCCCGGGATCGGGCACCCGAATCGTCTCGATCCGGACTGGCTCGCCTTTGGCGAGACTGACCACCGCGCGCACGTCCTGACCCATAGGGCGCATTCTCGCGGTCCGGGCCGATTCGCCGCTAGCCGTGCGACACCTCAGGGTCGCCGAGCCGCTGGGTTGTTGTCCCGCGCCGTAAGTCGCCGACCACGAGGCCGACATCTGCGAGATGGTTGTGCCATGACCGAACCTGTCACGACGCCGTCTGCCGAATACGGCGTGCACTCGGAGGTCGGCGAGTTACGCAAAGTCCTGGTCTGCGCGCCAGGCCTCGCACACGAGCGATTGACGCCCACCAACTGCAGCTCGCTGCTCTTCGACGAAGTGATGTGGGTGCAGAACGCTCGCCGCGACCATCTCGAGTTCATCAACAAGATGCGCGACCGCGGGATCGACGTCGTCGAGCTGCACGACCTGCTGTCGGAAACGCTTGACATCCCCGAAGCGAAAGCATGGTTGCTCGACAGGAAGATCGTGGCGAACGAAGTGGGCCTCGGCCTCATCGACGGCACGCGCGCGTTCCTGGAGTCCCTCGACTCCCGCGCCCTGGCGAACTACATGATCGGTGGACTCTCGACGTCAGATCTGCCTGAGGAGTTCCGAACCGGCTACCTCGCGCTGGCCCGCGACTCGAGAGGCGTGGGCGAATACCTCATGCCGCCGTTGCCGAACACGCTGTACACGCGGGACACCACGTGCTGGATCTACGGCGGCCTGACGCTGAACCCGCTGTACTGGCCCGCCAGGCGCGACGAGACCCTGCTCATGAAGGCCATCTACACCTTCCATGCTGACTTCATCGGCGCCAAGACCTGGTGGGGCGACCCGGAGAAGGACTGGGGAGTGGCAACGCTCGAAGGCGGCGATGTCATGCCGATCGGCAACGGAGCCGTCCTCGTCGGCATGAGCGAGCGATCGTCGCGGCAGGCGATCACCCAGCTGGCCGCGACTCTCTTCGACAATGCCGCGGCGGACCGCGTGATCGTCGCCAGCCTGCCCAAGCTGCGCTCGGCGATGCACCTGGACACCGTCCTCACCTTCGTCGATCGAGATTGCGTCACCGCCTATCGAGAGATCGTCGACGGCATTCACACGTTCACGCTGCGTCCCGGCGACGCGACACCGATCGAAGTCACCGAAGAAAAGCACACCTTCGTCGACGTCGTTGCCAAGGCGCTGAACTTCGAGCAGCTGCGCGTCGTGGAGACCGGCGGTGATCCCTATGCGACCGAGCGCCAGCAATGGGACAGCGGCAACAACGTCGTCGCCGCCGCACCGGGCGTGGTCTATGCGTATGACCGCAACACTCACACCAACTCGCTGCTACGCAAGGCGGGCATCGAGGTCGTCACGATCGTCGGCGCAGAACTCGGCCGCGGCCGCGGCGGCGGTCACTGCATGACCTGCCCGCTCATCCGCGATCCGGTGGACTACTGACCGCAACGCCGTGCACCGTCTCGCGACACGACCGGCTCATCGTTGGCATCGTCGGCATCCTTGGCGGCAGATGGCGGCAGTTCGACAACACGGCCGATGACAGATCGTCCACAGTGGACAGTCGTCGAGGGTCCATGGCCGGTCTGATTCGGTCACGATCCACACGTCGCGGCATCGCACGTCGCGCCGAGCTCGGGCCGCATGGGCGCCGGAAGCGGTAACCGTAGCTGTGCCGGCAGCTGATACTCGCCGGCGCGCAACCGCACCATGAGCAGCACCCCGGTGATCGCTCCGAAGGTGGCGAGGAGGACTGCACAGGCGATCACCGCCAGGCCGAGCGCGAAGGTCATCCCACGTGGCACTCCGAATGCCGCCACGACCGCGCTCGCGATCACAGCGACGACGACGACCGCAGCCGACAGGAAAGCGTCCATCCAGATCACGGCCCGCAACGTACGGTCGTACCGGACGGGGCGGCACGCGTTGCTCTCGCTCATGAAGCCAGGCAACCAGCGCCCGCGAGGCAAGTCGATTACGTCCAGCGTCATCGAGTCGAAGCCGCCGCGCACCCAGGGTTATCTTGCGTGCACCCCTTGTGATCTTTGGAGGAGATGCGTACGGTCCTGACCGCGAAGGGAGACATCGCGGTCTCAGTTTGCGTGGCGACCTAGCGGCGGTGCGGTCGGGTTAGCCGACCCACCGGCAGGAGGATCATGAGCCGAAGCGTCGGGGAACACAGAATGGACGATCCCATCCGTGAGGTCAGCGGCCGTCTGGTCGCCGAGTATCGCGGCGCATTGCCGCCCGGAACAGTCTTACGTTGTGTCGCCCGATGCCGCTACCAACTGCGGCAGGCAGGCATCCGGGCTGGGCTGGATCATGCGGTCGAGGCGATGGCCCGCCACCGCCTGCGCGAACTACGGGAGATTCGAGCGACAGGCTGAGAGAGTTGCACGCTCGACGGCGATGAGGCTGCCGGTCGCGGATCGTGCAGCGCCACGCGGTTGCATCGGGCCGCAAACCTGCACTGACCGCTGCCACCGTCGGCAACGTCGGCACGTTCATTCCCCGAGCAGACGAACGCTCCCCTGGGCTTGATGGCCTTCGGCCTGAAATTGGTACTGGATCCAGTGCTCGAAACGGCCCTTGGCACGTGGACCAATTCCAGCAAGGCTAGATCACGCGGACAGCTTCCCGATCAAGGAACTGACGCGCCGTCGTCCACCGACGAACCCGTACGCCGACCACCAGGTCCGACATCTTGCGAGGCACATCATGGGAATCGTGCTCGGCCTAGCCGCGGCTCTCTTGTACGGCAGCGCCGATTTCGGCGGCGGCCTGCTGTCGCGGCGCATGGCCTTCATGCCAGTCACGGTCATCGGCTCAGCGGCCGCGACGGTCCTCGTCTGGGTCGTGCTCATCGTGGGCGGTGGGCAAGCACCGAGTGCTCACGCGATCGCATGGGGCCTCGTCAGCGGCCTTGGCGGCGGCGTCGGCACCCTTGCGCTGTATCGCGGCCTGTCCCGTGGGCAGATGAGCGTCGTCGGACCGATATCCGCAGTGGCTCAGCAGTGGTACCCGTCGT
>WNGE01009176.1_pt1 | contig 10451 bp, 12 predicted proteins | sample 5400651 | NCBI WGS metagenome assembly WNGE01 (sample SAMN13153370, study PRJNA577476) | soil metagenome | isolation source: 60 cm soil or saprolite under grassland replicate 2 | place: USA:California | collected 2016-06-15
GCCACCGCCGATCGATTCGACCCCGAACGGATCAACAAAATGTTTGAGTGAACCAACCCGGCCTTTAGTTGACTAATTTAATCAGGAATTATAGAATTCATGTTGCCTGCCGGAGCTAATGCCCCGGCTAGCCGGGATAAAAGACCATGCGACTGACGACCAAAGGACGTTTCGCCGTAACGGCGATGATCGATGTTGCAATGCACAACGGTGAAGGCCCGGTCACGCTTGCCGGTGTTGCCGACCGGCAAAAGATCTCGTTGTCGTATCTGGAGCAGCTATTCGGGAAGTTGCGTCGCTATGGGTTGGTCGACAGCGTGCGCGGGCCCGGCGGGGGTTACAACCTCGCGCGCCCGGCGACGAGCGTGTCGGTCGCGGACATCATTACCGCGGTCGATGAGCCGATCGATGCGACGAAATGCGGTGGGAAGGAAAACTGCCAGGACGACAAGCGTTGCATGACGCACGAGCTTTGGGCGAACCTGAACACGCACATTTTCGCCTTCCTGAGCTCGGTGACCCTGGAGCAGCTGGTCCGGCAGCAGGATAAGCAGGAAGTGGCGGTTTTGCAGGATCATCGTCTGCCCGGCAAGAAGCCCGAGCCCGCGGCGGTCGTTTGAAAATTCAACGAGCTCGAATTCCTGAACAGCGATGAAAAAACCGATCTATCTCGACTACTCCGCGACAACGCCGGTCGACCCGCGCGTCGCGGCCAAGATGATTCCGTATCTGACCGAGCATTTCGGCAATCCGGCCTCGCGTTCGCACTCATTCGGCTGGGAAACCGAGAAGGCGGTCGAGGAGGCACGCGCGGAAGTGGCGCGGCTGGTGAATTGCGACCCGAGGGAAATCGTCTGGACTTCGGGCGCGACCGAGGCGATCAACCTCGCGCTCAAGGGCGCGGCGCATTTCTATAAGGACAAGGGCAAGCACCTCGTCACGGTCAAGACGGAGCACAAGGCTACGCTCGACACCACGCGCGAGCTCGAGCGCGACGGGTTCGAGGTTACATATCTCGACGTCGAGGAAGATGGGCTCGTCGATCTCGAGAAGTTCAAGGCCGCGCTGCGGCCGGACACGATCCTGGCCTCCGTCATGTACGTCAACAACGAGATCGGCGTGATTCAGGATATTCCGGCAATCGGGGAAATCTGCCGCAGCCGCGGCATCATATTCCATGTCGACGCCGCGCAGGCCACCGGCAAGCTGCCCATCGACCTCGCGGCGCTCAAGGTGGACCTGATGAGCTTCTCGGCGCACAAGACCTACGGGCCGAAGGGCGTGGGCGCGCTGTTCGTCCGCCGCAAGCCGCGCGTGCGCATCGAGGCACAGATGCATGGCGGCGGTCACGAGCGCGGCATGCGCTCGGGCACGCTGCCCACGCACCAGATCGTCGGCATGGGCGAAGCGTTCCGGCTGGCACGGTTGGAGATGGCAACCGATAACGAGCGTGTCCGCATGCTGCGCGACAGGTTGCGGCAAGGCCTGTCCGAGATCGAAGAGATCTATATCAACGGAAACATCGAGCGGCGCGTGCCGCATAACCTCAATGTAAGCTTCAACTTCGTCGAGGGCGAGAGTCTGATCATGGCGATCAAGGATGTCGCGGTGTCGTCAGGGTCGGCATGCACGTCGGCATCGCTGGAACCGTCGTACGTGCTGCGTGCGCTCGGTCGAAGCGACGAGCTCGCGCACAGCTCGATTCGTTTCACCGTCGGCCGTTTCACGACGGAAGACGAGATCGATTACACGGTCGACCTGCTGAAGCGCAAGATCGCCAAGCTGCGCGAGCTTTCGCCTTTGTGGGAAATGCACCAGGAAGGTGTCGACCTCAATACGGTGGTATGGGCAGCGCACTAAAGGCATAAAGCAGAAAAGGAGTTGCATCATGGCTTACAGCGACAAGGTTCTGGATCACTACGAAAACCCGCGCAATGTCGGTTCGTTCGCGAAGGATGCGGACGATGTCGGCACGGGCATGGTCGGCGCGCCGGCCTGCGGGGACGTGATGAAGCTGCAGATCAAGGTGGGTCCGGACGGGCGCATCGAAGACGCCAAGTTCAAGACGTACGGTTGCGGATCGGCGATCGCGTCATCCTCGCTCGTCACCGAGTGGGTGAAGGGCAAGACCCTTGATCAGGCGACAGGCATCAAGAACACGCAGATCGCCGAGGAGTTGTCGCTGCCGCCGGTAAAGATCCACTGCTCGATCCTGGCCGAAGACGCGATCAAGGCTGCGGTTGCCGACTATCGCAAGAAACATGGTGGCGACAGCCAGCCTGAGGGCCAGACGCTCGCAGCGCAGAGCGCGCCCGTGGCGGCCGATTGAGCGAAACGCCCATGTCGATCACGCTGACGGAGAATGCGGCGAAGCACGTGTCGAACTTCCTTAGCAGGCGCGGGAAGGGAGTGGGCTTGCGTCTGGGCGTGCGAACAACAGGGTGCTCCGGCCTCGCCTACAAGATCGAATACGCCGACGAGATTCACCCCGAGGATCACCGCTTCGACAGCCACGGCATCACGATCGTCGTCGATCCCAAGAGCCTGCCCTATCTCGAAGGCATGGAGCTCGACTTTGCAAAGGAAGGATTGAACGAAGGCTTCAAGTTCAATAATCCCAATGTGAAGGATGAATGCGGCTGCGGCGAAAGCTTCAACGTTTGAGTAGAGCATCCCCTCCCCCAGCGGGGGAGGGAGAGGGTGGGGGCGCAGGTGCGCATGCATAGCGGTGTCTCCCTCCCACCTTCCCCGCAGGGGGAAGGGAGAACAACAATGATCGACTTCTCCCAGAACTACTTTGCACTCTTCGGCCTGCCGCAGCGCTACGGCTTCGACCCGGAGCAGCTCGATGCCGCGTACCGCGCACTCCAGCGCGTGGTGCATCCCGACCGCTACGCCGCGGCGGGTGACGCCGAGCGCCGCGTGGCCCTGCAATCCTCCGCGCGCGTTAACGAAGCGTACCGGGCGCTGAAGGATCCTGTCGGGCGCGCGCAATACCTGCTGTCGTTGCGCGGGATCGACGCGCTCGCGGAGACGAACACGGCGCTGCCGGCGGAGTTCCTGCAGCACGAGCTCGAGCGGCGCGAAGCGGTCGGCGACGCGCAGGCAGCACGCGATGCGGACCGCCTTGCCGCGCTACTGCGCGAGGTGAGGTCGGACGCTGCCGCTCTGGAGACAACGCTTGCCGAACGTCTCGACTCGGAGGCATGGGAAAACGCGCGCGACGCCGTGCGCGAGTTGCGATTTCTCACCAAGGTCGCCGACGATATAGAGGCGGCAATCGGCGAGGTCGAGAACTGATGGCGCTGTTGCAGATCGCCGAGCCGGATGCCCCGCCGGCTCCGCATCGACATCGGCTTGCGGTCGGCATCGACCTCGGAACCACCAACTCCCTGGTCGCGACGGTGCGTCACGGCATCCCCGTCGTGCTGCCCGACGCGGAGGGCCGGCCGCTGCTGCCCTCGATCGTGCGTTACGCCGATCGTGGCGTCGAAGTTGGCTATCCGGCGCAGGACGCGCTCGTCGTCGATCCGCAGAACACGATCGTGTCGGTCAAGCGGCTGATGGGACGGGGCCTGGCCGATCTCTCCGATGCGAGGCGCTTTCCGTATCGCTTCATCGATGCGCTGGGCATGGTGCAGATCGAAACCCGCAGCGGAATTCGCACGCCGGTCGAGGTATCGGCCGAGATCCTGCGTACGTTGCGGCGGCGCGCCGAAGCAAGCCTGGGCGGCGCGCTGGCGGGCGCGGTCGTGACCGTGCCCGCGTACTTCGACGATGCGCAGCGCCAAGCGACCAAGGATGCGGCACAGCTCGCGGGCTTGAACGTGCTGCGGCTGCTGAACGAGCCGACGGCGGCAGCGATCGCCTATGGCCTCGACAACGCCTCCGAGGGCATCTACGCGGTCTACGACCTGGGCGGCGGGACCTTCGACCTGTCGATCCTCAAGCTCTCGCGCGGCGTCTTCGAGGTGCTCGCGACCGCCGGCGACACCGCGCTCGGCGGCGACGATTTCGATCATCGCGTCTACTGCTGGGCGCTGGAGACTTCGCGCGTCGGTCCGGTCTCCGCGTCCGACACGCGGCTTGTCATGCTCAAGGCGCGCGAGGCGAAAGAGAATCTGACTGCGCATGCATCGACCCCGCTTGTCGCGACGCTGTCGACGGGCGAGCGTATCGATCTGATATTGACCGCGGCGATCTTTACCGCCATCACGGAGACGCTGGTCGGCAAGACGCTCGGCCCCGTCAGGAAGGCGCTGCGCGATGCGAAGCGCACGCCTGGCGAGATCGACGGCGTCGTCATGGTCGGAGGCGCCACGCGCATGCCGCAGATTCAGAAAGCGGTCGCGACGTTCTTCGACGCTCCGCCGCTCAACAACCTCAACCCCGACCAGGTCGTCGCGCTCGGCGCCGCAATTCAGGCGAACGTGCTCGCGGGCAACCGTGCGCGCGACGAAGACTGGCTGCTGCTCGACGTCATTCCGCTCTCGCTGGGGCTCGAGACGATGGGCGGCTTGACCGAGAAGATCATCCCACGCAACGCAACGGTCCCCATCGCCCGGGCGCAGGAGTTCACGACCTTCAAGGACGGCCAGACCGCGATGGCGATTCACGTCGTGCAGGGCGAGCGCGAGAAAGTCGCCGACTGCCGGTCGCTTGGGCGTTTCGAACTGCGCGGGATTCCGCCGATGGTCGCGGGGGCAGCGCGCATCAGCGTAACGTTCCAGGTCGACGCCGACGGCTTGCTGTCGGTGTCGGCGCGCGAGCGGACAACCGGCGTCGAGGCGGCGATCACGGTCAAGCCCTCGTACGGGCTTGCCGACACCGAAATCGCGCGCATGCTCCAGGAGTCACAGGCACACGCCGCCGAGGACATGGAGGCGCGTGCGCTGGGCGAAGCGCAGGTCGAGGCAGAACGGATGCTCGCTGCGACGATGAGCGCGCTTGACGCCGACGGCGATCTGCTCGCGCCGCAGGAGCGGGCGGAGATCGACGCCGCCATGGCGCCGGTGCGCCGGCTTGTCGCAGGTGCGGACCGTCACGCGCTCAGTGCCGCGGTCGCCGCTCTGAACCGTGCGACCGAGGAGTTCGCCGCGCGGCGCATGGATCGCAGCGTCGCCGGCGTTCTCGCCGGCCGCAGCGTCGATTCGCTGGCAGAGGATTAGAACGGATGCCGGAAATCGTCGTCCTGCCGCATGCGGAGCTTTGTCCGGAGGGCAAGACCTTCGAGGCCGCGAAGGGCGAGTCGATCTGCGATAATCTGCTCGACCACGGCGTTGAGATTGAGCACGCCTGCGAAAAATCCTGCGCCTGCACGACCTGTCACGTGATCGTGCGCGAGGGATTCGACTCGCTGTCGCCGTCCTCCGAAGACGAGGACGACCTGCTCGATCGCGCGTGGGGTCTCACCCCTGTGTCGCGACTTTCCTGCCAAGCCAAGGTCGGCGATTCGAAGCTCGTGATCGAGATCCCGAAATATACGATCAATTACGCCAAGGAAATCACCAAATGAAGTGGACCGACAGCCGTGAGCTCGCGATCGCGCTCGCCGACGCGCATCCGGACGTCGATCCTAATCGCGTGCTCTTTACCGACCTGCGGCGCTGGGTGCTCGAGTTGCCCGGCTTCGACGACGACCCGAAGCACAGCGGCGAAAAGATTCTGGAAGCGATCCAGATGGCCTGGGTCGACGAAGGCGGCTTCGAGGAAGAATGAAGACGTCTCCATGGCCGCTCCGCTGACCGCACTGTATGCGGGCGTGCTCGGATTATTCCTGCTGGCGCTCGGCGCGCGCGTTTCGCTGTTGCGCAGCAAGCTTCGCGTGGGCATGGGACACGGCAACGACGTACATCTCGCGCGGGCGATCCGGGTTCACGGCAATGCAGTCGAGTGGATCGTGCCCATGCTGCTGCTTTTCCTGGTCGCCGAGCTGGATGGCGCAAACCGGATCTTCCTGCACGTCTGTGGCGTAAGCTTTGTCGGCGCCCGCATCGCCCATGCCGTCGGCGTGTCGCGCACGTCGAAGGAATCGTCCGGGCGCTTCTGGGGCATGGCCGGGACCTGGCTCGTCATCGCCGTGCTGGCGCTGTGGGACATCGCCGCGTTCGCTCGGGCGGGCCTGGCGTTCTTGCGATAGCCGTCGCTGCTACATGAACAGGTTGAGGATCGCATCCAATCCGCAGTAGTCGATCGCGTAAGTCGTCTTCGCCCGGACGATCGGCTTGGCGTGATACGCGACGCTGACGTCCGCGAGCCGCAGCATCGGCAGATCGTTGGCGCCATCGCCGATCGCCACAAGCAGCCCGTCATCGCCTTTGAGCTCGCGCCCGAGGCGCGCGAACGCCGCAGCCTTCACCTGACCATCGACGATCTCGCCGGAGATGCGTCCGGTGAGCCGGCCGCCGGCGATCTCCAGCGTGCTGGCGACGGCATGGTCGAGACCGAGCCGGGCCTTGAGCCGTTCGGTGAAGAAGGTGAAGCCGCCGGATACGAGGAGCGTCTTCGCGCCGGCGCGAGCGAATCCGGCGAGCATGCGCTCGGCGCCCGGCGAGAGCTTCAGGCGCTCGTCGTACACGCGCGCGAGCGCAGCGATATCGAGGCCCGCGAGCAGCGCGACGCGGCGTGTCAGGCTCTCGCGGAAGTCGATTTCGCCGCGCATCGCGCTCGCGGTAATCGCGGCGATCTCCGGCTTGATGCCTTGCAAGTCGGCGATCTCGTCGACGCATTCGATACTGATCAGCGTCGAGTCCATGTCCATCGCCACCAGCCGTACGCGGTCGACGCGTTGGTCGTCCGGCACGAAACCGAAATCGATGCCTGCCTCCGCGCACAGCTCGGCTACGCCGCCGCGCTGCCGCGCGGGCGATAAGCGGAACGCCTGAGTGCTCGCGGCGGAGAGCGCGCTGATCGCTTCGGCTTCAACCAGGCGAGCCAGCTCCTTGATCTGCGGCGTGGCGATGTCGGGAGCCTGGATGACGAGATCCATGCGCGCCATCACGTCGCCTTGGCGCGTTTCTTTTTTCCGGTTCGCGCGGGTCCGCCGGCGACTGACGGCGGCGCATCGGCCAGCACGAAGTCGATCTTCGTCTGTTCCAGATCGACCCGCGCCACCTTCACGACAATGCGGTCGGCAAGTCGCCACGTCTTGCCGCTGCGCTCACCGACAAGCGCATGGTGAACGGCGTCGAAATGGAAGTAGTCGCTGCCGAGCTCGGTCACGTGCACCAGGCCGTCGATGTTGAGGCCGTCGAGCGTCACGAACAGGCCGAAATGGGTCACGCCGCTGACCGTCCCGGCGAACATCTCGCCGACGCGATCCTGCATGTAGTAGCACTTCAGCCAGTTCTCGACGTCGCGCGTCGCGTCGTCCGCGCGACGCTCGGTCAGCGAGCAGTGCACGCCGAGCTCCGCCCAGGTCGCGCCGCTGGGGCTATAACGCTGGCCGGCGAGGCAGGCTTTAATGCAACGATGGATCAAGAGATCGGGATAACGCCGGATCGGCGAGGTGAAATGCGTATACGCGTCGTAGCCGAGTCCGAAATGCCCGACGTTCTCCGGGCTGTAGACCGCCTGCTGCAGCGAGCGCAGCAAGACCGTTTGCAGCAGGTTGAAATCGGGCCGGCCGCGGATCTTTTCGAGGAGTCGCGCGTAATCGGCCGACGTGGGATTGTTGCCTCCGGAAAGCGATAATCCGGATCCGGCGAGGAATTCCTTGAGCGCCTCGAGTTTTTCCGGCGTCGGACCTTGGTGAACGCGGAAGAGCGCCGGCTGCTTCTGTGCGAGCAGGTATCCGGCGGTGCAGACATTGGCCGCGAGCATGCACTCCTCGATGAGCTTGTGCGCATCATTGCGAGCGACGGGCACGATGGCCTCGATCTTGCCGCGAGTGTCGAATTCCAGAGCAAGCTCGACCGTGTCGAAGTCGATTGCGCCGCGTTTCGCGCGCGCGGCGGACAACAGCTTGTAAAGAGCGTGCAGGTTTTGCAAATGCGGGAGCAGCGCCTTGGCATCCGCGGATTTCGCCTGCGACGGCTGCGACAGCCAGTCCCAGACCTGGTTGTAAGTCAGCCGCGCTCGCGAATGCATGACCGCGGGATAGAAACGGTATTCGACGATGTTTCCGTGACTATCGATGGCGATATCGCAGACCATGCAGAGTCGGTCGACGCCGCCCTTCAGCGAGCAGAGCTCGTTGGACAGCTCTTCGGGCAACATCGGGATCACGCGACGCGGAAAATACACCGATGTGCCGCGCTCCCGCGCGCCGCGGTCGAGCGGATCGCCGTCATGGACGTAATGGCTGACGTCGGCGATGGCGACGACCAGTCGGAAGCCCTTTCCAATGCGCTCGCAGTAGACCGCGTCGTCGAAGTCCTTCGCAGTCTCCCCGTCGATGGTGACGAGCGCCAGCTGCGTGACATCGACGCGGCCCTTGCGGTCGGCGGCACGCACTTCGGCCGGCAGGTGCGCGGCCTGCCGCTTGGCCACGGTGGAGAACGCGTGCGGCAGGTCGTGCTTGCGCAGCGCGATCTCGATTTCCATTCCCGGGTCGGTGTAGCTGCCGAGGACCTGGACGACGCTGGCCAGCGGCTCGCGGTGCGCGGAGGGCTGCTCGATCAACTCGGCGACGACGACCTGGCCGGGTTGCGCGTTGCCGCGCATATCCGGAGGCACCAGGATGTCCTGGTTGATGCGCTTGTTCTCGGCGACGAGAAACCAGATGCCGCGGTCCTCGTAGAGTCGGCCAACGATCTCGCGGTTGGCGCGCGAGAGCACGTCGACGATCGCGCCCTCGGGCCGGCCACGACGGTCGACGCCGACTTGACGCGCGGTCGCGCGGTCGCCGTGCAGCGCCTTGTGCATCTCCTTCGGCGACAGAAAAAGATCGGGACCGCCGTCGTCGGGGACGAGGAAGCCGTAGCCGTCGGGGTGGCCCTGGACGGTGCCGGTGGCGAGATCGAGCTTGGCGACGACGCACAGCTCACCCTTGCGATTGGTCATCAGCTGCCCGTCGCGCTCCATCGCGCCGAGCCGTCCCGCGAACGCATCGCGCTCCGCCGCGCCGTGTACTCCGAGCGCGGTCGCAAGATCGTCGGCGCGCATCGGCGTGCCGTGTTCGCGCAAATGTTCGAGGATCTGGTCGCGGCTTGGAATATCGACGTCGCCGTGACGACTACGCGACGTGCGAGTCACTGCGCGAGTCGTGGTTGCGGTGTTGCTGCGCGGTACTTTCTTTGACAATGCAGAGGCTCCCTCTTAAAATTACGCGCTTGCCCAGGTGGCGGAATTGGTAGACGCACATGGTTCAGGTCCATGCGCCAGTAATGGTGTGAAGGTTCGAGTCCTTTCCTGGGCACCAGGTGTTTGCCGCGACGCTACACAGCGCCGCTTTGCACCGCACGCTTCCCGGTACCGATAGACACAGGCGACGCGAGGCGAGCGGCTTCCGAGCCTGCCAGAGTCCATCACGCGAGCCGCGCTCTCAGCGCTTCCGGCCGCAGCGTGTCGTAGATCTCGAACGGCTGGTGAATCCAGGGATTCTCGGCCAGATGATCGACGTAATAATCGGGCTTGAAGACCGAGTGCCCCTTGTACCAGAGCACCGCGCTGCGGATGTCGGTAATATGCGCAAAGCGCGTCGGCAGCGTTTTGTACACCGCCTCGAGCGTATGGCCCGAATCGACCATGTCGTCGACGAGCAGCACGCGCTCGCCAAGCCGCGGCGCGGTCATCGTCATGTGCTCGGCGATCACGAGCTGGCCGCGGACCGTGCCGCCCTCCGCCGTATACGAGTGCGTGGACAGTATCGCCAGCGGCACTTCGTAGATGCGCGACAGTACGTCGCCGACGCGCAGCCCCCCGCGCGCAAGGCAGATGATCTGATTGAATCGCCAGTCGGAATCGTAGACCTTGAGCGCAAGACGTTCGACCAGTGTGTTGTATTGTTCCCAGCTGACGTTGAGCGTCATGATCGTCTCGTTATGTTTTCATTGTCGTTGTTGTAAGCGGGCCGGTCAGTGAAACGGATGATGCACCAGGATCGTCTCGTCGCGGTCAGGGCCAGTCGAGACCATGGCGATCGGCACGCCGGTCAGCGTCTCGATCCGGCGCAGATACGCGCGCGCGGTGGCCGGCAGCGCCTCGAAGCTCTTGACGCCGAAGGTGCTCTCGCTCCAGCCGGGAAGCTCCTCGTAAACCGGCTCGCAGGCGGCAACCGCTTCGGCGCCGGTCGGCAGCAGCGCAACCGGCTCGCCGCCGACGCGATAGCCGGTGCAGACCTTGATCGATGGCAGGCCGTCGAGGACGTCGAGCTTGGTGATGCAAAGGCCGTCGACGCCGTTCAGTTGCAGTGAGCGCGCGAGCGCGGGAATATCGAGCCAGCCGCAACGGCGCGGTCGTCCGGTGACCGAGCCGAACTCGTTGCCGCGCTTGGCGAGCCGAATCCCGAT
>WNGE01018056.1_pt1 | contig 10451 bp, 3 predicted proteins | sample 5400651 | NCBI WGS metagenome assembly WNGE01 (sample SAMN13153370, study PRJNA577476) | soil metagenome | isolation source: 60 cm soil or saprolite under grassland replicate 2 | place: USA:California | collected 2016-06-15
GCATGATCTGACCCTACGGGCGCGGCGGCTGTTGACAGATGAGACGAGAGATCTGCTTGAGGGCATCTATGGGCTGCATCACAGCGGCAGCCTGGAAGAACCAGAGACTCTCCCTGCCATTCAGAGCCTGGAGGAGGCTCGCGAAACTCGCACCCATCTGGAGCAGTTGCTGGTCGATGAACGAGGTGCTGGGCTGAAGATTGCCGAGGCGGTGGAGAAGTTGGTACGCGAGACAGCCTTTACCTGGCTGAATCGTCTGGCTGCTTTGAAAATGCTGGAGGCACGTGGACTGGTGCGGCAAAGCCTCTTGAGGGGTTCTGATTCCAACAACTTTAAGCTCTGGTTGACCACGCATGGCAACGAGGCTGAACTGCGCCGTTATGAGGCTGGCTCGCTACCGCTGGACGAGTTAGGCGAGGGGCCACGCGATACTGCCTATCGCCATTACTTGCTGTACCTTTGTGCCGATATGGCTGCACAGATTCGTGTCCTCTTCGATCCTGATACTATGCCTAGCAGACTTTGCCCACGTCCCCGCGCTCTGACCGACTTGTTAGCCTTGCTGAACCATCCCGATCTGGCAGCCGTCTGGAGCGAGGATGAAACTATTGGCTGGATCTATCAAAGTTTCAATGCGGAGGAGCTTGAAAGGGCGTTCCGTGAGGCACGCCTCTCCGGGAAGAAATTCGAGGCGGCAGATATTCCAGCAGTGACACAACTTTTCACTCCGCGTTGGGTAGTGCGTTTCCTGGTTGAGAATACTCTGGGGCGACTCTGGCTTCAGATGCATCCCGATAGCCTCCTGGCAGAGCAGCTAGAATACATGGTTCCGATCCAGGATGCGCCCAGGGAGCCACTGCGGCAGGTACGTGAAATCACCTTGTTGGACCCGGCTTGTGGCACCATGCACTTTGGCTTGGTTGCTTTTGATCTACTGGCGGAGATGTACCGCGAGGAACTGGAGCGCGCAGGTCTGTCTGGCTGGCCACACGAGCCATCTATATCCGATGTATCTGAGATTCCCACCGCTATTCTGGAGTACAACCTCTTCGGAATTGATATTGATCTGCGCGCCGTGCAACTTTCGGCACTGACGCTCTACCTCAAAGCAAAAGCGCTCAATCCACAAGCCGTAATTCGCCAGAGCAATCTGGCTTGCGCGAATGTTCACCTGCTTGATGGGCCGCACCTCGCGTCATTTCTGGGCACGATGCAGTTCTCTCGCGCCGAGTACGAGCGGATCCTTAAGCCGCTCTGGGACCGTCTACATGATGTTGAGCAGCTTGGATCGTTGTTGCGACTGGAGCAGGACATGGCTGACCGGATTGAGGCGGCTCGTAAGAGGATGCCAAGCCAAGGACGTTTGCCCCCCCCAGGTACACCAAGCCTCTTTGAGGAAGACCACAGCGAAGAAGAGTACCGCCAGCGCCTCACGCGGCAGGTTATCCAGGCATTTGAAGATTTTGCCCGCCAGCAAGCGCGGCAGGGTCTGGATGAAACCTACTTTGTTGGTGAGGCATCTAAGAGCTTGCGCTTGTTGGATGTGCTGCTGCACCGTTATGATGTGGTGGTCACCAATCCGCCCTATATGTCGCAGCGCAAGATGAACGAGCGACTAAAGAAGCTCGTCGGCCAAGCATATCCTGCTGGCAAGGGCGATCTCTATGCTGCTTTTTTCCAGCGCTGCCTGGAGCTTGCAGCGCCGCATGGGCGAGTGGGCATGCTGACTATGCACTCGTTTATGTTTATTAGCTCTTACGAGCGCCTACGTGCTGAGGCTATGGAGAGCGCGGCAGTTGAGACGCTAGTACATTTCGGCCCAGCGCTCTTTGCTGTTGGTAATCCTGGAACACTGCAAACAGCCGCTTATGTCCTGCGCCGCGAGCCAGACGCCAGCCGTCGAACCAACAACACTGGCGTCTACTTTCGGCTCGTGCGTAAGCCGAACGCCGAAGCCAAGCAGCGCGACTTCGAGTGCGCCGTGGTTGCTCTGCGTGCTGGCGATACTGCCCCAGCAGTCTATCTCTACCGCCAGAGCGATTTTTTCGCCGTCCCCAGTGCGCCTTGGGTCTATTGGATTACCCCTGGCCTACGGCGACTGTTCCAAACGCTGCCAAAGCTAGGAGAGATTGCTCAACCTATAGTTGGGTTACAGACCAGCGATAATTTTCGATTCCTGCGCTACTGGTGGGAAGTAGGCGCAAGCCTTATTTCCTTCGGGTGTGCTGATGCCCAACAAGCTCTTACAACAGGAAAACGCTGGTTTCCGCATATGAAAGGAGGTAGTTTCAGGCGTTGGTGGGGAAATCAGGAGTACATCATCAATTGGGAGCACGATGGAAAAGAAATGAAAACTTGGGCGGGCTCACTGTATAACGGGTCTCACTGGTCTAGAATTATCAAAAACGTGGATTATTACTTCCGCTCTGGAATAACCTGGACCCATACAAGCTCCCAGGGTTTGAATACTCGCTTGTTGCCTACAGGGTTCATATGCAATGTTGAGGGAATGGCTGCTTATCAAAAAAATACGCTTGGCAGTGAAGCGGAGACTCTTGCATTAATGAATTCTTCCTTTGCAGGTTATATTATCAACCTGCTTAATCCAACCATCCATTTTGGAGGGCGTGAGGTTGAAAATCTGCCTTATCCAATTCTTCAAGGCAAAGAGGCAGAGAAAATAAAAGCCTTGGTAGACAGCGCTGTCGCGCTGTCGCGGGCGAGCAGCACAGAGGATGAAGCAACATATGAATTTGAAGGACCTCCCGCGTGGCCCACTGGTGGTGTAGACATGGCAGCGCAAGCCAGGGAATTGGCAGAGTTGGAGCGGCAGATTGATGAGGAGGTCTATCGCCTCTATAGTATCGATGCGGAGGATCGCCAGTCTATAGAGGCCGAACTGGCCGAGCCTGCGTTGGCGGTGGATGATGCTGGCGAGAATAGTGAGAATGAGCAAATTGCCGAAGACAATAGAACCATTTCCAGCGATGATACAGCCCCAGATGCTAATATAGTTGAAGGCAGGCTCAGCCGCCAGGCGCTGGCGGCGCGCTGGGTGAGCTACGCTATCGGCATCGTACTGGGGCGCTTCCAGCCAGGGATTGAAGGCGAGTTGGGCTGCGGGCGTGTTTCGCCGGAACAAGCGGCAGCCCTGCGGGCGCTAGCGGTTCCCAGTGGGGTTGCTGTGCTGGACCCTGGTCACGAAGACGATCTGGTAGCGTTGGTCGAGCGTGCACTGGCCTTGCTGGTGGGCGAGGCGCAGGTTGAGCCGCTGCTGATAGCAGCGACAGGCAGGCGTCAGCTATCCGAGTGGCTGGCGCGCGACTATTTCAAGCAGCATGTGCGGCAATATCGCAAGCGTCCAATCTACTGGCTCTTGCAATCGCCCAAGAAGCGCTACAGCCTCTGGCTCTTCCACGAACACATCACCAGAGACACGCTGCATCTGCTTCAGGGTAATCGCTACTTAGGCGGCAGAATCAACCGCGCGTGCAGCGAGGTCCAGGCGCGGCGGGAGAGGCTGGCTCCCATGCCCCAAGGCGCTGAGCGACGAAAGCTGGAGCGCGAGATTGAGGCGATCGAGGGCGACCTCACGGATCTGGAGGCATTTGCTAAAGCGCTGGCAGCTGTCACCTCGCAGACCAATACATGCGGGGAGATTGTTGGCTGGGCGCCAGAAGTGGATGATGGCGTGCTGATTAATCTCGCGCCCCTCTGGATGCTGCTTCCATCGTGGCCCACCGAGCCAAAGCAGTGCTGGCAAGCGCTGGAACGCGGCGACTATGATTGGTCGCATACGGCCATGCGCTACTGGCCTGATCGTGTGCTGGTGAAGTGCCAGACCAATCCATCTTATGCCCTGGCGCATGGAGTGGCTGCTCAGCCGGTGACATTCCGCAAACCCTGAGCACATGCATAGTACTAGACCTGATGCCCGGCAGATTAGCTTCTCGCTCTCTAGCATTCAGGCACAGAACCTTGCGACACTTATCATACACTGTCGAGATTTGGTGGTTGGAAGGAAATACAGATGCAAATCAAAGACTTGCTCAAGCGCGACCTGCGTGAACGCATCGAAGAAGTCATCAAGCTGAGCCAGGATGATGAGGAGACGGTCTACACTGAGATTACCGAATATGTAGCTACTGACCGTATCCGAGAGCATTACCGGACCTTGCTGCGTGCTATAGCCGAGGCTCCGGCTGAGCCGCATGAGGGCATTGGTGTCTGGGTCTCCGGCTTCTTCGGCTCCGGCAAATCCTCGTTTGCCAAGAATCTGGGCTACGTGCTGGATAATCGCACTGTGCTGGGCCATCTGGCGGCGGATCTCTTCAAGCAACAAGTGCAGGATGAGGAGATTACACGACTGGTCGACTTCATCACCCTTAAGATTCCGACCAAAGTGGTGATGTTCGATGTTTCCGTAGATGCTGCCGTCAATGTGGGCGCCGAGCGGATGGCCGAGATCATGTTTCGCGCGCTGCTACGCGAACTGGACTACGCGGAGGACTACACCATCCTTGAGCTTGAAGTGGAATTAGAGAAAGAGGGCAAGCTCGAAGAGTTCATGCGGCGCTGCCAGGAGCACTACCAGAGCTCCTGGCGGATGGTCCGCAAGGGAGCGCAGCGCACCAACCGTGCCAGCGCGATCCTGCATAGGATGGACCCCTCCACTTACCCGAACGCCGATTCCTGGGAGCAGGCCGCTATCAGGCGCGAGCCGGACATCACCATTGGCGGGATCGTCAACTGGGCTTTCGAGTTGATGGCACTGCGTCAACCAGGCAAGGCACTGGCGTTCATCATTGATGAGGTGGGCCAATACGTGGCCCAGAGCACCGCCAAAATCGAAGATTTGCGTGCCGTGGTGGAAGAGTTTGGTAAGCAAGGCAAAAACCGCGTCAAGCAGCGGCAGGCCATCGCGCCCGTTTGGATCGTCGTAACCAGCCAGGAGAAGCTCGATGAGGTCGTGAATGCCATCGGCTCCAAGCGTGTGGAACTGGCGAAGCTCCAGGACCGCTTTCGGTATCATATTGATCTGGCTCCTTCAGATATTCGTGAGGTAGCAACGAAACGCGTCCTTGCCAAGCGTGAAGAGGCCATGCCTCTTCTGAAGCAGCGCTATACTGCGATGCAGGGACAATTAAATACGGCTTGCCATCTCCACGATACTAGCCGCCAGAGCCAGATGCGAGAGAGCGACTTTGTACAGTTTTATCCCTATCTGCCGCACTTTGTGGATCTCTCGATTGATATTATGTCTGGTATCCGGCTCCAACCGGGTGCACCCCGGCATATGGGTGGCAGCAACCGCACGATCATCAAACAAGCCCAGCAGATGCTTATCTCGCCCCGTACGCGGGTGGCAGCACGACCAGTAGGTGCGCTGGTAACGCTTGATCTGATCTATGAATTGGTGGAAGGGAATCTCTCATCCGAGCGACAGAAAGATATCAGCGATATCACCCAGCGCTGGCCTAATGATAGGGGGTGGGCCGCACGTGTAGCGAAAGTAATCTGCTTGCTGGAATTTGTCCGCGACTTGCCCAGAACGGAGGCCAATATCGCCGCGTTGCTAGTAGATGAGATGGGCAAACCAGCACCTCTGCCGGAAGTCGAAGCTGCCTTGGAGCGGTTGGAGTCAGCCCAGTTTGTGCGCCTGACCTCCGAAGGCTATAAGCTCCAGACAGCGCAGGAGAAGCGCTGGGACAATGAGCGCAAATCGCTGGACCCAAAACCAAAGGATCGTAACGAGATCAAGCGCGAACTGCTGGAAGAGATCTTCAAAGATCCCAAATTCAAAACCTATCGCTACCGTGACCTGCGTACCTTTGGGGTGGGCCTGGCCGTCGATGGCACCCGCATCTTTGATGGCCAGGTGCCGCTGGCCCTCTCCGTGGTAGAGGATGAGAGCGAGTTCAAGCAACAAGTCGAGGAGGCTCGCAGCGATAGCCGCTCCAAGAACCATCAGGACGAAATTTTCTGGATCTTCGTCTTGAATGCAGAAATCCACGATCTCACCAAGCAGTTGTACGCCTCGCGCCAGATGATTAGTAAGTATAGCCAACAGGGTGCCCAGGGCCGCTTGATTGGCGAATACTCGGCTCCGCTGGAGAACGAAAAACACGAGGCGGCGCGATTGCGAGACCGGCTCCGCGAGCAGATGGTTGAAGCGCTCAGCAGCGGGCAGGGGATTTTTCGAGGCGTGGTCAAAGATGCCTCAGACTTGGGCACGACGCTCGCAGAAATGCTCAAACAGCTCTTTGATTATGCAGTACCGTATCTTTATCCGAAGTTGGAGATGGGGGCACGTCCTCTGAAGGGGACCGAGGCCGAAGAAGTACTCAAAGCTGCCAACCTCAATGCGCTTCCTCAGGTTTTCTACGATGGCGAACGGGGCCTGAAACTAGTGATCAAAGAAAGCAACAAGTTTCTGCCCAATCGTGAGGCACCCGTTGCCAAAGAAGTGCTGGAGTATCTAACGCGAGAAGCAAGCTATGGCAACAAAGTGACGGGTAAAGATTTGGAAAGCCACTTTATCCAGAAGACAGGCTACGGGTGGGATCTGGATATGGTGCGCCTGGTGCTGGCCGTCCTCTTGCGTGCTGGGACCATCGAGATCACCTCCCAGGGACGCCGTTACCGCGACTATAGTGAGCCCCAGGCTCGCGCACCCTTGATTAATAACGTCACCTTTCGGGCAGCTTCCTTTGCGCCTCGCCAGCCAATTGACCTCACTACCCTGAGAGCGGCTGTAGATCACTACGATGACATGACAGGCCGGAGGAAATGATGTTATTGCTGCCAGTAAGAGCAGTGGTACGGACTGAAAGGCTTCCCTGTCTGGAGTCTTTGGAGGAATACCAAAAAACGTTGGAGGAGATCCAGGTAGGTGACACCGATACCTGCGTACAGGTGCTGGCAAGCGAAGGCACATCCCTAAAGACCGCACGAGATCAGGCGCGGCATATTCGTGAGGGCGTTACCGACACCAACCTGAAGCTGATTCGCCAGGCGCGTCTGGCAGTACGGGAGCAATGGCCGCTCCTCGCAGCCGATACTACCCTCGCCTCCCTGGCTGAACAAGCGCAAGAGTTGCAGACCCTGCTCACCGGAGGCATCCTGTATGAGCAACTTCCACGCGTGCGCACGCTCACTCAGGCGCTCAGTGGCGCCTATCGCCGGGCCTACGAACAGGAGCATCAGGCGCGGCAAGAGGAGTATCTCCAAGGAATCGATGAGATCAAAGGCCAACCGACGTGGGCCAATATTCCAGCGAATATGCGCCCGGCTATTCTACTCCCACTCACGCAGAGGAGCTGTGAACAACTGGACGTGCCGGAGGGTACCATCGTCTGCCTCCGCTGCAAGGCCAGCCTCAGCCAGATCAAGGAATATCGGCAGATGCAGCAGGCCTTCAAACAGGAAGCGCTCAAGCGGCTCTATGACGCTGAAGCCTCACTGAATCCCGCAGCAAACCGGCCCATCAAGCGAGTGCAGGCGACCATCTTCTTTCGTGAAATGCTCGAAACCGAGCAGGATGTTGAGGAGGCGCTGAACCGGTTGCGCGAACACCTCTTAAAGCTGGTGGCCGAAGGCGCCAGGATTCGCGTGGATTGAGAGACTAGGAGAGAGATGCTATGGGAATCGTCAGTGACTATTTGCGAGATCTGATTATCAGGCAGGTCAACGAGAAGGGTATCGTGGTCTGGTTTGACCCCGAGGGCCACTATCGGCAGTTTACGCAGACGCTGGCGATTCCCGACACGACCATTGCATGTTACGAGGGAAGCTTCTTTGCTCTGCGCTATCGGGTGGATGCGCAGCTGGAAGGCGATATGCCTCCGCGCGTGGTCGTCTATGTTCCTTTGGCCGAAGAAGATGCCCAGCATGCACTGATCGAGCTGAGTGCTGCCGGGGTCGTCCTCAAGCCAGGACACGCGGCCCGGCCGCGCAACACGCGCCTCTCGGTCATAGCGAAAGGTGCCTTGCGTGACCGCCGCACCCCGAAAGAGCTGTCAGAGATTGAAAATCAGGTAGAGGAAGGCAAGCTCTCCCTGGCGAACCTTGACCAACTCGCCGATCAGGATGGTTTCAGCGTGCTCGCCATTCTCTTTGAGAAGACGGACCCGGTCTCTGTAGCCCTGGCCTTGCTCGGCAGTGCCCGCTCGGATGCCGAGATTCAGGCGAAGCAGGCAGAAGCCGAGATTGCCCGCCTGCTCACAGACTCCTTCGGGCTCGATCTGCCACCCACCGAAACACTAGAGGAATGGCGCACCCGCCTGGCGCGTCATCTCCTTTGCACCGATTTGCTCGCCAGCCTGCATGGCCCCATTCCATCCCAGCTTGCCAACATCAACGTTGCTCCCAATGAGCGCACCCGTGTCACTTGTCTTGATCTGACGCGCACTTGGCGGCGCCTCCGTAATCTGGATGAGAGCTATACCCGCACCGCCAGCCGTATCGAGCAGGAGCTAAAACTGGGCGGCATCGCGTTTGAACTGGAGCAGATTCAGGACTGCGAAACCTTTGCCGCCATTGAATACACCCTGCAAACAGCAGTTGAATCTGCGGTGCTCGCCAATCCCTCTGATGCGTTGATTACCTTCGTTCAGCTGCGCAAGACCGGCTACTGGAGTACGCATCTGCCGGAGATTGCGGCTCGATGGGAACTGGTGCTGGTCGCTGCCCAACTGCTGCACGTTGCCGGGCGCATTGAAGCCGCCCTCAAGCCATTCAGTCTTTCTGCGAGCGAGCTATTCCGTGCCTACACGGAAGGAGAACATCCCTGGTGCGAGCTGGATACCTTTCAGCGGCGCTTGGAGTATCGCTACTGGGGCTTTGACTTTGATGAAGCCCGGCATCAGACATTGCTTCATCTGATGCATCGTGTGCGCCAGCGCTATATGGAGGTGGGTGGACTGCTGGCCGAACGGTTTGTCCGGGCGCTGGAGCAGGATCAGTTTCGGCTCCCTGGCTTCTGCACCCAACGCGAGATGTTCTCCAGCGTGGTCGCGCCAGCGCTGCGCGAGGGAAAAACCGCCTATCTCCTGGTGGATGCGCTCCGCTTTGAGTTGGCACGTGAACTGGTACGCGACCTGGGCGATGGCTATCGAGTGACGGTCTTAGCGGGGCTGGGCACGGTGCCATCGATCACTGAGATTGGGATGGCCGCGCTCATGCCTGGTGCCGAAGGCGAGACGCAAGTGGTACCCACCGGCCAGGGCAAAGTCGGGCTGAAAGTTGGAGAGACAGTGCTGAAAGATCGTAAGAGCCGGATCGAGTGGCTCAAACAGCGGCATCCTCGTCAATCTGCGTCGCGCCATTCGACGGCTCGCCGAACTGGGCTGCACAACCATGATCGTTACCGCCGATCACGGCTTTCTTCTGGGCGATGAACTGGGCGAGGATATGAAGCTGGATGCACCTGGCGGAGAGACACTGGACCTGCATCGGCGCGTCTGGGTTGGGAAAGGCGGCGCTGCTGGCGGCGCGTCCTTCCTGCGCGCGCCGCTGTCTGCTTTTGGGCTCAGCCATGACTCCATGTTGGAGATCGCCGTACCCTGGGGCTTCGCGTGCTTCAAAGTCTCCGGGGGCTCCCTTGTCTATTTCCACGGAGGACTAGCACCCCAGGAAATCGTCGTTCCGATAGTGGAGATCATGCCAACAGCCAGTGCTAGGCCAATGGCAAGCGGAGACATCGCTTGGATGCTCACTCCTGGCTCTAAAAAGATCAGTACCCGCTTCTATACAGTACAGATCAGCGGGCAGAGTAACGGGCTTTTTGATGCTGGGAGCACTCTGCCGCGTGTGCGTGTAGAAATCAAGGCTGGGAAAGTTGTGCTTTCAACGCCCATCGCTGCCTCGTATGGCTTTAGTGAGGCTACCTATGATGTCCAGCTAGAGTTCGCTGGCCAAGCGAGCCGTGATCTGGTTTCCAATACCGTGACACTGATGATTACCCAGGAGCCCAGCCAGCCAACTATACTGGTTTCGATTCATTTGCTCGATGCGGTGACCGGGCGAGAATTGGCTCGCCTCGACAGGGTTGAGATGGCGATCACCATCTAACCACAGGAAGTCAGAAGGGAGTACGATGATGCCTGAGCTCGACCAGAAGGCCAACGATGTGTTCGCTGGGAAAGTGGTGCGCAAAGACCTGGTGCGCAAGGTCAAAGTGGGTGCAAATGTGCCAGTTTACGTGCTGGAATATATGCTGGGCAAATACTGCGCCACAGATGACCCGACGGCCATCCAGGCCGGGCTGCGCCTGGTGCATTTTCAACTCAGCGAGAACTTCATCCGTCCCGACGAAGCCAATAAAGCCATGTTTGAGGTGAAAGACAAAGGGCACAAGACCTTGCTGGATAAGATTCGCGTCCGCTCCACCGAACGGGAGGATTGGGGCGAGATGGCAAACTTTGGCAACCGCTTCCTGCATGTGCCCGATC